>Ga0182021_10000573_pt1 | contig 39942 bp, 35 predicted proteins | sample 612E3MmetaG_FD_120493 | JGI IMG/M metagenome (GOLD analysis project Ga0182021, IMG submission 120493) | Permafrost microbial communities from Stordalen Mire, Sweden - 612E3M metaG (Illumina Assembly) | ecosystem: Environmental > Terrestrial > Soil > Wetlands > Permafrost | place: Sweden...
ATTCTCCCGAAATCGCTGTAACGGCGATTTGCCGGAGTATTCTCCGGCGTTATTCCATATGAATCGCTTCAGAAGGGCAGATATCTACGCATGTCTCACAGTCAACGCACATATCCTTATCAATTTTTGCTTTTTCGTTCTCCATTGCTATTGCCGACGCCGGGCATTCATTTACACATGTTTCGCATCCAGAGCATTTACTAATGTCAACGATCGCAACCAATGCATTCACTTCATTCTATATGTTTAAACAAAAGATAAAAAATAGGTTTCGATTTTACCATTCTGATAAAAAACGATTAACCAGGATCCCCAAAAACATTTTTTATCTTAAGAAAATCCGGAACCTGAAACAATTCCCTAATCTATCCGTATTTTTTTGATTATCAGATGAATAATAAAAAAAATGAGGTCAAACTATTATTTTCAAACCAGAATTCGCATCATTATTTTTTTAGATTTAATACGTCGCTCATGCCATAAATTCCCGGTTTTTTACCCACAACCCAGCGTGCGGCATGAAGTGCACCGGTTGCAAAAACCGACCTGTCATATGCCCGGTGAGAAAGTTCGATAGTCTCAAAATTTTTTGAGAACATTACTTTATGATCACCAACAATATCCCCTCCCCTTATAACATGCACACCAATCTCGTCCTGGCGTTCCATCACACCTTCACGACCGTATACCTTCTTTCGGGGCCCCACCTCTGCATCAAGAATCTGTAGTATTGTTTTTGCGGTTCCGCTTGGCGCATCCTTCTTATTCCGGTGATGAGCTTCAATCACTTCAATATCGTAATCTTTCAGAAGTTTTCCTGCGTCCCTCAGAATCTGCCAGAAAATATTTACCCCCAGTGAAAAGTTGCTAGAAACGACAGCAGGAACGTATCCCTTGATAGCTTTTTCCATATCCGCTGTCTGTTCTGCGGTAAAACCGGTAGTCCCAACGACAAGTGCCACCTTGTTGCGTGCTGCCAGTTTGATATTTCCGATAGCCGCATGAGCAATCGTGAAATCGATGAGAACATCAGGTCTTACGTTTTGCAGGAGTGATTCCGCATTCTTTGATTCAACAATATCGACACCGAAAAATATACCCGGTTTAAGATTAATTCCCCCGACCAGCTCAAGATCAGCAGACTCACTGACCATCCGTCCAATAGTTTGTCCCATCCGTCCGGAGGCACCAGAAACGACCACTTTTATCATGTTGTGTTATCTCCGTACAATCTTTTTGTGATTGTTTTTCTTATTCCCGCCACAGTTTTCCCCGGTTTCTTCTGAGTCGGAGCGTGTCCTGCACGGTTTCGTTTTGGAATTGTGCCAAGAATTTTTTTGAGCTGTTCTGTCTTCTTTTCATCGAGTTCATCCAGCGGGAGCCTTACCGGTCCTCCAGCCATTCCCAGAATCTCAACTGCCTTTTTTACCGGAATCGGATTGGTGTCTATGAACATCGATCGAAAAAGCGGAGACAGCGCATAATGGAGAACAAGTGCTTTCTGATAATTCCCTGTTTTTGCGGCCTCATACATCGCTACCATTCGCAGGGGATCCACGTTAGCGGCAACGGAAATAACTCCTGACCCCCCCAGTGCCATTATAGGGAGGGTAATATTGTCATCTCCGGAAATCACCGCAAAATCATCATCTTGCGTTTCTTCAATGATCCGGGAGATCTGTCCTATACTTCCGCTTGCTTCCTTGATGGCAACGATATTGGGATGGCCCGCCAGCTCTGCTACAAGCTCAGGTTCGATGTTCTGTCCGGTCCGTCCCGGAACATTATACATGACTATCGGGAAATCAAGATCGGCAAGCTTTGTATAATGCTTTATCAGTCCTGAACGATTTGGTTTGTTATAATAGGGGCTTATTACAAGAGCTCCATCAGCGCCGATGTCCTTTGCAGCTTTTGTCAGCCGGATCGCTTCTGCTGTGTTATTGGAGCCGGTACCGGCGAGTACTGGGATCTTGCCATTAACCTTATTTACCGTAATTTCAATAACTTTTTCATGTTCAGCAAACGTCAGTGTTGCAGATTCCCCCGTGGATCCGCAGGGTACAATTCCCTGGATTCCACAGGCAAGAAGAAAATCAATATTACGCTCGAGACCCTGAATATCAAGGTCCATCGCAGAGTTCCTTTTAAAAGGGGTTATGATAGCCGGAAGGACACCTTCGAACATGAATAAGGTTATGAGCGTTTCTTCGTATTTATTTTTCTCGTGATATAACCGGCGACCCGGTTTCGGACTCGTTTGCTTCCAATTACCGCAGATTTACCAAGTTGTTGTTTATTTTCATCGAAGCTTCCGGAAAAATATTCCCTCTGTCTGGCCAGCAAATCAGTGCCGAGAGTTTTGATGTATGACGGTTTAATTCCCATGTGCAGTTCCTCAAAGTTCTATATCTATCATGCGGTTCGATATCATAATAATATTGTTCGTTATGTCCATCGGTTTTTCACCAAAAAGACGAATTATTGGTTCTTTGCCCCTCCCCCCTTCGTCATAGCATATGTCCGGCACTCCATTTTTACAGCAGAAGGCAACCCCCCAGTCCATTGAACTAATCCCGGGGGGCTCCAGACTCGGATCAAACGCTTCACATTCGAGCAGCATGTTGTCAATGACAGGAAGTACCTGGGGGAAAAATCGTATGGTCGCCGCACATCGCATACGAGGATCAAATTTCATGGCGGTAAGCACGATTCGTCCAATATATTCATCCGCGCCGTAAATACAGGAACCAGCTGCATGCACCTTCCCCCGTTGAGATACAATCCCTCCGTGTACTCCCGCAATGTCATTTTTATCCCGTGCGCCAGCCAGAGCGTACGCAAACTTCGTTCCTCCTGCCGGGACAAGCCGGATATCCATTGATTCAACGAGCAGTCCCGCGGCCCGGGAAAGTTGTTCTAGTACTACATCATGCTCCTGGCCCGTAATTTTCATGACACTCACCTTTTTTATCGCGTACGATTTGGGTAATTGACCTTCAATGATATCACCTGGAATTCGGATATACATATATCCTTTTGAGTTAGAGATTAACGGGATGGATGCACGACTCCTTGATGTAGTCATCGGCGTTTCGGGATTCCTTGTCCTGATAGTTTTACTCGCAATTTTACCAATGATAATTGTTTCCGGAGTGGCCTACCTTGGGGCGATCATGACTTTTATTCTGTTCCTTTCAGGCGCCGGGTACCTAGTAAATGAAAAGATTATCTGAACATTAACCGGATTTTTTATTTTTTTCCTTGCCAGTTTTTATCGAATCCTTTTTTTTCACCTTATAATAAGAAAGCGGATGACTGATTCTTTCACAGAGAGTATCTCTATGAACACAGAGTCCGGTAGTTTTCATGGCAGGACAGGCCGGCGCGGTGTATTCTGTCCCTGATCCTCCCCTGCCGGTTATATGTTCTACCTGGTACATTGTTTTTTCTGCATCGAAATCCGGAGACATCTGGTAGAATTGAGCAATTTCAGCTACGTTCAACCCAATCGTATGAAGAAACGTGGTGAGGGCAAATCGCCCGGGATGGGTGAGGTTGGTTCCTGATGTCAATGCAAGAATTAACGCTTGTATACATGGGGGGTATGCCCCTTCCTCAATTACTCCAAACTGCTGAAGCATCTGCTCCTGGTATCTTTTTTTCAATGGTTCCGACACGGAAGCCAGTTGCTCGCAAAGTGATTTTGGGATTTTATAAGGCAGATCTCGGCGGAGGAAAACCCGTATGTGTTCGCGTAGTAATTCATACCGTTCTTCTTTTTTTATCCTGACAAATCCCTTTTGTAGCCTCCTGTTTACAAGTTTAAATCTCGCCTCATGGAGCGGTGCGATAATCTCAACGTAATCAGCTAGTGGCATGCTATCACTTTGGATATTTATGCCGAACTCATGGGCAATATATTTCGAAAGAGGACTATAACCCTCCTCATCGAGAAGAGTATTTTCATTCCATCCTTTTTCACCGTCCTCTGTTCCAATTTCTGATACAAGAAAATAATATGCACGTTCTGCTTCATACCGGGTTAACCGATCATAAATCTGTTTGTCCTGCAAGCATGATGCAATAATCCGGGATACCACATAGCTTGCAATTTCATCCTCGTCTCGCTGCTGAAAGTGAGTGATAAATGATCTTTTTGAAGATAATGCCTGTCCGATACGCTTTGAGGCGAGATCGGCAATAAATTTCCCCCGTTCCTGGCTGAGTAGGATCTCAAGGGGAGGGTATATATCTTTGATATGGTCCTGTGCTTTTTTTAAAAAGGGAAAATGGGAAAGTTCCTTGGCGGATGGCCTGAAATCCATCAGTCGGCCTCTATACGGGGTGCGAGGAGGTATTCGACGTGGCCATTACCTCCTGCTATAATAAATGAGAACCTGACCGGATGGTCAATACCGAGATAGATTTCGACTTCGGCAGCTTTGCTCATAACCTTCCCCATATCCTTAAGGTAATCGAGGGAAAAGAGTGATCGTGCTTCAACCGGTGTCAGCGATTTTAGTTCATCTTTACTGAATTCCCGCCGGATATTATCGGTATCGCCTTCAGCAATCAGGAAAAATGTTTGCTCTTTTGGGTTGATTCCAAGAGCAATCTTATCTGATATCACTGCAGCCGTTTTCATGGCATTGTTAAAATCATCACCGGAAATTACGATTTTTCCCGGAAGATTAATAGTCGGTGGGTTTGGATCTTTTCTTATTGTATTCGTATCCAGAAGAGTAATGGAATAATGATATCCATGAGCTGAAACTGCCATCTTCTGGGCATTATCTGGGAGCTCCAAGCTTATGAGATCCCCTTTGCCTGCCATCCCGAAGATGTTTTTCATCTTGGTAATATCTATACCCAACTGGCTTTTTGTTGCTTTGTAGGAATCAAAAGCCTCTTTTTTAAGCTCGATCCCGATCATCGCTACGTTAGCAGTATCAACTGCTCTTGTAGAGATCCCATTCTCATCAACATGCAGCCGGCACTCAGGGACGAGAGCAGAAATTGCATCAATAAATTCCCTGAACATATCTGCATCAATAGTTGCTTTTAACATCGCTTGTCTCACTTCTCCTCTTCTGATTCGCTGGAAAAAATTTTTGTTCTAAAACCCTGCTTTGTCTTTCCCGATTATTATCATTTTCTTGGGTTTTGAAAGTACGGTTTAACCATTCTACGTTACGTTATTTATTACTTCACAATAATTTAACTATAGTCTTTTTGTTTTAAAAAAAATTCACGTAAAAGAGCATTTTTTAAGAATTTTTTTTAAGTCCCGGAAATATTTGTTATTTTAAGGTATGGAATGACCGTTAAATCATAAAAATCACGGTAAATATGTTATTTCGGCACCTGATTTTTACACAAAATCTTCATAAAATAACACACAGATCAACGGGTTTTACGGTCCGAGGGAATAGGTGATACCTCCTCCCCCGCCACTGTTGTGACTCCTACAATACGAGAGATCCTTATACAAAATATGATGTCAATATAATTGTTGTCAATTTTTATTTTCAGTTTTTGCGTTACAAAAATTTTCAATTATCAAATCATAAAATCAAAAAAATTTAGGGGCAAAGTTAATGAATTACCCAAAATAAAATAGAGAATAATATGCAAGGGTGACGATACAAAGAAAAGTGCAAGTGATAACCATTACACTATTGATTATTTTATTTTTCCTGATCGGTTCTGAATCCTTCCCTTTCTGTTTACCTGCGATAGATCCGAGAACTAACCCTGATCCCGTCCCTGCCATCATTCCGAGCGCAATCACCATAATAATATTAAACGCATCTGCCATCACTGTCAATCCCTTTCAGTTATTTCTTTGCGTATAAACAGATATTGATTTTCAATGTTTTCGCATCTTATTGAACTTTTGTTGGGCAGGGATGCCGTCACTTATCTTCTTATAGCCCCGAGGAAGTCCGGGATTTAGTAGCATTAAATGATATCCAGCAGAATAATTATGGTTAATCCCGGGGGAATCCGGGAATACTCCCGTGTACCTGCAGGGGTTCATGTGGCATCTGGAGATCCGGCACAATCTGGAATATTACCGGTGGAATTCCCTCATTCGTTATCTGAACGATTTGTTGTATTGTAACATATCCTTATTTTTATACCAGTAATCGGAGGGTTACCAGCCTGACATTTGAAATCGCGATATGGGCATTTCTTTGATCGGCTTTATCCAAAAAAACCGGGACTGAATAGATGCGAATTGATTTCATAGTCATCGTAGAACATTCGTCGGATATCTTTTAAATTTCCCGGACTCCACATAGGGAACTGCGGACTTGTTTGCATGCTCTGACTTTGAAAATGTTACTAGAATGGGTTTCAAATCCCGATCCATTTATTGACCGCAGTGTATTGCCCTGGTAAAAATCATTAACAGGTACTCAACTGTATTGAGATTGTTAAACGATATATTCCGGTATTTATTCTGATCTTTTGAAAGACGGAGCTATTCATCTCTGTCTATGACTATTGTCTCGCCGGGCTGGAGAACACTTACTTTGATGTCTGTTGTTCGTTCAATTGCCTGTTTGAACGGGAGGGGGTCTACCTCTATTTTTTTCCAGGTATTGTAGTGGATAGGGATAACTTTCCTGGCTCCAATAAAATTAGCAGCAATCATTGCTTCTGACGGTCCCATCGTGTATCTGCCTCCAATCGGGAGCAATGCTACATCAGGATGGTAGAGATCTCCAATTAATTTCATATCCGAAAAAAGTGCGGTATCACCAGCATGATAGACCTTCACGCCGTCAAATGTGATGACAAAACCTGCAGCAGCTCCCCCAATACTTCCGCTTTCGCCGTTTGATATTCCGGTAGAATGGATGGCTGGAGTCATAGTAAATGAAACTCCGTCGACAATGATAGTCCCTCCGATGTTCATGCCTTCAGCAGCAAGTCCTTTTGATGTCAGATACTTAGCAATCTCAGTTACTGCCACAGTTTTTTTTGCGAGCACCACAGTTTCTCCAATATGATCCTCATGACCGTGGGTGACCGCTACGATATCCGGGGATGTCCAGATGACACTGCCCCCTTCAATGAAGGGATCAATGAGAATTTTTTTTGATCCGGTCAGAAGGACACATGCATGCCCAAGCCAGGAAAGTTGCATATATGGAGATTTGATTCTACGGGGATGAAATTTGCCATGTTGATGCGGAGAACCCGACTGGGAACGAAATGGATAAAAAAGTTGACAATAAAGGCAAACGCTGCCTTCACATTACATCTATCATTTCAGCTTCTGTGATATCAATGGAATCTCCAAGACTATCTGCAGTTGCACTCCGGGTCATTTGCTCAGAGAGATCACGATCCTCCATAACATCGCGTACCCTGTCTATATACGGATCAATCGTTGGATCTTCCTGCTCTTCAATCACATGGCGATATTCCCGTAGCGTTGATGGACTGACCCCCAGTTCTTCGGAAACCTCTTTCATGGTTTTACCGGATTCGATCAGTTTTTCCATCTTTGCTTTGTCAAACGGCATCTTGAAGTCGAGCTCACGGAAGAGTTTCAGTCTCACTCGTGCACGAGCAACAGTTTTACTGAGCTTCTCATCCCCGAGCTGGCGGGCAATTTCAGTATCATTCTTGCCGGCATAAAACGAGGTCACCAGTTTTGCAAGCTGGATCGGTTTCAGGGAAGTTTTGAAGATTCCCTGTTCGGTAATTTCTCGCATAACGAGTGCAACCTCGCGTTCGATTGCATCGCTGTCTCTTAAAGTACCGTGGATATTTTTCATTGGCTCAACTATCTTTGTCTTGCCTGAAAGGGTACTAAAGAGTTTTAGAAGCTGTACTTTGCGTTTGTCTTCGGTCATTGCATACCCCGTTATGGGATTAGGAATATACAATACTTCCCCATCTATTTAATGGTATCCTTATGCAATGCCTGACCAAAAAACCTATAAATGGGGGTGATTTTTTATGATGTCTGGAATTTTATTGATGATTTGAATATTTTTTAAGAGTACTATATTGGAAGTGTGTCATCCAGGCATTCAATTTCCTTATTTTTAGCCAAATCACCCAGTATTTTTTTAAGATGGCAATAGGGACCTTTTTCATACGCTGCTAATCTGATGACCTGATAATTTTGATCAGCTGAATCCGGTTCTTCGAGGTATTCCTTAACCGCAAACCACGGATTCTCGTTAAGGACAGAGTATAATATTCGTTTTTTTAATTCCCTGTCATTTTTTACCCGGAATACAAAATAACTCATTGATACAAATCTTTGCATTGCAAAATTAATAATTATATCTCGATTCTTATTCTAACGATCCACTTAAATGTTTCACTTCTATTCCATCTTATCAAATTTCGTATTTTGCAGTTATCGTAACTTTTGTTACCAGAGTAAAAGCAGCTCGCGCATTTTAGCTCTGCTTATGACGAGAGTTATAATATTAGTAATGGATAAATGAAATACGCAATTTATAGGATAAAGAGTGGTAACGAGTGATACCGGTTTCTAATGATGTCTTTGAGAAGGTAATGGAACTTGCCAAACGTCGTGGATTTATCTGGCCGACCTCAGAGTGCTATGGTTCGGTGGCAGGATTTATTGATTATGGTCCGTTGGGCGCGATGATGAAGCGACGGATTGAAAATATATGGCGGGAATTTTATGTAATCCAGGAAGGTTATTACGAGATCGAATGCCCGACTATTGCCCAGGAGGCTGTTTTCATTGCTTCCGGTCATGTTTCGGGATTTGCTGACAAGATGTGTCAATGCCCTCACTGTAAGGAATATCTCCGGGCGGATCATGTCGCAGAAGCAGGTGGCATCAACAATGCTTCGATCCTGAAAAATGAGGTTCTCTCATCAGCCCTCGCTCACTGTAACTGTCTTGCCTGTGGGGAAGTGCTCGGGACTGTCGAGGTTTTCGGATTCAACCTGATGTTCAAAACCCGTATCGGTCCGGGTTCCCAGAGGATCGGGTACCTCCGCCCGGAGACGGCACAGGGCATGTTTGTGGATTTCGCACGTCTGCTCAGGTTTTACCGGGACAAACTCCCGTTCGGTGCTGTCCAGATCGGAAAATCCTTCCGTAATGAGATCTCTCCTAGGCAGGGCATGATCCGGCTCAGGGAGTTCACTCAGGCTGAGGCCGAGATCTTTGTCCATCCTTCCTGTAAGAACTGTCACCCGATGTTCTCCCGGTACGCAGATTACACGATCCCGCTTCTCACCTATACACAGCAGCAAAAGTGTGAACCGCCGGTATTAATATCGATGCAGGAAGCCGTTGCTAAGGGAGTCATCGCGAATGAATACGTTGCCTACTATGTTGCTCTGACTCACGAATTGCTGGCACGCATAGGTATTAAACCGGATCGACTCCGGTTCAGGCAGCACCTTCCAGATGAGCGGGCTCATTACGCCGCTGACTGCTGGGATGCCGAGATATTCTCAGAGAGATTCGGCTGGGTCGAGACCGTGGGTATTGCGGACCGGACAAACTACGATCTTACTGCTCATGGGGATGCGAGCGGCACCCCGATGACTGTGTTCATCCAGTATGATGAGCCGAAGAAAGTCCCGCGCCGGCGCATCATCCCGAACATGAGTGTCCTCGGCAAGCAGTATCGTACAAAGGCGAAAGCGATCTTCGGGCAACTCGCGAATGCAACCCCGACCCCTTCAGGAGCAGATGTGGAAGTTGACGGCGAGATGATCCATATCCCTGCCGATCTCTTTGAGGTCCGGGACGAGATCGTGGATATCCGTGGTGAGGACATCGTCCCTCATGTCATCGAACCTTCTTATGGTATCGACCGGATGTGTTATGCGGTTCTCGAACAAGCCTACGATGAGGATACAGCGGAGGAAGAGACCCGGGTCGTAATGAGACTCCTTCCGTGGGTAGCGCCGGTGCACGTTGCGGTCTTCCCGCTTATGGCACGAGACGAGCTTGATACAATCGCTGCCGAGATCACCCGGGTCCTCCATAAGTCCGGTATCCTTGCAGAATATGATGACTCGGGTGCTATCGGGCGGAGGTACCGTAGGCAGGACGAGATCGGCACACCATTTACGATCACTGTCGACTACGAGACAAAGGAGACGCATACCGTCACTGTCCGGGACCGGGACAGCATGAAACAGGTCAGGATCCCCGTCGCAAAGGTCCCGGAGACCCTCACCGCTCTCGTGAATGGGAGCCTGAAGTTCTCTTCCATGACGTAAAACCTATGGAGTATATCAGCCATCCTCTCATCCGGAAGGACAGCATCGAGAAACGGGAGTACCAGCTCTCGGTCGCGATGCAGGCGCTGGATGCGAATACGATGGTCATCCTCCCCACAGGACTGGGAAAGACTGCAGTTGCCTTACTCGTTGCCGCATCCAGGCTCTACAATGAGGGTGGCAGAATCCTGATGCTGGCTCCGACCAAACCACTTGTTGAACAACATCTCCGTTTTTTTGAGAAATTTCTGATAATCAGGGACCCGAAGGACGCGGCCCTCTCCCCGTTTGTCATGTTTACCGGGGAAGCTCCCCCGGATGAGAGAACTGCCGACTGGAACCGGGCAACAGTGATCCTTGCGACCCCACAGGTTATCAAGAATGACCTCATTGCCCGAAGGTACACGCTGGAGGATGTCACCCTCCTGATTGTCGATGAATGCCATCGTGCGGTGGGCAATTATGCATATGTATTTCTCGCCCAGCGCTACTTTGCAACAGCAGCAAAACCCCTCACGCTCGCGATGACTGCGTCGCCGGGCGGGGTTCCGGAGAAGGTTCAGGACGTTTGTACCAATCTCGGCATCGCTCATATTGAGTCGCGGACCGAGAACGACCCGGACGTGGCCCCTTACGTGCATGAGCGGGATCTCGAGTATATATCCATCGATCTTCCGCCCGATCTTAAAGCAGCAATCCACAGCATAAACGCACTTATTGACGACAGGCTTGCACTCCTCGCTTCACTTCACTTTACGGTGCCGAAACGCGAGAAGCTCTCGATGCGGGAACTCTCTGCCATCAATGCCCAGATCCAGCAGCGGATTGCAAACCGTGATCCCGTCGCGTTCTCTGCCGCATCAATTTATGCCGAATGCATGAAACTAAAACACGCGATCACGCTCGCTGAGTCTCAGGGAAGCGAGGTCCTGAAGGGCTACCTGTCGAAACTTGTTGCAGAAGGGACCGGCTCAGGAGGGAGCAAAGCGAGCCAGAGGCTTGTAAAAGACCCCGTTTTTGTCCGGCTTTTTGAGCAGTCTCTCGAATGGACCATCGAGATTCATCCGAAACCCGAGATAGTCCTCAGCTTTGTCAGGGAGCAGCTCGAATCCCATCCTGACAGCAGGATCATCATCTTTGCGACCTACCGGGACACCGTGCAACTTCTCGTGGATTTCCTCGCAAAGAAAGGGATTGTGAGCGAGAGGTTTGTTGGGCAAGCGACAAAGGATGCCGAGAAAGGACTTTCGCAGAAGAAGCAGATCGCGGCCCTGACCCGGTTCCGTTCTGGAGTGTTCAAGGTGCTCATCGCCACATCTGTCGGGGAAGAAGGTCTTGACGTTCCCGCGACCGACATGGTCATTTTCTATGAGGCAGTCCCGTCAGAGATCCGTTCAATTCAGCGGAAGGGCCGGACAGGCAGGTCCGGGGCTGGAAGGGTTGTTGTCCTCGTGACTAAAGGAACCTCTGACGAGGTCTACCGGCATGTAAGTGCTTCAAAGGAGAAACAGATGCATAAAAGCCTGAAAACGATGAGCGGCATGACTGCCACATCCCAGCACCCCCTTATTGTTGAGCAGCTTAGTATCAATGAGTTCACTCCGCAGGGACCGAAGATCATTATTGATGACCGGGAAACATCCTCCAAAGTCGTGGAGGTCCTGTCGGATCTGGGCGTTTCAATAAAACTTGAACGGCTCCCCCGGGGGGACTTCGCAATCGGTGATCGCATTCTCGTCGAAAGGAAAACGACCCGGGACTTTGTCGATACACTTATCAACCGTGACCTTCTTGGTCAGGCAAAAGCGATGGCAGAAGCGGTTACCCGGCCAATTGTGATTATCGAAGGAGGGGATCTCTATTCCCAGCGAGATATCAATCCAAACGCTATCAAAGGAGTGCTCGCGGCTCTCACGGTCGATATGGGTGTCTCGCTCCTTTTCACCAGCGATGCAGAGGATACAGCACGGATGCTCTTTATCCTCGCGAAACGTGAAGAGAGTGATCGGGGAGAGCGGAAAGTTCATCCGCACAAGTCGCATCGCTCACTTAAGGAGGAGCAGGAATATATCGTTTCCGCATTCCCGGAGATCGGTCTTAAGAACGCCCGCTTGCTGCTCGCGCATTTTGGATCGGTCCTTGCGATCATGAATGCAGGGCTTCAGGATCTTGTTGCAGTTAAAGGGATTGGGGAGAAGACGGCACTGAAGATCTTTGAGCTTAGCCGACGGGAATATATATGACCTTTTTTGAGAAAACGCCATTGGAGGTAAGGTTTGAGGTTTTCCGGCATCAGTGCTTTCCAAAACATGGCGGGGCAAACAGGTCTATTGTAATTTCATTCATGATTTTATTTTTGAAGGAGCTCCCTGTCTGGAACGGGGGTATTCAGTTACCAATATCCTTATGAATGTAGTTCCTAATCAACAACTCCAGTGAGAACAATCTTTTAAGCGGAGAAGAATAACTTTAAAAATCAGCAGAATGTGAGGTTGATATAATGACAGAATCGGTTATCACCGAATTTGCCGGAAGCCAGAGGGAATCGATCAGCCGGATCTACCGTTATGATGTCAGCGGTGTCCGGGTGCTTGACAGTCATGATCATATCCGCAGGCTTTACCGGTTCGATCCGTCTTCCAGCACGATGACGGAAAACGATCCTGCACAACCGGGAAAGATTCTCCGGCGGTTTGCGTTTGACAATTTTGGAATGCTCGAAGAGTCGTTCTCCTTCGGACATCCGCCCCGCACATTCCGGTTCGAGTCAGGAGGCCGGCAGATCGTGATGCGGGAAGGCGGGAACTATGGTGCTGTCGGGAAGATGTTCTCATTTGAAAGAAACGGGGTTAGTGAGACGGCGTTCGGGCGGAATGGTGAGATTGAGCGGGTTTACATTTTCGATCCAGAGAAAGAGACGATTATAATACGGTCGGGTGGGTGGTATGGATCTGTTGAAAGGACGCTTGTATTCGAGAGGATCGATGTTTTCGTGTTCCATGAGCCAGAGGCCTTTCTCCAATTTCTGATGTTTACGGAAAAAAGTGCCCGGGAAGTTGAAGCGGATATTGACGAACAGGTTGCAAAGATCCGAAGTACGTCATCTGCAGCGCCCGGCCGGAGCAGGTACGCATATACCGGTACACGGCATACTTCAGATTTGGATGAGTGCCCTGGTGAGATTACTCCCTCGCGTTCGCCACTTCGACCGGCCTTGCGATCAGACGATCATCATTCGCCGTCCCCTGTCCGGCTGAAAGCGAAAGATCCTTCAGATACCGGGATAGATTTCATTCCTGACAGCGATTCTTCATTCCCCCAAGCATCAGCCGGCAACCCTATGGTACGCGAGCGGAACTGCGGAGTCCAGTTCGAGAAGGGCAGGCAGAGTGCCGCGGTCGAGAAGAAAGATCTTTCGGAAGGAAGAAGTGCCCGGATACCGCTCGAAGAGCGTTTCCGGAGTTCACGCGAAGAGGATCGGACACTTTCTGGGGGAAGGAGTGCCCAAATCCCGCTTGAAGAACGGTTCCAGAGTTCCCGTGATGAGGACCGCACTCTTTCAGAAGGAAAAAGTTCCCTGATATCCTATGAAGAGCGAAAATCGGGCAGGCGGCAGCAGTAGAGTCTGGGCCCCAGGTAAAAAGTGTATAGGTTTCTTCCGGAGCAGGTTTTCTTATAAATCGTGGGACGAGGAAGGGTTTGCGGCTCCTTGACCGTCACGAATATGCTTCGCAGATTCAATTTTATTTTGAAACAAAATTCGTGGCATAAGGGTAGACAATAGAGCCTGAAACTGCCGTTTGAGCGCCGATGTGAGAGAGTAGCAGATTTCATCTAACAGGTCGTAATCATGATCTACTGATTTCCCCATTTAGATGTGCTTTATTCCACCCCCTGTCACACAGCAGAGGCGGTTAATTAAACGGTTATAAAAAAAAGGAAATATTTTGTAAACATTTATAGTTTACATAAAATCTCAAGTGCTTCCGTCCCCCCCTTCACTGCATTCATGAGCATAAGGACGTTTTCCGGATCTTTCTCGTTGTGGATCCGTTCACAGAGCGCATGGATTGTCATAGCAAGCTCTTCAGCAAGCAGGCCGCCTTCTTCTTCTCCACATGAACAGCTATTTTCATCATGGACTTCAGTTCCACATGAACACCCATGATCAGGTCCTGCAGGTTCCTGCGTACCTGGCTTTACTGGCGTATTTGCAGGTTTTTCACCTCCTTCATTTTCCGTACAGACCACACAAAGGGTTTTACCCTTAACTTCGAAGAGTGGGCACCCGCAGGTTTTACAGGACTTTTCAAGCATTTTTCCTCCTTTAAGGAGGTATTCAGCCATGATTTCATCTTCTTTACGTACCGGCATTTAATCACCTTCAAATCAATATTTAAGTTATATATGTCGGTTCCACGTATTAACTACAGGTACACAGGTCGTTGATACCATGCCCACCCCTGAAAAAACTATGGAAAACTGTATCCTGATGTTGCAGCGCATTCAGGAAGACAGTTCAATACCCCGAAACATCCGGCGAGTCGCAGATGAAACCCGGACGCTCCTTATTAACAATTCCAAGGCAATGGGACTCCGTGCCGCGGAAGCGATTTCAAAGATTGATGAAATTTCCAATGATCCAAATATGCCTATACATGCCAGAACCAGGATCTGGGAGCTCGTCTCACAACTTGAAACCATCCCTCTTGACTAACCTGATTATTATCCTTATTCTTTTGTGAGTATTGTGAGAAAATAACTAGCAATAATGATACGAGAATCAATTAGAGCGGTTTGTCCGCCATTTTAGTTTTACGGATGATTTGGCCAAAATTTCCTTAATACAGAAATCAGAAAAAGATGTTCCAGGTAATTAGCAAAAATTACTCTTATAATGTAATTAGGTGAAAAAGGCGGGAGAGTTAAAATATCCGGCTATACCAATTGATCGTTGGTGGCAATTATTGCACGGGTAAAACGATAAACACTTTTCGGCACATGCATTTCAAAGCGGGCTCCACGCTGGAATTCCCCGGATTCCTGTATTGTAATGTTGGTAATCGCCAGAATTTCGCGGGAAAGGAATAATCCCAGCCCGGTATTCTTACCATATCCTTTTTCGAAAATGGATTGCTTATCATGCGCGGGTATACCAATGCCATCGTCTTCTATACGGACGAGAAGATCGTCGGGCGATTCAGACCATGAGAGCTTTACAACTGATACTCTCGAACCATGTTCTACAGCATTCTGTACAATATTGTAGAATACTCGTTCCAACAGAGGATCGGCAAATATCTCCAGATTATCCGCATCAGCCTCGAACCTTATCTTTTTAATGTCGATGTGGGTGCATGCGGTATAAAATATTTTGTTGACATTCTGCCAGCCCGGCGCAACCACACCAAGATCCTGATACAGTTTTGTAAACTCAATATTTGCCGTAATCATCTTCACTGCTGCTTTCAATTTTGCCAGGTACATTGAGTGCTGGGGTTCCGGCGGGCGGTCGTTAAAAAGTTCAAGATACCCGCCAAGGACTGTTAGTTTGTTCCTGATATCATGACGGGTTATCTCAGCAAGGAGGTTGAGTTTTTTATTCGCCAGTTGAAGGGCATCATGCGCTTTTTTTATATCTGATATATCATGGAATATCCCCATCAGACAGCGTTGACCGCCCATATCAAATATTGTGGCACTGACTATTACAGGGATATGGTTGCCATCTTTATCAACGACTACCTGCTCCTGCAATCCTGTCCCTTCCAAGGCATGCTTTTTGAAATATAACCGGTATTTTTCCTCTTCGTTTTTAGGATGCAGTTCGCTTTCATGTATTTTCTGGATTTCAGTTAGCGACCTTCCAGTCATCATTTGTGTTTTTTTGTTTGCATCAAGGAGCATACCAGTTTCAGCGTTGGCAATAAAAATAGCATCATTAGCGTGATCCATGAGACCCTGATTCTTTTCATATGCTGATTTTAGCTCATCCTCGGCCCGTTTCCGATCGGTAATATCTCTGACAAATGCAAAAACATAAGCATCAGGGCCGAATTCAATATAATTCAGAAGAATTTCCACAGATATGGCCGAACCATCCTTTTTCCTGTTTGTATCCTGTACAGTAATATATTTTCTTGCTTTCAGGAGGGTCCACAGAGACTCTGCGTGATTCTCAAACAATTTTGGGTTAATATCCTTAACCGTCAGTGAAGCGAATTCGTTCCGGGAATATCCAAGCATTGTGCAAATAGTATCGTTAAAAAATGAAATTCCCCCGTCCTGATTTATCCAGAGAATACCTTCAGCGGCGTTGCTCACGGTTGCTTTCATCATGCGAAGCTCTTCTTCGGCCTTCTTTCTGCGTATTGCCTGCCTGATCTTATGGCTCAGTTCACTGAATTGAGCACGAGGATCTCCCCCTTTCTGCAGGTAAAAATCAGCACCATTATTGATCGCCTCAATAACAACTTCTTCACGTCCTCTTCCCGTGAAGAGGATAAATGGGATATCTTTATAGTCCGTTCTTACCTGCTTTAGGAATTCAATCCCGTCCATCACCGGCATCTGATAATCTGAAATTATGCCTTCAACGGTGCCATTTGAGAGTATTTTCAGACCTTCGCTGGCCGATGTAACCGTAGTGACGGAAAAGTCGCCCTCCCGCTCAAGAAAAAATTTGCAGAGATCAAGCAGATCAGGCTCGTCATCCACATAAAGGAGAGAGATCATTAATTTTTAATATTGTTTCGGCAAGGCTTTAGTTTTATGTTCAAGAACATCTGATTTTGGGAGGGAAAAAACGAAATCAGAAAGTCGGGGTGGCTCCAGTAAAAATTATCCTTGGTGAATCTGGCAGACCATGAGAAACTGATAAACTAAAAAAAATCATGTTTGTTTTTTTAATTTTTTTGTTGCGGAGGATTGAATCCTGTACGAAAGGCATCCGTCGGAACGATAATTTCAAATCGAGTCCCTTTTTTGAATTCCCCTGTTTCACTGATCGTTATGCCCGTACCCGAAAGAATTTTCTGGACCAGATAGAGACCATGAGTCTTTTCATTCCCCGCTTTCCAATCGAAAAGGTGGATTTTGTTTTCTGGCGAAATTCCACTACCGTTGTCCGCTATGGATATTATAAGTCGTTCACCAGTGTAAAGATAATAAATGTCGATTTTTGTAACTTTATCCCCGTATTTGTACGCATAATTGAACAGAAGGAAAAAAGCCTTGTCTAGAAGGGGATCAGCAAAGATTTCAAAATTATCTTCCTGTATGTTCAGGCTGACGGTGTCTGTCTGAACTTCAAGGAATGCCCGTTGAATAACTGGTGAAATACTTTGCCAGGATGGAACGCCAGCACCCAGATTTTCATATTCCCTTGTGAAAATAATCTGCCGTTGTATGGTTTTTGTTGCTGTCTGCGCCCTGTTAATATGTTTTACCAAATCAGGTTCCTGGATACTATATGATGCCAGTTCGAGAGAACCGCTCACTACCATGAGCTGATTGAGAATATCATGCCGTATCATGCCCGATAACAAATTCAGGTTTTTTCCAGCCAGAATCCGGGACTCCTCATTTCGTTGTTGATCAAAAATATCATACAAAGAGCATTGGATGAACGATTGATCCTGTAATGAAATTATCCTGCTGATTAATTCAATGTTTATTTTTTTCCCACTTCGCGATTTAAGGTGGATATTTTTGTAACGGATAAATCCCGTTTTTGTTAAATCTGCAAAAAATTGGTCCACCTGGAAAGGATCCTCGAATAAACCTGTTTCTTCGATATTTTTTCCGATCAAAAATTTTCTTGAATAGCCGGTCAGATTAGAAGCGAACGGGTTCACCTCGGTAATCTGTTTTGAATCACTATCGAGAATAAGAATCCCATATTCGGACATCTCAAATATCCGGTAAAATTTTTCATCATGTCTGCTTTTTTCTGTATTGTTATATACCGATTCAATTGCACCGGAAAGTTCCCCCTGCTGATCATATAATGGTGAAGCAACAATTTCCAGAATGAAGGGTTTTCCTTCAGGACTGTTGAGTGGGAGTTGAGCCCTGATAGTATTGCCATTTCGCTGTATTTCAGAATAGTGATATTTCTCCAGTTCAGCATCGGGTGCAAAAACAAGATCAAGGAGCCCGGGAATTCGTTCGCCAAACATATGGAATGAATATTCATAATTGCCCAGTCCGAGGACTTGTTCGGCACTGATATGAGTAAGCGTCTCCATTGTTTTATTCCAGAGAGTAATGGTATCGTTTATGTCTATGGCAAATGTCGCTACCGGTAGAAAGTCAATAATTTCTGAAAGTCTGTACTCTGTATGTGCCATTTCCTCCTGGAATTGTCCCCTTGTTTCATCCCGCTCGAGTTCAGTTAGAACGGACGAAATATTTTCTGAAATCGTGTTAAGAATCTGGATTTCGCCGACCGTAAAAAACTGTACATCACGGGAGTAAAAGGTAATTGCCCCATGGAGATTTTTCCCGGTAATAATCGGGAATGAAGCAGCTGATTTATATCCTTTCCGAAGGGCATTTTCCTGCCAAAATTCCTTGTCAGGCAATGCCTTGATATCATTCCATATAATGTACTTCCCAAGCCTGATTGCAGTCACTATCGGCATTAGTCTGTTTGAATTGCCATCAGATTCAGTTCTTACTTCTACAAAAAAATCATCTATCGTCCCGGCTGCGATGACACTATTTATCATATGGGTTTCGCTATCCTCAAATCCAACCCAGGTCATCACAAATCCTCCTTCCTTGACCATGATATCGCAAACGTTCTGGAGGAACCGCGCACGGTCATGAATATGTGTGACGGCTTCATTGAAACGGCGATATACAGAATCTGTCCTGTTAAGCCGGGCAATCTTTTTTTCACTTTCCCGTAATGCAACCGCTCGTTTTATTTTATAAGCTAATTCGGCAAACTGTGAGGTGGGATCTCCGCCTTTTTTGACATAATCATCAGCCCCATTACTTATGGCGTCAATCAGAATTTCCTCCCGGTCTTTTGCCGTGAAAAATATAAAGGGTTGCCGTGGAAATTTTTCTCGGATGATTTTGAGGAACTGGATGCCATTTATTTCCGGCATTTCGTAGTCCGAAATTATTACATCAAAAGAAACGGTTTTAAGTAGATGAAACGCTTCTTTGGCAGAAGGCACGAAGTCGATATGGATATCCGGTTCACGTTCCAAATAATGCCTGCAAGAATCCAGAATCACCTGATCATTGTCAATATAGAGAACCGAAATCACAGCAACACACTTCACCGGTCCGACAATCCACTCTATTTACATTCCTGTACTATATATCGATTAATGATGTATTAAAGTCGGTTCCTATTGTAATGCTTTATTCATAAATTATTTTTTTGATATCGTGTGTTTTTATGACAAATAAATTCAAGTCTGCAGAAATAAAAGTCCGGTAATATTAAAAAATACCATATATCAGCTGAACTCAGAACAATACCTATTGAAAAGCTGTATATCCTGACCTGCCAATGTCCTTCAACTGTCTTTCCGGTCATTTTTTTAAGTAAAAAAAACGTATATGTTCGTGTTTTATGGATCTCTTTTCTATCATCCTGATTATTGCAGGCCTTGTTTTGTTCGAAACCATTTCAAGCATTGACAATGCGATCATCAATGCCGAAGTACTCTCTACAATGACTGAGCGTGCAAAACGCTGGTTTTTGGTATGGGGATTGCTATTTGCCGTCTTTGCAATTCGTGGCGTAATGCCCTGGATGATTGTCTGGATATCCACTCCTTCACTAAGCCCATACGGGGCATTTATTGCGACATTCTCAAGCGATCCGATTGTCATTTCAGCAATTGAGCAGTCATCCCCTGTTCTGCTGATGGGTGGCGGGACCTTCCTCCTTTTTCTTTTCCTTCATTGGTTGTTTCTGGAAAGGAAAAATTTCGGTATAAGAGGAGAGCGATTTATCGCATCACAGGGTGTCTGGTTCTTTGCCATTGTCTCTCTCCTCCTGACAGCGCTGGTCTGGTTTACATTAGAGAGAAATACGATGATCGCTTTTGGAGCAGTTGTCGGTTCAACAGCTTTTTTTATTGTCCATGGGTTCAGGCAGAATGCTGAAAAAGCTGAGGAAAATATGCTGCATTCTGCCAGTATGTCTGACCTGAGCAAGGTTTTTTATCTGGAGGTTATTGATGCAACCTTTTCCATCGATGGAGTCATCGGTGCCTTCGCGTTTACCATGGCAGTCCCCCTGATCCTTATCGGTAATGGAATCGGTGCATTCGTAGTCCGTGAACTAACCTTGCGAAACGTCGATAAAATCAAAAAATATCTTTACCTTAAAAATGGTGCCATGTATTCCATATTTTTCCTCGGTGTTTTTATGATCCTCGATAGTTTTGGTTTTCAGGTTCCTTTCTGGGTTTCTCCGGTGATTACCTTTGGAATAGTGGGGTACTTCTTAGTAAAATCGATGCGGGAAATCCCGGAAGTTTCAGGTCGGAAGCAGAATTCATCCCGATAAATTCCAGGACCAGAGGAGTATATTTTTTTATTCGAATTCAGGTAATATTGTATGATCAGGATCAGAGTCGGATCATTAGTATTTTTTATACAGAGCGAAATTTTTTTCATTTTTCGCCGGCAAGGTCACTTAGGTGCACTCTTCACAAAATTAAAACAATCAGCTCTTTTGTCAATAGCGTACTTACCGTAACTTATGGTTTTACTGTCCTTGTCTAATTAGCATTTTTTTGCAGCATCAAAAAACCATATCCCGGATCTGAGTTTTCCTCATTTTTTACGGACTGTTCGACCAGGCACTGAATTGACATTTTAATTCCATTTGCTTCTACGGAATTGGCAGGATTTTTCTGGAAAAATTGATCATGGACGGAATTCTTCGGGAATCCGTGGAGTGAACAACGGTCGGTCCCATCTGTCAGCCGGGGCAAAACCATAAGAGGTATATCCAGTACGCCATACCTGGTGATTATTTTTTGTTTCAACGCCATGCTTAAGACTTATCATGGCCTAATTGACGATAAAAGGAGGGAGTAACCCTCTAATACCGGAATAACTTTTCACATCAAATGATCTTGCCCGTACATGAATAAACCATTTTTTATCACGTAACCCGGTTAAAAAACCTGGATGAAAATTCTTTTAATTTTCCATAATTGTGCAGATTATCGTTCGTTCCCGACCAGCATTTACATCAAGTTCAAGGAGCACGGTCTGCTGCCATGTCCCGCACATCAGTTCTCCTTCTCCGAGGGGCAGCGTCAGCGAGGGACCTATCAGAGCTGCTTTAACATGCGAACGACCGTTTCCATCACCCCACCGGGTATTATGAGCGTAATCAACGTTATCGGGTGCAAGGATCCACAGAGATCGCCTAAAATCGGAAAGCACGCCCGGTTCGAACTCTATTGTTGTAAGAGCCGCAGTAGAGTGTTGTACGAAGAGGTGGACGAGTCCATTTTGCACTTTACTTTCCCGGATAGCTTTTATAATTTCTGGCGTAATATCAATGATTTCTCCTTCCTTCCGTGTCGTTTGTTTTATGATCTTCCTGAACATATTTCACCGTAGATCATCGATTCGTTTTCCTCTTCAAAAATCATTCCCTCTCACATAATATGATTCTACTTCTAAAACGAATATCCTTATTTACGTTTAGTATCACTTTCGCATTCAGGAATTTTTTCATTGACCATTGATCTTTCGTGAGAGAGTGAACTTTTTTTGGGTTGCCTTTTTATTTTGGACAGGGTTCCAGAGTCTTTTTGGCATTTCTTGCAGTACCATTTGTTTATCAGTTCAGGGTAGTTTAAGCAATTCAATTTTATGATAATGGAGAAATTCCCGGATAAAACGAAAAAAACACGGTTATTTAATAAAAAAGGATCGGTAATTCCAGATACATTCGTCTCCACATCAGGCAACGGACCCTTCATTTTCCAAGCCTGAATCGTTGCTATTTTCATCTGCAGTTTCTATTTCAGGTTGGATAAAGGCCACTCCTACAACCCGGTCCTTATCGTCAAGACGGATAGTCCTGACCCCTTTCGTTCCACGCCCGATAATCCGTATTTCCCCGACAGGAATGCGCATGACGATTCCTTCAGCAGTCATTATGATAATTTCATCGCTATCTGATACTGCCCGAGATTCGATAATAACTGCATCACGTTCGAGCTGCATGTTCCTGACACCCATGGTTCCCCTTCCATGCCCACGGAAATCGTCGAATTCTGTCCTCTTGCCAAAACCGACATCGGATATAGTGAGAAGATGATCTTTTTCCAGAAGCGTCACTGCAACGACAGTATCTTCTCCTCTCATCTTCATTCCCCGGACCCCCTGAGCGCCCCGACCTACAGTCCGGACTGTTTCTTCATGGAACCTCAGGCTCTGTCCAAAACGGCTTGTCAGGATAATTTCTTTTGTACCATCAGTAAGGATTACATCTACCAGTTGGTCCTTTTCCCGGATTCTTATGGCATTTGTGCCAACTGAACGGGGATTTGAGAATTCGTTGAGCCTGATCTTAATGACCTGTCCGAACCTTGTCGCAAATAACAGGTATCGATCTTCCCGGAATTCGCGGACTGGAAGAACTGTTGTCACAATCTCATCTTTCAAATTTAGCAGGTTAACAATCGGTTTTCCTTTTGCAATCCGGGAACTTTCCGGGATTTGATACACCTTGAGCCAGTATACCCTTCCGAGATTGGTAAAACAAAGGAGATAATCCTTCATACCCGCAACAAATACCGATTCGACAAAATCCTCATCTTTGGTAGCCATACCTGTGATGCCATGACCTCCGCGTCGCTGTTTGCGATAAGTGTCAAGATCGATACGCTTTATGTAATTTGCAGTTGTGATCGATACCAGGACGGTTTTATCTTCGATCAGGTCTTCATTGGAAAGGTTGCTGGTATCAAGCGCTATCTCGGTTCTGCGGGGATCGCCAAACTTTGCCGCAATATCGACGGTCTCTCGGCGTATTTCATTTCTTATATTATCTTCGCTCGACAGGATTGTTTCAAGACGATCGATTTCAGTTTCAAGCCCTTTTTTCTCGTCGACGATTTTCTTCTGTTCCAGTGCTGCCAGCCGCCGAAGCTGCATCTGAAGGATCGCGTTTGCCTGGGGTTCGTCGAGACCAAACGCTGCAACCAGTGAAAGTCGTGCTATCTCTACAGTTTCTGATGCACGAATTGCACTGATTACCATGTCAATTTTTGAAAGTGCAATAAGCAGGCCGTTTAAAATATTAACCTTTTCCCGGGCTTTTTTCAGATCAAATTCAGAGCGTCGGCGAATTACCTCAATACGATGCTGAACAAAATTCTCAAGAAGTCCCGGTAAGGTAAGTATCTTTGGCTGGCTGTCTACAATCGCAAGGTTACTTGCCCAGAAGCTCGATTCGAGAGCGGTAAGTTTAAAAAGCTGATTGAGCATAACGGCTGAAATTGTGCCCTTACGAAGTTCAAAGACGACCCGGATACCATCCTTATCGGATTCGTCCCGGATATCTGAGAGACCATCCAGTCTTTTATCCTTCACCATGTCTGCGATCGTAGTGATCCACTGCGCCTTATTTACCTGATAGGGCAGCTCTGATACAATGATGCGGTCGCCGCGATTCCCGCTGTCGGATTCTTCAATGATGGCGACACCCCGGACAATCAGGCGTCCCTGCCCGGTAGAATAGACATTTCTCACACCCTCAACGCCCATCAGAACTCCACCGGTCGGGAAATCAGGGCCTGGCATGATCTTCATGAGTTCGTCTATGGTTATTTCAGGATTGTCAAGATAGTGAGAAACAGCTTCACAGACTTCCCTCAAGTTGTGGGGAGGCATCTTTGTTGCCATTCCTACAGCAATGCCGTCAGTCCCGTTTACCAGCAGATTAGGAACCTTCGCCGGGAGTACAACTGGTTCTTTTAATGATTCATCATAATTGGGGACGAAAGTGACGGTATCCTTATCGAGATCCTGCAGGAGTGCTTCGGCATACTGGGAGAGCCTGACTTCAGTGTACCTGCTTGCTGCAGCAGAATCGCCATCCACCGAACCAAAGTTTCCCTGTCCCTGCACCAGCATATGGCGGTACGAGAACGGCTGGGCCATCTTGACAATTGTGTCATATATGGAAGCATCACCATGTGGATGGTATTTACCCATCACTTCACCAACTACTCTTGCGCTTTTTTTGGTTGGTTTATCGCTGGTATTTCCCATCTCCCACATAGCAAACAGCGATCTGCGGTGAACGGGCTTAAGTCCGTCCCGTACATCAGGAATGGCACGCCCGATTATCACACTCATTGCATAATTGATGTAAGAGGTTTTCATCTCATGTTCAATGTTTATTGGTTCCACACGATGAGTCAAAGGCCCGCTTGCGGGTGGGGGAACATCAGATATCAAGGTTTGTCACCTCCTTTGCGTGTCGGATAATGAAATTTTTCCGCGTCTCCACATCTTTACCCATCAGGATCTTGAAAATTTCATTTGCCTCCATGGCATCTTCTATGGCGACCTGTTTGAAAATACGGTATTCGGGGTCCATTGTTGTGTCCCAGAGTTGCTGTGCGTTCATCTCACCCAGACCCTTGTATCTCTGGATAGTCACTCCTTTTTCTCCCATCTCCGTTGAAACCCTCTGCATTTCGTCTTCTTTATAAACATATTTTTCTTCTTTGCCTTTTGAAATGCGGAAAAGGGGAGGTTGGGCGATATACACGTAACCAGCTTCGATGAGTTTGAGCATATAACGGTAGAAAAAAGTAAGCAGGAGGGTGCGAATGTGTGCCCCGTCGACATCTGCGTCGGTCATAATAACGATATGGTGGTATCTTGCCCGTTCGGCATCGAATTTTTCACCAATGCCAGTGCCTATTGCTGCTATCAGTGTCTGGATTTCGGCATTCTTTAATATCTGCTGTTCTCCGGCTTTTTCCACATTTAAGATCTTTCCTTTCAGTGGTAAAATCGCTTGAAATTTCCGGTCTCTCCCTTGCTTTGCGCTTCCGCCGGCAGAATCCCCTTCAACAATGTAGATCTCACTTTTTGCCGGGTCGCGTTCTGAACAATCCGCGAGTTTCCCCGGAAGACCGCCACTTTCCAACGAACTTTTGCGACGGGCTAAATCCCGTGCATTCCTAGCAGCTTCGCGGGCTTTCGCCGCCGAAAGGGCCTTTTCAATAATTATCTGTAATACTTTCGGATTTTCATCGAAATATTCCGTCAAGGCACCATAGACAAGCGAGTCGACGATACCTTTAACGCTGCTGTTACCGAGGCGCATCTTGGTCTGCCCTTCAAACTGGGGATTTGCCATTTTAACTGATACAACAGACGTCAGACCTTCACGCACGTCCTCACCGCGAAGAGTTAAAGGGGAATTTTCCTTAATCAACCCGTTACGTTTCGCAATTGCATTGATTGCCCTGGTGATCGCACTCCGGAAACCTTCAAGATGGGTCCCCCCTTCACGAGTATTTACCGAATTAACATAGGCAAAGATCTTCTCATCATACGCAGTTGTATACTGCATGGCAACTTCAAGTTCGAGCTTGTTCTCCACATCCTTTTTTGATATATCAATTGGGTTTGGGTGCAGGCACTCTGATCCTTCGTTTAAGTATTTTACAAACTCTACCAGTCCTCCGGCATAGCAGTAAACGGCTTTGTCACCACTTCTTTCATCAGTTATTTTGATTGTCAGACCCGCGTTGAGAAACGCCAGTTCCCTAAGCCGGTGGGCAAGAATATCGTAGTCGAAGGTTGTAGTCTCGAATATGGTTGCATCGGGAACAAAGTGGATGATGGTTCCGGTCATTTTTGCACCATATTGTAGCAGGAATGTCCGGCGAGCCTCTTCTGCCTCTGCCGGGGTAACCTCCGCTGATGGGGTCCAGCAGAACTCCGCAGGTACACCGAACCATTCATTATGGCGTTCAATCATCTCATTGAGTGTTTCAGTACGGGAAGTCAGAAGACTGGTCGGCTTTCCCTGGCTAAAACGCATTTCATAAATATTGCCGTCGCGGTAGACCCGGGCCGAAAGCCAGTTGGAGAGTGCGTTTACCACTGACACACCCACTCCATGGAGACCTCCGGATACCTGATAGCTCTCCTTATCGAATTTTCCCCCGGCATGCAGAACGGTAAGTACGACTTCAAGCGCACTCTTATGGTTCTTTTCCATCGTATCAACCGGAATACCCCGTCCGTTATCGGTGACTGACAGAGAGCCATCTTTATTGATCAAAACTGAAATGAATGTGCAGTATCCGGCCAGGGCTTCATCAATTGAATTATCAACCACTTCGTAGACAAGGTGGTGCAGCCCACGAGAGTCAGTGCTACCGATGTACATTGCCGGACGTTCACGAACCGGGGTGAGTCCTTCAAGAACGGTAATATGGGATGCATCGTACGTTTCAGACAAGGTAAACCTCCATGAAAAAACTATAAAAAAACTCTGCTATAATCACAATAATTATTGGACGCGGGATGTCTTAAAGGATAAAGGCGTAAAAATGGTTTATGGGTTTAAAAGCATCCCTTCCTACTTGAACTCACCAATCGATGCATCTGAAATACCGAGATTATGGTCGATCGCAAGGATGAGCCGGTTCAGAGTGAAGATTACTTCCCGGGCATCCTCAGTATCCAATGTTCCCGGCTGGTGCCATATGACCATTTTTTTCAGAAGTGCGGTAATTTCCTCTATTTCGGTACCTTTGAATGTTTCTGGCACAATCAGTCCTTCAACATGATCACCAGCACCGAACCATGCCTGTTCTGGAGGTAATGCAAAATGTCGGCTGATGAGCATAATGCTTGTAATAAATCCATGACCAAACGGATATTTCATGATGAAAATAATGCATCAGAATTACAAAAAGTACTATCACAGATCGAATTGCGTCGGGTTTGTGTAAAACAGGTTTATTAAATCATAAGTTGAAAAAAGATTTTTATTTTTTCTCGTTTTTAAGATAGATCCCTATTTTTTTTATATTGCCAAAGTATATCGGGACCCATCCGAGTTTAATATTCGTTAAAATGTAAGAGCCACTTTATTGCGGAGTTTTTTTAATAAGATTCAGTAATCCGGTACTGGCGCTGCAGGGAGGTTAAACGTTCTTTCAAAATGTCAAGAGCGGTTTCAGTTTTTTCTTCTCTTTGTCCAATAATACTCTTCATTTTTATGCCGACATCAAGTGAGCGCCGGATGATATGGTATTCATTCAATGTCGATTCGTCAGCTCCTGATGCTTTTGCCAAGGCAATCTCCTCATCGACAACCTGCTTGTGGGAAAAAAAACCATTTACCAGTCCTGTCAATGCTGAAACCGTAAGTGGTTTGACGATATAATCATCAATTTCTGTCATATGGCTTCTTACATCATCCCACGTGGGTTGTTTGCCGGTAACCATGATCACCGGGAGGGACTGGCTCATTCTATCACTACGAATTCCTGTCAGGGTTTCCCATCCGTCCATCGGATCCATCATAATATCTAACAGAATAAGATCAGGAGTTAAAATCTTAAGAAGTTTCAGACACTCTTCACCGCTAACGGCCGAACAGGTTTTATATCCATTCCGAGTAAGTACAACGGAAAAAAGTTCAACGAGATCTGCATTATCATCGACAATAAGAATTGAAAACATGGCAGGATTCCACAAATCATTTCAACATCAATAAACTGCAATACAAGTCCCGGTTTTCATTCATAGGTATATATATAACGAATTTACTTATATATTAATTATAGTCACATGTTTTTAAGGAATCCAAAGGACAACCACCATCTGGACTAACCATCTATTATTAAACTCATTTACCGTTTTTTAAAAAACTCTTTATGCCTTGAGATTTATCCGGTTTTCTGGCAGGAGAAATACAAGTAAATGCAAAAGGAAAAACCTTGTTTTTAGAAAGGAAAAACGAATTTATTAAAATTCATATTACATGGACAAGGTATCACTACTGTTTAATAAAAATGAGCGATGATTTTCCCGATATTCATTCCGAGTCTGACAAAAAAATGGGGACAGGACGATTCTTGAAAAACACATTCCTTCAGATATCAGCAAATATACTGCCGGCCGGATAATGTGCTATCCCTCAAAGCGAAAAATTTTTTAAGAAAATTCCTCGGAGATCGACACGGACGATGATTTTGTTTCAAACCATAATGTTATGGACAAAGTTTCCATATACTTATGAAAAATATTCATTGGAAAGAGAATTGAATTTGAAGAAAAATTTTTTTTGTTTCCTATTTTTGAAAAAATTCCACTATTTTTTATTATTGTCTTTTTCGAAAAATATCATTGGATATAGGCATTATGGGAAAAACTCTATTAAATATTGATAATTTTTTTTAGATAATATTAAATATAAGGACAATAAACTATTATAAACAACAAAACAATGAATATATATTGACCGTCAGTCAATATCGATATCATTAACGGAGAACGAAATGTATAAAGTGCTTTATGTTGATGACGAACCCGTTCTTCTTGAAATAGTGAAGATCTTTCTGGAGCGCTCAAAGGAATTTTCTATAGATATAACGACTTCTGCTAATGAAGTTCTCAACTCAGATAAATTAAAATCTTATGATGCCATCATTTCCGATTACCAGATGCCCGGCATGGATGGAATTGCCTTCCTGAAATATGTCCATACCGAGTTGGGCGATATCCCCTTTATTTTTTTTACCGGAAAAGGAAAAGAAGAGGTAGTAATTGCAGCGCTCAATAACGGAGCTGATTTCTATATTACAAAAGGAGTCGATCCACGCTTTCAGTTTGATGAACTTGCAAACAATATAAAAAAAGCGGTGAAACGAAGGCAGACGCGTGAAGCATACAAAAACGCTGCCGAGAAACTTAGCGATTTAATCAATTTTCTTCCCGATGCAACTTTTGCAATCGATGTTGAGGGAAAAGTTACTGCCTGGAATAAAGCAATGGAAGAATTGACGGGGGTACAAAAAACTACCATTATCGGTGAAGGAGATTATATCTATGCCCTCCCATTTTATGGAAAAAAGGAACCCTTGCTCGCGGATCTCGTTCTTCATGACAATAAAAGCATGGAAGAGAAATATCCCTTCATTATTCACAAAGACAATAAACTTATTTCTGAAATGGAGTTCCCCTCACTTTATGGGGGCAGGGGTGCTTTTCTCTGGTTTATCGCATCCCCGCTTTACGATGCCAAAGGAAATATCACCGGATCTATCGAGGTCATCCGGGACATAACCGAAAATAAGCGGGCGGAACAGGCACTCAAAGAGAGTGAAGAACAATACCGTTCATTGTTTGAATCTGCCCGGGATGCAATCTATTTACTCGAAAATACGAAGTTTATCCGCTGTAATGACCAGGGCATCGGCATATTAGGATGCACAAAAAAACAGGAAATTCTTGGGCGTTCCCTAATTGATTTTTCCCCCGTTATGCAGCCAGACCGGATTGGTTCTGAGCAAAAAATACAGGAAAAAATATCAGCTGCTCTCAATGGCGCAACGCCTGTTTTTGATTGGTTATTTACTCGCAGTGATGGTATAACCTTTTATTCTGAAGTTACCCTGAACCGGGTGACGATAGGAGGCAAGACTCTTCTCCAGGCTATAGTAAGAGATGTGACTGAACAAAAAAAGATGGAAGAAGCCCTGAGGAAAAGTGAAAATACTTACCGGAGTGTTGTCGAGGATCAGACTGAATTGATATCAAGGTTCCGGCCTGACGGTACTCATTTATTTGTCAATGAAGCCTATTGCCAGTATTTTAAAAAATCCCGCGAAGATATTATCGGAAAAATATTTTTTCCCAGAATACCTCATGAGGATCATCATCAGGTAAAAGATCATTTCGCATCTCTAACAAAACAAAATCCTTCTGCAGCTGATACCCATCGCATTATAATGCCCGATGGTTCTATTCGATGGCAGCGATGGTCGGATCGGGCAATATTTGATAAAAAAGGATCAATTGTCGAATATCAGTCGGTTGGACGGGATATTACAGAAAACAAACTTACGGAAGATGCACTTTCGCTTGCCTGCCAAAAAATGAATCTGCTTTCGAGTATAACACGACACGATATATTGAATCAGCTGACTGTTCTTTCAGGGTACCTGGCCCTGTCCGAGGAGTTTGCTCACGATGAAAAGCTGTTAGGTTTTATTAAAAAAGAAACAACGGCAACCGAAAGAATAAACCAACAGATTGCGTTTACGAAACACTATCAGGATATCGGGGTCCTTGCGCCTCAGTGGCAGAATATTCATGATACAATCATGAGTGCCAAAGGTCTGCTTGATCTAAGCTCCGTTGATATCCAGGTACATTTCAGTAATATTGAAATTTTTGCAGATCCTCTTTTAGGAAAGGTTTTCTACAATCTCCTGGAAAATGCGGTCAGACACGGTAAAACTACAACCAAAATCCAATTCACCTCCCATGAAAATGGAGATCATCTGACCATCATATGTGAAGATAACGGCGGAGGAATTGACAGAGAAACAAAAAAACTTGTCTTTGAAAGGGGATATGGAAAAAATACAGGATATGGCTTATTTCTTATAAGAGAGATTCTTTCCATCACCGGTGTAACCATTATCGAGAACGGAGAGCCCGGAAAAGGTGCACGGTTTGAGATCACAATTCCTAATGGATCATACAGGTATACCTCAAAGAAAGAAGTTATCGATCAAAAGACCGTTGAGGTAAAGGTTAACTAATTTATATATTCCCGGAATTTCTAAAATATCCCAATATTCAATTCCAAAACTTCAACCATATGCTCTTTCGGCACCGTCCAATCGGAAAAAAAATGGATACTGCCCGGAATTTCCCGAGAGGATTAAAATTCCAAATTTTTTTTCAATCTATACTGGTATTTGCATTAATCTTCGGAATGCTATCAGATTAATATTGATACTGGCGATACAGAAACCATTTTTCAATTCAAAATTCAGAGGAAAAAAATTATTTCAGATGAACTGTACTTCGTACATATTATTGGAATAACGACAGAATACCTGAACGGATTAGCGGGGCTGCACATCGGAGAAATGCTGGTTTGCAAAGTAGTTTTTTTATGAGGATCCCCGGCCTGTCCATATTGCCGTACTTAATAATTGTGCGAATTATTTCAGGATTATCAAGTGCCTTTATCAGTTCATTCATATCATAAGCAGATATTTTCTGGCGCAGCTGAAAAATTCGGAATCCGAGATCAAGTTCCCTTCCAATATCAGCTCGCCATTTTCTCTCATACTCCGCCAGTGCAACATCGGTGAACAGGTCATTATCGCAACAGAAAGATGCAGTGGAGGCTGCGTGGCAGGCAGAACGGATGCCGGTATAAACTCCTCCTCCGGAAGTCGGTTTTGCAAATCCGGCAGCATCACCAACAAACAGCGTCCGATTGCCGTACGTTTTTTGCATAAGACCCAAAGGGAGAGTTCCTGTCACAAAATGCATGGAATTTTCACTGAATTTTTTTATTAATGAAGCGAACCGTTCAGGTACCTGAGAATGCCCGCAAAGTCCAACGCGCACACGTCCTTCTCCTGCCGGGATCATCCACCCAAAAAAGTCCGGAGATGCGTCCGGATAGATCTCGACAAAACGGGGATCACATTCATAGGGCAGTTCAATCTGAATACCAGCAAGATATGACCTTGCACGGGGCATTTTATGGATTCGCGCAATCGTGCTCCTTGGACCGTCTGCGGCAATTAAGAGTCTGAATGGGATTTCCTGATGGCCATTTACTCCTCTGACGAGAAGTGTATTGCCGCGTATTCCATACGCAGCGGTCTTTAATAAGAACTCGGCTCCTGAGTCAGCCGCATTATTAGCCATTTCACGATCAAACGATCCACGGTCGACGACTACTGCTTTGGTGGTCTTGGCGTCGATAAGGACCTCACTGCCAAAACCGGATACGAGACGGGCTCCCGATACTCTTGCGAGCACCGGACCTGCTGAAACACCGGATTCCAAAAAGGCTGCATTCGAAAGCAGTCCCGCACACTGAACGGGGTAACCAATCGTACCATGCTCTTCAATGCACAATGTTGAGAGCCCGAGTCTGGCACATTCAGCTGCTGCAGCAGTACCGGCCGGACCCGCACCAATCACTAGAACATCATATGACATGGAAATAAACACAGGCTTGCATTAGTATGTTTTGCAACTACGGGGAAAAATAGTATTTTTTCCATCAGGTCCCCCCTTGATGCATGTCATATCTTATGCAGTTCATAACTCGACCTTTTCCGGGTCCTCTCTCTGAAAATATCCCATCAGTATTGAGAACAAGCCGAACACCAGCGCAAAGCTGCCGAGTATAACAATTACAAGATTTTCCATGAATGAGGGGAAATAATAGAGTATCCCGAATAAGAGTGCTGCACCCGAGATGAACATACCGGGAATAAGGAAATATTTAGTTTGAGGGTGGGTCAGAGCGAGAGTAATATCATTAAAACCATTGTAAAATGCGAGGCCCGCGATGATAAGCAAAAAAATTATAGCGACGATGGACTGAACTAAAAGTGAAAGCACACCAATAATAAGTAATCCGGCGGAAAGACCAAACCAGAAGATGGATTCATCGCTTTTTGAGGTTATCGCGAGGAGAAGGAATCCGGCAATTCCCAATCCTGTCAGAATCCAGAAAATGGCTAACATAGTTACGTCTAAAATAGTAGGAACCGTCAGGGCTAAAAGCCCAAAAATAACGCCGATTATGCCCCTGATGAGACATGAAAGTTTTGTGTCCGTAAACTATCACCGCCCGACAAGTCCTATCTTTCTTTCATCTTTCTTTGGTATTACAACTAAAAAATTCATGCTTTTCTTGAAACTCCATTTCTTTAATGTATGCAGGATGAATATTCATATAAATCATTTCGTACAACCTGCAGAACAGGTAGTTATAGAAATGATAGTAACACGTTTCGGCCTGGAATGTCTTTTCATCCTTTTTTCCAGCTAAAAAAATCGATGCTGAAAATTCTTTCAAAAGCGTAAAGAATCCCAAAGAAAAAGACAGCATAGAGAACAAAATTTATCAGGAACCCGATCCAGCCTCCGATCCCCAATATTGATATGATCGCCATAGAAAGAAAATCTGCGATCACAATTGTGCAGAGGATTCCAATAAAAAATACGACCCATTTTTTAACCGTTGAAAAATCCATATATAACGTTTCATGTCATGACAAATAAATATCAAACAATAGTAAATCTGAAGAAGGGAAAATTATCTTTCAATAAGGCCGATATGGTCATCGGTCTTTTTCGCAAGCACACCACGACCCTGCAACCGGGCGACATCTGATATTGCTTCGAGCACATGGACTGATTCTTCAAGGAACGACAAGACGTCTGCAGGAAATATTTCAATCCCGTACTCGTCAAGCATAAATACGGAAATCTGCCGGTGATCTAAACCGTTTTCCCTCAATTCGATGACTTTTTTTGCAAATTTTTTTTCAGGGCACCCGCACATGGGGGAATTTTTACAATCACAGCGGAGAAAGTCATCAAAAAAAACAAGAACCTGCTGCCTCACAGCAAAATCGAGGGCGTCATAATCAACTCTCGATGAAAGGGTTTCGAGCATGGTTCCGGAAAATGCAAGTTCGGGGAGACGAAAACCTGCAAGCCGTTCCAGTTTTTTTGCATGACGGAACCGCGCCCGGTCAGCAATCAATCTTCGTCTCCGACACCTTCATCAAAATTTTTCAGTGAGGCGATCGCTTCGTGCATGCGCTCGCATTCGATCAGCCATTCATCAAAAAGGGTCGTCTGCTCAAGATCATCTTTTACATACTTGCTGCAACATGACGCTCCGTCAATAACACTTGCACCTATATTTGCTGCTGTCTCAAGTGCCAACTCCATGTCTTTTTCAATTTCAGTCCTGCCTTTTTTGACAAGTGCCTTGATATCTTTGTCATATCCTCCGGCAAGATACAACCGGCAGGACGCGAAAAGGACAAGTTTTGGAAGCTGCAGGATCTCGATGATCTCGCCCAGTTCCCCCGCAGGAGCCGCCGACATTACAATTGTTTCAACCTCAGAAAGTTTATCGACAGATTCTTCAAATGTGTAGCGCTTGTTCTGATAGAGCCTGACGATCTTTAATACCGAAACCGTGATATCTACCGAAAAATTGTCAAGCATGCGGAACCCCTCGGGCAATTCATCACTTTTTGGATCCGCCTCAAAGCTTGATTCGCTTAGTGTTTTCAGCCAGTTGTCCCACCTTTCCTGGTTATAAAAAATATAAAACAACTTGAGCGGTTCCTCTACACTTTTTTTGCTAGCCTTTTTTACCATTTCAGTACACTATTAGTTTGCGAAATTAAAGGATTTCGTTGTTGATGGATTTTTATATTTTATAGAAAAATTTCTTGGAATAATTCAGTATGGTATGTCACCTTGCCAGTCAATCTCCACCAATGGTTATCTCCCTTGACTTTCAATAATGAACACAACGGGTGTGAAACGACTGAACGACGCAGAAAAACTCGTAATGGTAAGATATGGTGAATTATTCTTAAAAAGCGATTCTGTTAAACATTATTTTATTGGAATTCTGCTAAGGAATATTGGAAAAGCGCTCTCTGCATCCTCTCTCTCTCACCGATATGAAACCCCCCGTGGGAGAATCCTTATTTATGGGGATGAACCTGAAAAAATTGCGGATGTAGTATCCCGAATTTTCGGAATTATTGATGTTAGTATCTGTGTTCAGACAAGCACCCGGCTTGAAGATATATGCAGCAGTGCGATTTCTCTTGCATTAACAAACCTCCGTGGAGGAATGAGTTTTGCAATACGGGTAAAACGGCAACAAAAAACCGGTTTGAACAGCCAGGAACTGGGAAAACTCATTGGTTCTGCAGTTTATGATTATATTCCGGGTCTGCGTGTTGATCTTGATAACCCTGATTATGAACTTTTTATTGAAATTCGTGACTTCGGAGGGCTGGTTTATGATTCCCGTAAGGCTGCTCCCGGAGGTCTGCCCTGGGGGACGCAGGGGAAAGTACTTGCACTCCTTTCATCAGGAATTGATTCGCCCGTAGCTTCATGGCTAATGATGAAACGCGGTTGCGAAATTACTCACCTTCATGTGGATGCCGGAAACTGGGGAGGAAAAGATGTCACGTATGCTGCAATTGAAAACCACCGAAGGCTTTCGGGATGGTGCGCCGGAAATCTACTCTCACTGACTATAATCCGCAGCGAAAATCTATTCGATACTATGGAGCTGTATCGCATTCCCCCGCGCTACCGGTGCGTAATCTGCAAACGTTTCATGCTAAAGTTAGCAGCCCATATGATGCAAAAAGAAGGTGCCCTTGCTGTTGTTACCGGGGAAAATCTCGGGCAAGTAGCTTCCCAGACTCTGGCCAATCTCTCTGTTATTTCTGAGACAACAGGAGTACCGGTACTCCGTCCTCTTATTACGTTTGATAAGGAAGAAACAGTCAATCTTGCTCGGATAATTGGAACGTTTGTTTCACATCCGGGAGATCTGAGCTGTCGTGCAGTTCCAAAAATGCCGGCAACAGCAGCAGTTCTTGAAACCGTGAAGCAATGTGAGCAAAAAATGGAAATAGATAAGGTTATCGCTGATTCCTTATCGCATGTACGAATAATAAAAGCATTAAATGGAGAGATTATTAAGGAAATCTGATATCATCCCTGGCGGGATCAATAAATGCGAAGAAAATATTTTAAATTTATTGATCATTCAGAAAAGCAACAGATCTCGACCAAATTTCTATTTTATATCCATAAAATTAGAACTCGCCATTGACTCGTCCCAGCCGCTATGGCGTCCCAAATTGTGATAATCTCACTTAAGGAACTGGGATGCGACCAACGAAATAGCAACATCGGTACTACTGAGTTATACCCGGCTCATGGTAGTGCAATGAGTGGACAGGCGCCGTCGCCGCCTTGATAATTGACCGGTTTTTTGGTTTTTGATTGTGTTATCGGTGAATTTTTTTGTGATGTATCCCGGGACATCATTATTCCTTTTGTTAATGCTAACAAATCTCTGATAAAAATGGTACTACCTGAATTAGTTGTATGAAATCTGAAGGTAGTATTGAAATCCCAGACCGTTGTCGCATCGATAAGATCAAACTATTTTAAAATCTGAAAATTTTTGTCATCAGGCGCGTGATGCTGCTTTTATAAGTTGCACCACTCTACACAAGAGGACAAGAGGAACCTGTTTTTTACAAGACGATTTAATTTAACAGGATTGCAATTCAACGACATTTTCTTTAGGGTAAATACCTGTTTTCTTCTGACCAATCACTTTATGAGCCACCATTTGGATATAAGAATATAAAATTTTGTTATAGATTCAGATAACCGAGTGGTTCAAGGATATAACCTGAAAAATCTCGTGATTATAATAAAGGTGAAAAGAAAGGAAGGTTCTATGAGAGAGAAACCGTGTGATTCCTGTACGAAAGATTGTGTGGGAGGCATAATATACGGAAATTGTCAACAATTTCTCAATTGGCGCCGCGAGATAGACCATGTAGCTGTGTATTTGGATTCACTATTATATACCCTGCAAGCAACGAAGCAAGCGGTTAGCTCTGATTAAAATATTTTATATTTTAATAGAAGATTTTCTTAAAAAAAATGAAATCCCCTCGAACAAAAAAATTTTATAGATCCAGAAAAAATTCTGATAATTGTCAATAGACAAACTATCCATTTGGCACCCATTTTTTTCCCGGAACTTAATCGGGTACGTCATTCATGACTCTTCATTGGGTTCGGCTATTCTCCGCCCTGCTGTTGTAGCGTCCCCATGGTGAGATATGAATGCGTATTCTTTTTTTAGAGGATAGAGTATGTCGGAAAAAAGGGGACTTTTTTTAATTCATTTTAGTTCAGATTTATCAATCAATTTTTACGCCGCAGTGTAATATTTTTATTGTGTTTTATAAGCGCTTTAACCTTACCAATTATCGGCTTTGTAAACCTCTAATTTATTCATCTCTCTCTCTCTCTCTCTCTGTATTGTGAGGATGATTCGTTCTTACTCCCTTAAACACAATCCAATTGGTATATCCTTTTAACCTAACTATCTTTCTATCTCTTTTGAAAAAGGTCCTGAAACTGCCTGCGTTATCGAACCTCGTGTGATTCCGTAGAAGCGGGGGTGGAAGCATTCCAAACAACAGAATATTGGATCGCTCTTATTTGATTTTCATCAGAGCTTAATTGTCTGTAAATCATCTTGGAAATGAAAAAGAAGGAAAGGGAAGACCCGAAGAAAGGTGTTCTGGATGGGGTGTCAATGGGCCTTCCTTGATTATTTTTCTCCATCATGAAATAATAAAATCTGGCAAGGCACCATTGCATTGCAGTTCTTTTTATGAAATTCCCTGGACTAAAAGTCCAGGATATCTTAAATTCGTCGGGGATTAACCCGGCTAACATCCCGTTACTGATCAAGCCCTGGAGAAACTATGGTTCAATTGGCAACCGATGTACGTTTGAATCACCTAACATCAGGCTAGGAATAACCATTTTCAAAACAAAAAAAATTTCTTACTGTTATTACAATCCTCAACATCATTGTTTCTTTTAGTTTTTTTTTCGTGCTGGTGAATAATTCATATTACCCAATACTGATAGATGACCAGAAGACACCTGTGTCAGTTCTCTCCAGTCTATTTCGGTCCTGAATCGCAGGAATATTTGGCAACGTGCGAAGAGAATTCCATTTTCGTACGTCGAATTTGGAAGTTCTTTTTTTAATGATATCCCGTTCTTTGTATGATAGCATGATAGAAAAAATAGTTTTAAAGTAGTTTTTCAGCATGCCTGATTACTTCTTTGAGTGCCTTGACCCGGGCGTACCACTTGTTATCTGACTCGATGACAATCCATGGTGCGGACGGAGTGTTGGTCCGTGCCAGCATCTCATCTACGGCCGCATCATAGAGATCCCACTTCTCCCGGTTTCTCCAGTCTTCTTCAGTTATCTTATATTGCTTGAGAGGATCATTCTCCCGTGTTTTAAACCGTTTGAGCTGTTCTTCTTTGCTGATCTCAAGCCAGAACTTGACAATTCCCCCGCCACTGGTCTCCACATAGTCCTGTTCCATTTCATTTATCTCCTGGTATGCCCTTTGCCATTCGGGTTCCGAGCAGAAACCTTCAACCCGTTCAACAAGCACCCTGCCATACCAGCTTCGGTCATAAATCGCGATATGCCCTGCTCTTGGGAAATGCTGAACAAACCTCCATAGATAATGATGATCTTTTTCACTCTGGTCTGGCGCAGCTATGGGAATGACATCGTACCCCAGCGGGTTCATGTAACGTGAAATACGGGTAATATTACCCCCTTTTCCTGCAGCGTCCCAACCCTCATACATGATAATAAGTGGGATCTGGCGTTTGAAAAGAAGGTAATGCAGTTCGAGCATCTCGATCTGAAGGTTGTTCAGTGTTTCCTGGCACTCTTCTTTGGTGAATACAGAACCGGAAATGGATCTTCTTTTCACGATATTTTTTTTAGGGAGAACAATCTCTTTCTGTTTGCTTTTTTTTGCTTTTCCACCTTTTGCCTCATCAACCTTTTTTTCGAGAATTTTTACCAGGGTTGAATAGACTCTCAGGATGGCGTAATTACGATCCATTGCTTCAATGATATTCCATGGGGCATAATCTGTATCGGTTTTTTCCAGTAAATCATCCACCACCGGAACGGAAGAATCATAATGATGGTGCAAATTCCAGATAGCAGGAGTAACCAGCCACGCTGTGAGGGGATTTCTCTCACGTTCTTCCAGACGTCTTTTCTGTTCAGCCTTGTCGATATGAAGGAAAAATTTGATGATAAGGGTGCCGTTATCTGTCAGAGTTCGTTCAAAATTATTTATTGTGTGAATTTTTCCTTCCATGGATTTGGTCCATGAATTTTTCTGCATCTCAGCTGATATCGCCCTGCTGTACCATCCCCGGGCAAACAATGCGATACGGCCTCTTGGGGGTGTCCGTGTCCAGAATCGCCAGATGAACGGCCTGGCGCGCTCCTCATCCGTAGGATGACTTATCGGGTGAAGAGTGAATCCACGAGGATCAAGGGACTGGATGATAGCATGAGTTGACAGCGTAATGCCGGAAGTATCCCAGCCTTCAATAAGAATGATGGTCGGGATTTTCTGCTCCCGCAGGGAACGCTGGAGAACGGCCAACTGCTCCTTTAACGGGGTGAGAGTATTGTCAAATCTCTCCATATCCGCCGTTTTTGTAAGGTCTGTTTTTTCCAGCATGTTCCTACACTCAGATGCTGAGGTGATCTGAATCACGAATTGACAAACGAATCGTAGGGCATCACCATTAATAAAACCTCCCCGGGATTTTTTTGCGAAGAATAATAAAAATCCCGCGGAGGAATCATTCCAAGAGGTATTGCCTTCTTGAAGTATGTTTAAATACCATAGAAATCGATTTCCTTCTATTTTATCTATTTGAATATCTTACGGATCAGATAATAACGGTAAAAAAGATGGAATTGATCCTTTTTGAAAAGATGAGGAAAAATCCTGAAAT
>Ga0182021_10000574_pt1 | contig 39939 bp, 40 predicted proteins | sample 612E3MmetaG_FD_120493 | JGI IMG/M metagenome (GOLD analysis project Ga0182021, IMG submission 120493) | Permafrost microbial communities from Stordalen Mire, Sweden - 612E3M metaG (Illumina Assembly) | ecosystem: Environmental > Terrestrial > Soil > Wetlands > Permafrost | place: Sweden...
AGCGGGGCCGGAAATGTCGGAACAGTTGGGTACGGTTGGAGGAGGTGGTGGAGGAGGTGTTGGCGTAGAACTACTGCAACCTGCAGGAAGATCACAGCCGATAAAACAACTGTCACATCCGTTCCAGCCATCCCTATAACACCCTCCATCTCCACCAACAAAGCATGATGTACCCATATTTTGATTACAAGCCCCCGGAGTACAACTACCTGTGTAGCAATTCCCGTAAATCAGAGGACCCCCAGGGTACACAGCACCAAAGGCAATACAAGTACAGTTAGCATCGCCACATCCACACGCTTGACATGGTATCGGGTACCCATACGCATCAAAGCCACCCGGGAGAACGCAATCATTTCCAATATTAGAACAAGCTGCTGCGAATGTATATCTTGCTTTAACTAGACACGTCACAATTAAAAGAAGGCAAATAAAAATAAATAAAATTACCTTGAGATAAAGTGGTCCCTTCATGGATATATCTTATTATTTACACAAACATAATCAAAATCAATGTGCACTCCAGTATCCAACTCAGGCGTTTGCACTAACATACCTATTAACTATACAACTTCCTCGATAGTTTTAGAATAGACTACAAAAGAAGACTTTTAAGGCCTAACGAAGAACTATTTCCGAGTCACTCGCATATACCACTGACCATCTTTGGTCGCTACATAGATTCTCCTATTGTCTTGGTATGTTACGTTTTGCCATTTTTCCATTGTCATAACGGTAGCTACAATACACTTGTCTTTATCAACTTGATGAAGATCTCCCCTAACCCAGAGACTAAATTTATTTTCCCCTAAGTCTTTCGCGACAATTGGTAAAGCAATATTCAGCGGGAGGTCGTCAAATATTATATGATCAGCAATGATCTTTCTTTCTGGGGCTTTTAAGCACTCTTCACCATATGCAGAGTACTTTGTACAATCAACAACCTCGAGACCTATAAAATTTGGTTCGTCAAAAGGGATTTCATCAAAAGTGGTTGTAAGAGTTGAGTTTTCCACACTGATTCCAGAAAAGCTCTCGTTTTCCCATCTTCCGTTTGCGGCAGCTGCCTCAATCGCCTTTGGTGTCTCTCCTTTTAAAGCCAACGCGCCGACAGCTGCTCCCGCAATTTTCAGAAAATCTCTCCTAGAAAATTCTTTACTCATAGTTTGTTCTCCCTTTATAACGGCACTGTCATATCCCAAAAATCTAAATTAATCAATGCCCCTAATTTTTTAGTTACGGACTAACTGGACCCTCGTAGGATCCATTAAAATATATATAGTTTGTTTCAGGGCCATAATCTCCAAATGCTTCATAAAGCAATACACCTCCATTTTTTGAGGAGTCACCGCCCAACGGTAAAGACATGACGAAACAATATCCGGTTTTGTCGTATCTTTCTATAGGCCCTCCCCATCCCCCTGTTCCGTTTAAATAGTTTATCTCTGGGTGATCAACAAGAAAATTCTTAACAGCTTCTGCCCATACGTCAATTCTTCCGGGCCAATTAAAGTACGTCATACACTTTCCCTTAACGCCATCGGAACCTTCTTGTATAGCCACGAGCGCCTCGAAAAGAGAATCATATTTAGCTAAAGTTTGATTTTCCGTCTCAAGGGGACGCACAAAGCGTAATGGCGTGGAGTTCGCGTGCTCAGAGGAATTAGATTTCGAGAGCGCTGTCCCATCAATCCCCATACTATAAGTCAGAACTGGCTTTGCGCCACAGGCGACAAGAAGGAAAGAGAGTGATAGTTGCCTGGCGTCCTTTAAGATGGTTTTCAACGCGGCTGGTACCAATAAGAATTTACTCTCTTTTTGAGGCATTCGAAGATCAAAATCTTCGGGTGAATTTATTGCTCCAGTTTCAGGTGTTTTGTTTACAACAACGTCAGTTTTAGCCACGACCAAATCTGCTGTCTCGAAAACATTTTTCTCACCGTCCTGGCAAGAATTCGTTGGTCCGGGATCAGTAGCGTCAATTTCGGCTAAAGCATTGGAGGCAGCTCTTTCTAAAACCGTACCTTTTGCGGTATCAACTACTACTTCAACTGCCGGCACCCGAAGGTCTCTAAAGTCTACCGAATTGACAGGAGCAACTTGTACTCCCCTCTCACACTCCCGATTAAACATAAATGGTATTATAGGCCTGTATGTAAGGTAATGCAAACTAGTAATGTTTTAACAAAATAATTATATTGTGTTATATTAATTAGTAAGGACTTTATGGAAAACCCAAACTCTACACCTTTTGTTAAGACTAATAAATTAAATACGCTTTTGGTTGTGATACTTGGTATTGTCACTATCAGCACTCTAGTTCTAGGAGGCATTTATTTGTTTTACCAATATGGGAAACCCTCTAGCTTCCTAGGAATATTTCAAAACAACAATCAAGGATTGACCGCTCAGGATATTGAGTTGGTCCATAAAAGTTCGCCACAAATATTTGCCACGGATTTACCTGTCGCGATAGTTGGTGAGAAATATAATGCCAAGATACATGCTGCAGTTTTCAACCTTAATGTCCCAATTACCGGCAAAGCTTTGACGGAACTTCCCCCCGGACTAGATTTAACCTGTTCAACTGAATACAACACCCAGACATTCTCGAAGCAAATGGCAAGGAGTTCAGTTTGTACATGTCTTATTGCTGGAGTCCCTAAAAAGGCGGGCGTTTTTAGTTTAAAAATAGCTTTCTCAATTGAAGGTGGCCTTTCAAATGTCTACAAAGAACTCCCACTAACTGTTTCCCCCTGAACTTGGGTGCGACTGAGCCAGACCAATACTTATGAATGCAATCCAAAACATTGAGGATATCGCATAGGTTGTATCAAGGGACAAACTTATGGCTAATACTAAAAACATAAGTTTATATTCAATATTCTCCTCTCTGGGTTTACCAAAGATGTCTTTGATAATTACGTAAAGCCAAATAAAAAATGGTAGACTCCATATTCCTGTCCCAATCAAAACTTCAAGAGGCAGGCTGTGTGTGTAAAGACTACTTGCAAAACCCAAGTTTTCTGCCATTGGTATCTTACTAAAATTACCCAAGCCAATTCCTAAAGGAAATCTAGTGAAAACACTTATAGTTGAAAGGTAATAAACTCGATCTAGAAATATTGATTTGGAAACTCCCTCAAAAAGAAAAACAACCGCTAATGCAATGAACAATATTATTGACATTTTTTTGTATTTAGTAAAATAATTCTTTATCGATAACATATAAAGGACGCCGGCTGCAAGTGATAGCAAGGCACTCCGGGAAAAAGAAAGGGCAACGAAGAAAATACTAACAGCAGCGACGACTGCGTTATATTTTTTTCTCTCATTAAGAAACTTGTAAAGCGATAAAACAAAAACAACTGCAAACAGATCGCCTATATGTATGTGTAGATTTTCGTTAGCCGAATAAAAAAGGGGCGAATTCATAAGATGCAACGGATCATAAGCAAACCTACAGATTATATAAACTGCACCCAAAATTAAACTCATGTTTATCAATATGTTCACAAAAGAATCACGGAAATTACTATTTTGATTAAATGCTAATATCAAAAATAGAGTCCCACTTGTAAAAAGAAGGAGGAAAACGATTGAGTAATTACTTTTGAATAAATATATGAATGGTATCTGAACTAAACAGAACAATAACAAATATATTGATCCCTTAGGAAAGTGCACAGCTTTTCTTTCGATGAAGGTGGTTACTAATAATACAATACTAAAGAGAACACCTAGCATCCCTATTGTTGTATGTGCAGCAGTTAGATTCTGAAACAAACTTTCTCCAAGGAATCCCAAAAGCAGAATTAAATAAAAAATGTACACCATTTATTTTGTATATTTGGATCCCTTCCCTCTTAAGTATATTATATACTGGATGAGTAAAATTAAATTAATACTAATCTTCCTTGGACTGGCCGGACTATTTTTTTTATCAGATGTAATTTATCTATATAACCATCCAAATGAACTTTCTGTTTATTCCATTGCGGTGGCGAAAACACTTAATTCAAAGGGTGATTTGGATGGCGCTTTTTATATATTGACGAGAACCGCAGGAATCATAAGTATAAAAAACTATTACGACAATCCTGAGATAGTTCAGAAGGATGCCTACCGACTTAAGCTTCCGGATAATAAACAATTTAAGATAGACGTTACAAACTACATGAACTCCCTACCCGGAAACATTTCGGACATACGCGGAAAGTATGATCTGGCGAGGGTTTTTTACGATTTCGCAATTTTTGCATTCAAAGACGGCTTAAAAGACCAAACTCCAAAATTTCTAAGACTTTCTATAGACCTCAACCCAAGTCTTAGTTATTGGTCAGTGGAGCTTGCCAACAACTATCTCTACAACGGGGATCGAGACGCGGCAAAAAAGATTTTGGATAGTTGTATGACCATTAATGCTTCTAGGCAGCATTGCCAGGATTATTTTAACGACAACTTTGTTAACAATCATCCTAATGAAGTTGGGTTTTTGGGAAAGATCGTGAGTAATTATTACAATCCGGGAATGCCCTGACTCTAGTGTCAAATACGGAAACAAATTTATTCCAAGAGAATTGTTTTGAGTGGGTTCTTGCATAATCCCCCATTTTCCTTACCAAACTTTTATTTTTGGCAAGCATCAGCATTTTGGCTGCAAACTCCTTAGGGTTATTGTTTAGTAAAAATCCTGTTTTTCCGTTTACTTGGCTTTCCTTAAAACCACCCATGTTAACAGCCAGAACGGGTTTTCCGTACGCATTCGCCTCAATGGGAGTGAGACCCCAATCTTCGTTGAATGATGTCGTGATCGCAGTGTAGCAGTTTTCATAGAGCCTAAACATCTCTTTGTCAGAGGGGTTAATAACAAATTTGATATTTTTCCTACCTCCGGAAAGATTTTTTAATGTTTTGTAGTAAGGTACGCTCTTTTTATCTACCATACCTGCGATAATTAATTTGAAATCGGTTCTAACCAACGAAAATTTTTTGAAGGCTTCGATAGCCAATTCAATATTTTTGGTCCACATAATTCTACCGGGTACCAAAAAATATTTTTCGTATTCACCTGTTGGTTTTATATGATCCCAACTTACACCACGATGCACGATTTCGTAATTAGAGTTTGCATTGAGTAAATTCCCCTGTTTCGCCCTTTTAAGAGTTTCCTTGCCACTGAAAATTATATATTTGTATTTTTCCCAAAGGTAACGATCAACAGCAATAAATATGTATGAAAAAAACAAGTACATAAATCTATTGAATATAGATCTTTTTTTCATCGCTCGCTTTTTATATTCGATGTCAAATACAGGCCTTAGAGGTGTATCGCAAAAACAAATTGTGGGAATTTTATAATTTTTGAAAAGTATCAAATCTCCCAGTCCTTCTGAGTGAACAACAAAAAGATCAAAACTTGTCAGATCTATCTTTTGGAAACTAATAGTGATTGCGGCCTTAAGAGTGGAAAAAATATCTCGACGTACCGGCACCTTTTTCAACTCAATTACATTCAATTTTCCAAACTCGGGGAATGTTCCTTTTTGGTCATAGTGATTGGTAAAAATTGTATATTCATTTTTGCTTCCTTTAACGGTTTCGAGAATCGTTCTTTCTACACCGCTTTTCAAATAAATCCAGGGATAATATAATGCAATTTTCATACTCTCAGCTATAATAATTTGTGTTGCTAAAATTAAATAAAATCAAGCTATTCGATAAGTTAATTATTCCCATCGTATTACTAATACTCTTGGCAATTTTAGCCTATTTGTTTGTAAAACACGAGAAGTTTATCTACTATTGGGACCTTTCGGCTTACTATAATTATTATTTAAATTTTAACGATATCATTAAAGGTGATAAACTATTTGACGTACTTCTCTTCTCCATTAGAATCAATGAATACAATTTCTTGGCCGCTTTGCCTTTAGTGACACTAAAAACTATTTTTGGTTCCAATAGAATCGGTTTTATTGAATCTATCCTTTTTGTATACGGATTTCCCTCGATCTTACTTTTATCATTGCTTCTAAAAAATTTTGTCTTTAGTATCAAACAAAAACTTGTAAATAACTCCTCCTTCCTATTGATATTGCTGTTGGCAATTCCCCCGCTTTTCTTTGGACCAATTCTCAGGGGTTACGTTGATGTTGTGGTTGTTATTCCGGCTATAATTCTAATAATTATTGCATTTAAAGAGTTGTCGGGTAAGGGAACGTTTTTAAGTTCGGTTTTAATGGGTTTATTACTATTTTTGGGGCCTGTGCTGCGAAGGTGGTTTTTAATATGGTCTTTATCTTATCTAATATCTCTTTTGCTCATTGTTTTAATTAAGCATTTGATTATGAAACAGGTAGATTGGAAAAAATTATTTGTCATAGTTTCCCATTTTATTATCGCAGTTACGACTTTTTATTTATTAACACATTTCTTTGCACCTTTATTTATGGCAGATTTGAACAATACATTTTTAACCCAGATCAGTGCTTACAAAACCGGAGAAAGTGTTATCGAAAAGGTCATTTACCAAATCCGCCAAATTGGTTTAATATATTTGCCGTTTTTCATTGTCGGACTGATAAGTGGTCTGAGAAGGGCCAAGGGCAGATTTTTTAGTCTTTTCTTGCTTTTACTTATGATAACTTCAACCTCGATTTTTATCAGGATCCAAGACGTTATGGATCATCATACGTATCTTTATCTTCCAATAGTTATATTTTTTGTAGCTATAGGGTTCTATGAAATCTGCTTCAGCGGATACAAAAAAATTAAGATTGTTGTTATTCCCGTTTATATTTTGCTCGTCTTAATTTCTTATTCAATCGTGTTTATTCCCAATATAAATTTGAGGATAGAAGGTTTACCACAATGGGATAATTATCCTTTGGTTCGTTATGATTTAAACACTGTCGATAAAATGATTGACTACTTAGCCTCACTGATAAACTCTAATTACGGAAAAGTTTATGTACTTTCCAGTTCTGAAGAATTAAACGATAGCATAATTCAAAACCGAGCCAAGGAATTGGGATATGTTCAGTTGTCTGACAATATTCTATATACACAAGAGGTTGATAAAAGGGATGGTTTTCCATCCAACCTTTTCGATGCGAGATATATTCTTTTAACCCAACCTACAGGTTATCACCTCGATCCCAGCGAACAAAGGAGTATTGGTATACTTCACGATTACGTGGCAAGCAATAATCGGATTTTTTTTAAGTTAACCGATTGTTATTATCTAGAAAATAATGTTTGTGCGGAAATATATATGAAAAAGGATGAACCACCACTAGAAGATATCGAAACACTTAAGAATGATTTTATATTGACTAAACAATAAGCTTTCTTTTTTTCAAAAACCCGTCATATACCACCAAGATTTTTTTATAATAAAGTTCTGGATTATACTTTTCAGAGACCAAGTTTCGTGCCCTTTGACCAAACTTTTTTGCCAAAACCGGATCATTCCATAGCTTCGTAGCTTTCTGAATAAACTGGTTTATATTTCCCGGTTCAAAAAGAAGTCCATTTTTACCATCCTGGACCATTTCCGGTATTCCTCCAATATTTGTTGCAACAACGGTCTTACCTTGAGCAAACGTCTCGAGAATTGAATAAGGTTGATTTTCATACCATTGTGATGGTACAACCACAAAACTACTATTTCTAATATATTTATTTAGGATAGTCCTCCTTTGATGGGCTATCACCTCAAGATTTCCGGAACCGCTCCTTAAGTAATCTTTAATTTTGATTTCTACATTTCTATCTGCATATTTACCCATCATTTTTATGTTTATGTGCGGACACTCCTTTGCTAGTTTGAGAAGAAATAGAACCCCTTTATGCTCATTAAACCGGCCAAAATAAAATACATATTTTCCTTTGGATGAAATCACATATTTGCGAGGTGGGTATACAAAATTTGGGAAAACAACGATTTTATTTTGGTCAATACCATATTCAATCATTTTGTTTCTCATAAAAGTACTCGGTGCAATAAACAGATCAATGTGTCGTTCGTAAAATCTAAATATATGTTGGGTATATGAAGCTATAACAGCCATTAAAGATGCAATATAAGATCCTTTTACGTTTCTATTTAGAAATGTTTTATAGTACCTATGTTTTTTTGTAATTTCGCAGATTCTACCTTTATAAAACAAAATAATATTTGGAGATATCAGTTGGTAATCATGTACTGTCTGCACGATCGGAATTCCCCTCTTTTTAATCTCTCCCAAGATAGAAGGCGAAATATAAAAATAAATATTGTTAATGTGAACAATATCTGGTTTAAAATCGTCTAATAGTTGTGCTATCTTCTTCTTAGATTCCCACGAATAAAACATTCTACCAAGTTTCCTTATCATGCTTCCTATTCCACCTATATCAAAATCAATATTGCTCACAAAGAATCTTTTCCATATAGTTTTTTCATTTTTAAGGTCAAGCATACTAAAATAGGCAATCTTGTGACCTTTTGATTTAAGAAGTTTAGAAAGATCAAAATAGTACCTTTCTGTGCCTCCGTCTGGTTTGTGGTGACTGTTTATGAGTAGAATCTTCATACTGGCTTTGGAACAAACACAATTATACTTATTTTATAAATTTCAGCCAGTACTGTATTAATTTACAAAAAGTATTCAAAAGGTATAATTAGCCATTGTGCACAAATATCAGCGTCATAACCCCAAATTGAAGGTGTTAGTAATCGTCAAAAACATCGATGGAGGCACCGGTACGTTCTTAATTGATTTATTAAAACTTAACAAGATTGCTAAAAATATTATAGAGATTAAAACCCTAGCCTTGGAGCATCCTTCCTTTAGGACATATACAATTTCTAATATCGAGTTTGTGAGGGCTAAAAATTCTTATCCGCAAAAATACTCCTTATCACCTTTCAATTTTATTAATTTTATTTATGAGCTGATTTGGATAAATGAATACCTGCTAACTTTTTCTCCTAATATTGTCATGGGGGTAGATTTAAGATGCAATCTTCTTGCCATATTAACGAAACTTTTCTTCAAACATAAAATTAAAACCATCGTAACGACACATGTAGATCTGGCGTCTTTGACTTTAAATATTTCCGGAGGAATTGTTAGGTATTTTCTCAAAACATCAATTCATTTCTTTTACGAAAAGACCGATGCATTAGTTTGTGTTTCAAAGAATTTATCCAGTCATTTGAAAAAAGATTTTGCTATTCAAAAAGATATTCAAACAATTTATTGCGGAAGAAAATTTACAGATCATAAACCCAGGCTTTTCCCAAACAATAAAAAAATTATCATTTTATCGGTCGCCAGACTTAGCCAGCAGAAAGACTATGACACTTTGATAAGAGCGTTTAAACTATTTAAGTCTGATTGTCAAAACAGTGAACTTTGGATAGCCGGCGATGGACCGGAAAAACAAAGGTTGAAAAAACAAGTTGAAGTTTTTCAACTAACAAAAGACGTTAAGTTTTTAGGCTGGGTTAAAAACACAAATACAATATATAATAGATCTGATATTTTTGTACTCTCTTCAAAATTTGAAGGGTTTGGCTATGTTTTGATTGAAGCAATGTCGAATGGTCTCCCTATTATTTCAACAAACTCACCGTATGGACCTTCAGAGGTTTTGGCAGGAGGTAAATACGGCATACTTGTTCCAATTGGAAATGAAAAATTAATGAAAAAGTCTATGTTTGATCTTATAAGAAGTAAGTCATATTACGAATATTTTTCTTCGTTGTCACTAGAGAGAAGTAAATATTTTTCTGAATACAAAATGCTCAATTCTTATAGAAATATATTTGAAAATGTTTTGGAAAAATAATTGACCCAAAAGCTACTATTATCAAACGAAAACAATATTATGAAAATAGGTATTGATGCAACTCCCCTAGCAATTCCCATACCGTGTGGATCTAGAAATTATGCTGAAAATCTCATTAAAAACCTTGCTAAAATTGATTTAAAAAATACGTATTATCTATTTTCAATCAACAAAATAAACATACCAAACCAAAAAAATTTTATATTTGTACAAATACCAAAAGTCATTCCAATATTAAAAGATCAACTCATCATGCCATATCTAGCAAAAAAGGCACATCTTGATGTCTTTCACTATTTACATCCCTTTGGTTCTGTATTTTACAAACATCCGGCAATTGTTACCACAGTACTCGACGTAGATCTAGGTAAAACCTATCCCTTAATTAGTAGGTTCTTTTTTAATAGGATAACTTGTGTGATCGAGAGACATTTTGTATTTAAATATACCAAAGAATTTATTTCGATTAGCAATACTGTTAGAAATGAGCTAAGAAATTTTATTGGACATAAATACTATAAAATTATAAAAAATGTATATCTTGGAATAGATAATAATTGCGTTTTTTCCAAAAAGTTGAATACGTCTAAAAAATATTTTTTAGCAATGGCAGATTTCGCTTCAAGAAAAAATATTAGAACAATTATAAACGCATATGCCCTTCTCCCCAACGAAATTAGAAGAAAACATTCTTTAAGAATTATTTCCTCGACTTTATCGTCTGCCAAAAAATTTCAACAACTTTCAAAGGATGCCAATATTACCCCAAACACAAAAATTTCAGTAAATGTCTCAAAATCAAGGTTGGTTACCTATTACAATGATGCTCTAGCTTTTGTCTATCCCTCACTTTATGAAGGTTTTGGCCTTCCAATACTAGAGGCCATGGCCTGTGGATGCCCGGTAATCACATCAAATTACGGCGCCATGAAAGAAGTATCAGGCGGTGCCGCTATTCTTGTTAATCCTCTTTCTGTCAAATCTCTGTTCGAAGGTATGACCAAGATTGCTACTGATATAAAATTACAAAACGCTCTCAGAGAAAAAGGGTTAAAAAGAGCTTCCTTGTTTAGTTGGGAAAAAACGGCTAGAGAAACGCTATCCGTTTACAAAAGCCTTCAGTAGGTCAAAAATTTTGTAACAACCGGATATATCGATACAGTTGGTGTGTTGATAGGTATTGCCTGATTTACAAGTATCGGAATATCATTCAAAAAGAAATATTTGCCATCAATCTTCTCGGCAGATATTTCCAATGTAAGGAAGACGTCTTTCCGGACGGGATCGGTTGCTTTGATAATTCTACCATCACTTGTAACAACCGTTACTTCTGCGGGCAGAACTTTTTTGTCCAGTATTTTTATTAAGGTAGTGCCTTTATTATCTTTGACTGTATCACCCGTTTGTATAGAATCTGCAAGATAATTCTTGGTAGCAGATACTTGCATAAAATTTGTCTCCTCATCACCCATCTGGGCTTCAACTTTAATCGTTTGATGTTCAGATTTTACAGGAAATCCCTGAACTTCCGTAACAAGCCCTTCAGCAAAAACATTATCCAGATCAAGTTTAATTGTTGAACCAATAAGAACCGGGGTACCTTTATAAGTATAAGTATTTGTTGCGCGGTTATAGACAGTGTTGAGTTTTACATCAAGATAAATATTTTTATGGTCTTCGGATTTATCATATGAATAAACATTTAAGACTTCTGCCTGAACTTTTCCCAACCCGTCTTTCTCTTTTTGCCCTACATGGAAAGCGCTTGCAAACCAGTCCTTGGGACCAAAGTTACTCCACCCGTTGCCAAAGATAGCAGAATCTTCCCCCACCGAGACGGTAACGGTTATATAGACAGACCTTCTGAAAAAAAGAATCACAAACACGATTACAGCAATAAAACCACAAACAATCAAAACCCAATCAAAAACTTTTAATGACTTTACCTTGGCTTTAAAATATTTAAGAATTTTTTTTCTCATTTGCCGGTACAATATTACCACCGTTCGTAAGAGATAGTAAGAGTAAAATAAATTCGGTATTTATATCCGACAGAAAAATACCTGCAACAAGAAGACAAATAACCGAATTAACTATTGATATTTTTAACATTGGATTATTGTTTGATTCAAACAATTTCCTTAGAGACAAAATTAGAAAAAAAATAAATACAAACAAGGCAACCAAACCGTTTCCAAGTGCTGTATTAATATACCAGTTGTCCACAACCAAGGGAATTGAAGCAGTCATAGTATAAAGATTCAAAGCAATACCCTCATAAACACCCATCACTGCCCCGACTCCAAATATGGGATGAAGTTTAATTATTTCTATCGCATCCAAGATTTGAATTCTCCGAAAAAAGACGGCACCCGCGTCTTGCTGAAACGAATATAGCGAGCTTTCAGCACGCGGAATGACAAACAAAACAAAAAGTATCAGCAGAACAGGAAAAATTAAAAACCGCCATTTTAAAATAAGATTAAATCGTGGTCTAAGTACATTTTTATTGTGTCTTGCGATATATATGATCAATAATAGAAATCCCACAGCAAAACCCAGCCACGCACTTCGACTAAGTGTAATCAGCATCAAAGAAAACCCCAATACAAAGGAGAGCCAAAGAATATTTGATTTATTTTCAAGCCACGCGACAAATAAAAAAATGCAAAGAGAAGCAACCCAGGTCCCAAGAGCATTTGCATGATTAAACGTTCCTGCAGACCTAAATGTAAACTGTGTTTCGTCGGCTGCGTGTCCGAAGTAGTCAATTTGCAACAGGTATTCAAGATTTTTGCCCAAAGGGGATTTAATTGCAAGTTCCGAAAATCCGAGCAAGCTTTCAAACACCACTAGGGCACCCAATAAACAAGCTAGACTTTTCCAGAGCTTCATATCAAATTTTATAAAAAATCTTGCATAAAAATAAGCAACAAAACTACTAAGTAACAGAGCTTCAAAAGGAAGAGAGAGTGCTGGGAGTTTAGATCCCAAAAATGCAGAAAGTATTTTAAGAATTACGAAAATTATTAATAGCAAATCTATTAAGTTTGGTTTATATACACGCGGCTTTAGAATCAACCAATGGACCATATAAAGAAGCATGGCGAATGAAATGAAATGTATAATCGTTATCACGAGATTGACAAAATACCCGTTAGGAAATATTTCTACCGGAAAAATACCGGCAGGTAGAAGTTGAATTGGATAAACCTTGCCCGTTTCAACTATTAAGGCTGAGGTGTATAAAAAAAATAAGGACAATTCAAACTTTTTAATTTTTAGATAATAAGCAATAAAAAGGAGAACAAAAGAAAAAACAATAATGTAATTTGACGGATTGATAACTAAAAGAAGAATATAAAAAGATAATGTGACCCAGAAAAGATAAACCTCATTCGGTAAGTCTTTGATTGTTTGAAAAAAAAATGATTTCATTTCCGACCGGATCGGTTTATTCTACACCATATTACATAGCTTACGGGGTTCGAATGTGGTATATCTAAAAAGCAATTGTGTTATGAAAATATTATTAATTACACCGGAGGAATATAAGGGTAACCGATGGGGAGGCGTGGCGACTTACATTTCCAATATCAGTACAGAGTACGTTAAAAACGGTCATCGGGTTTGGATATTATCACCTGGAAAATTTCCAAAACATCATAAATATCACGGCTTGCAAATATGTAAAGAGTCCTCGCAAGGAAAACCCAGTATTTTCAAAAGGCTAATTTTGAAGTTGGCAAAATTTTTACCGATTACCGGACCTTGCATTCTATGGGCTCTTGATGTAAAGAATTTTGTCGAAAAGAATGGACCATTCGATGTTATCGAGGCGCCGGAATGGGGTGCCAGTATGGCGTTTATCAGCCTTAATAAGGATGCCAAATGTGTAGTACATTTACATAGATCGACAAGACAATATTTACTGGACAACAAGTTGCCGATTTCTTTAGATCAATACATACGAATATTCATGGAATATTTATGTGTTCTGAACTCCCAAGCTGTTGTTTGTCCGACAAAGTATTTGATAAATCAAAACCGTGTTTTAATCACGGTGTGTAGATTTTTGCACAAAAAAATCTCAGTAATCCCCCACGGCATACCACTTCCCACCCTTTCCCACAATAAAGAAAGAAAAGAGAAATATATCTTATTTGTTGGCCGATTGGAACGTGCCAAAGGTCCCGAACTTCTAATTCAAGCTTTTTCAAAAATGGTAAACTCATTCCCCCGTTTGAAGCTTTATCTAATTGGTGAAGATACCGATATGCAAATCAACGGGAATATGCAAAGCTACAGATCCTACCTTGAGAAAATGACTACTAAACTACAGATTTCTGATAAGGTTCATTTCGCGGGAAAGCTTCCGCACGGTAAATTATCAAATTATTATTTAAACAGTATGGTTTACGTAACACCGTCTATCGGAACAGAAAATATGTCTATTGCTTTATTGGAGGCGATATCATATGGAAATCCGGTTATTGTAAGTTCTGCGGGAGGTTCATCGGAAGTACTTTCCAAATCAAAAAACGGTTTAATTTTTCAAGAGAACAACGCCAACGATCTTTTTGAAAAATTGTATTGGATGACGTCAGATAGTACAATTAGGCGCAAATTTCGGCACAGTGCGATACTAAACAGAAGTTATTTTGATGTTAAAAAAAATGCCCGCATCAGGTTGATATTTTACAAAAGACTTATGAGGAAAGATCACTCACTTTCATGATACTTTTAGTCACTGATTACATCCAGGTTGGAGGACTTTACTCATTCATTGATTCCCTAACGACATACTTGCAAAGCAAACACCTTCCATATATTGTTTTATTTGATTCGGTGCGTGGAGATAAACCGTTTATAAAGCACCCACGCCATTATATCCAAACTTCTTCCCTGGTAAAAATCCCGCATTCGTTTATAAACATTGTCATAAGGATTCCCGTACTGAGAAAAATGTTTTTGATATTAAAATTTGGTTTGGCCTATAAAAAGCTTCAAAAGCGCCACAGGATACAGGCGGTCCATTTCAATGATGTCTGGTCTACTATTGGTTTATTTTTCTTCTGCCCAAATATTTTCCACATTCCAAGAGTGTATACCTTTCACGGAAACCAAGCTTTAGAAATATCGATAAATGATAAGAGTACAATACAAAACAAAATTTCACTATTTCTGCTATCCCTTTTTCAAAATGTCGTTGTACATCTATGTTCTACGGTTGTTGCGGTCAGTGTATTTTCCTTCGGCTATCTTCGTAAATATTATCATGTTCCCTTTAATAGACTGGTTTATATACCAAATGCAATATACAGTCCGAAAACTATTGCCAAAATATATAGAAAGAGGACCGATATATTTACAATCGGAATGATATCAAGATTTACAAAAACCAAGGGACACTTGATATTACTAAAAGCACTACAACTATTAACCAAAAAGTATCATGTTCGGTATGAAGCAATTATTTGTGGACCCTATGATTATTTTTTAAATGATGTATTCATGAAATATCAAGATTTAGGATTGTTTGATAAAGTACGGCTATTTCCAAATGCAAATGAAGCGCGAAAGAGACAACTCTATAAAGTATTTGATGTGACAGTGGCGCCTTCACAAATATTGGAACAGTGCCCATATTCAATTTTGGAATCCTTTGTCAACGGCATTCCCGTAATAGGAACGCCAACGGGCGGTGTTCCTGAACTGGTCACTAAAGTGGATGGCAAATTTGTTACAAACAACTTTTCCGCTGAAGCGCTCGCGTCTGTACTTGCATGGTATTCGGGAACACGACAACCTGAACGAGGATATTGGCGAAGACGTTGTATAGAAGTTGTTTCTGAATTTTACAACCCTGAACGGTATTACAGTATGTATACTCATCTATACAAAATCAACGTATAACTGATATTTTAGCCTCTATCGACAAAAAATTGTTCCTCCATAAGACGAATCCCTTCCGGGTATAGGAGTGGAATTTGAGATATATATTGCAAAAGCGCAAATATTTTGCGTTCTGTGGAAACCACTGTAAAAGAATGAAGATATTTTGAAGAAATCTCTTCTAAATTTCTCAGAATATAAGGCTGATCAATCCAGTAGAAATGTCTATTCGGAAATAATGTAAGCACTGCGTTTGCAATGAAATGGTCAACGTGACCACCGATTCCCATCGGTGCATAGAGAATGTCATCCTTAAAAATATATTTAGAAATAGTATCGGCCAGGGTTTTAATCAAAGGTAATTCTACTGGATTAATTTTACCCGACCTAAGAGACTCGAACGAAGGATATATATAAAAAGATTTTTGTCTTTTTTTACCGGAATGAGTCCTATAAAGGGCATCGACAAATCGGAGGCGTACGAATTGCGTATCGAGTATCTGCATTGCACGTTTATCTTCACCGACTCTTTCTTTTGAAAATGCAAGCGGGTCGTTAAAACCCGAATCGTTCAAATACTTTTTAGCAGGTCCAAGAGGCTTTTTTTTCCCAAAAGTTGTAAATAAAGTTATGACAAGGGTTTGTTCTCGACGCTTCCTAAGTTGGAGAATATATTCCCCCGCCGAAAGATTAGCGTCATCAAGATGGGGAGAAAGAAAAATATGTTTCATAAAATTAGTTGATCGGGTCAAAAATAGAATAAAATAGACCTATGGACAAACCTCTTAGTCTATACACGATTTCGACTATAACCAATTTCAATTCTAAAAATAGATTGCGTCTCCATTTTAAAATGATAAGCTTCTTGATAACGCGATGTAATTTATAATAAGAGTCATTAATATTATTTTTAACAACAGGCTTCGCGAATTTGAATCCTTGAAATAATAAATATCCATAGCAAGCCATCTCCCCACAGTAATATAGTAAGTTCTGGTAATGCATTTGTTTACCTGAAAGCCATTTGTCATGAAAGATAATCATATTGGGGTTATTTATAATAATATTATTTTTTATCAAAGCAGAAAGAGCAAACTCTGCGTCCTCGGCACTTAGCCCGACAGATCCAATTCCCAGCCAAGATTTAAAATTACCAATTTCGGTAAATATTTCTTTCCGAAATGCCATGTTATTGCCAAAACCAATCTTTGTGGCATGGTAGCAGGGTTTTGATATTATTTTCTGTTTACTAAATCTAAATGTGGACGGACATATTTCTCGAATGTGTCTGCCTGGTTGGTACGGCTTAATAGTTCCAAAAACGCCCACACATGAATGATTGTGCTTAAATACTTTTAGACACGCCTGGATCCATTGCGAATCGACTATGCAGTCATCATCCGTAAAACACACAACATCGGAGGTTGCGACTGTTACTGCGTGGTTTCTTCCTTTACTTAGACTGGATGTTGAAGAATTAATTATGTTAATCTTTGAAACAAAACGTTGACCTAAAGAAAGTAGATCGATATCCTTGCCTTCATTAATAATTATTATTTCATCCGGCAAAATTGTACTCTTTAGAATTGAGCAAATGCACCTTTTTAGATACAAAGGACGATCTTTGGTACAAACACATATTGTAATGGTCATAAAACTAATTAAAAATATTTATTATTACTTATTATTTTGCAACTCCGATTATACGATAAAACAGAAGTTTGGAGTACAAGAACAATAAATTTGTTTGATCAAATACCCTTTCAACACACAGTTGTTAAAATAGAATCATTCAGCTATATTAAATAGCTATAAAGAATTGCAATTATCGAACCTCTAAATGAAAAATATTGTAATAATACCTTTTAACATTCCCTGGAATTGGTCAACAGATTATGGGAATCAAACAGCCTTCGAACTTGCCAAAAATGGCAACATTGTAATTTGTTATATGTTGTCTGAAACTTATTCTATTAAAGAATATCTGCAAAAAAGACTGTTTCCCAAATTCATTGGTGTTTATTCAAAAAACATTTATCTTTTCTACCCCACCCTAGTCATTCCTTTCCGAAGATTTAAGATAATGCAAGCTCTTAATGAAAAACTAACAATTTTTCTTTTTAAAAGCTTTATCAAATATATTGAACTAAACAAAAGATTTCAAAACAGAATCCTCTGGATATTTGACGCCGATTTGGTGTTTATTACTGATTTATTTAAGAAAAACTGGAAAGTTATTTATGATTGCGTTGACCTTTATACGTTAGAAAACAGGGAAAACATTAAAGACCCTGAGACTAATGAGAGGCGAATTTGCAAGGTTGCAGATTTGGTTGTCGCCAATTCCAACGTCCTCGTAAAACATCTTTCTAAATATACTAAAATTGTAAGGCTGGTTCCACAAGGATTTAGGCTGTCAGACTTTAGTCAAAAGAATTGGGTGAGAAACCTTCATTTAAATAGCCCTGTAATAGGGTATGTCGGTGGTTTAAACAGTAGACTTGATATTGATCTATTAAATTCTCTTGCAGAAAGAAATCCAAAATGGAATTTTGTGATCTGGGGACCGCTCCTTGAGAAAGAAAAAATCGATTTAAACACCTGGAGTAAAATGCAAAAACTTATATCTTTACCCAATGTTACAACAGGCAAAAGCAAGGATAAAAAAGAAATACCCGGAATAATATCACAGTTTGATATTGGAATGATACCGTACGATATTTCTCAAGATTTCAATAAATACTGTTACCCGATGAAACTTTTTGAATATTTTTATGTGGGTAAACCTGTTGTATCGGTAGATATTATTGAACTTAAAAGATTTCCAAAATTCGTAAAAATCGCAAACTCGACTAATGACTGGGAGAAAGTAATTTCTGCGCTACTTTCTAAACCCTGGCCCAAAAAGATTAAAGAGGCCCAAATTAAACTTGCAAAAGAAAATAGCTGGGAAAATAAAATTGCACAAGTCTTAAGTTATTAAAAGTTTTTTCGCTTCCGCTGATAGCTTAACAGTATAAGGAAAATCAATTATTCCCGGTAAATATCGCTTTACTTTTAGAATCAAAGTAAATTTGGAACGCATAAACTCTGTTCTTTTCTGTTTTACGCAGTTTTCAAGGCAGGACCGAAAAAGTTTACCCGATTTCCCCTTTATTTCAGAAAAGGCATAGTTTACAAATCTTCTTCTGGCGGTAATTTTTCCCCTCTTCTCTTTTTTACTTAATAAATCGTGCAATTTATTTTCAAGATCTAAAAGATTTTCAACAGTATAGGAAACCTTTTCAACCTCTTTTATAGAAGGTAGATTGTCTCCCCACCTTCTTTTTCTTATCTTGTCGGGATATATAAAAACAGCCGGTTTTCCCATCGACATCGCATCTAAAGCTATACTAGAAAGGTCGGTTACCAAAATATCTGATGCAACAATGCTTTTATTCGGAATGCGGGAATCGGGTTCGAGAGGGTTGTCTATATAGACATTGCTAAATTTCTTGGCAAATTTTTTAAAAATTTGCTCCGAAACATGATGTTGAATCGTGATCGGATGCGGCCGGATAACTAAATTGATTTTTTCCGTTTCGCAAAATTTGCAAAAATCTTTCATTCTGGAAACGTCATCTTTTTGACCTCCTATCGGCCAAATCCTTTTAGACTCCCAACTTGGAGCATAAAGAATCGTGTTTCTTTTACCATCTAGACCATACTGTTTTAAAACATTGCCCTTTTTAATTGACCCGTCATACAAAGTATCATTTAATACTCGCCCAACCATATGTATCCGTTTATCGTGTTGTTGCAAACCGCATCTTTGGATCACTCTGTTGCGCATTAATTTTCCGTGAACAAATATTAATAAATATTTTTTAAAACTCAGATTTTTGGGGTAATCAAAATAGCTTCCAAGACCAACATCAAACAACTCTCCATGAAAAACCTGGACAATATTCTTTCCGATCTCTTTTTCTAGTTCCGGCCAGACATTATCAGTTATCCAAATACAATTCGATCCTAAGAGATTTTTAATAACCTTTATAGCCCTTTTGCATTCATTAAACCATACTTTATATTTGATGTTTACTTCAGCCAAAGACTTAGATTTACTGACTCCGGGTATCTTAAAAAGTATTTTATTAGATATATATTTTGGAGAATTAAGAAATGAAGTTTTGTTTGTATAAACCATTATAGGAACTAAAATCGGAGATAATAACAAACTCTTGTAATATACCTCTAAAGTCCTGCCACTACCCACGTCCTCAAACGCCATTAGTAAGCAAGCTATCTTCCTGGTATTCATATTATCTTAGAATAATTTTTAATTGCAGTTTCCAAATCCTGGTTGGTGTCTACGTCGCACCAATAATCACCAGGTTCAAGAAGAGAGTAATTGACAACCCCGCCATTATTAATAATGTTTTGGTACGCCATTTCTGCATATTCGTTTATTTTTCCATTATGAATCATCGATACCAGTGAATTGGAAACGATTCCTGAGGCCTCTTTGGTGACAAATTCAATCCCCTTGGCGTCTCCAAACGCTTCCTTTCGGGAAAGGGTTTTACAATATTTCTTAATTTGACGGTTTTTCGTGCCGACGGAAACTGATAATTCTTCAGAACTTTTCTTTCTTTTCTTTTCTACAGCAGCAACAATTTTTTTGTTTGAATTTATAAGCTCTCTTAAGATATTTTTTGAATAAACTAAATCTCCGTCCAGTCGAAAAAAATTACTCTTATAAAAAAAATTTCTTGCCAAATAATACGAGTAAATACTGTTTGTTGATAAAAATATCTTGTTAAAAATAAATGTGATTTTGTCATTCGGAAAATTTTTCCTTATAAATGTATGGATTTTTCTTGATTTATACCCAGTTACCAAACATATATTTTCAACCCCCGTTTCTATGAGATTCTTAATCGAATACCACAAAATGGGATTTTTTCCGACGATAAGCAAAGACTTGTTGGTATCATCTGTTAAACCTCCCTGTCGGGATCCTCTACCGGCAACCAGAATCAATGCTTTTAGATTGGAATTTGTTGTCATTGGCTAACTTTGTTGCTTTCTATACTCATTTATTACCTTAATAGAACCGTCGCGTATTATTTTCCCCTCATCTATAAGAAGTACTCTTTTGCAGTTCTTTTCAATATATGATAGCCAATGACTAACAACCAAAATAGTTTTTTTCATTCTAAAAAATTCTTTCAGTTTTGCTGTTGATTTCTTTTCGAACTCCAAATCCCCTGCCCACATACTTTCATCCAGTATCAAAATATCGGGGTTAGCATGAACCGCAATCGAAAAACCCAACCGCAGTTTCATCCCCTCAGAATAAGTAAAAAGGGGCGTATCAATGAAACTACCGATGTCGGCAAAATTGATTATTTTATTAATTCTGTCTTTAATAGATTCTCTTTGCATTCCTAAAATCATTCCGTTAAGATAAATATTTTGCTCGCCTGTAAGATCCGGATGAAAACCAGCTTCTAAGTCAATTATCGAAATAATCTTTCCCCAAGTTTTTACTTTTCCTTTGGTCGGTGATGTGATTCCAGCAATAATTTTTAAAAGGGTTGTCTTACCCGATCCGTTTGGACCAATTATTCCGACTTTCTCACCCTTTTTGATCTCAAGGTTAATATCATTCAAGGCGACGAATTTTTCTTCTTTGTGATTAATAAACTTTTCAACCAATGTCGGTTTTTCATGATGTATCGTATATATTTTTGAAACACCCTGAAGTTTTACTGCTAAACTTGAATATTTTTTCATTTATTTATACCCAATCATCAAAATTTTTGCTTTCGCTTTTAAAGACTATTATGCCGACAATCGAAATTACGAAAATGATTGAAATATTTGAGATCAGCATTCCAATTCCCGGTCCCGGTGCCGAAATAAAAAAGTTTTGCAATAGTTGAGTAATTGATGTCATCGGATTAATTCTCCAAATCCACATAAGTCTATAAGGAACCACATTTATGGAATATACAATCGGGGTGGCATAAAACCAAATTATTAACATTGCCTGAACAAAAAAATTAATATCTCTAAAACGTACATCGAGTGCGGCAGTCAACATGCCAAAACCAATGGTAAAAGTGATAAGAAGAATTAAGCCTTCAAAAAGACTCAAGATATTGCTTATATTAAAAGCTCCGATATAAACCACGGGAATTATTAATAAAGCGAAAGCAATAAGAAGGTGTATAAAGTTTGAAAGAATAACGGATAAAGGTAATACTTCCTTTGGAAATTTTGCCTTTTTAATCAGAGTTCTTTCATTAACAATAAGCGGAGTTGTCTTACTTATTGATAAACTAAAAAAATTCCAAACCAGAAGTCCGGTAAGTAAATATAAATAATAATTAGGAATCGGATCTTTAATAAAAAATCTGAAGATAAAACCTATCACAAACATTTGCAGCAATGGATTGATTACTATCCACAAAAAGCCGAACAAGGTGTTTTTATATCTTACCCGAAATTCCTTGTCGGTCATTCCCCAAAGAAGGTTAAAGAAATGTTTAAAGTTTGTTTTCATTCGTGTACATTTTCATGATATATTACTACTTGTATTTATAACATGGAAGCAAATCGTATAAAAGTCTTTATCGTAATTCCCACTATCAGAAATTTATATTTCCTAAAAGCTTGGAAAAACGAATTTACAAAATGCCATTCTATTATCATTGAAGACGGTAACGATAAAACTGTAAACACGGATAATCTAAATTTCGCATCCGTATCCCATTTGACCTACAAAGATATTGTAAAAGATTTTGGGGGAAAATCATGGATTTTTTCCAGAAAGAATGCCGGGATCCGCAGCTACGGGTTTTGGAGGGCTTACAAAGCCGGTGCAGACGTTATTATTACACTTGATGACGATTGTTATCCTGATGATTCAGATTTTGTTGATAAACACATCAAGAATCTCGCTTTAAAAAGTTCTACGGATTGGTTTCCAACATACCCGAACCCGAAATGGATATATACTCGTGGTTTTCCCTATGATGCAAGGAAAGGATCAGAAATTGTACTCAGCCACGGTTTGTGGTCTGGTGCTTTAGATCTCGACGCCAAAACGGAAATTAAATTACCTAAACTTTTAAGTGAAAAAAAATATCCTCCGATAAGACAATTCATTCCAAAAGGGTATTTTTATTCAATGTGCAGCATGAACTTGGCTTTCAAACGGGAAATAACTCCTTTAATGTTTTTTCCAATGATGGGAGTGGATCCTAAAGGGAAATCTTGGGGTTATGATAGATACGATGATATTTGGGCGGGAATTTTTTCAAAAAAAATCATGGATCATTTGAATTTGGGTGTGGTAAACGGATCCCCTTTTATTGATCATAAAAAAGCGTCAATTATTCGGCATAACCGTACAAAAGAAATGAATGGTATGAAGATTAATGAAATTCTTTGGAGGTGCGTTCAAAAAGTAAAACTTACCGGGAGAACTCCAAAATCGTGTTATATCGAGTTAGCCAAAAAAACTAATTTTCCCAAGGAATCATATTTTAAAAAATTGCGCGAGGCTATGATTATTTGGGCAAATTTATTTTGATCTTTATGGTAATTTCCAAATTCAATAATTCTCCCGCTAAAAGATCCCTTGATGTTGTAGTTTCGACGTTTTCTCTCTTGATCACTTCTCCGTTGATTCTCTTAATAACCATTCTTATTAGACTTTCGTCTCAAGGTCCGGTTTTTTTCCTGCAAAAACGAACAGGGAAAAACGGGAAAGTTTTTAAAATAATAAAATTCCGGACAATGGTAGCAAATGCTGCAAGAATCCAATCGCGTTACAAAAAAATGAATGAAGCGGACGGACCCGTTTTTAAGATTAGAGATGACCCCAGATTTACAAAATTCGGGAAACTTTTATCAAGAACCGGATTTGATGAACTACCGCAGATGATTAATGTTCTTAGGGGTGAAATGAGTATAGTTGGCCCGAGACCACTACCAATCAATGAAGTTCACAAGCTGACGGCCAAGCAGAGAATCAGGGAACTTGTTAAACCCGGAGTAACCAGTAGTTGGGTTATAGCTGGATCTCACGAGCTTTCATTTAAAGAATGGATGGATCTTGATAGAAAGTATGTCGAAAAAGCTTCTCTCACCGGTGATCTTTTGATAATTTTGAAAACCATTATCCTCATGGGTGGTTATATTTTAAAGCATTAATTTTCTCCTCAAAACCTATTGACATTCATTCCCTTCTGCCTATACTCAATTACAGTTCATATACATGGATACTTCAGCTGCTCAAACTGCAATAAGTCTCGCTCTTTCGGGTAATTGGATCGAAGCTGTGAAGGTTAACCTTGAAATAATTTCTCAAAACGCAGAGGATGTGGATGCTTTAAACAGGCTCGCCAGGGCTTACTGGGAATTGGGCAAAATTCCGGAAGCAAGCAGTGCCACACAAAAAGTTCTTGAAATAGATCCAGTTAATCCGATTGCATTAAAATGTGCCGAGAAATGGAAATCGGCCGAAGGTAACGGCGCGCATATTTCAAATCCTTCGTCAACAGAAACCTTTTTAGAGGAACCGGGTAAAACTAAATTGGTAACACTCATCAATTTGGGAGAATCTAAGATCTTCGCAAATCTTGATCCGGGTGAAGAAGTTAAACTTTTTTCTTACGCTCATAAAGTTTCTATTAATACGCTTGACGGTAAGTACATCGGATGTCTGCCCGATGACCTGGCAGCGAGACTTCGAAATTTGGTTAAGTCAGGAAACAAATATCAGGTCTTAATGAAATCGGTTGATCCTAAAGAAGTTAAAGTTTTCATTAGGGAACTTGAAAAAGGGCCGAAAGTTCAAGACATTCCCTCATTCCCTACTGAAAAAATTGACTACGTAAGTTTCACTCCACCCGAACTTGTTCACCAGGATACTCCGGATACTCTAAACACAGAAGAATCTTCAGAAGAGTGATCCTGCCCGGGTCTTAAAACCTTTTGGCAAATCCCTGACCGAGGTCTATCGTCAAGTCTACGCTTGCGGCACCTTTATCTGTTTTACAGTAAAAAATATCAGCTACTTTCTTAACCACTTTCAAATCATTTCCTGAAACCCGGCAATCGCTTACGGTGTAATTCTTATCACCGGATATAATTTTATTTACAGAGATAACCTTACCTCCCATTACTTCAATTATTTGACCAACTTCATCGGCAACTCCGGGTATACCTGTCGCATCGTTTATAATCACTCTTAAATTTTTATCTGCAAAATCGTTATCCGAAAAATATACTGTCAAACGGGGTGACACGGGACCGTTAAGCACAAAGCCGGTTTGTCCGTCGTTAAGTATTTGTTTAACTAAAAACTGGTTTTTACCAAGATCTAGCCAACTCTTTCCCAAATCCTGGATCTTTAAAGAGAAAAGTCCTGCTGAAAGCCGGTCACTAAAAGATACGTTTGTAGATTTCGGGAAAAATATAAAATGTAAAATCTCCCCCAAATTTCCACCCACTAAACTTTTAGCATCACTATCGCTCCACAAAAAAACAGGAAACAAAAAATTCTGAGTAACAGTCTCTGCAAGTAAGCCTCCGCCAACTTTTTCATTAGCACCGAGCTGCCAGACATTTTTAATCCGAAGTTCACCATAATTTCTGGCAACATCAACTTTTGTGTCTCCCGGGATCACTAAAGTTGTAAGTTCACTAAGTTTTGGATCGAGAACGCTTACTGCAGCATCACCATTTTCCAACCTATACGCCAATATGAACTTATCATGACCGTTCCAATAACGGATATCCGATCTTAGGACCAGAAAAAATCCAATAACGATAATTATTGGTAAGAAAATTTTAATCAGTAAACCGGTAACTTTACCGGCTTTCTTTTTCTTCTCGATTAATGCACGGCGTCGGGCAGATCGCATATATTATCTATTATGGGAAACCCTCAAATTTCTTATTGCCTCACCTATTTCTTCTCTTCCTTTACCCCTACTAATGAGTACGCTACGGATAATTTCAACCGCAGCCTCAAATTCAGGTTGAACAACTTTATCCACTTTTAGGGTTTTTAATTTCTCCCAGTCTTCATCTTTATGTGCTCTTGAAATTATCTTAACGCCCGGAGCAACAGTCTGAACATAAGTTATCAGGGTTTCCTGCGCCACCCTATCCGGAATTGCCAGAATGATAGCTTTGGCATCCCGAATTCCAACAGCTTCCATAACCTCCGGCTCAGTCGGATCTCCATAAACAACCATAGTACCGGCGTCTTTAAGCTCCTGTACGACTTTTTGGTTATAATCCACAACAATAAATGGAATTCCATACTCCTTCAGTGCCTTTCCGATCCAACTCCCCACCCTTCCGTAACCGCATATAATAATATGGTCCTTAAAAATCCTCTCATCGAAATCGTGCCGTTCTCCGCTCATGAATATTTTCGATAACATCGGTGACCTGGCTGTTAAAGATTTCATTTTTCTCCAAAAAGGTACTGTAAATCCGTAAATAATCGGAGAGATTGTTAAAGTCAAAAGTGTAACCGAAATGCCGATGGACGTTTCTCCCGAACTTAATAGTCGAAGAGCCAGAGCCGAAGAAAAAATAACAAACGCAAATTCACCTACCTGAGCCAGCCCAAAACTGTTAGCCAAGCCCGTTTTACCTTTATAGCCAAACATTGAGCTGACAATAAAAACAACTACTGCTTTTATAATCAAAACTATTAGAGTTAAAACAAGTATTAATCCGAATTTTGAAATAATTACCATCGGGTTTACCAGAAATCCCAAAGTCACAAAGAAAAGAGCGACAAATAGATCTCTCAGGGGACGCGTTTCTGCAAAAATAGCATGGTGTTCCTGAGATTCTGAAATTACAACTCCCGCCAAAAAGGCTCCTAATGCCGGTGAGATTCCAAAGAATGAAGTTACCGCGGCGGTTCCTAAAGCCAGGGCAATAGATGCCAAAAGAAGTAGCTCTCTGGAATTAGTACCTGCTAAGACATGTATAAAAGACGGAACAATTTTTTTCCCGAGAAAGATAACACCTAAAATAATTAAGGCTGCCTTAACCGCGGCCAAAAGTGCCGTACTTATCCAATTAACACCCGGAGAGGCCAAAAGAGGAAGTATAACCATGATAGGTATAACCGTAAGATCTTGGACAAGTGACCAACCGAGCATTATCTCTCCGTGAATAGTATCTGTCTCTCCCCTATCTGCCAGTATTTTAACAAGCACTGCGGTTGAAGAAATTGAAAAGCCAAGCGAGAGAATTAAAGACGCCAAAGTGGGTATTCCAAACCACGAGAGAGCTGCAAAACTTAATATAGTTACTAACACAATCTGAATTAAGGCTCCAAAAACTGCAACACGGAGATATTTCGACAGACTGTCGAAAGAAAGTTCCAATCCGATTGAAAAAAGTAAAAGGATAATCCCAATTTGAGCCAGCCCGGAAACTGCTTTGAGTTGAGGCGGTAGAATCGCACCTACAACTATACCTGCAATAATATAACCAACCAGACCGGGAAGTTTCAGCTTCTTTGCAGCCAGCCCTCCGACTACGGCTGCAACCACCACAAAAAAAAGCCCCAGGACAGTATCCATACATATCATATTACATTGAGACCAGATCAAAAGTAAACAACTTTGTGAAAACGTGCTTGCCCTGTGCAAACTGAAGGGCTACGGTCCTGAGCAAAGTCGAAGGATAAAGAAGATTGTGAAAGTTTACAACCTTATCTAAAGATTTTTGAGCACACTTTTCAGATCTTCCGGAAGATCTGATTTATATTCAACCGTTTTATTTGTTTCCGGATGAATAAATTTGATCGAGGCGGCGTGTAAAAAAAGTCTCGGGCACCATTTTCTATCATTTCTCGCAGTTTTTCTTCCGGCATAAAATTCATCGGCAACTATTGCATGCCCGATACTTTTTGCAGAAACTCTTATTTGATGAGTTCTACCGGTTTTTGGATAAAACTCAACTAATGTATGTCCGGCGTTATTTCCGGGATAAAAATGTAAAACTTTATATAAGGTCAAGGACTCCCGCCCTCCGGGTAAAACTCCAAACCGGTCACGCCTCCAAGGAAGTCTGCCAATACTAATCTTTATCTCCCCTTCTTGAGGTTCAACTTTAGCGTGAAGCAGGGCGATATATGTTTTTTGAACCTCACGGTTTTTAAATTCAGCCTGAAGTTTTTCAAAAGCTTCTTTAGTTTTCGCAACAAGCATCACTCCACTGGTTTCTTTGTCCAACCGATGCACAATCCCGTGACGTGATTCGGTATCGTCAACTAACGGATATTCGAATTTCCGGAGCCATGTTTGGAGAACCGGTTGATATTTAGTAGTAGAAGCCTCGTTTACAATCCAACCAGCAGGCTTATCGATAACAAAGATCGAATCATCTTGATATATTATTTTCGGTTCCATGAAGTTATTTTACCACTGAAGCTTATTTTTCCAACTTCTTCGCGTCTTTGGTGCAAAGAGTGGCTTCGGGGAAGGCTATGAGGCGGGCCGTATCAATCATTTGGCCACACTCCTCGCAAATACCATATTTACCCACTTTAATTCTCGTCAATGCTTTCCGAATCCCGATAATACTTTTGTTAATTTCTTTCTTTATAGCAGACGTTCTGGCATGTCCGAATTGTTCGTCAGCCTCGGTATCAGGGGCAGCGTTATCGTCAACCCTGGAAGGATCAGCGAAAGGATCTTCCTTTGAAATCTCCTTTTTTCTTTTTTCCAGAGTATGAAGTCTGGCGGTCAAAAAATGCGCCACAGGAGTCAGAACATTCGACGGGAAGCTTGGGGTTCCGTCTTTAACTTTTATCTTTTTTGTTTTTTCTGTCATAACTTTATGAACTTCAAGTTTTACTTATAAGTTTCAAGCTTCGCTTACCAGGGCTTTAACTGGCCAAGCTTTGCTTATTTTTTTACTTTTCCTAAATTAAATAGCAAAACCAGGGAGAGTAACATCAACACTCCCGAAATCGGTGCCTCTCTTATTCCGACAAAGGATAGCATAGGAACTTTAGCGATAGCAATAAGCGATCTAACAAGAAAAATAAGAGCTACCATTGCTAAACCTGTAAAACCTATCCTCCCGGATTTGTATAAACTAAATCCTTTGTAGTGTGTATCAAAATAATATGCGATGAAAAGCATAATAAGTATGCCCAAGAAAGCTAAGAAAGAGCTTAAAGAAGATTTAACCACCGAATCCTCCAAAAAAATTAACCCTAACCATGGTAAGGATCCAATAACGAACGCTTCCAAAGTCTCATAAAATTTAATTTTGAATCGTAATATGACGGATAATAGGCCCAAAAGAGCACCCGAGAGAGTGGCCCAAAAAAACCAGGCCGGGAAAAATTTTAGCGAGACCACAAAACCCAGGCCAATACCGATAAGAATATATGCTGCCGACTCAAAGATAATATTGGCAGCGTAGTCTTCCCGAAGACGTTTCCAAAAAAGAAACAAAAAAATTAAAATTCCAAAAATTGAAACTCCGATATTAATTAGCATTCATTAATTATACCTCACTAACTGGTATTTTTTGTGAAAAGCGGTTATGATTACTTCTTAGAATGTTGGAAACTCCGCATGTTTTTATAGGCGCAGCCATCGCCAGGGCAATTCCAAACCCTTTCATAGCTATTCCCCTAGCATTTGCCAGCCATTTTGTTCTTGAAACTATCCCCCACTGGAATCCTCACCTGAATACCGAAACCCAAAAATTCGGATCACCAACCAAGAGAAGTACTGCAATTACAGCCGTAGATTCGACTTTGGCCTTAGCCTCAGGATCTTTCATTGCATATCACGCACTCCCCAACTCTTCACAGGCCATTCTTGTACTTGCCTGCTGCTTTTTTGCGGTTCTTCCTGATGTAATGGAGGGGCCATACTTTTTCCTACACATGAAGACCGAATGGATTAAGAAGTGGATTGGCTTCCAAAAATCTCTTCAAAATGATACAACTGTTTTTTGGGGACTAGTCACTCAAGTTTTAACCATCCTGGCAGCCATCCTGTGGCTGAAAAAGTAAATATTTTAGCTTCATTTGTGTTAAAATGTGATGGTTCTTAACAAAATTGCTTGCAATTTTGAAAGGAGTAACCGACAAGCGTAAGTACCCAAAGCGGCAGCTTTGGTGCACGATCAGCGCATCGCGTTACGACGCGCCGAGGTGGCGGAATGGCAGACGCGTAGGTCTCAAAAACCTATGGGGCCTTAAACCTCATGTGGGTCCGACTCCCACCCTCGGCACCTTTATTTTGTATGTTTGAATTCCCTGCTATAGAACTTGATCCTGTCCCCCCTGAAGTGAAGCGGAACGCTTTTGAGTGGACCGTTTCTGTGCTTGGCAATATCAAGCATAATATTTTCGGAGTTGTCTTCATCTTCCCGCCAGAGAAACATAACTACATCCGCATCCTGCTCTATACTTCCCGAGTCTCTAAGATCCGCAAGTTGGGGTTTTCTCCCTCCTCTGGTTTCGACTGCACGGGAGAGCTGGGAAAGGGCCAAAACCGGAACTTTCAGCTCCCTGGCTAGATTTTTAAGTCCCTGAGAAATTTCCGAAACTTCCTGAACCCTGTTTTCAAGCTGTCTGCTTCTTGCTAACTGCAAATAATCGACAACGATAAGATCGACTCCGCTTTCAACCTGCAGTCTGCGGGCTTTTGTACGCATCTCAAGTATCGACAGGGCCGGTGTATCGTCAATAAAAAGCGGCGCCTCGGCAAGTACTCCCATAGCATCGCTTAACTTGCTAAAGTCATCTTCGGAAAGCTTACCGGTTTTAAGTTTCCAGGCATCGATATCTGCTTGGGCTACAAGTAAACGGTCAACAAGTTCCTCCCGGCTCATTTCAAGCGAGAAAAATCCTACAGGTCTTTTAAGATCAACCGCAATATACTGAGCTATATTCATCGCCAGTGAGGTTTTTCCCACACCCGGGCGAGCCGCTAAAATAATTAAGTTCGATTGTTGGAGGCCTGCCAGTGCATTGTCCAGATCGGGAAATCCTGTCGGCACTCCCCTGATACCCGCTCCGGATTTGTGGAGTTCGTCGAGTCTGTCAAAACTTTCCGCCAGAGTATCCCTCACCGAAATAAATGTCTTGCTCAAAGATTTTTGACTCAGGGAAAATATTTCACTCTCTGCTTTATCCAATGCCTCCCCGGCTGCCAGACTTTCATCCATCGAAACTTCAACTAAACGGGTCGCTGCGGACATTAGTGATCTTTTTGTAGCGGTATCTTTGACAATTCTCCCGTAATGTTCAACGTGGGCCGCAGTCGGAACTTTATTGGCGAGATCTGCCAAAAAGGAAGAACTTCCGACATTTTTAAGATTTTTTCTTTTCTTAAGTCTTTCCGTAACCGTCAAAACATCTATTGGGGTCCTTGCTTCATAAAGATCAAGACAAGCTTGGTAAATATCACGAAGCCTTTCGTCGTAAAAATCTTCCGGAAGTAAAAATTCTGCTACAGCTATTACGGCATCTTTGTCGATAAGCATTGCGCCGAGTACACTTTCTTCTGCTTCCTGAGAATGAGGAGGAACTCTAAGTTGATTTGTTTGTACTGCCATATCAATTAGCTTTTACTATGTTAATGGCAGGTTGTAAAGAGGACTATTTCTTCTCCAAAACAATAACTTTAGAACCTTGATCTTCCAAAATATCTTCACGCTTAAGTGAAAACTTAGGAAGGTTTTCAACAGTCATCCCTATTTCTTTCAAAAAAGTCTCAACCGGCTCTACTCCTGCGAAGGCCTGAGAATTGAGTTCCGGTACCTTAAAATGCATTGGAATTGTGAAGTACGGATCGATCTTATTCACAATTTCGGCTGCTTCTTTCGGACCAATCGTAAATACTCCACCAACCGGAATCATCAAGACATCGATTGATCCCATTTCATTAACCAGTTCATCACTAAGCATGTGGCCAAGATCGCCCAAGTGGGCCAGCCGAAGCCCTTCTGTTTCTATAACGAAAATTGTATTTTTTCCCCTATCCGCTCCCTGTTTTGAGTCATGGAATGACGGATAACCGATAATCGAAACCCCCATTACTTCGTACTCTCCGGGACCCTCTATCACTTTCTTTACGCCTGAAACTTTATTTGCGGCATTGTGATCGGGATGGGCATGTGAAATTGTAACAATCTCACCTTCAACTCCTGAATATTTAAGACCAACCATTTGGGGATCAAAAGGATCAGTGATTACTGTGGCCGTCTTAGTTTTGATTTTAAAACTGGAATGTCCAAGATATGTTATATCCATAGTGCACTAGCACTCTACCAAATTGACAAAAATTTGGCAATACCGTATATTGCTCCTTGATGAGACGCGAAATTGTTTGGGCTGCTGTGGTCGGAATTTCATTCGGACTTATTATTGCATTTGGTGTATGGAGAATAAATGCTTCGCTAACCAAGTCCAAACCCGACGATACCCAAGTTACTCCAATTCCTCAAAGTCCGGAGCAAGAATTTAAAATCACCCTAAATACTCCCGAAAATAATACCGTGGTTACAAACTCACCCGTATCTGTTTCCGGGATCACGAGACCACTCACTTGGGTCGTAGTTTCGGGAGAAACCGGAGATTATATATTACAAAGTGACGAACAAGGAGTCTTTAGTCAAGATGTGAATTTGACACCCGGCGTCAACCAGATTAAGACCACTGCTCTGGATCAAACAGATTCTCAAACTTTTCAAAAAATCCTGGTCGTATATTCATCTTCGTTTCAACTTAAGACCCCCGGCCCGGCAGCGGACAGTGCTGCTACAGGAGATGCCGCGATCAACCAAAAAGTCTCTCAAAAAGTTGCCCAGGCTTTAAACCAACCCAAAGCTTACCTTGGTGTTGTTACCGACATCACAAACACAACAATTCAAATAAAAAATCCTGAAAGTCAGATCGAACAAATTTCAGTAGGAACAGACGGCATTACCGTAGTTAATACTAAAGGTTCGAATAATAAACCTGTCAAACTGACCGATATCGCAATTGGAGATTTTATCGTTGGCATGGGTTACATAAACAGCAATCAGGTACTTGAGGCGCAACGAATACTTATTGCGGATCCTCTGCCGGATCTGAAGTTGTCTGTTTCCTTCGGCAAAGTAACTGCAACGACCAAAAATTCCCTGACTGTGGCCGATACAAAAAGTGCGGTAAGCGCGACTTTAACACCGGATAAAAGTACCGCCATTGCAGCATTTACGAACGGCAAAACAAGTAGCGTCAAAATTACAACCATAAATAAAGACGAACTTGTTATTTATGTTACAGATATTTCGGGTACACCCCCGCTTCTGCGTTCAATTTTTGATATCGGTAAACCCCAAGGCTAAAATTTGACAAGGAAAAATTTAGTGTTAGAATTCTTCCTTGGTAATCAAATCCGTTATTACTTCCAGCCACGCGGAAGGAGGAGCCAACCAAATATTGGCCGCCTGAGCCCAGGCGTAAAACGAGGCGGCTGATGATTGTCAGCACTAAGAGGCACGTTCATGAAAATTGAATGCGCAACAAGGATGGGACCGCGGGAGAAATTAGCCTCTCGTTCCTTGCTCACCTATTTTGGTGAGCAACGACCGGGAGGTTTTTTTATTCCCGAAATGATAAACTAAATTTATGCAAAAAGGACCTGTTACACCAAAAGGATTCGGAGATATTATGCCGGAGGAAGCCGCAAAAAGGCGCTCGATGATAAACGCCATTGTTCCCGTGCTTGAAAAATACGGTTTTGTGCCTCTTGAAACCCCAACCGTCGAGTTTGCCGAAACACTTCTGGGAAAGTACGGTGAAGATGAAAAATTAGTCTACACTTTTGAGGACAAGGGGGGCAGGCGCCTGGCGTTACGATATGATTTGACCGTTCCTTTGGCCCGTTTTGTAGCCAACAATCTCGGGCTTCTGACCCCGACTTTTTCAAGATACCAAATCGGTCAATCATTCAGAGCCGATAATCCTCAGCGCGGCAGACGCCGGGAATTTACACAATTTGATCTCGACACTGTCGGGTCAGGTGATTTTAATGAAGATATAAAAGTTATCTCCGCCGCAATCGAAGGAGCCCGGGCTTTGGGATTAAACGAAGCATATATTCAAATTAACGACAGAGAAATTTTTGACAAGCTTGGAATTACCCAGGAACAAATCAGAACTATCGACAAAATTGACAAAATAGGAAAGGATGAAGTGGAAAAAATTGTGAGTAAAGAAACGCTTGAAAAACTTGCAAATGAACCCAAATCCGAAAGAATGTCAAAAATTTTTACCGGGCTTGAAGAATCCGGACTAAAAGAAGGAAAAGATTTCGTTTTCAATCCGTATTTGGCCAGAGGTTTGGATTACTATACGTCTACTGTTTTTGAACTCAAATTAAACCGTACCGAAAAACTGACTATCGGTGCCGGCGGACGGTATGATAATCTGATCGGCATGTTTGCGGGGCGCGAGATTCCTGCCGTCGGATTTTCCTTCGGTATCGACCGCATTATTGATCTCCTCTAATCCAATTGAAAATTGAGAACTGATACCTGATAATTGAGTTATGAATCCTCACCGCCTGAAAGCATATCTGTATCTCCTTCTTGCTTCTATCATTTGGGGAATTGCGGGACCGATTATTAAACTCACTCTTGGAGAAATTAGGCCCGATATTTTTCTTTTTTACAGATTTTTTCTTTCAACTTTAGTCGTAATTCCTTTTACACTCAAAGGCGGACTTCATCTCCCCACCCGAAGACCCAAAGTGATGTTTATGGTTTTTCTTTTTGCTTTTTTAAATTCAACCGCTTCCTTAGGTCTTCTTTTTTGGGGTACCAGTAAAACCAGTCTTCTTAGTATGAGTTTAATTTCACTTTTTTCCCCGCTTGTACTTGTACTTTTCGGCTATTTCTTTCTGCATGATCACCTGACAAAACGGGAAAGAATTGGAACTTTGATAGCTTTTACCGGCGCTTTTATTTTATCCATAGCTCCGATACTGATGGTGAATCAGGAATCGGGGCAACTTTTGGGCAACGTTTTGGTATTTCTATCGGTAATTTGCGGAGCTCTTGCCGGAATCCTGGTTAAAAAATTAATGCAGGAGGAAGTTTCCCCGCTAACTTTGGTCAATATGACATTCATTGTGGGACTTATCACAGTGACTCCAATCGTAATTTGGCAAAACGGACTTGTCCCGACTATCTCCACTATTATCCATTTGCCTTTTACCTTTCACCTCGGGATAATCTACATGGCAGTTCTTTCCGGAAATCTCGCCTACTACCTAAATAACCTGGGACAGCGGACAATTGAGGTTTCTGAAGCTGCTCCGTTTTCCTATCTCTACCCTATTTTTTCAGCCATTTTGGCTGTATTCTTGCTTGGCGACAGACTAACCCCAACAATAATTGTCGGTTCAATAATAATTTTTATAGGAGTCTTCCTTGCCGAATGGAAAAAAAGAAGGTATAATTGACCCTTGTGAAAGCTAAAATTCATCCCACATGGTTCCCTGAAGCTAAGGTTATTTGTGCCTGCGGCAATACATTCACAACAGGTGCAACCGTGCCCGAAATTCATGTTGAAGTTTGCTCAAATTGTCACCCCTTCTACACAGGCCAAATGAAATTCCTGGATACCGCAGGACGGGTCGATGCCTTTAAAGCTAAAATGAAAGGTGCCGTAAAGCACGTTAGTAAGACCGAAAAGAGAAAAGCTAAAAAACTTAGGAAACTTCAAGAAGAAGCCGCAAGACCGGAAACTCTTAGTGAGCTTCGTTCACAAGTGTAATTTGCCATGTATCATTTTCCAGTTTCCATTTAATCTTCAATCGGCAATTTTTCAATTGAAAATAGATGGACAATGACAGATGGAAGATGGAAAATATAATTTATGGAAAGTAATCAAACTGCATATCTTGAAATTCGGGGTGCTACGGGTGGCGATGAAGCCAAGATTTGGGGAAACGATCTTCTCCGTATGTACATCCGTTATGCTCAAAAAAAGAACTGGAAAGTATTCCAGGTCGCCGATAACACAATTAAAATTAGTGGTCCGGGAGTTTTTGACAGTCTTAAAAATGAATCCGGAGTGCATAGAGTTCAAAGGGTGCCGACAACGGAGAAAAGAGGCAGAATCCACACCTCAACAGCCACAATTGTGGTCCTTCCTGAGATAAAGGAGACCGAGATTCAAATTAACCCCAATGACCTTGAGTGGAGTTTTACCACAGGCGGAGGCCACGGAGGTCAAAATGTTAATAAAGTCTCAACGGCAGTCAGGCTTGTTCATAAACCCACCGGTACCGTCGCAGAAGCCCGTGAGGAGAGGTTCCAGGAGCAAAACCGCCAGATAGCTCTCGCACTTCTTAGAAGCAGGCTTTGGGAGCGTCAGGAGGCCGAAAAAATGCGCACAATTGCAGGCTACCGAAGCGTCATTGGCCGAGGTATGAGAAGCGAGAAAATCCGTACCTACAACTTCCCCCAGGACAGAGTTACGGACCATAGAATCGGTAAAAGCTGGGGAAAACTGGAAACTATAATCGACGGCGAATTGGACAGAGTGATTGAATTAACCTCCAAACTTGACTTTTAACCCCTTTTGTAGTAGACTATAGGTCTGGAATAAATCTATATTAACCTATCTTATTAAGGAGAAGGATAATGAAACCGATTTACGTTTTGCTCTTTTTCATGCTTGCAGCCGGCCTTATGCTCAGCGGTTGTAATACACCGTTCGATCAGACCGTGGCTGTAATTAAGAATGATGGAAGCACACATTTCGATGGGGCTTATCAAGTCTCTGCCGGCAGCACGGATTCCGAATACTGTCCAAGTTGGACTGGTTTTGGGCTACTTGCCCATTGTTATTTATACTCGGAATCTTACTTACCGAATTCAGGAACTATCGATAACTCACTCAATGTGCCAATTCACTCTTACACAGTCGGCAGGCTCCAATTACATGGTGAGCGTGTTTTACGCAGCTGGGGGTTGGACTGGTCCGACGATAAAGGCAATTCGGTGAATCCATCGGATTTTCAAGAAGGCATTTTTTACACCTTCAAAAAGAATTCCGATAAGATTCACGGTTTTGACCTGGTTCAGAAATAGAAATACGCTACTTGCGGAACAATTTTTATTAATACGTTCCGCAAGTAGCAGCACCACCCAAACTTCAATAGAAAAATTTATTGTGGAGATTCGGAAAGTATAACTTTAATATTTATTGAGGCTCCATTTCTCCAAATATCCAAACTGATCGTGTCCCCGGGCTTCTTGGTCGCGACAACTTTACTCATTCCACCGGATGCGTCGTTTAGAGTGGTCCCGTCAATTTTATATATGACGTCCCCCACTTGAATTCCCGCCTTCTCTGCGGGGGAACCTGCAATAACAGTAACTACATCTGCCCCTTGAGGTACCTGGTTAAGAAGTGCCACTTGCTGTGTCAGCATCTGATACTCAACCCCGAGATATGCCTTTGACGGAAACTTACCGGTTGCCTGAAAAGCAGATAGGTCGTCTTTGACAATATTTATAGGAATTGAAAAACCAATATTATTTGCTCCTTGAGCAACGGCAACATTAATACCTATTACTTGTCCGACGGAGTTAAGAAGAGGGCCACCGGAATTTCCCGGATTAATTGCAGCATCGGTTTGAATTACATCATCAAGCCGTTCAACATATCCCTGTAAACTATCTCCCGCATCAATACCACGCCCTAAACCTGAAATAACTCCGGTTGTGACGGTATTTCTAAATTCCCCAAGTGCTGTACCAATAGCGATTACATACTGGCCGACTTGTAAATTTGATGAATCCCCAAGCTCAACAGGTGTGAGCACTCGCCCTGAGCCTGCCGAAGGGTCAATTTTTATTACTGCAATATCATTATTAGGGTCTCTATTGATTTGGGAAGCATCGTAAGTTTTACCATCCGAAGTTGAAACCTTGTAAGAAAGAGTTGTGTCAGCTACCACATGTTTATTGGTAACAATTAGTCCGTCGGCAGAAACAACAAAACCGCTGCCGATATCCTGTTGGGTTCCACCCTGTACTCCTTGGGTAAATCCGCCGAAAGGAGAAAACTGAATCACATTCTGTTTGGGAGTTTGGGCAGAAACAGTAACAACCGAAGGTCCGACTTTTTTGACAACATCGATTACATCATTATTTTCTGTTACCACCCTCTGCTGAAGATTAAGACTTGTCGACTTGGGGAAAAGTAAATCCAATGGTTTAAATTCAAATAGTCTATCAGCAACGGCTCCGGCACTTACCGCCACCACAACAACAACAAAAATTGCAATCCCGATTAATAATTTGTGAAACGAAGATCTTTTCATGATCTCATTGTCTAATTAATAATAATTGTTAAGACTTAAAAACTACTGAAAAAGTTTGACTGCCGCGTCAAGCTGAGCATCGCTTGTTGCGTTGTCCTTATTGGCAATAGAAATGTCAGGTGTAAGACCTACTCCGTGAACCCATGTTCCGTCAGGTGTAAGCCATTTTGCGGTTGTGACATGGAGGCCGCTTCCCCCACTAATATCGATCGGTTCCTGAATAGTTCCCTTTCCAAAACTTTTGTCGCCTACAAGTTTTACACTTCTGTCATCGCGTAAAGCACCTGATAAAATTTCAGATGCAGATGCGCTGCCCCCATTAATAAGAACTACAATTTTGTAATTTAAAAGTCTGGGAAGTTTTTGAGATTTATATTCCTGTTTCGTTCCGTCACCATTCTGTTGTATTACAACTGTGGTTCCTACAGGGACAAAGTCGCTGGCAATGTCCACCGCCGTCTCCATATACCCGCCGGGATTATTTCTGAGATCAATAATGATGCCTTTGCAGGCGAATTTTTGTGTTTGACACTTATCCGTTATTTGTGACACAGCCTTATTCCACTCATCATAAGTTACGGAATCAAATTTTGAAACTTTTAGATCCGCTATCGTCGAATCACTACCCACCCAGGAGAGTACAACAGAAGGGACGTCAAGTTTGGCGCGGGTCAGATTAACTATTATCGGCGTCGGATTTCCGTCACGAACCAGAGTTAAGGTGACAACAGTCCCCGCAGACCCCCTGATATCATCAACAGCGGTAGAAAGATCCAAACTTGCCGAATCTATATCGATTTTCTTTTGGGTATCGGTAATATGAACTATATAGTCGCCGGCTTTAACTCCGGCCTTTTCTGCAGGAGAACCGGGCAAGGGGGCGATAACAGCCAGGTGCGTATTCTTATAACCGATTTCGATTCCGACCCCTTCGAAAGAACCGCTCAAGTCTTCATTAACAACTTTGTTTTGCGTTGGAGGAAGATACATCGTATACGGGTCTCCCACCGCGGCAACCATTCCCTGAATGGCACCATATACCATTTGTGACGGAACTAACTTAGATTTATCAAAATATTTAGCAGTTAAAGTATCCCAAACTTGCCAGAAAAGTGAGAAATCCACATTGTCGTTGGGAGGCACCTGTCTGGAAAAGTTTACCTGAAGAGACTTTGTTAACTGTACCTGGTATCCCTTTACGCCCAACTCATAACCGCCGACAAAAATGCCTACGGCAGCGACGAAAACCAGAATTAAATTTCTTACTTTGGAAAAGCTTACTTTAACGCGCATATGAAAGATGATACTCAGTGAAAACAACGGACTCAAGCACTAAATTTGAGGAACGTACGGAAGAAGACCCAAATGTCTGGCACGCTTTATGGCAACACTGATTCTTCTCTGGTGTTTGGCGCAAATACCGGTCCGGTCTTTGCCTAAAACTTTGGCGCGGTCGCTCATGTATTTTGCCAGAGTATCGACATCCTTATAATCAGGAGTAGATCCGCTTTTACAAAAAGGGCAATTTACCGGTACCGGTTCTTCTTTAATTATCCTTCTTCTTTTTTTATTGTCTTTTTGTTTTGCCATGGTTCGATTCGTTTTTAAAACGGAATATCTTCCTCGCTTGGCTCTTCGGCTTTCTCTTCGGTTTTTTCCTCTTTCTTCTCTTCAGACTTCTTGGATTTCTTTTCAGGCTTCTCAACTGCTTCGTCAGGTGAAACTTGAGGTTCGATCACGGCATCGGGAACATCGATAGCGCTTCCCTCTCCGACTTCCTTCTTGTCTAAAATAACCATGTCATTAATTACAACTTCAG
>Ga0182021_10000575_pt1 | contig 39925 bp, 29 predicted proteins | sample 612E3MmetaG_FD_120493 | JGI IMG/M metagenome (GOLD analysis project Ga0182021, IMG submission 120493) | Permafrost microbial communities from Stordalen Mire, Sweden - 612E3M metaG (Illumina Assembly) | ecosystem: Environmental > Terrestrial > Soil > Wetlands > Permafrost | place: Sweden...
GACGACCCTTTCAGGACCGCCGACTGGGCTGTGGCGAAGATCCATGAGGAGACCCCCGTCGTGTTCGTGGATTTTCATGCAGACGCGACCGCCGAGAAGATGGCGATGGGCTGGCATCTCGACGGCAAAGTCACGGCGGTCATCGGGACGCACACACACACACCGACCGCCGACGGGAGGATACTCCCGCGGGGGACCGCATTCCAGACCGACGTCGGCATGACGGGGCCGTATGATTCCGTTCTCGGGATGAAGAAGGATCTCGCCATCAAGCGGCTCATAACGGCGACGCCGCACAAATACGAAGTCGCCTCCCACGATGTGCGTCTGTGCGCGGTGTACGTCCAGGCGGATGCCGCGACCGGACGGGCGCTCGCAATGGAAAGCGTTATTTTTCCCGCATTCGGTTGAACAATGGCCGCATCACTGATCGACGGAAAGCTCATTGCCGCGGAGATCAGGGCGGAAGTCCGCCGCGGCGCCGATGAACTCCGGCGCACCAGGGGAATCACCCCGGGACTGGCGTTCATTCTCGTCGGCAACGACCCGGGCTCGGAAGTTTACGTCCGCTCCAAGGGGAAAGCGTGCGAGGAGCTGGGTTTCCGCTCCGTCACCGAGCGGCGGGCGGCCTCTTGCAGTGAACATGAGCTCCTGGCCCTCATCGCCGGATTCAATGCGGATCCCGCCGTACACGGGATACTCGTCCAGCTTCCGCTCCCGCGGCACATCGACGAGCAGCGCGTGATCGAAGCGATCGATTCCCGGAAGGACGTCGACGGATTCCATCCCGTGAACGTCGGAAAACTCGTGCTGGGGATTCCCTGCCTCCGTCCATGCACTCCGGCGGGGATACTCGAACTCCTCGCCAGAAGCGGGAATGACCCGGGGGGGAAGCACGCGGTGGTCGTCGGCAGGAGCAATATTGTGGGGAAGCCGGTGTTCAACATGCTGATGCAAAAACAGCCGGGGGCGAACGCCGCAGTGACGGTCGTGCACACCGGCGTGAAGGACATCACTCCCTTTGTGAAACAGGCCGACATCGTGATTGCCGCGATGGGGAGGCCCCGCTCGATCACCGGCGCAATGCTCAAACCCGGGTGCGTTGTCATCGATGTGGGGATGAACCGGATCCCGGACCCTTCCGCAAAAACCGGAACGCGCCTTGTCGGCGACGTGGATTTCGCCTCCGCGCAGGGTGTCGCTTCCGCGATCACCCCCGTTCCCGGAGGGGTCGGACTCATGACGATCGCCATGCTGATGAAGAATACACTTCAGGCCGCCTCGTCCTCTTCCGGGATCTGATCGCCTCCCATCGCCGCTCTCCTCCCCGTCGCCGTTCACAGGGGCGCCGCTTCGCGTGGCGCTGGAAGCGCCACTCATTGAATATGTCTCCCCGATTGGGTACATTGAAACGATTTTCGATGTTCTGACGCGTATTCCGTCTCCTGAAACAAGAGGCTTGCATGTCCATCCCCAAATTCAAGAACGAACCGCTCGTAGATTTTTCGAAACCGGCCGCCAGGAAAAAGCAGGAGGCGGCGATTGCGTCGCTCAGGGCGTCTCTTGGCCGCGAGTATCCGATCGTCGCCGGAGGCGAACGGATCACCGCCCCGGGGAAATTCAGCTCGTTCAACCCCGCCCGGTCGACCGAAGTGGTGGGGGTGTTCCAGAAAGCAGACGCCGCCATCGCAGAGAAGGCGATGAGCGCCGCGCTCTCGGCGTTCGAAGTGTGGAAGCACGTCCCTCCGCTCGTCCGTGCCGCGTGCCTCTTTAAGGCCGCACGCCTGATGCGGCGGCAGAGGTGGGCGCTGAACGCGGTCATGATACTCGAGGTTGGGAAGCCCTGGCCCGAAGCCGACGCAGACACGGCGGAGGCCATTGATTTCCTCGAGTTCTACGGGAGGGAGATGCTCCGCTACGGCGAAGATCAGCCTGTCGTGAAGAATCCGGGGGAGAAAGGGAAGCTCGTCTATGTCCCGCTCGGCGTCGGCGTCGTGATCCCGCCGTGGAATTTTCCCCTTGCGATACTCACCGGAATGACATCGGCGGCGGTCGTGTCGGGGAACACCGTCATCCTCAAGCCGTCGAGCGATTCGCCGCTCATCGGCTGGAAATTCTTCGAGATCATGGAGCAGTCCGGGGTTCCCCCGGGGGTCATCAACTACGTGACGGGACCCGGCGGGGCGGTCGGGGATACGCTCGTTATGCACCCGAAAACGAGGTTCGTGTCGTTTACCGGCTCGAAAGAGGTGGGGATACACATCAACGAGACGGCCGCGAAAGTGCAGCCGGGACAGATCTGGCTGAAACGCGTGGTGGCGGAAATGGGGGGGAAGGACTCGATCATTATCGATGCGGGGGTTGATCTCGAAGACGCGGCGAAAGGCGTTATTGCCTCCGCATTCGGATTCTCCGGCCAGAAGTGCTCGGCCTGCTCCCGCGTCATCGTTCACGCGGCGGTGTACGACAGGTTCGTCGGCATACTGGCGGAGAAGGCCGCAGCGCTGTCGCTCGGCGATCCCGCGTTGTCAACGACAGGAGTTGGCCCCGTCGTCAACAGGGGATCGCACGCGAGCATACTGAAGTATATCGGGACGGGAGTGCAGGAAGGGGGGCGCGTGGTCGCCGGAGGCGGTGCCGGCAGCCCTGAAGGGTACTTCATACAGCCGACGGTCATTGCCGATGTCGCGCCGGGCGCCACGATTGCGCAGGAGGAAATATTCGGTCCCGTCCTCGCCGTGATCCGGGCGAAGGACTTCGACGAGGCGATGGCGATCGCGAACAACACGGAATTCGGCCTGACGGGCGCCGTCTACACGAGGAACAGCAGGAACCGGAAGAGGGCGGAGCGGGACTTCTTCGTCGGGAATCTGTACTTCAACCGCAAATGCACCGGCGCGCTCGTCGGCGTCCATCCCTTCGGGGGCTTCAACATGAGCGGAACCGATTCGAAGGCAGGAGGGCGGGACTATCTCCTCCTGTTCCTCCAGGCGAAGTCCATCGCGGAGAAGGTCGCACGGTGACGATGTTCACATTCAACTCCATGGAGACGGACGGCGATGAAAGTCCATGAATACCAGGCGAAAGAGATCCTCCGGAAATTCGGTGTGGCGGTGCCCGCGGGGAAGGTCGCATTTTCCGTCGACGAAGCCGTGAGCGCTGCGTATGGCATCGGGGGGAGCATCTGGGTTGTCAAAGCCCAGATACACGCCGGCGGACGCGGCAAGGGGGGCGGAGTGCGGGTGGCGAAGACGCTCGAGGAAGTCCGCCAGGTCGCATCGCAGATACTGGGGATGAAGCTCGTCACACACCAGACCGGACCGGCCGGGAAGATCGTGAAACGGCTCCTGATCGAACAGGGGGTTGCCATCGCCCGCGAGATTTACGTGGGGGTGACGCTCGACCGTGCCACGTCGCGGAACGTCGTGATGGCGTCGACAGAGGGGGGAGTGGAGATTGAAAAGGTGGCCGCCGAGTCGCCGGAAAAGATACTCCGCGAGCCGGTGGAACGGACTGCAGGATTCTATCCGTTTCAGGCGCGAAGGCTCGCATTCGGACTTGGACTCACGGGAGAGGCGTTCAGGAACGGCGTGAAGTTCCTCGCCGCGCTGTATAACGCGTATGACGCGATGGATTGCTCGCTCGCGGAAATCAACCCGCTCGTCGTGACGAAAGACGGGGGCGTCCTTGCGCTTGACGCGAAAATCAACTTCGACGACAACGCCCTCGACCGGCACCCCGAGCTGGCCGGGCTCCGCGACCTCGACGAAGAGGATTCCCTGGAGGTCGAGGCTTCGAAATCGAACCTGAACTATATCAAGCTCGAAGGGAACGTCGGCTGCATGGTCAACGGTGCGGGACTCGCGATGGGGACGATGGACATCATCAAGCTGGCGGGGGGAGAACCGGCGAACTTCCTCGACGTGGGCGGGGGAGCGAGCGCGGAGACCGTCGAGTCGGGATTCAAGATCATACTCGCCGATCCCCACGTCCGGGCGGTGCTTATAAATATATTCGGCGGGATCGTCCGGTGCGACCGGGTGGCGACGGGCGTTGTCGAAGCCGCGCGCAAAGTGAAAGTGGAGGTCCCGATCGTTGTCCGCCTTGCCGGAACGAATGCGGAGATCGCCCAGGACATCCTCAAGAATTCCGGGATGAATTTCCTCGTCGCAGGGAGCCTGAAGGAGGCGGCGGAGAAGGTGACGCAGGCCATTCGGGAGCCGGTCGGCGCGTGAAAGCGGACGAAGAGTTCGAACCGGTCATCGGCCTTGAGGTTCACGCCCAGCTCCTGACACAGACAAAAGCGTTCTGCGGGTGTTCCGCGCGGTTCGGGGACGAGCCCAATACGAATGTCTGTCCCGTCTGCCTGGGGATGCCGGGAACGCTCCCCGTGCTGAACGTGCGGCTCGTGGAGTTCATCCTCCGGATGGGGCTGGCCGCCGGATCACGGATCGCCGCGCGCTCGGTCTTCGCCCGCAAGAACTACTTCTATCCCGATCTTCCGAAAGGATATCAGATATCCCAGCACGATGCGCCGATCTGCGCGGGGGGGGGCATCGACATCGATCTCCCGGGCGGGGGAACGAAACGGATCGCGCTGGCCCGGATACACATGGAAGAGGACGCCGGCAAATCCGTCCACGATCAGGACGCCGACACGCTCGTGGACCTGAACAGGTGTGGCGTTCCCCTCATCGAAATCGTAAGTGAACCGGAAATCAGTTCACCCCGCGAAGCCTCCCTGTATCTCTCCCGTGTCCGGCAGCTCGTCACGTATCTCGGCATCTGCGACGGGAATATGGAGGAGGGGAGCCTCCGCTGTGACGCCAACGTCTCCGTCCGCCCGCGGGGAACAACGCCGCTCGGGACGAAGACGGAAGTGAAGAACATGAATTCCTTCCGGAACGTCGAGCGCGCTCTGGAGTTCGAGATAGGACGCCAGGTCCGGCTCATCAGGGACGGGGGGACGGTGGTGCAGGAGACGCTCCTCTGGGACGCGGACAGAAACGTCGCGCTCCCCATGCGGAGCAAGGAGGAAGCGCACGACTACCGGTATTTCCCCGATCCGGACCTCGCTGCAGTGCGCGTGGACGACGCCTGGATCGACGAAGTGAAGCGGAAGCTTCCCGAGCTTCCCGACGCCCGGAGGCGGAGATTTGTCGCGGTTCTGGGGCTTCCCCCGTATGACGCGGACGTCCTCACCGCGGAGAAAGGGGTGGCCGACTACTTCGAGGAGACTTTGGACGCGCTCGGCGGCGAAGGACCGGTCCGCGCGCAGAACGCGAAGGCCGCGAGCAACTGGGTCATGACGGATATCCTTCGTGTCGCCGGCGCCGGGAGGGCCTCGATGAAGGGGTTCCCCGTTTCCCCGGCGCATCTTGCCGCGATGATCCGGATGATCGCCGACGGTACCATAAGCGGCAAGATCGCAAAAGAGGTCTTCGAGGACATGGCCGCCACAGGCGGGGACCCGCGCGTTATCGTGGAACGGAAGGGGCTGGTGCAGGTCTCCGATCAGGGCGCGATCGAAAGGGCGGTGGATGCCGTCATCGGCTCAAACCTCCCGCAGGTGCAGAAATTTCTCGACGGCAACCAAAAAGTGTTCGGCTTCTTCGTCGGAGAGACGATGAAGATCATGAAAGGGAAGGGGAACCCGAAGATCGTCAATGAGGTGCTCCGCAGGAAACTCGGGGCGATCCCTTCCCGCCGCTGATTCACACATCACACAGGAACTCCATATGCGAAACGTGATAATAGCAGGCAACTGGAAAATGTACAAGGACCTTTCTGCAACATCGGAACTTGTCGAAGGGCTCAAGACCCGGCTGGCGTCCGTCCCCCCCCGCGTCACAGTCGTCGTCTGTCCACCGTTCACGTCGCTGGCGGCGGCGGGGAGCATGCTGAAGGGCTCGACAATGAAGCTCGGGGCCCAAAACATGTCCCAGCATGATGAGGGGGCGTACACCGGGGAGATCTCATGGAATATGATCCGTTCCGCGGGATGCGAGTACGTGATCCTCGGTCACTCGGAGCGGCGCCAGTATTTCGGCGAGAAGGACGAATTGATAAACGCAAAAGCAAAGAAGGCCCTCGCCTCGTCACTGAAGCCGATCATCTGCGTCGGCGAAACGCTCGCTGAGCGCGAAGGGGGGATCACCGACAGGGTGATCACGGCTCAGGTGAAGGGAGTTCTCGCCGGACTCACGCGGAGCGACATGTCTTCTGTCGTTATCGCCTATGAACCAGTATGGGCGATAGGGACGGGGAAGACCGCAACCCCCGCGCAGGCACAGGAGGTACATCAGCTCATCCGGAAGCTGATATCCCAGATGCATGACTGGCCCCTGGCTGAACAAACGGTCATACAATACGGCGGGAGCGTGAAGCCTGACAATGCGGCAGAACTTCTCTCACAAAATGACATTGATGGTGCATTGGTCGGCGGCGCATGCCTCAAGGCTGATTCGTTTGCTGCAATTGTGAACGCTGTAAAATAGGGCAATTTAACGTTTTTTCATTGCTTTCAGGGGAGTTTATGCGTATATTGAGGTGATATCTCTTATCACCTACCTTTCAGGCGGTTACAACATACTTGCCGACCGTATCTCAACAAAACAGAACAGCAATATGCGGGAGGTCGGCCCTCCGGATCGCACTCATCGTTGTTACACTCCTCAGCCCGGCATACTCCTCCCGGAGCGGACAGTACCCTTTTCTGGAGAACGGCTCTCCGCTCAACCGGGGTTCTGACAGCGGATTTCTCCTTGACACACCGACAAGAATCAAGATTGACCTTTCCGGTACCTGGGACTACGCGGTGGAGGGAGGCCCGTCCGGGACTGTCAGGGTTCCCTCCGCGTACGACTTCAGGGGGAAGGTGGTGTTCCAGCGGGGCGTTGAGCTGACGAAAGAACAGCTCGACCAGTACAAGTTTCACATCGTGATGCTCGGCGTGGATCATGCCGCGGAGGTGACCGTCAACGGCGAGTTCGTGACGTCGCACAGCGGCGGGTTCACGAGCTTCGTCGAGACCCTTCCCAGGGACGCCCTCCAGATCGGACACGACAATACCGTCCGTGTCACAGTCAACAACGTACTTGATCCGCGGACGACGCTTCCCGTCCGCCCCCCGGCCTGGGGGATGCGGAATTACGGCGGGATCACGCGCGACGTCTATATCCTCGGGACTCCCCCGCTCTACATTCGTGACGCGGTTATCAGGACGGAGCCGTCGGACAACGGCGAAACCGCGAGGATCACGGTCCGTGTGAGCGCGGACGGCACGGACAGCCTCAGTGCCGTCCCCCCCGCCGACGGAGCGAAAGGGACGGCGACCGGGTGCTTTTTTGAAGTCCTTGACAAGATGTCCGGGTCGTTCGTTGCACGGAGCCCGATTGTTCCGCTTGTCAGGCGCGGCAATGAGTGGGACGAGGCGCTCACCGCCGTTGTCCTGCAGAACCCCCGGCTCTGGAGTCCGGAGACCCCCGACCTCTACCTCATAAAATGCTACATCGAGCACAGCGCGGGGAACGAACCGCGCATTGTCGATGAATTCGACGTGGCGGCCGGGATACGGCGCATTGCCGTGGCGGGCGACCGTCTCCAGCTCAACGGGAAACGGCTTCTCGTCAAAGGGGTATGCTGGTACGAGGACTCGCCCGCGAGGGGGAGCGCCATGACATACGAAGAACGGGAAAAGGACATCGCGCTCATCAAGACAATGGGGGCGAACCTCGTCCGGTTCATCGGGCATCCCCCGCACCCCTACATGCTCAATCTGTGCGACAGGTACGGACTCCTGGCGATGGAGGAGATCCCGCTCGTGCAGACTCCCGGGGCCGTCCTCGGGAGCGATGCGTACGCCGATCTTGCCGCAGCGAGCCTCCGGGAGATGGTCCTCCGTGACAGGAACCACCCCTCGGTTCTGGCATGGGGACTCGGCGACGAGATCGAGGCCGGCCATCCGGCCGCGCGCCCGTTCATGCAGGGCCTGGTCCGTCTCGCGCGGACGCTTGACAGCCGGCTCCTGTACTGCGCCGCGCTTCCGGGGGAAGATTCGTGCACGTCGCTGATGGACATCGGGGCGCTCAGCGTGAACACGCAGGACATGAAGACCTTTCGGACGGAAGTCGAGCTCTGGCGCGAAGCGCACAGGCATCAGCCCCTTGTCGTCGTCAGGTTCGGAACGGAAGTGGACGCCGGCAACAGGAACGGATACAGCGATCCGCTGTCGCAGGAGGCCCAGGCCAGGTTCTACCTGCAGAGGTTTGACATGCTGCGGTCGATCGATTGTGACGGGGGGATCGTCTGGTCGTTCAACGACTGGAAGGGGGACAGGCCGTCGCTCAGCGTCCGTTCGGGGGACCCCTGGATGCACACGACCGGGCTGGTCAGCGCGGGTCGCGACAAGCGGCTTGCGTTCGACGCGGTACGCTCCGTCTTTCACGGGGAGAAATTCGTGGCGCTTCCCGCCGGAGCGCACACGACGGAGTCACCCATTATCTACGTCCTGGCGGGATTTGTCCTTCTCGTCGGCATGGCGTACGTCTACAACACGAGCCGCCGCTTCCGTGAATCCCTGAACCGTTCGGTGCTGAACTCTTACAACTTCTTCGCGGATGTCCGCGATCAGCGCATCGTCTCTTCCGGGCACAGCACGCTCCTTGGCGCGGTTGTCGCGCTCGCGGTCGCCGTCTCGATGTCGAGCATCCTGTACAGGTTCCGCGGCAGCATGCTTCTGGACGCGGCGCTCTCCTGCCTCCTCGTCAGCGATGGTGCGAAGGCGGCCGCGGTGAGCCTCATCTGGCACCCGCTCCGGTTCATCGGCGCGTTCGCGGTCCTCGTCTTCGTCCTGCTCCTCCTCGTCGCGCTCATCGTGAGGCTCCTCCGCGCGTTTGTCCGCGCGCGCATCTACGCTTATCACGCGTATACGGTGACGATGTGGTCGACCGCACCGCTTCTTGTTCTCGTGCCGCTGGGGATGATCCTGTACAGGGTTCTCGACAGCACGGTGTACGTTATTCCGGCCTTCGCTCTCATTGCAGTCCTGTGCGCCTGGGTGCTTCTCCGGCTTCTCAAAGGGATGTCAATCATCATGGACGTCCTGCCGGTGAAAGTCTATGTTGCGGGGATCCTTTCGGTCGCGGCGCTCTGCGCCCTCGCGTATGGCTATTACGATTACACCCAGTCGGCGCCGATGTACCTGTCGTTCGTCTATTCCACGATGGAAACTATGCAGTAGCCGGGGAGTCCGCGGGGACGCATGTATCTTTCAAAACTCGAGATTATCGGATTCAAGTCCTTTGCCAACAGGGTGAACCTTACCTTCGACAGCGGCATTTCCGCAATCGTGGGCCCGAACGGGTGCGGGAAGACAAACATCGTCGACTCGATCCGGTGGGTTCTCGGCGAACAGCGGTACAGCGCGCTGCGCAGCGACAAGATGGAAGACGTGATCTTCAACGGGACCAAGACGCGCAAGGCGCTCGGGATGGCCGAAGCCTCCCTTGTCATCGAGAACACAAAGGGGATACTCCCGTCCGAATACACGCAGGTGACGGTCGGGCGGCGCGTGTACCGGTCCGGCGAGAGCGAATACCTCCTGAACAAGGTCCCGTGCCGGTTGAAGGACATCCTCGATCTTTTCATGGACACAGGGATGGGGGCCGACGCCTACTCGGTGATCGAGCTGAAGATGATCGAGACGATCCTCTCCGACAAGACCGACGAACGGCGCCGGCTCTTCGAAGAGGCGGCCGGGGTCACGAAGTACAAGCACCGGAGAAAAGCGGCGTACAGGAAACTGGAGAGCGTCCAGGACGACCTCGTTCGCGTCAACGATATCGTTGCGGAAGTGCAGAAAGCGGTCTCCACGCTGGAGCGGCAGGCAAGGCGCGCCGAACAGTTCAACGAGGTGAAGACGAGGCTCCGTACGCTGGAGGTCGACCTGATGGAACGCGAATACGCCCAGCTCCTTGGGCGCGCCGCGCCGGTCGAGGAGAGGCTCCGGTCGTTGAACGACGACCGTTCGCGGATCGACGTCGATCTTACGGGTGAGGAATCCCGGCTGGAGTCGCTGAGGAACCGGATGCTGGAATCGGAAAAACGCCTGGCGGAGGCCCAACGGGATGTCAGCCTTCAGCGGGAATCGATGCACCGCGTGGAGGAGAGCAACGCGGTTGCGGCGGAGAGGATGAAGGCGCTGAAGGGGAATGCCTCCCGGCTCGAGAAGGAACAGGAAGACCTGCGCCGCACGGTGGCGCGGCTGGAGGAGGAGAATCTCGCGCTCGAAGAAACGCTCGCGGAGCTTCGCGAGCGCGAATCCGCCGCCGCAGGAGTGCTGGCAGACCGGAAGGCGGCGCTCGCCGAATGCGAGGCGCGGCTCGATTCCGCGAGGACGGGGCTCCGGGCGCTCAACGACAGGACGCTCAGCCTCGTGCAGAGCGTGGCGGAGCGGCAGTCTGAGCAGGACGGGAGGAACGGCCGGGTGGAAAGCCTGAATGGGCGCTCCGCGCGGGCGGAGGAAGAGATCGCTGCATACGAGCAGGACATCGCGCGTCTTGACGGCGTCATCGCGGAGCTCACCGCGCAGGATCGCGCCTTGCGGAGGAAGTTCACGGAAGCGGAGATGGAGTACTATCAGGCCGAGACGCGCAGGAAGGATCTCGCCGGCAGGATAGAGAAGATCCGCAGCCGCGAAGCGGAGCTGCAGAATGATCTGGGGAGGAAGACCGCCCGGGTGGACTTCCTGAAAGGGCTCGTCGAATCGCGGGAGGGACTCCCGGAGGGGGTCAGGTATCTTTCTTCGACCCCATCGTGGAAGCCTTCGCGCAACATCACGGTGGCCGACGCCGTGCACGCCGCGGAGCGTTACCGGGCGGCGGTCGAAGCCGCGCTCGGAGAATACGCGGGGCTCCTCGTCGTCGAAAACAGCGCCGAGGCTGAGCGCGGGATCGCGCTCCTGAAAGAGGAGGAACGCGGAAAGGCGACGTTCGTCTGTCTTGACAGGATGCCGGACATCCGGTCCTCCGTCAGGCTTCCGGCGATACCCGGCATCGTCGGCTTCGCCTCTGACATAGCGAAATGCGATGCACAGTACGCCCCGCTCTTCCGGCTGATACTCGACAGGGTCATCATCGTGGAAGACGCCGCCGCCGCCGCCGCAGTGACGCGCAGAATCCCCGGCGTCCGCTGTGTGACGCTCGACGGTGAGATCCGCACCGGTGTGGGGATACGGCGGGGGGGGAGCAGGAGGCAGGACGAGGGCGGGTTTATCGGTAAGCGCGAGCAGATTGACGAGCTCCAGGGGGACGTTGCGTCGCTCCGCGAACAGGTCCGCGCGCAGGAGGAGGAGCGGAACACCGTCGCCGCCGCACATGACACGATCGACCTGAAATCGCTGAACGAGGCGGTCAAGGCGGTCGAGAAGGAGATGAACGGTATCGAGATGAAAATCGCGCAGGTTGCGTTCGAAAAGAGCCGCGCCGCCGACATCATTGCCAGGAACAGGGAGGAAATGCAGAGCCTTGCCGCCGGCGCGGCCGAGCTCCTCGGGCAGATCGCCGCCGACGCTCCGGAGTTCACCCGGCTCGGTGAGGAGAAGGCCGCGGCCGAGCGTGCGATCGGCGCGGCGACCCGGGAGCTCGAGGTCCTTGAGGCGGAACGGAACGAACGTGCCCGGGAGATGAGCGAGGGGGAGATAGCGCTCGTGACGCTCCGGGGCGAGATGCAGAACGCGGCCGACGGCATCGCGCGGATCGGCGCCGCGACCCGGGATGCAGGCGCGCTCATCGCGCAGAAGGAGGAGGAGAAGGAGCTCGGACGGATCGCCATCGCCGCGGACGAGGCGGCCGTCGTGGAGAGCACGCGCACGCTCGAAGGCCTGCGGGAGGTTCTTGCCGTCGTTGGAGCGCGCAGGGAGGCTGTGGAACAGGAGACCGCGGGGATCCGGGACGAGATCCATGCGATCGAGCTTGCGATAAAAGACCGGCGCCGGACCCACGACGATGCGCTCCGGACGGTGCACGAGCACGAGCTCCGCCTGGCCGACCTGAAGGCGAAGGCGGAGCATATCCGGGCGCGCGCCGCGGAGGAATTCGAACTCGACCTTCAGCTCAGGACGTACCCGGAGGACGAGTTTGTGGATTTCGCCGCGCTGCGGGACGAGATTCAGGGTCTGCGCGACAAAATCAAGACACTGGGGAACATCAATTTTGCGGCGTTCGAGGAATTCACGACGGAGCGCGAGCGTTTGGAATTCCTCTCCACGCAGCGCCAGGATCTTCTCGAGGCCGAAAAGACGCTCCTTGCCACCATAGAAGAAATCAACGCGACCGCGCAGAAGAAGTTCCTTGACACGTTCGCCCTCATCCGGAACAACTTCATCGAGACGTTCAAGAGCCTGTTCGACCCGGGCGACGAATGCGATCTCAAACTCGAGGAAGGGGTCGATCCCCTGGAGGCGAGGATCGAGATCGTCGCCAAACCCCGGGGGAAACGCCCCACGTCGATCGACCTGCTTTCGGGAGGGGAGAAGACGCTGACCGCGACCGCGCTCCTCTTCGCGATTTATCTTGTCAAGCCGAGCCCGTTCTGCATACTGGACGAGGTGGATGCCCCGCTCGACGACGCGAACGTCGACAGGTTCACGCGGATCCTGCGGAAGTTCTCGAACAATACACAGTTCATCGTCGTGACACACAACAAGAGGACGATGGAGGCCGCGAGCGCCCTGTACGGGGTGACGATGGAGGAAGAGGGGATTTCCAAGCTCGTCACGGTCCGGTTCACCAAGGGGTCACGGGTGGAATCGGCGGCACTGGCGTCGGCGTGACGGCGTCTCTGAAGCTCTTCGTCGACTTCGACGGGACGATCACGCGCGGAGACGTGGGGAACATGTTCTTCCGCGCGTTCGGAGGGGACGCCTGCGACAGCCTCGTGCGGCGTTTCCGCGCCGGGGAGATCAGCGCAAGGGAGTGCTTCCTCGGCGAAGCGGAGTCGATGGGACGGGTGGCGCCGGATGCGCTGGAACAGTTTGTCGCGGGTCAGGAAATCGACCCCTCGTTTCCCTCCCTCGTCGCGTTCTGCCGGGAGCGGGGGGTGGACATCCTCATCGTGAGCGACGGGCTCGACTTCTACATCCGGCGGATACTTGCCGCGAACGGCTGTGCCGGCGTGCCGTTCGTCGCCAACCGCGCCTCGCTTGTCCGTCCCGGAGCTGACGGCTGTGCGGGGATTGAACTGGCGTTTCCGCACCCCGACGCGGTGTGCGAGCGGTGCGCCTGCTGCAAACGGAACATCATGCTGAACGGTTCGGTCGACGGGGACATACTCGCATACGTCGGGGAAGGGTTCTCCGACAGGTGCCCCGTGCGATACGCCGACATCGTATTTGCGAAAGACGTCCTTCAGACATACTGCCAGAATGAGAACATCACGTATTATCCATACATCTCCTTTGATGATGTCGTTTCGCGGCTCCGGCTGCTCCTGGATCGCGGCAGGCTCCGCCCCCGGGCGAGGGCCGCGGCTGAGCGCCGCGCGGCTTTCCGGCATGAGTCCTGATCCCGTGCGGGGACTCTGACAGTGGCCGGAACCGACAGTGATATCCGCAGGACGATATTCAAGTACAGGAGCTACACCCCGATCCCGTTCCTCCTTGTCATGATCTGGTTCGCGGAACCCTCGGTGCTGAGCCTCATCATCGGCTTTGTCGTGGTCTTTATCGGCGAGCTGATACGTTTCTGGGGAGTCTCCATCGTCGGTGCCGAGACGCGGACGACGGGGGGAGTCGGGGGGACGTTTCTGATTACGAACGGGCCGTTTTCCTACGTGCGCAACCCTCTGTACGTCGGCAATATGCTTCTGTATGCAGGGGTCGGGATCATGTCCATGGCCCTTTTCCCCTGGATGCTCATTGTGGCCCTCGTGTGGTTTTACACGCAGTATTACCTGATCGTCACGTGGGAGGAAGAATACCTGGCGGCCACCTTCGGCGGGGAGTTCGATGTCTACAGAAAAAACGTTCGAAGGTTTGTGCCCCGTCTGACTCCGTACAGGTCCTCCGTGCCGGCGGCAAAAACGGTCGACCCGTCGGAAGGACTGGCGAGCGAACGAAGGACGCTGCAGGCGATCGGTCTCGTCACGGCGCTCGTGATAGCAAAATACGTCTACTTCCACCTGAACGGGTGACAGGATGCCCCCCCGGGTTCTCATGGTTGCGGGGGAAGCCTCCGGTGACCTTCACGGCTCCTCCGTGGTGCGGGCGCTGAAGGCCCTCTCTCCGGGCGTAGAGGTGTCCGGGGTGGGGGGTGAGAGGATGCGTCGGGAGGGGATGGAGATCGTCCACGACATCGCAGATCTTTCGTTCATGGGGTTTGCCGAAGTTCTCCGGAACCTGGGGACGATAAGGAGCCTGAGGCGGGAGTTGATCGGCGAGATGGAGAGCCGGCGTCCGGATGTCGTCGTACTCATTGACTATCCCGGGTTCAATCTCCGGTTCGCCCGGGAAGTGAAGAAGAGGGGGATCCCCGTCCTGTACTACATCAGCCCTCAGGTGTGGGCGTGGCACAGGGGACGCGTCAGGAAGATGAAGGGGATTGTCGATAGGATGAAGGTCGTATTTCCGTTTGAAGTTGAGATCTATGCATCCGAAGGGATCGACGTCGAATTTGTCGGCCACCCTCTTGCGGAGCAGATCGGCACGACATGTACGAGGGAGGAGTTTTTCCGGCGGAACGGCCTCGACCAGGGGAAGAAGCTCATCGGACTCTTCCCCGGGTCGAGGCGCCAGGAGGTCGAGAGGATACTCCCGGTGATGGCGGAGGCGGCGCGGGACCTCTCCACGGGACGGGGTGTGCAGCCGGTGATCGGCGTCGCGCCGAATCTCGGAAGAGAATTCGTCGGGAAGTTCATCGGACCGGGAACGGGGATCGCCATGGTGGAGAACGGGACATACGACCTGATGGCGTACGCGGACGCCGCGGTCGTGACGTCCGGGACGGCAACGCTCGAGTCCGGGTGGTTCGGCACGCCGATGGCGGTCGTCTACCGAACCTCTCCTCTCACGTACGCGATCGGCCGGCTCCTTGTCAGCGTGAAATCGATCGGGCTCGTCAATATCGTGGCGGGAAGGCCCGTGGTGCCTGAATTTGTGCAGGGCGCAATGACGGCCGGTAATATCGCGGGGGCGGTCGGACGGATGCTTGACGACGCGTCAGCCGCCGCCGCGATCAGGCGGGAGCTTTCCGTCATCCGGGAGAAGCTCGGCGGGCCGGGAGCCTCCGGGCGCGTTGCCCGCGGGATACTGTCGCTTGCGGGGGGAGCATGAAAGGCGTCTTGCGCACTGCGCCGTTTGCTCTCGGGGTTCTCTTTCTTGCCTCGTGCGGGCCGTCGGGTGAATCGGGGAGAGGGACTCCGGAGACGAAGGAATCGGTGTATCAACGCGGGCATGAGCTCTACCTGACGATGCACATGGAGGACGCGGAACGGGAACTCGCGCGCGCCGCGGCGATGGACTCCAACTATGCCGACCCGCTCGTCGATCTCGGGTCACTCTGGTTTGACAGGGGGATGAAGGCGGAGGGTGCGGTGCGTACGGAGGGATTCAGGAGGGCCAGGACATTCCTCGCGAGAGCGGAGGCGCTCGGATACCGGGAGTCGGAGGCGTATGACAGGCTCTGCGAAATCTGCACCTCTCTGGAGGATGCGCGCGGATTCCTGAAGTATGCAAAGAAGAACGCCGAGCGGTATCCGTTCGACAGGCAGATGTATAACCTCGGGGTTGCGTATTTCGGCGTGGAAGAGTGGGCGGCGGTCTTGAAAACGGAACGGGAAGCGTCGGAGAAGTTCAGGGAGTCGCCGTACGTGGGGGCCTTCTACAGGGAGATGGGGCTCGCGTACATGAAGATGGACCGCGATCAGACCGCGGAGCGGACGCTCACCGCGGGTGTTCAGGCGGTGGACGCACGACTGGCGGCCGTCAGGAAGAGCGAAGAAGGGGGAACGTCGGATGGCAGCAGGCGCCTCCAGGACGACAAGATCGGCATGCTCCTCCTTCTCCGGCGCCTGCATACGACGTACAGGGAGTCGGAGAAGCTCGCTCAGGTGGAACGCCAGCTCAGAGAGGCCGGCTACACAAAATAATGCCCGGTATCATGTCGACGATCCTCCTCCCGTTTTCATGGCTGTACGGGCTGGCAGCGGCCGCAAGGAACGGCGTGTTTGACCTGGGGCTGATCCCGCAGCGCAGGGCGGCGGTCCCCGTGATTGCGGTGGGGAATATGACGGCCGGCGGAACAGGAAAGACTCCGCTCGTAGAGTTCATCACCGGATGGCTTGCACGCAGGGGACTGAACGTCGCGGTTGTGAGCCGGGGATACGGACGGTTGTCGCGCGGCGTCGTCGTCGTCTCACGAAGGGGGGAGATCCGGGCGGACGCATTCACAGGAGGGGATGAGCCGGTTCAGATTGCGCGGAAATTCCCTGCGGCGTCCGTTGTGGTCGGAGAGCGGAGGGCGCAGGCGGCTGACAGGGCTGTCGGAGAATGCGGGGCGGAGGTGATTGTCCTCGACGATGCGTTCCAGCACCGGTATATTGGGCGGGACCTCGACATACTCGTGATCGATGCGGGATCGGATTTTCTCCGGGAGAAACTCCTCCCGGCGGGGATGAGGAGAGAGTGGTTTTCCGGATTGGGCAGGGCGGGGCTTATAGGATTCTCGCGCGCTTCCGCTCAAGGGGACCCTTCCTGGGCGGGATCGCTCGCCCGGTGGTCGGATGCGCGGTCGTTCGCCTACGACATACGAATTACGGGATTCGCCGCAATCCCCGGGGGCGAACCGTGTGAATGCGCATCCCTCAGGGGGAAGCGGGTTCTCGCATTCAGCGGGATAGGAAGCCACAGGGGATTTGCGGCCTCGCTCCGGGCCGAAGGACTCGATGTTGTTGCGGAAAAGCAATTCCGTGACCACCACAGGTACAGCGCGAACGACCTTGACGCTGTACTGGATGCAGCGGCAGGGACGGATGCATGTGTGACGACGGAGAAGGATATGGTCCGCCTCATCGCGGATCCGCGGCTCCTGGGGCGTGTGGGAGGGAAGATCCCCTTTCTGTACGCGACAGCGGCGATCGTAATGCTCAGGGGGGGATCTCTGCTGGAGGGGGCCCTCGAAGGCGTTCTGGAGGGGACGAAAAGACGATGATCATCGGCATCACCGATCCGATGCATGACGCCGCGACGTACGGAAGGTACGCGGAGCTTGTCAGGAAATGGATCCCGGGCGCGGAGGATCAGATCCTGTCGTGCATCACGGGGACGTTTTCCGAGATCGAGAGGTGCGATGCGCTCATCCTGAGCGGCGGCGGAGACGTTCATCCGAAGTTTTACAGCCGGGATGAGGATGCGGATCTGGCGAGGGACGTGAAGATCCCGCGGGACCTGTTTGAATTCGACCTCATCCGGGAGGCGATGGAGCGCGGCATCCCGGTGCTGGGGATCTGCCGCGGGGCGCAGGTATTCAATGTCGCCATGGGGGGGTCGCTCGTGCCCGACATCGAGGCCGCGGGTTATGCGGCCCACCGCCGTGGAGATGAGCCCGAACGGCTGCACGGCGTGATGGTGACGAAAGGATCGCTCCTCGGCGGGATCACCGGCGTTGCGGAAGGAACTGTCAATTCGTCGCACCACCAGGCCGTTGACGCGGTCGGCCGGGGCCTGTGCGTGGCCGCCCGTTCCGATGACGGGATCATCGAAGCCCTCGAGTGGGAGAAACCCGGGGGGAAGCCGTTTGTGATGCTGGTCCAGTGGCATCCGGAGAAAATGAACGAGGGCTCCGCCCCGTTCGCCAGGAACCTTGTCGAAAGACTTGCGCTGGAAGCGCGCGCTGTACGAACGTTGTAACGCTGCAGAAGGTCACGAACCAACGACATAACATAACGAAGGAAAGAACAATGGCAAAATACGTGTATTTCTTTGGAAGGGGAAAGGCCGAAGGGAAGGCCGAAATGAAGGGACTGCTCGGAGGGAAGGGCGCCAACCTTGCAGAGATGACAAACATCGGGCTGCCGGTCCCTGCGGGATTCTCCATGTCAACGGAGGTCTGCACCTACTTCTACGCAAACAAGAGGACCTATCCGCGGTCGCTCACTGCCGACGTCGCCGCCGCACTGAAGAAGGTGGAATCGGCGATGGGCGCGAAATTCGGGGATCCGAAGAACCCGCTCCTCGTGTCGGTCCGTTCGGGCGCACGGGCGTCCATGCCGGGGATGATGGATACGATCCTCAACCTGGGGATGAACGACACCGTGGCCGGGGGGCTCATCAAGAAGACGGGGAACGACAGGTTCGTGTACGATTCGTACCGCCGGTTCGTCCAGATGTACGGCGACGTCGTGCTCGGACTGAAGCCCGTCCACAAGGACGAAATCGATCCGTTTGAAGTCATCATCGAAGCGAAGAAGAAGGAGCGCGGTGTCCATCTCGATACCGAGCTCAGCGCTGCGGACATGAAGGACCTCGTCGCCAAATTCAAGGCGGCGATCAAAGAGAAGACCGGGCACGTTTTTCCCGAGGAGCCCCTGAAGCAGCTCTGGGGCGCCATCGGCGCCGTGTTCGGGTCATGGAACAACGACCGTGCAATCGCCTACCGGAAGATGTACGATATCCCCGAGTCGTGGGGAACGGCCGTCAACGTCCAGTCGATGGTGTTCGGCAACATGGGCGATTCGTCGGGTACCGGCGTCGCGTTTACGCGGAACGCCGCGACGGGAGAGAACCTGTTTTACGGCGAGTATCTCATGAACGCGCAGGGTGAAGACGTTGTCGCAGGGACCCGCACGCCGCTCCCGATTTCGGACCTCGCGGAAAGGAACCCGGTGATCTACAAGCAGCTCGACAGAATCCGCCACACGCTGGAGAAGCACTACCGTGACATGATGGACGTGGAGTTCACGATCCAGGAGGGGAAGCTGTACATGCTCCAGTGCCGCGTGGGCAAGCGGACCGCGTTCGCCGCGATAAAAATCGCCGTGGACATGGTGGGGGAGAAGCTCATCAGCGACAAAGAAGCGCTAGGACGCATCGAACCCGATCAGCTCAACCAGCTCCTGCGGCCGGTCTTCGACCTGAAGGAGAAGGAGGCCGCGGTGAAATCGGGACGCCTCCTGGCGAAGGGATTGAACGCCGGACCGGGCGCCGCGACGGGGCGTGTCGTGTTCAACGCGCCGGACGCCGAAGCGTGGAAAAAACGGGGTGAGCTCGTGATCCTCACCCGCATCGAGACCTCGCCGGAAGACATCAAAGGGATGGACGCTGCCGAAGGGATCCTCACCGCGCGGGGCGGCATGACGTCGCACGCGGCGCTCGTTGCCCGTCAGATGGGAAAAGTGTGCGTTGCGGGATGCTCGTCGCTCGAAATCGACTACGGCACGCACACGATGACGGTGAAGGGGAAGAAAATCAAGGAAGGGGACTGGATCTCGCTCGATGGCACCACGGGCGAGGTTCTCGAGGGGAAGGTGGCGACGAGGCCTTCGGAGGTCCTGCGCGTGCTCGTGGACAAGTCGCTCGAAGCGAAGGACGCGCCCGTCTACCAGCAGTATGCGCGGATCATGGGGTGGGCGGACAAGTACCGCCGGCTGAGAATCCGCACGAACGCGGACCAGCCCGACCAGGCGTTAAACGCGGTCGCCTTCGGCGCCGAGGGGATCGGCCTCTGCCGTACGGAGCACATGTTCTTCGGCGAAGGGAAGATCGGACCGATGCGTGAGATGATCCTCGCCGACACCGTCGAGGAGCGCAAGAAAGCGCTTGCGAAGCTTCTCCCGCTCCAGCGGCAGGACTTCGAGGGGATCTTTGCGGCAATGAACGGCCGCCCCGTCACGATCCGCACGATCGATCCTCCGCTTCACGAGTTCGTCCCCCACGAGGAGCCGGCGCAGCGCGAGCTGGCTCGGCAGATGGGGATCTCGTACGAAAAGGTCCACCAGCGTGTCGAAGGACTCCACGAGTTCAACCCGATGCTCGGGTTCCGCGGATGCCGCCTGGGGATCATCTTCCCCGAGATCACCGAGATGCAGTCGCGGGCGATCTTCGAAGCGGCGGCCAATGTCCAGGCGCGCGGCATCCCCGTCGAGCCCGAGATCATGATCCCGCTCGTCGGGAACGTCAAGGAGCTCGCGAACCAGGAGAAAATCGTCCGCAAGGTGGCGGGAGAGGTCATGAAGGAGAAAGGGACGAAATTCAAATATCTCGTCGGCACGATGATCGAGATTCCGCGGGGCGCGCTCACGGCGGATGAAATCGCCGGCGTCGCCGAATTCTTCAGCTTCGGGACGAACGATCTGACGCAGACGACGCTGGGGGTGAGCCGCGACGACGCGGCGAGGTTCCTGATCCCGTACGTCGAGATGGAGATCTATGCGAAGGACCCGTTTGAATCGCTTGACAGAGTGGGCGTGGGCCAACTGATGAAGATCGCGATTGCAAAGGGCCGGTCCGTCAGGCCGGGCCTGAAGGTCGGCATCTGCGGAGAGCACGGAGGGGATCCTTCGAGCATCGAGTTCTGCCATCAGATCGACCAGAATTACGTCAGCTGTTCCCCGTTCCGCGTGCCGATTGCGCGTCTTGCGGCGGCCCGCGCGGCGCTGGCGGACGCACCCGCAGGCGGCGGAACGAAGAAGGCCGCTGCGAAGAAGAGCGCGCGCCGTAAGTAGGCGCTCGCTGAAGGTGAATGCGGAACCGGCCCGCCGCAGGGCGGGCCGGTGTTCGCGTGGCGCCATCTGCGACTGACAATGTTTTTCATTATGATGAGAGGAGTACGGAGCCAATGAAACTTTCCGACTTCCGCTATCCGCTGCCAAGGAACCTGATCGCGAAGTTTCCCGCGAACCCGCGGGACAATGCGCGCCTCATGGTTGTGAATCGTGCGGACGAGTCGATTGCGGGGATGAGGTTTTCCGAGATCGGGAAATTCTTCAAGAAGGGGGACTGCCTTGTCGTCAACGAGACGAAGGTCTTCCCCGCGCGCCTCTTCGGCCGCAAGGAGAAGACAAATGCCAGGATCGAGGTGTTCCTCCTGCGCGAACTGAACAAGGAGGAGAATATCTGGGATGTCATCGTCGACCCGGCCCGGAAGGTCCGCATCGGCAACAAGATATTCTTCGACGAGGGGAAACTCTGGTGCGAGGTGATCGACAACACGACCTCGCGCGGACGCACGGTCCGCTTCAACGTGCAGGGGGATTTCTTCAAGATCATCGACCGGATCGGGAAGATGCCTCTCCCGTATTACATCAAGCGGGAGCCGACGGACAGGGACAAGGAGTCGTACCAGACGGTGTTCGCGCGCGCGGTTGGCGCCGTCGCCGCTCCGACCGCCGGCCTCCATTTCACGAAGAGGCTCCTGGCGTCACTGAAGAGGAAAGGGGTGAAGATCGTCCCCGTCGTTCTTCACGTCGGACTCGGTTCGTTCCGCGCCGTCGAGGTGGAAGACCTCACGAAGCACAAGATGGATTCGGAGTACTACGAGATCCCGGAGGCGACGGAGCTTGTCGTGAACAAGACGATCGATACCCGTGGGAGTGTGTTTGTGTGCGGCACGAGCACGTGCCGCGCGCTGGAGTCGAGCGTAACGACGGACGGGCACCTGAAGAGCAACAGGGGGTGGACGGACAAGTTCATTTTCCCGCCGTACGACTTCAAGATCACGGACCGGCTTATCACGAACTTCCACATGCCGGAATCGACGCTTCTCATGCTCGCGGCGGCGTATGCGGGCCGCGATCTTCTCATGAAATCCTACAAGAAAGCGATAAAGGAAGGGTACCGGTTTTACAGCTACGGCGACGCGATGCTCCTCCAGTGAGCCGTCCCGGATCGAGGACAATGCACGACGTTTCGGTTGTCATCGCTGCAGGGGGGAGCGGGAGGAGGATGGGAGGAAGGACCCCGAAGCAGTTTCTTTTGCTCGGCGGAGCTCCCATCCTTGAGAGGACGATCGCCGCGTTCCACTCCCTCCGGGCAGTCAGGGAGATCGTGCTCGTCGTTCCAGCGGACTGCGTCTCCCGCGCAGCGGCGATCGTCAGGCGGGCGGGATTCCGGAAGGTGGCGCATATCGTTCCCGGAGGGAAGGATCGGCAGGCCTCGGTGTTCAACGGGCTTGAGAAATGCTCCTTCCGCTCGGGGATCGTCCTCGTGCACGATGCAGTCCGGCCGTTCGTCCGCCGGGACACCATACTCTCCGTTATCCATGCCGCCGGGAGATACGGCGCGGCACTTGCCGGCGTCCCGGTCAAGGACACGATAACGATCGAATCGCCGGGAGGCAGCGGGTTCTCTTCCCGCACGCTCCGCCGTGAGGAACTCTGGGCTGTACAGACCCCCCAGGGATTCCACTTTGCGCTCCTGCAGGAAGCCCACATGAAAGCCCGCGCAGACAGATTTCATGGCACGGATGACGCTTCACTCGTGGAGCGGAAGGGGACGCGTGTGAAGATCGTCCACGGGAGCGAAACGAACATAAAGATCACGAATCCTGACGACCGAAAACTGGCCGAATTCCTGCTGGGTGAGGGACGGACCCTTCAATGGCGCCCCAAAGCGGCGCCACCTCGGGCCCGCTGAAAGGCAGCAGACCCCTGCCCCCGCCTCAGAGCGGCGCCACAGGCGCCGCCTGCGGCGCCACAGGCGCCGGGATTTCTGAAATGTTGCTATTCTCGACGGCTTTGAGTAAATTGAAATATACGGCTGCCGTGGGTCACGGCGACGCATTTTCTCTGCCACTGAACGGATACCATGCTCCCCATAGGCATAATAACCGTCCTGAGCTACCTGATAGGCTCGATCCCGACCGCCATTATCGTGGCAAAACGGGTCCGCGGAATCGATATCCGCCAGCACGGAAGCGGCAACGCCGGCGGGACCAACGTGATCCGGGTTCTGGGCTGGAAAGTCGGCGTTTTTGTCATACTTATCGACATGGCAAAGGGGCTCTTTGCCACGATGGTACTCGCCCGGCTCATGTACGGACCTATCCCGTTCGCCAACAGCACTCCGTTTGACGATTTCACCGTCGTGCAGATCATCGCGGGATGCGCCGCAATCCTGGGGCACGTCTGGACGCTGTTCGCAGGGTTCAAGGGGGGGAAGGGGATCGCCACTGCCGGCGGTATGCTGATCGGCATCGCGCCCGTTGAGGTCGCAGTCGCGTTCGGGGTATTCGCGCTCGTCTTCCTTGTTTCGCACTATGTCTCGCTCGGATCGCTCAGTGCCGCGATATCCTTCCCGCTGACGATGTTCTTCCGCGAGAACCTCTTCAGGGTGGACATTGAGGGGTATCACACGCTGATATTCTTCAGCATCGGCATTGCTACCCTCATCATCTACACGCACCGCACGAACATCGGCCGCCTTATTGCGGGGACGGAAAACAGGATCACGTCGCTCCGGCTCGGCGGAAGAAAGACCGCCGCCCCGCCGGGGAAAGCCTGACGCACCTCACCTATGCGCATCGCTGTACTCGGCGCGGGGAGCTGGGGGACAACCCTCTCGATCCTCCTGGCCGAAAACTCCCATCAGGTTTCCCTCTGGTCCTACAGTAAGGAAGATGCCGCCCGCATACGATCGACGCGGACGAATCCCGACTTTCTCCCCGGCATAACGATTCCGGAGTCTGTCCGGATCGAGGAAGATCTGGACTCCTCCGTCGACGGTGCTGAGATGATTGTGGGCGCCGTTCCCTCCCAGTTTCTCCGCTCCGTCGTCAGCCGGCTGAAGGTTTCCCGCGGTGCCGGGGGAGGCCTTACTGTCGTCAACGTTGCTAAGGGGGTTGAGAACAATACCCTGATGACGATGTCGGAGATGCTCCACGACACGCTCCCGGACCTTCCCCTCTCGCGCATCGCAACGCTGTCGGGACCGAGCCACGCCGAGGAAGTGAGCCGCAGGATCCCCACAACCGTCGTCGCTGCCTCGACGGATCTCGATACCGCCCGGCTCGTGCAGAAAGTCTTCATGCTCCCCTATTTTCGCGTTTATGCAAGCAATGATATCCGGGGGGTGGAGATCGGGGGCTCGCTCAAGAATGTCATCGCCATCGCGGCCGGGATCATCGACGGCGCGGACCTCGGAGACAATACGAAAGCGGCGGTCATGACCCGCGGGATCGCCGAAATCGCACGCGTCGGCGTGGCAATGGGGGCGCACATAAGGACGTTTTCCGGGCTCTCCGGGATCGGCGATCTTATGGTGACGTGCATGAGCCGGCACAGCAGGAACCGCTATGTGGGGGTTGAAATCGGCAAGGGGCGGCGGCTGGCGGACATCGTCGGGGGGATGGTGATGGTGGCCGAGGGGATTGCGACGACGGAATCGGCAGACGCGCTCGCGCGCCGGGTGGGCGTTGAGGTTCCGATCATCACGGAGGTGTACAGGATACTCTTCGAGGACAAGGACCCCCTCATCGCGTGCCATGACCTCATGACACGCGATCCGAAGGGTGAGCTTTAGGAGATAAGCGCGCCGGCGCCCGCGGCATCGAAGTCGAAGTGGAACATGGCGCCTTCTTTGGCGCCTGTGGCGCCGGCATAGGCTCAAAAGGAAGGGGCGCCCGTGGGCGCCCCTTGTGCTGTATAAACAACGGCGCCACCTGTGTCGAAGTGGAACATGGCGCGTTCTCTGGCGCCAATGGCGCTGAAAGCGCCAGCGCCGCCCGCTACTATATGAATAAGGGCGCCGCCCGCTACTATATGAATAAGGGCGCCACCCGCTACTATATGAACAAGGGCGCCACCTGTGGCGCCACCCGCTACTATATGAATAAGGGCGCCAGGACCAGCGTGATCGTGCTCAGGAGCTTGATGAGCACGTGGAGAGACGGTCCCGCGGTGTCCTTGCACGGATCGCCGACTGTGTCGCCCACAACGGACGCTTTGTGCGTGGGGGACCCTTTCCCGCCGAACTGGCCGGTCTCGATGAACTTCTTGGCGTTGTCCCAGGCTCCCCCTCCGTTGTTCAGGAAGAGTGCCATCAGTATGCCGACGATCGTTCCGACCATCAGCAGTCCTCCCACGACCTCCGCACCGCTCGCGCCGTAGACAGGCGAGCCGTTTGCGATGTAGAGCCACTTGAATGCGAGACCGACTGCCACGGGCATGAGCACGACAAGAAGTCCCGGGAGAACCATTTCCCGGAGAGCGGACTTCGTCGCGATGTCCACGCACTGGCCGTAGTCCGGTTTCGACGTTCCCGCCATGATGCCGGGATTGTTCCGGAACTGGTCCCTGACATTGTTGATGATCGCGTACGCCGCGCGCCCCACCGCCTTGATGGCGAGTGAGGAGAAAAGAAACACGAGAACCGCGCCGAACATCGACCCGACGAATACCTCGGGTTTGTTCAGGTTTATCGTTCCCGGAAACGACGGGAGATATGCCTTTACCTCGTCGATGTACGCGCTGAAGAGGAGGAACGCCGCAAGAGCGGCGGACCCGACCGCGTACCCCTTCGTGAGCGCCTTCGTCGTGTTGCCGACGGAATCGAGGCGGTCGGTTCTGTCCCTGATCTCCTTCGGCTGCTGGCTCATTTCGACAATCCCGCCGGCGTTATCGGTGATCGGGCCGAACGTGTCCATCGCGAGAATGTACGCCGCGGTCGAGAGCATCCCCATCGTGGCGACGGCGGTGCCGAACAACCCCGCGTGTTCCAGTCCCGAACTGGCCCCAAGATAGTACGCGCCCACGATTGCCGCGGCGATCACGACAACCGGGAATCCCGTGGATTCCATCCCGACGGCGAGCCCTGCGATGATGTTTGTCGCGGGCCCCGTCTGCGAGGCCTCGGCAATCGACCGCACGGGGCGATATTTGTATTCGGTGTAGTACTGCGTGATCATGACGAATGCGATCGACGTCAGCACACCGACGATGCCGCAGAGGAAGAAATTGAAGTAATAGTCGGGTCCGAGAAGCCAGCGGGAGGCGGCGAAAAATCCCCCCATCGCGAGGACGGCGGTGACGCCGTATCCGCGGTTGAGGGCCTTCATCGGATCCTCTTTGTCGGTGACTTTGACCGAGAGGATGCCCACGACCGACGCCAGGATGCCGAATGCACGGGCGACGAGAGGGAATAGGAGCACGCCGATGAGCGGGAGGGCGTGCGACGCGAAGAGGCCGATGTTGGCCTTGTACAGCCCGGCGGCGAGTATCATGGCGCCGATGTTCTCGGCTGCGGTGGATTCGAAGAGGTCCGCGCCGCGTCCCGCGCAGTCGCCGACGTTGTCACCGACGAGGTCGGCGATCACCGCGGGGTTCCTGGGATCGTCTTCCGGTATCCCCGCCTCGACCTTGCCGACGAGATCGGCCCCGACGTCGGCCGCTTTCGTGTAGATCCCTCCGCCGAGCTGCGCGAAGAGCGCCACGAAGCTTGCGCCGAATCCGTATCCGACGATGAGAAGGGGGATCTTGGTGATGTCGTCCGTGACGCCGCTTGCCTGGACGAGCGCGAAGAGGCCGCCGACGCCGAGAAGGCTCATTGCAACGACGAAGAATCCGGACACGGCGCCCCCCCGCAGGGCGGGCTGAAGCGCGCTGTTCAGGTCTTTCGTCGCTCCCGCCGCGGTCCTGATATTGGCCCGAATGGCGACCCACATCCCCATGTATCCGGCAGCGACCGAGCAGAGCGCGCCGAGACCGAACGAGAGCGTGGTCCAGAGAGCGAGCTGTGCGGAGCTTGCGGGATCATGGATGTTCCCCGTGCGGACGAACGCGTACAGGATATAGATGAGCGCTGCAAGCGCGATTGCCAGATAGAGGATCGTGCGATACTGTCTCCGCAGGAACGCTTCCGCCCCCGCTTTGATCGCATCGGAAATCTCCCGCATCTTGGCAGTCCCCGTGTCCCGCCTCATAACGTCCCGTATGAGATAGACCGCGAAGAGCAGCCCCAGGATGCTGATGCCCAGTATGAGATTCATTTCCATGTGTGCTGTCATGCTCCTTTCTGAGTGAGTACAATTGGTCTCCTTCACGCCCCCTGCTGCGGGCGTGCCGGTCGGGAGACCTTCCAGGCGTAGAACACCGGAATCCCAACAAGAACTATGCCCAGCCCCGGCCACGTATATGCCGGTTTGAAGATCAAAAGGTCTGCGGAAATGGCCGTTGCGGCGAGAATATACAGTGCCGGCAGGACGGGATATCCGAAAGCCCTGTACGGCCGTTCCGCATCTGGCTGTTTTCTCCGAAGTAGGAATAAGCCGGCGACCGTGAGGACATAAAAGAGAAGGACGGCAAATATCACATAATCCAGCAGGTCGCCGTACGTCCCCGAGAGACAGAGTAGCGAGGCCCATACCCCCTGGACGATGAGGGCGGCCCCGGGGACAGACCTCGCGTTGAGCTTCCCCGCGCTCCGGAAAAACACGCCGTCTTTCGCCATTGCGTAGTACACGCGGGCGCCGGAGAGTATCAGCCCGTTGTTGCACCCAAACGTCGATATCATGATGAGGACGGCCATCACGACCGCGGCCGCCGGGCCCATGATCACCGACATCGCGGCGGTGGCGACCCTATCGGCCGCGGCGAACTGGATCCCGCGCCCCGCGGCGTCCGCCGCGCCGGGGTTTCCCGTCACGGGAAGGACGGCGATGTATGCGACGTTCGCAAGGATATACAGGAGCGTGACCGCACCGGTGCCGATCGCAAGGCTGAGCGGAATATTCCTGCGGGGGTTGACGGTCTCACCCGCCGTGAATGTCACGTTGTTCCAGGCGTCGCTCGAGAAGAGCGACCCTACCATCGCCACGCCGAGCGCTCCCAGGAGTGCAAATCCCGAAATCGGCGAGGTTGACACTGTCCCTGCGGCGGCGCGGCTTGTCGCGGCGCTCCAGAACGAGCCCAGGTTTTCCCGGAAGACGCCGAGCGAGAAACCGGCGGCGAGCCCCAGGGCGATGAGCGCGAAGAGGGCGACCGTCTTGGCCGAGGTAAACGTGTTCTGGATCCATTTGCCTCCCACGATTCCGCGCGTGTTGATGAACGTCAGAAGCGCGACGTTCAGTATCGCGACGAGTCTCTGGGCCGTGAGCCGGACGGGGCCTGCCTGGAACAGGACGTTCGTGTCTCCCAGTCCCGGAAAGAGGACCGCGGCGAATTTTGCAAATGCGACGCCGACCGCCGCGATGGTTCCCGTCTGTATGACGAGGAAAAACGTCCATCCATACAGAAAACCGACGAGAGGGTTATACGCTTCACGGAGGTAGACGTACTGTCCCCCCGCGTGGGGCATCATCCCCGCGAGCTCGCCGTAGGCGAGCGCTCCCGTCACGGTCATGAGCCCGGTGATAAGCCAAATGAGGAGGAGCCACCCGCCACCGCCGACCGTCCTTGCGATATCGGCGCTGACGATGAAGATTCCCGATCCGATCATCGACCCGACAACGAGCATGGTCCCGTCAAACAGGCCGAGGGCCCGCCTGAACTCGCGCGGTGTCTCAGCCACGGGAACCTCCCGCGGGCCCGGTTCTGACGCCGCCGCGGCGGGTCATGCCTGCTTTGCCGCCTCCGCCCGGCGGAGTTTGGCGAGCACGCTGTGCCGGCGGCCGTAGCTGAAGTAGATGATGAATCCGAGGAGCAGCCAGATGATCAGCCGCCACCAGTTTTCCTCCGGCAGGGAGAACATGAGTATGAGGCACGACACGATCCCCGCAATCGGGACGAACGGCACGAAGGGGGCGCGGAAGGGGCGCACAGCCTCGGGATGCTTCTTGCGCATGATCAGGACTGCGGTACATACGATCGTGAATGCCAGAAGCGTGCCGATGTTCGTCAGTTCCGCGAGTATGCGCAGGGGGAGGAACGCCGCCATAAGCGAAACGAACGCCCCGGTGAGCATCGTGGACTTGTAGGGGGTGCGGAATTTCTCGTGGACGGCGCCGAAGAAGGACGTGGGGACCAGCCCGTCCCGCGCCATCGCCAGGAGGACGCGCGGCTGGCTCAGCATCATGACAAGGAGGACCGACGTGATCCCGGTGATCGCCCCGACGTCGATGAGCCGCTGAGCCCACGGGAGCCCCACTTGCCTGAACGCGTCCGATACCGGCGCGTTGATGTTGATCTGAGCGGCGGGGATCATCCCGGTCAGCACTCCCGAAACGAGTATGTAAAGGACGGTACAGATAATGAGCGACGCGATGATCCCGATCGGGACGTCTTTCTGGGGGTTTCGCGCCTCTTCGGCGTGCGTGGAGACCGAATCGAACCCGATGTAGGCGAAGAAGATCACCGCGGCCCCGGCGAGGACGCCAAGGGGCGCGCCGTTGGCGCCTGTCTGACCGAAAAGCGACCTGCCGAAAAAGCTGATCCCGGTGAACCCGTACGGCGCAAAGGGATGCCAGTTCTTCGTGTCAATGTAAAAAGCGCCGACGATGATCACGAAAAGCACGATGGCGAGCTTCACCATCACCATCCCGGCGTTGAACCCGGCGCTTTCCCGTATCCCCTTGATGAGTATCGCGGTGATGATGAACGTGATGACGATCGCCGCGACATCGAAATAGGCTCCCGTGGGGAAGAAGCGACCGGTGCCAATGTCGAAGTCGAATGGAGCGTTCCCGAACGCGTAGGGAATATGGATGCCGAAACTCCCCAGGAGATCCTGGAAGTGGGCCGACCACCCGTGCGCGACCGTCGATGAACCGACCGCGTATTCGAGCACGAGGTCCCATCCGATGATCCATGCGAAGAGTTCGCCGAGCGTCGCGTAGGCGTACGTGTACGCCGATCCGGCCACGGGGACCATCGAAGCGAACTCCGCGTAGCAGAGGGCGGCGAATATGCAGGCGATCCCTGCAGCGGCGAACGAGAGAATGACTCCCGGGCCCGCCTTGTCGTGGGCGGCGACCCCCGTGAGGACGAATATCCCCGTCCCGATAACCGCGCCAACCCCCAGGCTCGTCAGCGTCACCGGGCCGAGAACCCGCCGCAGCCTGTTTTCACCTTTCATCTCCTCGAGCAGCAGACTCAGGGGCTTCCTCTCGAAAAGCGGGTTTCCCATTGGACTCCTGTGGCGTGATGTGTGAATGAGGTCAGGACCCGGAGTGCGGACCGCCGGGGGCCGGGGACTCCCCCTTCTGGTGCATTTTATGCTTGAGGTATTTGAGAAGCATCGGGAGGACCGAGAGGAACACGACGACAGCGATGACGTACTCGATCTTGTTTTCGATTCCCGGGATGCTTTTCCCGAGGAAGTAGCCGAGCAGGATCATGCTTGTGATCCACCCCGCGGCGCCTATGACGTTGAAGAGAGCGAACCGCCGGTACTTCATCTCCGCCACTCCGGCTACGACGGGGGCAAACGTCCGGACGAAGGGCATGAACTGAGCCATAACGATCGTGAAGCCCCCGTACTTTTCGTAGAATTCCTTTGTCTTCAGAAGGTGGTCGCGCCGGAACCAGCGTGACTGGGGACGGTTGTAGAGCGCGTGGCCCGCCCTGAGGCCGATAAGGTATCCCGTCCCATTGCCGCAGACGGCGGCCACGAACAGGAGCGGGATCAGGATGGCGGGATCAAGCTCGCCCGAGGCAAAGGCGTACAGACCGGCGGTCACGAGGAGCGAATCCCCCGGCAGAAAAAAACCGATGAGCAAACCGGTTTCTGAAAAAACGATGACGAAGAGGCCTGCGTATCCCCCCCAAGTGACGATTTCCCGGAGGGTCGGCAATTGAGGAAGTATCGCCGTGAAGAGGTGTTCCAAACGGTGGCCCTGATATGCGTGATTGTTGGCAAAGATACGATGTTTGGCAGTAAGACACAACGGGAATCTGGGAATCGGCGGTGCAGAATCGGCGGTGCGTGATCACGGTGGCGCGTGTATGGCGGTGCATGCTGTGCGGCGGTGTGCGCAAGATTTTTACTAGATTTTTACTGAGGCAAATCGATGCCTTGACACTCCCCGGGCGGTGCAGTATCTTGCACGCGACATGCACTCCCCCGCTCATCCTTCCGACCTTTACTCCATCCCGGTGCAATTTGTCAAGGGGATCGGTCCCAGGAAATCCGCCCTGCTGGACAGGGCGGGCATAAGGACCGTCGAGGATCTGCTTCTTCACATCCCCCGCCGGTACATCGACAGGACGACCGTTCTCACGATTGCGCAGCTCCGCAGGGCGGCGGAGACGGGGACCGGGGAGCCGTCTCCTGCCGGGGAGAATTCCGCCGCCGCAGACACCCGCCGTGAGTTCACCGTCGTCGGAGAGGTGCGTTCCTTCCGCCTGCTCGGGTTCGGAGCGAAGTCCAGGTTCCTCCTCGTCCTCGGAGACCGGACGGGCTCACTGCAGTGCGTCTGGTTCGGCGGGGTGCAGTACTGGAAGAAGATGTTCAATATCGGTGAAACGCTGGCGGTGTCGGGGGAGCCCGGAATGTACGGGGGCGCCCTGCAGTTCGTCCATCCCGACATCGACCGGATGACGGCGCCCGAAGGGGGGGAAGAGGGGAGAGGGTCGACGCAGTGGGTAGACGCCCTGAACACCGGAGGGCTCGTCCCGGTGTATCCGTCGGGGCAGGAGCTTGCGCGCGCTGGGCTCGACAGCGGCGGATTCCGCAGGGTGATCGCCGGAGCCCTGAAAACGTACGGTGCCCTCTTCCCGGAGATGCTTCCCCTCGCCGTCACGGAGGCGCGGCGGCTTGTGCCGGCGCGCGTGGCGCTCCAGTCCGTCCACAGGCCCGCATCGCGGGGGGATCTCGGCGAGGCGCTGCGGCGTCTGAAATACGAAGAGCTCTTCCGTTTTCAGCTCAAGCTCGCAATGAAGCGGCGCATGACGCGCGAAGAATCGGGAGGGATCGCGTTCACCGTGAAGTCCCGCCTGGCGCGTTCGCTCGTGGATTCGCTTCCCTTCGTGCTCACACGCGCGCAGGTCCGCGTCGTGCAGGAAATCACCGCGGACATGGCGTCGCCGCACGTCATGAACCGGCTCCTCCAGGGCGACGTCGGAAGCGGGAAGACCGTCGTCGCGCTTATCGCCATGCTGATCGCGGCCGATAACGGGTACCAGTCGGTCTTCATGGCGCCCACGGAGCTCCTTGCCGAGCAGCATTTCAGAACCCTCCGGCGGCTCCTGGCCGGCAGCCCGGTTGCAATCCGCCTTCTCGTCGGCGCGCAGCGGAGCGCGCTCCGGCGGGATGTTCTCGAAGATGTCCGCGCGGGCACTGCGCAGATCATCGTCGGGACCCATGCCCTCTTCGAGAAGGATGTCGCGTTCGCGCGGCTCGGGTTCGTCGTGATCGACGAGCAGCACCGTTTCGGGGTCATGCAGCGCGCGACGCTGCGCGGGAAGGGGGCGAATCCCGACGTGCTCGTGATGACGGCGACGCCGATTCCGCGAACGCTCTCACTGACGCTGTACGGCGACCTCGACGTGTCGGTGCTTGACGAACTCCCCCGCGGAAGGAAGCCGGTGACGACGGTGCTGAAGAGCGATGCGGACATGGCGTCGGTCGCGGCGTTCGTCCGCGAACAGGTCGCCGCCGGGCGCCAGGCGTATTATGTCTACCCGCTCATCGAGGAATCGGAGACGCTCGACCTCAAAGCAGCGACCGTGCATTACGAGCGGCTCCAGAAGGAGATGTTTCCCGGCCTCAGGCTCGGCCTGATCCACGGCCGACTTCCGGGAGAGGAGCGCGACGCGGTGATGGGGCGCTTCGCGCGCGGCGACATCGACGTCCTTGTGGCGACGACGGTCATCGAGGTGGGGATCGACGTGGGCAACGCCACCGTCATGGTGATCGAGAACGCGGAGCGGTTCGGACTTTCGCAGCTTCATCAGCTCCGCGGCCGCGTCGGACGCGGGAGCGACAGCGCGTTCTGCATTCTCGTCGCAAAAAAGTGGATCGCAGGGAGGGCGGGACGCGCCGCCGCGCGCGCACAGACGCCTGCGGCGGATCAAGGCGCGCTTGCGGAACGCCGGCTTGCCGCCATGGTGACGACGTCGGACGGATTCAGGATCGCCGAGATCGATCTTCAGCTCCGCGGTCCCGGAGATTTCTTCGGCACGCGGCAAAGCGGCGTGCCGGAATTCAGAATCGCGGACATCATCGCGGACGCTCCGCTTCTCGACGAAGCGCGCGTCGACGCGTTCGCGATCATCGAGAGCGATCCGATCCTCGCGCGCGCGGAACACCGGCCGCTCCTCGCATACCTCCGCTCGCGGTACCACGACGAGATGAAGTTGCTTGATGTCGGATGAGACCGGCGTCACCCTCCGGAGGTCAAAAACGCACTTTCTTCTTGACAACAAAGCGAAAATGCTTATATTAACACACAGATGATCAGTGAGTCGAACAGTTTGGAGCTTTTCTGGATCCTTCGTCACCACAGGTTCCTTCTTTCTCGGAGACGTTAGCTCTCCTCTACAACGTAAAGTCGGAAGCTCCACCTCACTCAGATGCCGGCATCGCCCGCGCGAAGTCACCTTCCTCCACCGCATCTCGTTCCGCTTCAGCCGTTGATCATCCCGTTGATCATCCCGTTGATCATCCCGTTGATCATCAAGGAGCAGCACCGTCGCTGGAGACGGTTGATGCGTCCGCACGCGTGAACGATCTGTTCGCCGAATGGGATACCGCGGACACCGTCACGGCCGTCAGGGATGCTCTCGCCGGGCGGTACGACGTTACTATGATAGAAGCGGACGAAGACGCATACGAAAAACTGCGTAAAATAAGGCCGTTTTTCGCTTTCAACATCGCGGAAGGACTTTACGGTCCCTCGCGTGAAGGGCAGGTCCCCTCCATGCTCGAGATGCTCCGCATCCCGTATCTCGGCTCTGATCCGCTGACGCTTGGGATTTGTCTCGTCAAGTCGCGCACAAAAGAGGTTCTCTCGTATTACGGCGTACCGACCGCGCCGCACGCCGTCATCGCGTCGATGGACGAGTGCCGCGATTTGCAGATCGGGTTTCCGTCGATCGTTAAGCCGCTTCATGAAGGATCGAGCAAGGGGATCTACGACTCCTGCGTCGTGCGCACCGCCGCGGAGCGCGAACGGGAAGTGGAGACCGTTCTCGGGACGTACGGCGAGCCCGCGCTTGTGGAGGAATTCCTCCCGGGCCGGGAATTCACCGTGGCCATGATGGGGAACGGCGATGGGCTCCGTGTCCTCCCGGTCGTCGAGATCAATTTCGACGCCCTTCCCCCCGGCGCCAACCCGATTTATTCCTACGAGGCGAAGTGGATCTGGGATACGGTCGAACGGCCTCTTGACATCTATGCGTGTCCTGCTCCCCTGGACGACCGGCTCCTCGGCGGTATCGAGAGGCTCTGCCGGAAGACCTATACAGTTCTCCGCTGCCGCGACTGGACGCGCATCGACCTCCGCTGCGACGCGGCGGGGAAACCCCGTATCATTGAAGTCAACCCCCTCCCGGGCATCCTCCCCAGGCCCGAGGACAATTCCTGTTTTCCCAAAGCGGCCCGCGCCGCGGGGATGACCTATAACGGGCTCATCAACTCAGTCCTTGATATCGCCATGACGCGATGCGGGATCCCTGTCCGGGACGGTCGGCACGCGGTGCCCGCGTGAAGAACTGCGTGGCAGAATGAGGCGAACGAAACAGGCGAAGCGAGATCACCCTATGGCCAGAAAAACCCGCATTGCGATTCTCTATAATGAACCCGTCGTCGGCACCGAGGCGGGACGGAAGTACATCGGGGAGAACGGAAAGCTGCAGGAAGGTCCGCTCCCGGTCCGTGCGCCGAGAACCGCCCGCGGCAAGACGCTGGCGACGCAGGCCCTCATTGATCTCTCCGAGATCGGGGTTGTGGAGGAAATGGAGGACATCAAGTCCGCCCTCAATTCCCTCGGCTACCGGACGACGATATTCAACGTGGACAGCAACTTCTTCAGGCTCATCGACTACCTTCGCGACGACCGCCCCGACCTCGTCTTCAATCTCGTCGAGAGCGTCGAGAACGAATCCGCGCAGGAAATGAATGTGGCGGGGGTCTACGAGCTGATGAACATCCCGTTCACGGGTGCAGGTCCGCTCGCCCTGGGGACCGCGCTGAACAAGCCCAGGGTCAAGGAGATCCTCGCCGCGCACGGGATACGGACCCCCCGGTTTATGGTCTTCGGCATCAAGGATAGGGTGGCAATGCAGGACGGCATGACGTTTCCTCTCATCGTCAAACCGGCGCATGAAGACGCGAGCGTCGGCATCGACGACTGCTCCGTCGTGTACAATCTCGCCGATCTCCGGAAACGCGCGCGGTTCATCCAGACGGAATACGACCAGCCCGCGTTGGCGGAGGAATACATCGACGGGAGGGAGCTGAACGTCGCGATACTGGGGAACAAGCCCCCGGTCGCACTGCCGATATCGGAGATCGATTTCTCCGGACTGACGGACGACATGCACAAGATCGTGAGCTACGAGGCGAAATGGATACACGGCACCGTGGCCTATGAAGGGACGAAGGGGGTCTGCCCCGCGGTGCTCCCCGCACAGCTCGAAGCACGGATCAAAGAAACGGCGATCCGCGCGTATTCCCTCATCGGCTGCCGCGACTATGCGCGCGTGGATTTCCGGCTGACAAAAGACGGGATCCCGTACGTTCTCGAAGTCAATCCGAACCCCGACATCTCCGATGACGCGGGATTCGCCCGCTCCGCGCGCTCGCAGGGCTACACGTTTTCGGAGATTGTGGGGAGGATCGTCGAGTCGGCGCTGGAGCGGAGACCGTGATTCGCCCGCTCGGCCGCGAAGACCGCGGGCCGCTCAGGGATCTCGTTGTGGCGACGGGGGTGTTCACGGATGATGAGGTGGAGATCGCGCTGGAGCTTATCGATATAGTCCTCAATGATCCGGGGCAGAAGGACTACATCATCCGTGTGTACGAAGAGGGGGGAAAGGCGGCCGGCTACTATTGCGTGGGGCCGACGCCCGCGACGGAGGGGACGTTCGATCTGTACTGGGTGGCCGTCGACCCTGCACTGCACGGACGGGGGATTGGCCGGGCGCTGGACGATCACGCATGCGCGCTGATTCGGGGGATGTCGGGGCGGCTTGTCATCGCTGAAACGTCGTCCCTTCCCCGCTACGGGCCGACGAGGGAGTTTTACCGGCGGAGGGGATACAGTGAGGTTGCGAAAATTGCGGATTATTATAGGCCGGGGGATGACCTCGTCGTCTACGGCAAATATCTGAAATAACCTGAAGGGGAGGATCAAAGGTACGAATGGAACTCTGGCAGACCATGCTGCGGCAGAGTGTGGACAGCGGAAAAGACCTCGTGGAGAGGTTCGGGTTCGATAAAGACCTCTCGGAACGATTAAACAAGCTCTTCCACATACGAATCAACCCATACTATCTGAGCCTGATACGGTATCCCGGCGACCCGATCTGGCTCCAGTGCATTCCCGACGGGAAGGAGCTTGACGAAGACGACTTCCCCGAGGATCCTCTCGCGGAAGACTCCCACAGCCCCGTTCCCAGCATCGTCCACCGTTATCCCGACCGGGTGCTCTTCCTCACCACGAGCCAGTGCTCGATGTACTGCCGGTTCTGCACGAGAAAGCGGAAGGTGGGCGACTCCACCAAGATCAACATGAAGTACATCCAGGGGGGGATCGACTACATCGCGGCGCACCCCGAGGTGCGCGACGTCATCCTCTCCGGCGGCGATCCGCTGATGCTCACCGACTACATGCTCGAGAGGATCATCGCCGGGCTCCGGGACCTCCCGCACGTGGAGATCATCCGGCTGGGGACAAAAATGCCGTGCGTGCTCCCCCAGAGGATCACGCCGAAACTCTGCAAGATGCTCCGCAAGTATCACCCCATCTACGTCAACACGCACTTTAATCATCCCTGGGAATGCACCGCCGAGGCGAAGCGGGCATGCGAGATGCTTGCGGACGCGGGAATCCCCGTGGGGAACCAGGCGGTGCTGATGAAGGGGGTGAACGACTCGGCGGAGGTGATGCTTGAGCTGATGCGCAAGCTCCTGACGATGCGCGTCAGGCCGTACTACCTGTATCAGGCGGACATCACGAAGGGGGCGAACCATTTCCGCACGCCGGTGAGCGTCGGGCTCGAAATCATGGACAAGCTCCGCGGCCACACCTCGGGCCTTGCCATCCCCGCGTTTGTCATCGATGCCCCCGGGGGGGGCGGCAAGATTCCCCTCCTCCCGCAATACGTGCTCGGGAGGAACGGGAACCAGATCATCCTCCGGAACTACAAATACGACATCTTCACGTATCCCGACGTCGACGACGGGGTGAAGTCACCCGCGCCGGGGGTGGAGAAACGGTTCTCGCGGAAAAAAGGACGTCCGGCGAAAGTGTACCAGCCCGACAAGGTGCAGGTCTAGCCGGGCAGTGCTGCCGGAGGAGCGGCGTCCGCTTCACGAGACACAAAGAGCCCGCCGGGTTGTCCGGCGGGCTCTTCCATGCCAATTGCAGCGCGGCATCGTGCGCTCGGGCGGCGCCCGGCGTAGGATGTTCTTCCCTCTACTTGACTTTCCCCGCGAACAGCTGGAGCAGCTTGTCGATGGGAAAAGGCTTCTGCAGGAGCAGATCGCAGTCCTGCTTGCACTCGGCCTTGACCTTCGTGATGTCGTCCACTCCGGTGAGAAAAATAAACGGCGTGTTTCTGTGTTCCAGACGTTCCCGGAGTTTCCTGTGGAATTCGATCCCGTCCATCTCCGGCATCTTTACATCGGAAACCACGACGTCGATCTGCTGGCGGTCGAGAAGTGCAAGCGCTTCCTTTCCGTTCTGTGCGATGGTGATCGAGTGTCCGAGGCTTTTCATCACTTCCTGCAACATCTCAAGGTATTCCGGCTCATCTTCCACTGCGAGAATTCTCATGCCGACCTCCGTGATGAGGTGCGCTTCAACGTGTGCGTGACTCAAGATACGCTACCTTGCCCGTCTTGTCAAGCCGAGGGGCCGCCGCACTTCGGCGGGCCCGAGGTGGCGCCGCTCTTAGGCGCCACTGTGCGCCGCTCTTTGGTGCCGCAGGCGCCGCCGTTGCCTCTCGGACCCCTTTTATGTAGATTCCGGTAATGCGAATCGCCGATGACACGATAGAAGAGGTGCGCAGGGCGTCCGATATCGTGGACGTCATCTCGCAGTACCTCCAGATCAGGAAAAGGGGGAAAAACTACCTCGGCCTCTGTCCGTTCCACCAGGAGAAGACCCCTTCGTTCAACGTCAGCCCGGAAAAGCAGATGTACCACTGCTTCGGATGCGGCGTGGGGGGGAACGTTTTCACGTTCGTGATGGAACACGAGAAGGTCTCGTTTGTCGAAGCGGTGCGTACGCTCGCCCGCAGAGCAGGGATTACGCTCCCCGAGGAAGGCCCGGGAGGACGCGGGGAATCCACGGAGCATGAAGGGCTCTACGACGCGTGCAAAACCGCGGGACTCTATTATCACGACACGCTCCTCCATTCGGTGGAGGGAAAACTGGCGCTCGAGTATTTCCGGCACCGGGGGTTCAGCGACGCGACAATAACAAAATTCGGTCTGGGATACTCGAAGAACGTCTGGGACGGGCTTGTAAGCATGGCAGCCGGGCGCAAGCTTGACATCCTCCCGTTCGAAAAGGCGGGGCTTCTCCTCAGGCGTGAGGACGGATCGTGCTACGACCGGTTCCGCGGCCGCGCCATGTTTCCGATCTTCTCCCCCTCGGGGCGCACCATCGGGTTCGGCGCCCGGAAGATGCGGGAAGACGATCCACTGGGCAAGTATATCAATTCCCCCGAAACGCCGATCTACCTGAAGAGCCGGAGCCTGTACGGGCTTGCCCAATCCAAGGAGGCAATCAGGGCTCAGGAGTTCGCCGTCCTTGTCGAGGGGTACGCCGACCTCATCACGCTCTATCAGGCGGGCGTGGAGAACGTCGTGGCGTCGAGCGGAACGGCGCTCACGGAGGAGCAGATACAGCTTATCGGCCGGTACGCGAAGTCTGTCACGCTCGTCTACGACGCGGATTCCGCGGGATCGAAAGCGACGATACGCGGGGTCGACCTCATCATCGAGAACGGTCTCGACGTCAGCGTGGCGGCGCTTCCGGAAGGAGAGGATCCTGACTCGTTCGTAAAGAAGAACGGGGGGGAGGAGTTCCGGAGGCGCCTTGCCGGTGCGGTCTCTTTTCTGGACTTCAAGGCCTCGACATTCCGTGATCAGGGGCTCCTCGCCACACCGGAGGGGAAAACGCGGGCGGTCCGTTCGATCGTTGAGACCATCGCGAAGATGAAGGACGAGATCAAGCGGAATTTCTACATCAAACACGTCGCCGAAACATACGGGGTGTACGAGACCCTGCTCTTCCGCGAGCTCGAAGCCATCGTCGGCCGCGACCGGTCCCGTGCGGCGTACCAGCACGGGGGTCCCGTCCCGCCGCCCCCCGCCTCCGGCGGCCTCTCTCTCTCCGCCGTGCGCGCTGGATTGCCTCCTCCGGAGCGTGATCTCCTCAAGGTGATGCTGGAGGAGGGACCCTCGATGGTCGCATTCGTCGCGACGCACATTCCCCCCGCAGCATTCACGGATCCCCTTGCCCGGCGGACTGCGGAACTCCTGGGGAAGCACGCCGCCGCCGGGGGGCGCTGGGACGTCCCGGCGTTTCTCGATACGCTGGACGACCCCTCGCTCCGGACATTCATCGCCGATATCATGTTCAACAAATACGAACTCAGCAGAGGCTGGACGGCTCTGGATGATCCTGATCCGTGGTTGATCGCGGAAAGCTGCATACGCCGAGTCAAGGCGGTCGTTCTCGATGGGCTCATTGCGGAGAACCACAGGCAGATGAAGAGCGCCGAACAGGAGGGGGCGGATCTTGGTCCTTACCGCGAGGCGCACATCCGGCTCCAGAGCGAGAAGAAAGAGCTCGGGAGACTGCGGCTCATCGACAGCCCCGCCCGGAAATGA
>Ga0182021_10000576_pt1 | contig 39853 bp, 27 predicted proteins | sample 612E3MmetaG_FD_120493 | JGI IMG/M metagenome (GOLD analysis project Ga0182021, IMG submission 120493) | Permafrost microbial communities from Stordalen Mire, Sweden - 612E3M metaG (Illumina Assembly) | ecosystem: Environmental > Terrestrial > Soil > Wetlands > Permafrost | place: Sweden...
AATGTCTTGAAGTCCGACTGCCGCACCGCATGCTGAAGTTTGCTGATTGTCTGGGGGTTCAGCAGGTGATACTCGCCATCGGTGCGGAAGTGGTAACTGCCGCCAACGGCGAGGTCGGTCTCGGATTCGGTGACGGGGCGGAAGGCGTGCTCGTGCTTCATCTGCGCTTCGCGTGCCAGGGTGCCGAGGCCGATTCCCTCCAGGCGTGACGACGTGCCGATGAAATACGTGTCTACCAACTCCTTACTCAGGCCTATCGCTTCGAACACCTGAGCTCCCCGGTAACTCTGCAAAGTGGAGATGCCCATTTTCGAGAACGTCTTCAGCAAGCCCTTGTTGATCGCTTTGATGAAATGCCGCGTGGCCTGCTCGCCAGTCATGCCGTTGGGCAAGTCTCCGCGAACCACCAGGTCTTCCATCGTTTCGATCGCGAGATAAGGATTCATGGCGCTGGCACCGTAGCCGAGGAGCAGGGCAAAATGCATGACCTCCCTGGGCTCGCCGGACTCAACGATGAGCGCGACCTGGGTGCGCGTCTCCTCCTGGATCAGCAGGTTGTGAACGGCCGCCAGAGACAGCAGGCAGGGAATCGGAGCGTAGTCCTTGTTGACTCCCCGATCGGAGAGAATCAGCAAACTGTATCCCGACTGAACCGCGAGTGATGCCCGCTGACAGAGTTCATCGAGCGCGCGTTTCAGGCCGGCCTCTCCGTCGCTGGCGCGGAACAACGCCGGTAGCGTGGTCGCCAGCAAGTCGCCGCGGGAAACGCGGCGGAGCTTTTCAAGATCGCGGTTGGTCAGGATCCCATGCGGCAGTTTCAGCGTGTGGCAGTTTTCTGGTATCTCTTCGAGGATGTTGCCCTCGGTACCGATGTAGCTGATCAGCGACATCACCATTTCTTCGCGGATGGGGTCGATCGGCGGATTGGTGACCTGGGCGAAGAGCTGCCGGAAGTAGTTGAACAGAGGCTGCGGGCGGTCGGAGAGGCACGCGAGTGGTGTATCGGTTCCCATCGAGCCGACCGGTTCCTCTCCGGTCGAGGCCATGGGCTCGAGAATCATTCTCACGTCTTCGCCGGTGTATCCGAAGGCGCGCTGGCGGCAACGGATGGTGCCGTGGTCGGAAGCATGCACCCGCGGAGGTTCCGGCAGCTGGTCCAGGGTGATCTGATTTTCCTTCAGCCATTTTCCATACGGCTGCCGTTTGGCGAGCCGCTGCTTGATCTCTTTGTCTGAAACAATGCGCCCTTCAACCGTGTCAACCAGGAACATCTTTCCGGGTTGCAGGCGCCCTTTGATCTTTACGTTTTGCGGCTCGACATCGAGCACCCCGGCTTCGGACGCCATGACCACCAGCTCATCCTTGGTGACAACGTACCTGCCGGGCCGAAGGCCGTTTCGGTCGAGCGTCGCTCCGATGACCCGCCCGTCGGTGAATGCAATGGCGGCGGGGCCATCCCACGGCTCCATCAGGGACGCGTGGTATTCGTAGAAGGCGCGCTTTTCGGCCTTCATGTGCGGATTTCCCGCCCACGCTTCCGGAATCAGCATGGCCATTACGTGGGGAAGGCTGCGTCCGGCCTGGAAAAGTAACTCCAGCGCGTTATCGAGGTTTGCGGAATCGCTGCCTGCCGGGGCAATGATCGGAAGCAGTTTCTTCAGGTCGTCCCCGAATAATTCTGACTTCAACACAGATTGGCGCGCGTACATCCAGTTCACGTTTCCCCGGAGCGTGTTGATCTCTCCGTTGTGGGCGATATAGCGGTAAGGATGCGCCAGTTGCCAACTGGGAAAAGTATTGGTCGAGAAACGCTGGTGGACGAGGCACAACGCGCTCGTCACGTCAGGATCAGAAAGCTCGCCATAGAAATTGGCAATTTGCGGGGCCAAAAGCAGCCCCTTGTACACGATGGTGCGCGCGGAGAGCGAAGGGAGATAAAACATCCCCCCTTCTTCCATCTCGGACGCGGCCACTTCCGACTCGGCAAGCTTTCGCACAACATAGAGCTTCCGCTCAAAAGCGTCTTCGTCCATGCCAGCCGGGCAGCCGACAAATATCTGCTCAATGTAAGGCTGCGAGGCTCGGGCGACACGGCCCACCGCCGCGCCATCGACGGGCGTATCACGCCAGCCCAGCACCGCGAGTCCCTCTTCGCGCACGATACGTTCGAGAATTCCCTCGCACTGGAGGCGCTGGTGTTTTTCCACCGGCAGGAAGGTCATGCCGACGGCGTACGCGCCGGGCGCGGGCAATTCGAACCCCAGGCTCGCGCACTCGCGGGCAAAAAATCTGTGGGGGATCTGGATCAGGATTCCCGCACCGTCACCGGTTTCCGGATCGCACCCGCAAGCCCCACGATGCGTGAGGTTGATGAGGACCTGGATTCCTTTGCGGATGATCTCGTGGCTCTTCTGGCCGCGGATGCTGGCGACGAAGCCCATGCCACACGCGTCGTGCTCGTGGGCGGGGTCGTATAGGCCCTGAGCCGGGGGAAGACCGTAAGCGCGTGAAGATCTTGTCATGATTGCTTCTGAATCTACCCTGTTCACCAGGAGCGCAGCAGCTTTTGCCTTCCGGCACACTCCAGACGTGTTCGCGGAGGACTGGCCGCATCCTTCTTCCTACAGCTTGCACAGCCGAAAAGTACAATTCAGAATTTCGATACGTCAGATGAAGATTTCAGAACCGCGCTTCCCGGCGTCCAGACAACCACCAGAATCCTGAAGACCGTTTAGTACTTGACAACGCCGCCGCTTCCAATTGAATATTAATGCATTCAATTGAATAACTATTCAGTTGCGGGGTGAAATGACCAAGCCCGTTCGGCATAAGGTGATTCTCGAACTTCTCGAGAATGGCCCCCTGGCCAGCCAGGAGGATCTTCAGCGGGCCCTCGCCAAACGCGGATTCAAGGTCGGCCAGGCTACTCTTTCGCGGGACATCCACGAACTTGGGCTGGCGAAGACCGGCCATGGCTATGCCCGGCTGAACGAAGGCGCAGTGGTCGATTCGGGGCTGCCCTCAGCCCAGCGCCTGGTGCGCGAATTCGTGACCGATATCCGGGTCGCGCAAAACCTGCTGGTCGTGAAGACCGCGGTTGGCAGCGCGCAGCCGGTCGCAGCCGCGTTGGATGCCGAATCCTGGCCCGAAGCCATTGGGACCGTTGCGGGCGATGACACCATTCTGATCGTAACTCCGGACAACAAAGCTTCGGCCAGGCTCGCCCAGCGCATTCGGGGAATGCTTGCCTGATGACAGCCAGACTCAAAGCAGCGGTGCTCGGGGCGACCGGCTATTCCGGCCAGGAGTTGACACGCGTTCTCGCGCGCCATCCCAAAGTGGATGCCCTTCTTCTCCGCCGGGAGAACGGCGCGGAAGCGCACGAGGCTGGGACGGCACAAAGGCTTCGTGGTCCCTCCAATCACGGAGACTCCGCTCTCCAGACTTTTTCGTGGGAGATGCTCCGGCAGCAGGGAGTGGAATTGCTCTTCTTGGCCACGCCTCACGAAGTTTCCCGGGATATGGCGCCGGAAGCCCTGGATCGCGGCCTGCGCGTGATTGATCTGAGCGGCGCGTGGCGCTTGAAGCAACTGGAGAACCAGGCCGTCTACAAGTTCGCCGATCGTGACGCAAGCAAGGCTGGCGCAACGATGGATCGGGCCGTCTACGGACTGCCAGAACTGAATCGCACGCAGATTGCCGGCGCCAAGCTCATTGCGAATCCTGGATGTTATGCCACTTCCATCATCCTTGGACTGGCACCCCTGCTGAAGGCCGGCTGGATCGACCGCAAGCGAGGAATCATTTCCGATTCGAAATCCGGCGTCTCGGGAGCGGGGAAGGAACCTACGTCGCGCACGCACTTTGTCTCCGTGGCCGACAACCTCTCTGCATATTCGGTTTTCGGTCACCGGCACACGGGGGAGATTCTCGAGCAGTTGCAACTGGAAGCGCCGGAGCTGATCTTCACCCCGCACCTGTTGCCGATCCCGCGCGGAATTTTCTCGACCATCTACGTTCACCTCGCCCGGCCGACCGCGCCCGAAGCAGTGGAAGCTTGCTACCGCAATTTCTACGCCGGGAAGCGATGGGTGAGAACGTTTCCCACTCCGCAACTGCCGCAAATCCGGTTTTCGCTGCAGTCGAACTATTGCGACATCGGTTTCTGCCTGGCGGACGATCGGCAACGGCTGATCGTGGTCTCGTGCCTTGACAACCTGCTCAAGGGAGCGGCGGGACAAGCGGTTCAGAACATGAATGTGATGTACGGGTGGAACGAAGAAGAGGGCCTGAATTGAGAGTCGTCATCAAGATCGGGGGCGCAGCGCTGGAGGAGAAGTCGTCGCTCCGCAACTGCGCCCGGGCCGTGGTGGAACTGGCGAACGACGCACACACCGTGGCGGTGGTGCACGGCGGCGGCTCGGCCCTTACGCGCACGCTCCAGCAACTGGGAAAGGAAAGCGAATTCATCAACGGGTTGCGCGTGACCGATGCCGAGACTCGCGATGTAGCGGTGATGGTGTTGGCCGGAATCGTCAACAAGAGTCTGGTCGCCGCCATCAGCGCCGCCGGTCAGCCTGCGATTGGGTTGTGTGGCGCCGACGGCATGGCCTTCCGCGCACGCAAGAAAAATGCCAACGGCCACGACCTGGGCTACGTCGGGGAAATTATCTCTGCCGACGCGCGCTGGATGGAGGCCATCTGGCAACAGGGTGGCATTCCCGTGATTTCCAGCGTGGCGTTAGGCAACGATGGCGAGTATTACAACGTCAACGCCGATCAGATGGCAGCCTCGTGCGCGGTCGCGTGCCGGGCGGATGCTCTGATTTTCCTGACCGATGTTCCGGGTGTGAAAGACGCCGAAGGCGCGGTGATGCCGTGGCTGGGGATGAAGCAAGTGCCGGGGCTCATCAACGACGCAGTGATCGGTGGCGGAATGCTTCCCAAGCTCGAAGCGTGCGGTCACGCATTGCATCATGGTGTCGGGCGGGTCCGGATTTTTCCCGCGCAGGAAGTTCATCAGCTGCCGCAGTTTTACTTTTCGAAACTTGATTGCGGCACCGAGGTGCTGGGCGCATGAGGCTCGCCCAGGTAATGCGTGCCGAAGCCGATCTGTTGCTCCCCACGTATGAGCGGAACGCGGTGTTGTTCCAGCGCGGCCGGGGAATGCACTTGTGGGACTCGAAGGGGAAGCGTTATCTGGATTTCCTGAGCGGAATCGGGGTAAACGCGCTGGGCTATGGGCATCCGGCAATCCAGAAGACTCTGGCACAGCAGTCCCGCAAGCTGATTCATATTTCCAATTTGTTTTTCCACGAGTATCAAGCGGAACTGGCGAGTCGCCTGACGAAAATCTCGGGGCTGGACCGGGTGTTTTTCTGCAATAGCGGCACCGAGGCGTGGGAAGGTGCGCTGAAGCTGGCCCGCGTTTATGCGCACGTGCAAAATGCCAACGGCCACAATCCTAAGTGGCGTTTGATTGCTCTCGACAATTCCTTCCACGGGCGAACTTTCGGCGCGCTGGCGACAACCGGCCAACCGAAGTATCGGGCACCCTTTGCTCCCCTGGTGCCGGGCGTGAGCTTTGTCAAGCTCAATGACCTTGACGGCCTTAAACGCCGGTTTGATTCCAGCGTCTGCGCAATCTGCGTGGAGACCATTCAGGGTGAAGGCGGAATTCGTCCGGTGAGTCCCGCTTTTCTTGAACTCGCGCGCAAGCTGACGACGCAGCACAACGCGTTGCTGGTTCTGGATGAGATCCAGTGCGGCCTGGGGAGAACCGGCCGCTACTTTGCGTATCAGCATTACGGCGTGAAGCCGGACATTGTGGCCATCGCCAAACCCCTGGCGGCAGGCTTGCCCCTGGGCGCAATTCTGACGACCGACCGTGTGGCCAGCGCGATCCATCCTGGACTGCACGGAACGACTTTCGGCGGAGGCCCGCTGGCCTGTGCCGTGGCGATCGAATTTCTGAAGCAGATGGACAAACTACTGGGCCACGTCAAGCGGGCTGGCGACTATTTCCGCGCGCAACTGGAATGGCTTGCGACCAAGCATACCGGGGTTCTCGAAATTCGCGGCCTCGGCCTGATGCTGGCGATGGAACTCGAGTCCGCGGATCGCGCGAAGGCCGTTGTCCGTGAGTTGCTCGGCAAAGGAATCATCATCAATCGCACCCATGAAGCCGTATTGCGATTCCTGCCACCTTACATCGTCAAAGAAGAAGACATCGATCACGTCATTCAGGCGCTCGATGCGGCACTCAGCCACCAAGACGCCGGATCTCAGTCCGCACCTGTGCGGAAGCAGAAGTCCAAGTCAGGGAGTCCATCATGAACAGCCCCACGATCACGCCCCAGGTCAGGAGTAACCCGAGCCCGAAGAGGCTCCGGTCTCAAGACCTCGTTTCCACGACCGACCTCGCTCCGCGCGAAGTTCAGGCTGTTCTGGAACTCGCGAGCCTGATGAAGGCGCGTCCTGACGACTTCCGAAGCGCGCTCGCCGGAAAGCAGTTGGTGATGTTCTTCGAGAAGCCTTCGCTCCGCACGCGACTGACGTTCGAAGCCGGTATGGCGGGTCTGGGTGGCGTGTCCTTCTTCGTTGACCAGACGCAGAGCCGGCTCGGGGAACGGGAGCGGCTGAGCGATATCGCCCACAACCTCGAGCGCTGGGTCAACGTGATCGTGCTGCGGACCTTCTCCCACGCCACCATCGAAAAAATGGCAGAATACGCGTCCATCCCGGTCGTGAATGCGTTGAGCGACCTCGAGCATCCCTGCCAGGCGTTGGCGGACTACTTCACGCTTCAGGAACACTTCGGCAGGGTGAACAATCTCACGCTTGCCTATGTGGGGGACGGAAATAACGTGGCGCACTCGCTGCTGCTCACGTGCGCGGCGCTGGGCTCGTCGATTCGCGTTGCGACTCCGGCGGGTTACGAGCCAGATGCACAGATCGTGGCCCACGCGCGTGAAATCGCCGAAGAAACTGGCGCCAGCATCACGCTCCTGGCAGATCCGCAAGAAGCAGTCTCGGGAGTAAACGCGGTTTACACCGACGCCTGGGTCAGCATGGGAGACGAAGCAGAAACGGAGTTGAGGGAGAAACTTTTCGTGCCCTACCGGGTCGATGAAGACCTGATGGCGCATGCCGCTCCCGATGCGGTGTTCATGCACTGCCTTCCGGCGCACCGTGGGCAGGAAGTTACCGATGCTGTGATTGACTCGCCGCGGTCGGTTGTTTTCGACCAGGCGGAGGCCAGGATGCACGTGCAGAAAGCCATCCTTTTATTACTACTCGAAGGGGAAAGCCGTCGTTTCCCGGTTAGGAGCGTGCATGCCTGAGAAAGTCGTCCTTGCATACTCGGGAGGTTTGGATACCTCCATCATTATTCCGTGGCTGAAGGAGAACTATTCCTACGATGTGATTGCCATGGTCGGCGACGTCGGTCAGGGCGATGACCTCGAGGCCGTCGTCAATAAGGCTTACAAGACCGGCGCGAGCAAAGTCGTGGTCGAGGATCTGCGGGAAGAGTTCCTCACAGGCTACGTCTTTCCAGCGCTGCGGGCGGGCGCGGTGTACGAGCACAAGTACCTGCTCGGAACTTCGCTGGCGCGTCCGGTGATCGCGAAGCGGCAGGTGGAGGTTGCTCTGCAGGAAGGGGCAACCGCCGTTGCTCACGGCTGCACCGGCAAGGGGAATGATCAGGTGCGCTTTGAGCTGACGTATCAGGCACTGGCTCCGGAACTGAGAACCATCGCACCGTGGCGGGAGTGGACGCTGAAATCCCGAGAGGATTGCCTGGACTATGCCGCGGAGCACGGCATCCCCGTGTCCGCCAGCCGCGAGAAGATCCACAGCCGTGATCGCAACCTATGGCACCTGAGCCACGAAGGGGGAGAGTTGGAGGACGCTGGAAACGCGCCGTTGTCCAGCACATGGCAGATGACGAGGTCTCCGCAGGAAGCTCCCGATCGCGAGGAGCAGGTGGAGATCGGCTTCGAGAAGGGAATTCCGGTTGCGGTCAACGGGATGAAGCTCGATCCTGTGTCGCTGGTGGAACTTCTGAACGAAATCGGCGCGAGAAATGCGATCGGGCGAATTGACCTGGTCGAAAACCGCTTTGTGGGGATCAAATCCCGCGGCTGCTATGAAACACCGGGCGGGACGCTGCTTCTCACGGCTCATCGCGAACTGGAAGCCCTCTGCCTCGATCGCGACCTGATGCACTTCAAGCAACACGTCGCGCTCAAGTATGCGGAGATGGTCTACTTCGGACTGTGGTTCACGCCGTTGCGCCAGGCGCTCGACGCGTTCGTCGAAAGCACGCAGGGCGAGGTCACTGGCGAAATCGCGCTCTCTCTGTACAAGGGAAACGTCGCCATCGCCAACCGCCAGTCTGCGTACTCGCAGTACAGCTCCGACCTGGCTGCATTCACCATGGGCGACAGTTACGATCAGAAGGATGCCGCCGGGTTCATTCGCATTCTGGGTCTTCCATCGCGATCAAGGGCCCACACGCGCGTCGAGGTGACCAGGTGAAAATGTGGTCAGGCCGTTTCCGGCAACCGCTCGATCCGGAGTTCGAACGCTGGCAGCGCTCGTTCCCTTTTGAGCGGTGCTTGCTCGAGCATGAAATCGAGGCCAGCCGGGCGCACGGGCGCGCACTGAAGAACGCTGGAGCGATTTCGGCGGAGGAACTCGCGTCGATGCTGTTCGGCCTCGATCAGATTCGCGAGAAAGCCGCTGCAGATCTGGCGTTCCTGGAAGACGAGGAAGCGGAGGACGTCCACCACTTCGTCGAGAAGAAGCTGGTTTCGCTGATCGGCGATGCCGGATACAAACTGCACACCGGACGAAGCCGGAATGAGCAGATCGCAACGGACCTTCGTTTGTACGTCCGTGGCAGCATCGACGAGTTGCAGGTCAAGCTCGCCGACCTTCTCGATGCCTTTCTCGCCAGTGCGGAGCGGGCGGGCAATGCGGCCATGCCTGCATACACACATCTACAGAAAGCTGAGCCGGTTCTGGTCGCGCACTGGCTCCTCGCCTATGTCGAGATGTTCACCCGAGATTCCGAGCGCCTGGCCGACTGCCGTAAGCGGGTGAATCTGTGTCCGCTCGGTTCAGGAGCGGTTGCCGGAACGACCATCGCGCTGGATCGCCGCGCCATGACCGCGGAACTTGGCTTCGATGCGCCCACGGCCAACAGCGTGGACGCGACCAGCGACCGCGACTTTGTGCTGGAATTTGTGACTCACCTGTCCTTACAAGGGGTACATCTGAGCCGCTGGGCTGAGGAGATGATTCTGTTCTCGACGCAGGAGTTTGGCTTCTTGCGCTTGCCCGAGGCGTATTCGACGGGCAGCAGTGCCATGCCGCAGAAGAAGAACCCCGATCTGCTGGAACTCGTGCGGGGCAAGGCCGGGCGAGTTGCGGGAAGCGCGACTACCCTTCTCATGTCCGTGAAGGGTTTGCCACTGGCTTACAACAAGGACCTGCAAGAAACCCAGGAGCCCCTATTCGACGCGAGCGAGACCTCTCTCACCATGCTCCCGCTCGTGACGGGCTGGATGAGAGCGGTGGAGTTCGAATTCGAGCACATGCAGATGGCCACGCAATCCGGTTTCATGAATGCCTGGGCCGCGGCGACCTACCTGGTGGAGCGTGGAGTGCCTTTTCGGTTGGCGCACGAGCAGGTCGGGAAAGCTGTTGTGTTCTGCGTGGAAAAGGGCTGCGAGTTGCGAGACCTGTCGCTTGAGCAGTTACGCCAGTTCAGCCCGCTGATTGAGGCTGACTTTCATTCCCGACTGGAACTCGATGCCGTGCTGGCAATTCATGACGTAGTCGGCGGAACTGCCCCTGGCCGCGTGAAGCAGGCAATCAGCGATGCGAGGCAGCGAGTCGCGGCCATGCGTGGAGTGGCACATGCGCACGCGTGAGGCTATCCTCCCCGATGCGGAGAGGATTCACGAACTGATTTCCGTGCATTACGAGGCTGGAACGCTCCTGCCTCGCGCTCTGCCGGAGATATGTGAGAACATCCGCGATTTCAGAGTGGTCGAGGAGCATGGCCGGATCGTGGGCTGTGGCGCGCTGCATCTCTATGGGTTGCATCTGGCCGAGGTCCGGTCGATCGCTGTGGATCCGATTTTTCAAAGAAGAGGCGCGGGATTCATCCTGGTGAAAGCGCTGTTGCGGCAAGCCGTAAGACATCAGGTCGGCGGAGTTTGCCTTTTCACGCGCATCCCGGAGTTTTTCGCGCGGCTGGGATTCAGCGCAGTCACGCGGGAACAAATCCCCGACAAGCTCTACAAGGACTGCTGCGTCTGCCCCAAGCTGCATAGCTGCGATGAGGTGGCGATGGTTCGAGGTTCGCTGCCCAACATGGCGATGTTGCCGCAGCCCTCTTCCGTACTGGTCAAGCTGGAAGCATGAGCGATTCGTCCGATAGCCGGGCCGTAATCCATCTGCCATCGGGATTCTCGTTCTCCGCCCTGGCCGCAGGAATCAAGGCCAGCGGGCGTCCCGATCTCGCGCTGATCGCAAGCGCACCTGGAACCAGGGCCGCGGCGGTTTTCACCAGCAACCGCGTCATCGCGGCACCTCTGCAGGTTGCGAAGACGTCCTTGAGGATGGCGCACGGCGTCGTTCGCGCCGTCGTGGTGAATTCCGGAAACGCGAATTGCGCCACCGGAGATGCGGGCCTGCGCGGCTGCCGTCGAGTCTGCCGGGAAGCCGCGAAGTTGATGGGAGTGCGCCCGGAGGAGATTTTTCCGTCGTCGACAGGAATCATCGGGGTTCCCTTCCCCACTGAAAAGGTAATCGATAACCTTCCCGGACTGTTCCAGCGCCAGCAGTCAGGCGTGGCGGGTGTGTGCGCTTTTTCAGAAGCGATCATGACCACCGACACGCGCCCCAAGGTGGCGTCGTCCAGTTTTCGCGTGCGCGGACGCGACGCGTCAGTTCTTGGGATAGCGAAGGGCTCTGGAATGATTCACCCCCAGCTCGCGACCATGCTGGTGTACATCATGACTGACGTTGCCGCGACCTCGGCGCAGTTGAAACCCGTTCTGAGCGAAGCGTGCGACGAGACCTTTAATTGCATCTCGGTTGACGGTGACACTTCAACGAATGACACCGTGCTACTGCTGGCGAGCGGAAAGAGCGGCGTTCGTCTGAGCGAATCAGGTGTGGCCACGCGGTTCCGGGCCGCCCTGCTGGAAGTGTGCCACTCGCTTGCGGAACAGATTGTCAGCGACGGAGAAGGTGTTCAGCATGTGATCCGCCTGGTGGTGGAGCAAGCCAAAAGCGTTGCCGAAGCACAGCAGGTCGCCAGGGCGATTTCGCATTCTTTGCTGGTAAAGACGGCGTGGGCCGGCGCCGATCCAAACTGGGGACGCATTCTGGCGGCCGCCGGTTATTCCGGCGTCCCCGTCAACCCCGAACGGGTCAACATCTATATCGGCGATCAGATCGTGTGCCGAAGAGGCCAGGCCCATCCCTTCGACGAAAAGCAAGCGCACGAGCATCTTTCGCAGCCCCGTTGCGAAATCCGTATTCAACTGGGGCGCGGCCGCCGTGCTGCTCAGTTCTACACGACTGACCTGACCGCGGAGTACGTTCGGATCAACGCGGACTACTCGACCTGAGGTGCCGCGGATGACTCGCGAGTGTTGAATTCGCGTTCGGGGGCGTATTCGACTCGCAACCGCTTCCGCCATTTTTTCAGCAGTTTGCGTGTTGCTTCGTAGGGCTCGGTACCCTCGTGTTTACTCGCCAGCGGCCCGTCATTTATACTCTTCAATGTCCGAGCGGGAGTAACTCAGTGGTAGAGTGCGACCTTGCCAAGGTCGAAGTCGCGGGTTCAAATCCCGTCTCCCGCTCCAGTTTTCCCAGCCCCGCCTCTGCGCGGGCTTTTCGCTTTAGCAAGGGATTTGGCGCGGTAGCCAAGTGGTAAGGCCGAGGTCTGCAAAACCTCTATCGTGAGTTCGATTCTCACCCGCGCCTCCAAATTCAGCCGCCAGCCCTCAGCGAACTTCCCCCTCTGGAATCCCGGACAGAAAAGGGCGGCCTGAAAGCCACCCTTGATATGCTTCTCAACCACGCACTAGATCCTCGTGCAAACCGCCTTCGTCTGCGTGTACATCTCGAGGACGTCTTTTCCCATCTCGCGCCCCCATCCCGACTGCTTGTAGCCGCCAAAAGGCAGCGCCGCGTCGAAGATGTTGTAGCAGTTGATCCACACTGTTCCGGCCCGCAGCAACGCCGCCGTCCGGTGAGCCTTTGAGACGTCAGCCGTCCAGATTCCAGCCGCCAGCCCGTAGATGCTGTCGTTGGCCCGGGACGTCAGTTCGTCCGGATCGTCAAACGGGATCGCCGCCACCACCGGCCCGAAGATTTCTTCCTGCACCACTTTCATGTTCTCTTTCGTGTCAATGAGCACCGTCGGCTCCACAAAGTAGCCCTTGTCGCCGACCTGCTTTCCGCCCGTCACCGCCGTGGCGCCTTCCGACATCCCGAGTTCCATGTAGCCGCACACCCGCCGCAGCTGTTCCTCGGAAACCAGCGGCCCCATCGTCGTCTCCGGATCAAGCCCCGATCCGACTTTGATCTTCCTGGCCTGTGCCGCCACTCCCTCCACCACGCGGTCAAACGCCGGCCGCTCCACATACAGGCGCGATCCCGCGCAGCAGCATTGCCCCTGGTTGAAGAAGATCGCGCTCGCTGAACCCGCGATCGCCGCATCGAGGTCGGCGTCTTTGAACACCACGTTGGGAGACTTGCCGCCCAGTTCCAGCGAGACTTTTTTCAGATTGCCCGTCGCGGCATGCACAATCAGCTTGCCCACTTCGGTCGATCCTGTGAACGCGACTTTATCCACGGCATCGTGCGCCGCCAGCGCGGCGCCCGCGGTTTCGCCGTATCCCGGCACGATGTTCACCACGCCGTCCGGGAACCCGGCTTCCGTGATCAGTTCGCCCAACCGCAGTGCCGTGAGCGGTGTCTGCTCGGCCGGCTTCAAAATCACGGTACACCCCGTCGCCAGCGCCGGACCCAGTTTCCACGCCGCCATCAGCAGCGGGAAATTCCACGGGATAATCTGCGCCACCACTCCCACCGGCTCGCGCAGCGTGTACGCCAGATACTTCGCGCCCGGCGTGTACGGCACCGAGAGCGGGATCGTCGTCCCTTCGACCTTCGTCGCCCATCCCGCCATGTAGCGGAACAGGTCCACGGCCAGCGGGACGTCGGCCCCCCGGGCAACCGTCAACGGCTTACCGTTGTCGAGCGATTCCAGCAACGCGAACTCCTCCGTGTTGGCCTCGAGCAGGTCGGCCAGCTTCCAGATCAGCCGCCCGCGCTCGGACGCGGTCATGCGCGGCCAAGGCCCGCTGTCAAAGGCCCTGCGGGCTGCCTCAACGGCCAGGTTAACGTCCGCGCGGTCGCCTTCCGCGACGTGCGCCAGCACTTCTCCCGTGGCCGGGTTGTAGGTGGGGAAAGTCTTGCCCGACGCGGCATTCACCCACTTGCCGCCGATCAGCATTTTGCGCGGCTTGTTGATAAAGTCGCTGACTCGGGGATCGATGTTGATTGGATAAACTGCGACTGCCATAAAAACCTCCCTATTCAGGTCGTCTTCCAAAAGACAATTGGACGAGGCGGGCTTGAGCGTGGGAATAGTAATCCCGGGGCGGGCTGGAAGGCAACCCGCGATTATTCCGCCAGCAATCTCGACGGCGGCTTTGTCCTGCCCAATGACCGAATGCATCAGGCCTCGGTTTCAAGTAAAGTTCATACTCCGAGGCAGAGAGAATGGAAACACTTTACATTCCGGTTATTCTGGGCACGGTGCGGCAGGAACGCATGAGCCATCCGGTGGCAAGGCTAATGACGGCGGAGTTGGCCAAGCGAGACGGTGTCGAGACAGAATTGATTGATATCGCCACCCTGCCGCTGCCGACCAATAATGCGGGCGAGGCCATCAAAGACCCGGCGTTCTCTTCCAGGATGACCCGCGCCGATGCACTGGTGATCGTCGCTCCAGAGTACAACCACGGCTACAGCGGAATGCTCAAGCATGTGCTGGATAGCTGTTTGAAGGAATACATCCACAAGGCGGTGGGGATCGTGGGCGTTTCGGCGGGACCGTTCGGAGGCGCGCGGGTGATCGAAAACCTGTTGCCGGTGATGCGCGAACTCGGCCTGGTGACGATTTTCTGGGACGTGAATTTCGGCAACGTGCGCAAGTTGTTTGACGCTGACGGAAAGCTGCTGGATGAGGCGTTCATCAAACGCATCGACAAGTTTCTGGGAGAACTTGTCTGGATGGCGAAGACGCTGCGCTACGGCCGCGAAAACGTAAAAGTGTAAAGCTTCCCCGCCGGTTACTTTCCGCCGGGATGCGGAGTATATCCGGGCTTGAAGATCATGCCCTCGCGGGTTTTGCCGTTCATGACAACGAGCAGCGGGTCAGAAAAACTAAGATGGCGAACACATCCCTGCTCCTCCGCCGCCGTCTGCGATGCGAGCCATTCCCAATCCACGGAGCCTTCGCCGGCGTCGGGATTCACGGTGAAGTAGCCGACCTGGAACGAAGTGAGATTCTGAAAAAAGTGGCTGCCTTGTGAGGGGATGACGCGAAAATCGCGGAACCCCGCCTCGACAATCACGCGCGCCCCGGAAATCTCGTCCCACTCAACCGGGATGCCAAGCCACGGATCGTTCGATCCCCAACGACCGACACCGATCAGCAAGTAAGGACGGTTGGCATCGGTGAGCCGCGCGTTGAAGTGGGACACGGCTTCGGCGACCTCCTGACTGCGTCCGCGCTCGAAGCGGTGGAAGTCAACGACTACGACGTCGCACAGATTCTGGATGCGTCCGTTGCCCAGAGCCTTCGTGCTCTGGCAGACAAGTTGGGCTGGATCCACATGCTCCAGCCGCAGATCCTCTTCTTCCCGCGACAACACAAGCGGGCGGATCTGTAGGAAGCCAAACTCGGCGGACTCGCCCGGATGACGCGGCAGGCAGACGGCAAACTCGATCTCCACCGGTTGCCCAAGCGCGTCCTCGCCCACTCGCGAGAGCTGGTCGAGGATCGAAGCAAGCGGAAACACTTCTTGCTTCAGGACGGGAGCGAAGCTCACGACGCGGACTCCGGGACGGCTGAGTCCGTCGTACACCGCATCGTTATCGCGGGAGTAAGTGGAACCCACGGCCTGAAGGGTGCCATCGGCCTCGGCCACCTGCAAACCAAAGCTTGCCTCGCGCAATTCCGCCATTGGGTCCGAGTTCTCCTGATGGTTCAACTCCAGCGCCCAGAAATCGAGTTGCGAGTTGGCGAGGATGTCTTCGACCGTGGAGAACTGAACCAGATGCCGCGGATATCGCGGACAGAACGTCAGGCACCTGCCACCTTCGACAACCGCCCGGCCCATGCCCAGAGCGGCGGCGGCAATCCCGTCCTCGGATGCCATGGGCGGGATGGGATAGAAGTTCCGCGACCGCACAACGCCGGAGAAGTCGGGGTAGAAGCGCTGGCCGTGAACCGCTCCCACCACCTGCTGGAGAATCACGGCCATCTTCTCTTCTTCCAGGCGGAAGGGAGTGGCGCGAACGTAGGCTTTGGCGTGCTGGCTGAACGTGGAGGCGTAGATGCGCTTGATGGCTTCGGTGAGGCGCTCGAAACGCACCTGAATATCGGGTTGCTGGTTGGCAAGCATGAAGGTCTCGTACACGCCGGTGAAAGGCTGGTATTGCGAATCCTCCAGCAGGCTCGACGAGCGGACGGCCAACGGATAGGTGACTTCCGACAGGAAGGCGGCGAGGTCGTCGCGCAGAGAAGCAGGCAGCGCAGCGTCCAGGAACCTGCGCTGGATTTCGGCGTCGTCGTCGCAATGGATGGCGAAGTCGAGCAGATTATTTTCGGCGAGGAAACGATCGAATACGTCGGTGCTGATGACAACGGCCGGGGGCACGGCGATCTTGATGCCGGGAAAGCGGCGAGAGAAACGGCGTTTATAAAGAAGATGACGCACAAAGGCGAGGCCGCGCGCCTTCCCTCCCAACGAGCCGGCGCCGATGCGGAGGAAGAAAGCGTCGCCTGACTTAAACGTCGCGGCGTTAAAGTCGCCGATCAGGATTTCGTTCTGTTCGTGGCGGTAGTCGTTGATCGAATCGATGAGGTCGTGCCGCAAGGCTTCGAGGCTGGGGAAGTCGGAAACCTTGCGGGGCCGGAGCTTCTGGGATAACGCAAACTCGGTTCGTGCCGTAAGCCAGCGCGAGAAATGGTTGCGCTGGCTGTGATAGGCGATGCTCTCGGCTGGAACTTTGTGCAACTGCTCTTCGAGCGCATTCATGTCGCTGGCCCGCGCGACTTCGACACCATCGGGCGTACGAAATACAAAGTCACCGAAGGCGCATTGCTGAGTGAGGAGCTTACGAAAATCGCGTAGAAAAGTCGGGGACCGCTTCTGCAGGAAAGCCAAGCCTTCCGCATGGGCGCGCAACTTGTATTCCGTGTGGCTGGAATGGAGAACGATGGGGACGTCCGGGACGGCCTCGCGGATCATCTGCGCCAACTGGAATCCCGCATCGATGGCGGGCTCGCCGCCGCGGGGAAACTGCACATCGGAGACGACCGCCAGCAGGTTGTCACGGTACTGCATGACCTGCTGGGCGGCGTCTTCGTAGTCGGAACAAAGCAGGATCTTGGGCCGGGCGCGCTGCCGCACCAGTTTGTGCGCCACGTTAATGCCCTCGCGGATCACGCGGCGCGACTGGGAAATGAGTTCCGTATAAATGACGGGAAGAATCGAGGAGTAATACCGGATGTTGTCTTCAACGACCAGCAAGACCGGCACTCCGACGGCGCGAGTGTCGTGGAAGACATTCCGCTTGTCCTCGATGTATTTGACGATCGCAATCAGTATGCGGGCATTGCCCTGCCAGAGAAAGATGCGATCGATATCGGTGACGCGGTTGCGGGCCACGAAATTCTTGACTTCGCGGTAGTCGTAAGCGAGGACTACGACGGGAATGTCGCGGCCGGACTTGTGGATCTCGTCGGCCAACTGGGCGGCGTTCATTTCGCCGACCGCCAGGTTGGTCACGATCAGATTGAAACGAGGCTGGGAGCGGACCAGATCCAACGCTTCGGAACAGCTGGACACATGGGTGATGCCGGGGATCTGCTGGAGGTTTAGTTCGCGCGACTCGCCGATCAGAAGTTCATTGAGGCGACCGTCTTCCCGAAGAATGAAAGAGTCATACAAGCTGGAGACGAGCAGGATATCCTGCACGCGGAAAGGCATCAGGTTGTCGAAACCTTCGAAGGTTTCCTCGGCGTCGAGGATCGGCCCGGTTCCGGGGAACGCATTCATGCAGGGATGAGTATATGAAAAAAGAAGCGGGGTGGATGTGATTCCACCCCGCTGATATCAGCCACTGGTTTTACTATCGTTATCTGTGGGGCTTGCCACCGTCGGAGTGCCCGCCGCCGCTGGGATGACCGCCCCCACCACCACCGGACGGACGGCTGCCGCCACCTCCACCTCCTCCACCACCACTCGGACGACCGCCACCGCCGGAGTAACCACCACCGCTTGGGCGACCGCCACCACCTGAGCCCGCGCTAGGGTAGCCGCCACTCGGACGACCACCGCCGCCGGCGCTGGGATAGCCGCCGCTCGGACGGCCGGCGCTCGGATATCCGCTGCCGCCGTTACCGCGGTAGCCGCCGTAAGGGCCAGCAGAAGACCGTGGAGTCACGATCGGCTGTCTCATATCGAGTGGCGGACGAGAAGCCTGGCGCGATGGTTGTCGCGGGATATTCTCGCTCCATTGCGGCCCCGAATTGCGCTGGGCCTGAGGCGCAGACCCGCCCTGCGTTGGGCGCGGGAACCGCTGCCAGTCTCCGCCGCGATTCTGAGCGGGCGAACTCTCACGCTGATTGCTATCTCGCGCGGCGGGTCCAGCCATCGGTCCGCTCGTGCCGCGGGGCGCGGGTTGCGATGAACGGTCGCCAAAGCGCCGCCACTGTGAGTTGTTTTCCGGAGCCGCCCCGCTTCCAGGCCGGTTTCCACCAGCCGGTGTGCCAGCACTGGGGAACTGCCTTGGGTTCGACGATTCACCGCCCGCCCTGCGTTGGCCGGGACCGGAAGGCGAAGGAGCGTTGTTCTGGGTCTGCGCTCCGGGTTGCCCGAACCGGCGGAATCCGGAGTTCGAGTTGTTGTTGGCGGGACCGGATACTCCGCGCTGCATCTGTCCCGGCCGGTCGCCGGTTTGAACGTGCACTGCCGGGTTCGAAGCGGCTTCCCGCACTCCGGGCCGCTGTCCGCCAACGATGGGCGTAAAGTGTCCGTCGCGCTGAATATTGCTGTGAACCTGAGCGGCTTCGCGGTCAAAGGACTGACGCACGCCCGCCGGACGGTTCCTGGTGAAGAAGTGTTCTGACCGTGCTCCACGGCCGATGGTCGAAGGAGCCGCCGCTCTGTCGCTCACGCGCAGGCTTTCGCGCGTCGGGACAACTGGCAGGTTGCCGGCCATAATCTTGCCGCCGCGGAAAACTTCCCGCGACACTGGCCGCGCCGTGAAGCGGCCTCTGCCGAACTCATTGGCTCCGACAGTAGAGATTCCACCGCGCACCCGGTCGTTGAACGAGGCAAGGCGCAGGTTGGAATACAGCGTTCCCCGGCGCATTGGCGGAAATCCACCAAAGCGACGACCGTTGTAGATATTGACGTTGAAGGTGTTGAAGCGCGACCGGTATCCGCCCCACCACGGATAGAAGTAGTCGCAGGGCCCGATGGGAAGCCAACCGATCGATCCAAAACCGAATCCGACTCCAAAGCCCCGTCCGAAGCCGAAGAAGGAAACATACGCAGGCGCCCAGATGGGACGATAGTACCGCTGCGAGTAGACCGGGCCCGGCCACCAAACCCACGAGCTTTCATATTGGAACCAGCGGCCATAGTGATACGGCGCCCAGCCCCAGGGCTCATAGGAGACCCAAGTCCATCCCCAGCCCGGTTCCCAAACCCAGCGCCCTTCGCGATAGGGAGCCCAATCGCCACCGACTGCGGGTACCCACACCTGGCCGTAGTCTGGAACGTTTCTCCAGCGTCCGTAGGTGTCGAGATCTTCGCTGCCCACGTAGTAACGGTTGGTACGGCTCCACGCCTGCGCGTTGCGGATCGTCCCGTCGCGTTCATCATTCCAGCGGTCCCAGTCGTCCTTGGAAGGGCCTTCGGCGATCTTGTATTGCGTGTCGTTGCCGGTGCCCCTGATGGTCATGAGCTGGCCCTTTTCAAGGTGCGTACTACCCTGGGGAGTCGAGACATCCGCGTCACCCTTTCGGACCAGGATCTGGGTTTCGTCTTGCGATATGACGAGGATGCGATAGCTGCCGTCGCGGCGACTGGGGCGGATCGAGACATTGGGAGTGTCAATCTCGACGTCCGCCTCGGTGTTCTTGAAAGTCGAGTAGGTGGCCAGCCCCTGGCCGAGCTGAACCTGAATCTGCGTACGGGTCAGGCTCGCGATGTTGGCTTGCGAGCGCCCGGACAAACGCAACAGGTTCGCGTAGTCGAGTTGGACTTCCGCACGGGAGTTGTCGCCGGTCGAAACCTTGTCGCCAGCCACGATGGGCGCATTAAGCGCGGCGGCAGAAAAGTCACCAGAATCGCCGCGCTGTGTGGAAACGTCGCCGCCAATCAGACTGATGCGCGCCACGCCAGCGTCAGTGTTGCTTTGGACCGGGGTGTTGCTTGGACCCTGAGCGTTCGCCGGGATCTGCGTGTCGGCGGGGTCCGGGACTTGGGCTTCGACCTGCGCCTGGCCGTCGTCTTGCGGCTGGGTTTCAACCTGCGACTGCGCATCGACTTGGTCTTCGGTGTCTTGGGCAAGGACGTTAGCTGGGTTCCCAATCATGATCGCTAGTCCTGCCAACGTTGCAAATAGTTTGAATTTCATGGCCCACCCTCCGCGTTGCTGGAGATACTTCCGGGCTTTCTAATGCAGGGGGAGGGCCAAAGGCCCGGTGGCGTTTAAGGTTGTGTTTTCAGCGAGTTGAGGGGGAGGCTGCACGGGGAATTTCACGGGCGGTGGCCGGGTTCAACCAGGGTGGTGGATTTCGGCCAGGAGAGAACGCACGCCCCCTGGTGCGCGACCATCCAGCCCTTGGTCTGTTGCCGCTCGCCGTGGAGGGTTCGCTTTCCCCATGAGAAAATTGTGCGATATTGAGGTTCGTGAAATGTGCAGGAACATCAAAACTCTCTTCAACTTCGATCCGCCCGTCACGGACGACGAGGTTCGAGCCGCTTCGCTCCAGTTCGTGAGAAAGATCAGCGGCTTTAACAAACCTTCGAAGGCAAACGAAGAAGCGTTCCTGGCGGCAATCGATGAAATCGCCGGCATCTCGAGGCGCCTGCTCCGCTCTCTGGAAACAAACGCACCGCCGAAGAATCGGGAAGAAGAGGCTGCCAAGGCGAAGGCACGCGCCGCGGAGAGATTCGGCGATTGAGCCTGCCAAGCACACTTGGTTGAATGAGTTTCTACTCCGCCCCGTTCTCGTCGGGAATTCCGATCTTCGATAAGCGGTAGCGCAGGGCGTTGCGCGACAGGCCGAGGAGTCGTGCTGCTTGGGACTTGTTGCCGTTGGCGCGGCGCAGGGCTTCGCGGATCATCTCATCTTCCCACTGGTCGAGTGTCATTCCTTCGGGGAGGAAACGATCGTCGGAAGAAGCCGTACGATTCCGGGGAGAGTCGAGATGAATGTCGCTGGCCTCCAACCGGCTATTCGTTGCCAGCGCACAGGCGCGCTCGATCACGTTCTGCAATTCGCGCACGTTGCCGGGCCAGTAGTGGTTCAGCAGGGCGTTCATCGCTTCTGTCGCGATGCCGCCAATCTGTCGTCCGGAATCCTTGGCGAAGCGCGCCAGGAACAGATTCACCAGATCGGGGATGTCTTGCTTATGTTCGCGCAGCGGCGGGATATCGATGGGAACCACGTTGAGCCGGTAGTAGAGGTCTTCGCGAAAAGTCCCATCTTCGAGGGCGGCGCGCAAGTCCCGGTTGGTAGCAGCGACCAGGCGGACATCCACTTTGATGGTGCGCGTGCCTCCGAGGCGCTCGAACTCACGCTCCTGCAGCACACGCAGGAGTTTCACCTGCGTGGCTGGCGGGACGTCGCCAATTTCATCGAGGAAAAGTGTGCCCTTGTCGGCCAGTTCGAATCTTCCGGCCTTGCTGGCGTTGGCTCCGGTGAACGCGCCTTTTTCGTATCCGAAGAGTTCGCTCTCGAGGAGGTTCTCGGGGATTGCCGTGCTGTTGATCTTGATGAACGGTTCAGTAGCACGGCGTGATTTCTCGTGAATCGCTCGGGCGATCAGGTCCTTGCCGACGCCACTCTCGCCGCCGAGCAACACCGTTGAGTTTGTCGGCGCGACGCGCTCCACCGTTGCCAGGACCTCCTGCATCTTTACGCTGCGCGCGACGATGTTGGGGTGGCTGTACTTTTGGCCGAGCGCCTCGCGAAGCGAGCGATTTTCTTCGCGCAGGCGGGAGACGTCGAGTTCCTTGTGCACCACCATGCGCATTTCGGCCAGGGAGAAGGGCTTGAGGACATAGTCGCTCGCCCCGGCCTTCATCGCCTCAACCGCGGTTTCGACGGAGCCGAATGCGGTCATGACCACTACCGGCAGAGTGGCATTCTGCTGCTTCAGCATCTGCAGCAACTCGATTCCGCTCATGCCGGGCAGTTTGAGATCGGTGATGACGAGATGCACCGACTCGGAGGCGAGCAGTTTCAGTCCGGTTTCGGCGTCGGCCGCGGAAAGAATCTTGAAGCCATCCTCTCCGAGGTTCAACTCGAGCAGGCGGCGCATCTTGGCTTCGTCTTCGATGATGAGGATGGTTGGCATTCTTAACGTGCGGCGATCTCCGCCACGGGATCCGATTCACTGACCTCTTCTGCCGGAAAGAAGAGTGTAAAGCAGGCGCCGCCATGCGGTCCGTTCTCGACGCGTATGGAACCGTGGTGACCGTCAATAATTTTCGATACGATCGAAAGACCGAGTCCCACGCCGGTTTTCTTGGTGGTCACAAAGGGATTGAAAATCTCCTCCCGCAGCGCGTCGGGAACGCCCGGGCCGGTGTCGCTGAGGCGAAGTTCAACTCCGGGAATGTTCTGGAGAGCGGGGCAAAGTCCCACTCGCAACGTGCCACCGCGCTCGTCCATCGCTTCGTAAGCGTTCTGAACCAGATTGAGCAGGGCTTGCTCCAGCAAGCTTTCATCAAGAGGCACAGGCGGCAGATTGGTGGCGTAGTGGCGTTCCACCTGTACCGGTTGGCCCGTCCAGTGATCGGCAACATACTTCAGCACCCGGTCGAGCAGGACGGTCAAATTCGCAGGATGCAGGTCGGCATGAAGGGGGCGGGCAAAATTCAGAAACTGGGTTACCAGCACGCTGAGGCGGTTCACCTCGGTCAAGATGTAACCGGCGAGTTCGCGGGGAAGCTCTTCGGACTTCTCCAGCTTTTGCGTCAGCATCTCGGCCGAGCCCTTGATCACTCCGAGCGGGTTACGGATCTCATGCGCTAATCCGGCGGAGAGCTGGCCGAGGGCGGCGAGACGCTCCGAGCGCCGGGCTTCAGCCTGGGCCCGTTCCAACTGGAGATTGGTTTCCGCCAGCTGTTCTGCGAGATCCTGGTACTGCCTGGTTTTTCGACGGCTATCCTGCGCGAATCGATTGACCAGCATCCCGGCCATAAAGAAGAACATGATTCGCAAGACGAGCTGCGCAAAACCGGCATCGTCGATGTCGTATTCCTGAAGCGCGGGATAAAGATAGGAGCAATACGCCGCCGATGTGATCAGCGTCCACAGCAGCGTGACCCATGGAGTGAAGTACAGTGCGGCGGTCACAACTGGCAGGTAGTAGATCGGGTAATAGCTGCTGTTGATGCCCACTTCGCCGGTGTGATCGATCAGCACCGTGGCCAGGACGATTTTCAGCACTACAGCATAAACGGGGCCACGTCTGGGAAGGCGCCGGATCAGCTGCCCCTCAAGCAGTTGCACAATGCCGATGGCCAGCAGGGTCAACTGCTTGTGCCACTCCCAGCGCGGAGGCAGAGCGGCCAATCCGATGAGGAATACAAACCAGACGACGTCGAGCCAGTCGAAATGCCTGGCTTCGGCTTCCGGGATCGGGGAAACGGGAGACACGCAGCTTCCATCCAACCGCAGAAACCCCTCCCACGTCAATGCGGACGTTTCAGATCATGTCGTCCGGCGACCGAGCAAGATTCGAAACAGCAGCAGCCATCGCCGGACGTTGGTGGTCATCAGAAAATTTTCTTTCACGTGCTCATGCCCGTTCTTGCCGAGCTGGGCGGCAAATTCGGGATGGGTCAACAGATACCGGATCTGATACGCGCAGCCTTCGACGGAATGCACCAGTGCACCGGTCAGTTTGTGGATGATCTGGTTGGGAATACCGCCGACCGCGCCTCCGATGGTTGGCTTCCCTTTCCACAATGCCTCGGTAACCGTCAGCCCAAAACCTTCCTTGATCGACTTCTGCACGACCAATGTTGAAGCACGTTGCAGGGCGTTGATTTCCAGGGCGCACCAGGGAGGAAGATCAAGAATAATGATGTCGGGATCGTTGCCGGCGGTCTCTTTGACTTCCTGGAGAACAACCGCGCCCTCGGGATCATCGCTGGCGCCACCACCGGCGAGCACGAGCTGGCAATCTACATATTTCCGGGCCAGTTTGAAGGCTTGCACGACTCCAACCGGATCCTTCAACCGGTCGAAGCGCGAGACCTGAGTCACGATGGGCCGCGAGCGGTCGACACCGAACTCATCGCAAACCTTTTGGACAAAACTGTCGTCGAGCTCTTTGTTTTTCTCGGAGAGCGGATCGATGCACGGATAGAAGAGATATTGGGGAATCGGCAGCTGCCGTGCGAATGATTGCGAAGAGAAGATCGCTGCATCGAACTGCTCGATAAAGGGCCGCAGAAATCCCCACACCCGGGGGTCGGGATTCGACAGATCGATGTGGCAACGCCACACCCAGCGAGCCGATGTATTTTCGCGGGCCCCGATGAGCGCCGCCGGTTGGGGATCGTGGATCACCACCACGTCTTCGGGAAACTGCATCCGCTGGCGGTTCTGTTCGTTGTACATCAGGAAGATTTCCTGAGCCTGCCGCGTCAGATCGTAGGCGCTGCCGTGTAACGCATTGTGGAAAGCCTTCGTGACTTCGTAGAAATCGTTCCCTCCAGTAATCACGTCCCAGTGGGTGGTGACTTCGAGTTCGCCGAGCAGCGGAACCAGGCGGTTCAGCATTTCGGCAACCCCGCCGCCAACCGCGGTGGAGTTGACCATCTTCACTGACTTCCTTTTGAGGTCGCGGGCAAGGAAACGCAATTCGTCGAGTTCGGCTTCGCCAACAATCGCCCTGTAGTCGTCCAAGTGAGGCGGGGGGGCAGGCGCGGGCGGCGTTTCCCAGGTGCGGGGCGACTGTCGCCGCTCGGGCCGAATGGGAACGGGCTCGGCGGCGGCCATGGGCAAGTCCGATGAATCGGCGGACGTCTCCGGAGTGTTCTCCGCGATTTGCTTCACAGAATCCATGCTTTGCTCTCCCTCCGCTATTCTCGGTTAGATCAACGCGCGTTCCACGATCCGCACAATCTGGCCGCGAACGTCTTCCAGGGTCCCGGTGTAGATATCGATCCGGTTCAGGGCGCGCGCCGTCTCCGTGAGCCCGACATCTTCGTGCAACCATTGCGAAAAATCATTTGACATGAGCTTGATCCGCAGGCGCGCCTCGATGAAATGATGATGGATGGAATGCAGGCTGACCCGCCTTACGCCCTCCGCAAACTCGTGCATGGTGCTGGCCACGAAGCTGGTGGGCAGGATGACAATGTCGGCAGCGCAAAAATAAAAAGTCTCCTGCGCCATCCGCGATCCCACTCCCGGATTGCGTTGCAGGTAGCTATCCACGATCTGGACGAATCGTTCCCGCAGCTCTGACACCGAGGTGAACGCACGCACATCCACGCTAGCCAGTCGTTCCGCCAGGCTGGGCTCGTTGCAGTCTGACAGGGCCCAGTGCGCAAAGTCGTTGGAAAACCCTTCGCGGATGAAGTGATGCTCCTGAAGAGTCCGGAAGGTGTGCTCGAAGATGGCGTCGTCTGGACACTGCCGGAGTGCGTCGAGCAGTTCCCCGAGCGTATTCGCTTTCAGCCGGGTGATGCGCAGAAGATGCGCAGAGGTATGAAAAAAGAAAGGCTTGGCCGGGGCTCGTTGAATTGTCGGAACCACTGTCGCATTTGTCATCCGTTCACCGCCGCCGCCGTTTCTCCTCCGAAGGCACCTCGTCTTTGGCAGGCCTCGAGCCATCGGGTTAGAAAGCGCAGCAGTTCTTCGGGCGGCTTGAGCCACAACTGCGCAGCCGTCTGCCGCCATCGCGGGCGCACCAGCACGCTCAACCCCCGGCCCTGGATGGCTCGAAACGCGTTCTCATCGGTGTTGTCGTCACCCAAATATGCGGCAGGCGAATTGGGGCCAACCTCACTCAAGAGAGTGCGTACCGCATCGCCCTTGTCGGTCTCTCGCGCACAGATTTCGACGCCGCCATCAAACTCGAGCAGGTCCAACCCGGATTGCTGGGCAATGGGTTTCCAGCCAAGCAGGACGCGCCCGCGAAGTTCTTCCGCTTCCGACTCATCAAGTCCGCGCCAATGTACGGCCACGCTTGCCGCCTTGGCTTCGGCCGTATGGCGCACTTGCTGGTAGCCCAGCCAACGGTCAGCGTCTGATAGCGCGGTGAGAATGCGCTCGTCCAGACTCGGCATTTCGCTGGTGCCATCGGGCATTAACCGCTGCCGCCCGTGGAGACCCCAGACTTCCGGATTCGGGTGAATGCCGAGGAGCGGAATCGTATCGCTCGCGTCCCGCCCCGACACAATGACAACGCGGGTACGGCCGGTACGGATGATTTCCTGCAACAGGGGCGCAACACCGGGATAGGGGAATGCCTGGTCGCGTTCCGTGCGGAACGGCGCCAGAGTGCCGTCGTAGTCCAGCATCAGCAGCGACGCGGACGTCCCGCCCACGGTTCTGAGAAACGAATCGAGCTGAAGTTGCGCGTCGGGCTTCAACACTCTTTCCTTCCTGACGAGGTATGGATCACGCGACGTGCACACTGGCATGAAGCTTTTCTTGCTTGTCTTCGGCGGCGTCGAGGCGAACCTCGCAGAGTTCCGTGATCAGATTCCCGGCCCACCGATAAATGTTGTGTTCCTTGATGACCTTGCGCATGCGCTGCACGCGCAACTGCTTCTCTTCCGGCTCCATCTCCAGGGCCACCCGGATGGCGTCGGCGGTCTGGTCGATGTCATACGGGTTCACCAGCAGCGCATCGCGCAGTTCGCGGGCCGCCCCGGTGAACTGGCTCAGGATCAGCACGCCGCGTTCGTCCTGGCGCGCGGCCAGAAATTCTTTCGCCACCAGGTTCATGCCGTCATGCAGCGACGTCACCAGACAAAGATCGGCGGCTCGATAGTACGGAGTGATCTCCTGGTGACTGTGCTGCCGTTTCAGAAAGACGATGGGCTTCCACTTGCCGGATTGGAAGCGCCAGTTAATCCGTTCCGTCTCGGCTTCCACTTCCGCAAGCAGGTCGTGATAGCGCTTGATGTGAGTGCGGCTGGGAGCGCCAATCTGCACGAACGTGAATTTCCCCTGGTAGCTGGGCGACTTCTCCAGGAACCGTTCAATTGCCAAGAATCGTTCCAGGATCCCTTTTGTGTAGTCCACCCGGTCCACGCCGATCCCGAGATAGGTGGCCTCCACGCCCAGGGCGCGCAAGAGAGCCGCGCGTTCGAGGTAGGCCGAGCCATCGGCCGGGTTCTCTGTGGAGTCATCTTCCGTCAGATCCACGCTGATGGGAAAAGGCCGGACCATGGTGCGGTGATCGCGGCGCAGAACGGAAAAGTGTTCCCAATCCACGCGTGACTCGACCACGCGGTCCACCGTCTGAAGGAAATTGTTGCAGTGCGACTGAATGTGAAACCCGATGAGATCGGCTCCCAACAGGCCATCCACCAGTTGACGCTGCCAGGGACAAATGCCAAAGGCTTCCGTGTTGGGCCACGGGATGTGCCAGAAGATGGCTACGCGGGCATCCGGTCTTTGCTCTTTGATCAGCCGCGGCAACAATGCGAAGTGGTAGTCCTGGACCAGAATCACGGGCTTGGGGGTATCTTTAATCTCCTGAAGCACAGCATCGGTGAATTTCCGGTTGACTTCCTCATAGTGCTGCCAATCCTGGGCCCGAAAAATCGGGCGCGTGTGCGCAATGTGGCAGAGCGGCCAGAGGCCCTCGTTGGCAAAGCCGTAGTAGTAACCCTCTTCCTCTTCCTTGCTCAACCAGACCCGGCGCAAAGTGTAGCGGGGATCGTCGGGAGGGACGCGCAGACGATCATTGGCGTCCACGGATTCCATGTCGGCGTCGCCGCTGCCGTGCGCTATCCAGGTGCCATCGCAGGCGTTGAGAACTGGTTCGAGCGCCGTCACCAGGCCGCTGGGAGGAACAACGGCATCGATCGATTTCCCGTTTCGCTGATGCATGTACGGCTCGCGATTGGAAACGACGAAGAGCCGGCTGCCATCGAGCCGGTTGCGAACCTGCACGGAGAGCCGGTCGGCGGTCCACATGGATTCAGCGGCCTCTCGCAGGCGAGCTTCACTTTCGGCAGCGCTGCGGGCCTGGTTGAGGCTCGCGGCCATGGTTGCGACTTCTCGCGCCAAAGGCCGGAACAGGTCGAGGTCGGGCATTTCCTGGCGCGAGGAGATTTTTCCCGTCCGGAGAGCACGCATCCATTGCGCGGCGCGGGCGATGGGTCCGGTGATACTCCAACGCACGATCAGCAGCGTGATGAGGACGATGAGGAAGACCTGGGCCAAAACGCGTACAAACGTCTCCCGCCACACGCGGAGGCTCTCCGCACGGATGTAACTCACGTCGTGGATAACGGCGAGTCCACCGATCAACTCATCCTTGCGCTCCAGCGGCAAGGCCTGGATATGGACCGCGGTCTGGCCAAGGCGAACGAATTCACTCTGTTCGTGATCCTCCGCGAGGGCTTTGGTCAGCGCGTGCGGACTGGTGGTGAGTGCCTTCTCCAATTCTGGAGTTATCGCTACCAGGCTGCCCTGCCGGTCATAGATGGCGACGCCCAGCAGGTGCTCCCGATTGCCAAAGCGCTGCACCAGTCGCTGCAACTCGTGATCCGGCTTGCCTTCCCACGATTTCTCGACGTTGCTGGCGATACTTTCTCCGAGCACCTCTGCCCGGCGCTCCACTTCACTGCGCAGACCGCGCTTCTCTCCCACAACCTGGTAGTACGAGAAACCGAGAGAGACCAGCGTGACCCCGAGAATCAGCGACACAATGAGCCGAGCGCTTAGCAATCGCATACTATGGGCCTCCTGCCGTGAACCTCGGGCGAGCCTGAGTGCTGATGAAGTACAGCCGCGAGCGGTTGTCTCTGAATGAAAAGGAAAGGAAAAGGGGCGGAGATTCCGACGCCCCTTAATCCTATACGAAAACAACTAGACAGGCTCGATGGCACTCACGCGAATTACATCGCTGGCGCCGTCCAAAACCCCGGTCACCTTTACCATCTTGTTGACGAAGGTCTGCGCCTTCTGCTGATCGTCCAGTTGGTAAATTGTCTTGCTGGCTGAATCAGTCAGAACCAGCTTGCCGCCGGACTTTACGATCTTGCCGGTGAAGGTTTTAGCCTCGGTAGCAGCGTTTTGATCTGCCTGGGGCGGTGCCGGCTGCTCTTGCGCTGCAGCGGTGGAAGGAGAATTCGGCGTCTGCTGCGCGCTTGCGGCCTGTCCGAGCAGACACAGACCGAACGTGATTGCAAACACCTGCAAAATACTGAGTAGTGCCACTTGAGTTTTTTTCATAGCAACTCCTGGGGAGGGATTTGTCTGTCTTTCTGGACAGAGCAACTCCCCTGCCAAAGGGAAGACTGGCGGCGTATGTCGTTGATATGCCGCTGGCCGCTCGCAGTAACGGGAATGCGCGCAAGGTAAAGTTGGCCGACGGGTAGAAAATTGTGCCCCATCGGTTGCTAGCACTCCCTTGGCAGGCCGGGTGCCCCGAACCGCATAAAGATTTCTAATGGTGAAAATAAGTAATTTCGCCTTCCGTAAGGACATCCCACCGACTACTGTTGTACGGACCCTTCAGTGGAGTGAGGAGTCAGCATCTCTCAATGGGAAAGGTCCGTCTCCGCTTCGAGCGCGGTGAATCCTATCTTCAAGGATGCTCAAGGGAATACACTTGCGTCGGGGCCGCTGGAGGGTAACGCGCACCAGTTGCTCAACCAATTCGCAGGCGTAGTGATTGCATGGGTGCCGGGACGGGCAGTCACGAAACGGACGACAATGACAAAAGTCGAAGCGATCATTCAGGTCTCAACGTTGGATGCCGTAAAGGACGCTCTGCACGAGGTGGGTGTCGAGGGCATGACGGTTTACGAAGCCAGAGGACATGGCCGGCAGAAGGGGCACACGGAGTTTTATCGCGGACGCGAGTATACGGTGGACTTGATCCCCAAGGTAAAACTTGAGATCGTGCTGGCCGATGACATGGTGGAGAAAGCTGTTCAGGCGATCGTCAAATCGGCGCGCACGGGCAAGATTGGCGACGGCAAGATTTTCCTCTCGCGAATTGACGACGCAATCCGGATTCGCAACGAGGAACGTGGTGGCAGCGCTCTCTAGGCGCATCGCCGCGAACATGGCTTTGGAAACAGCGGAGATCGACCTCCCTCCTCCGCCAGAAATATTTCGCGGTCGGAGGGACCGTCATCGGAATGAACACCGTGGCCATCGCCAGTAGCAAATTGCGGGATCTGTACGCCAGGGAATCCGCGAGTATTGAGCAGGAATTTTCCGTGACCGGCGAGGGCAGCGTCGCTGTCGCCCGGCGAACCTCAGTTGTCGATACCATCTTGCTGCGCCTTTGGAATGAGGCCATCTCTCCTGACCCGGAAGGGCCCAAGAACTTTGCGCTGGTCGCCACCGGCGGATTTGGCCGAGGCTGGCTGTTTCCCCACTCTGATATTGATCTGCTGTTCCTGCACGCCGGCAGTGGCTCTGAAAACGACTTCAAGGACTCCATCCGCCGTTTTTCCCAGGAATTGTGGGACCTGAAGCTGAAACTCAGCCCGGCCACGCGCACCTTGGCCGAGTGCGAGCGTTTTGATCCCAACAACGTCGAATTTGCCATCTCACTGCTGGATTGCCGGTACCTGGCTGGTAATCGCGATCTGTTCGCACGACTGCGCGAGAAAGTCGTTCCCCGCCTGGTGGCGCGCGAGTGCAAGAACCTGATCCAGAACCTGGGCGAGATTACGCGGGGGCGCCATCACAAATTCGGCAACACCGTCTTCCATCTTGAGCCGAACGTGAAGGACGGACCCGGCGGGCTGCGCGATTACAACGTCGCATACTGGCTGGCGTTGATCTCGGCCATGGAGAAGTTGCGGACGTGGCCGGACCCGAAAACTCTGTTGCCGGTTTCCTCGCGCAGGCCGCTCGAAGACGCATTGGATTTTCAGATGTCGGTGCGATGCTTCCTCCACTTCCGGCACGGCCGTCACGACAATAATTTGAGTTGGGAGGCGCAAGATGAAGCGGCCGCCAGGAAGATCGGTGCTTCCGATGCCGAGGTCGCGACCGCTGCGGACTGGATGCGGCTCTATTTTGGGCATGCGCGGGCCGTGCACCGCGTTTGCACGCAGCTATTGGAGGAGATCCCGGCGGCGTGGTCGTCCTTGTCCCGCCAATTGCAGAATTGGAAATCGCGGGTCTCAACCCCGGACTTTTCCGTCGTGGATGGACTCGTGTTCCTGCAACAGCCCGGCACCTTGGAGAATCCAGAGATGCTGCTGCGGCTGTTTCACTTCATAGCGGAACAAGGCGTGAAGCTCAGCACAACCACGGAGTACAAGATTGAACAGGCACTTCCGTCGCTGGCGGCAACCCCGCCGCGCGGTGCCGAGCTATGGCTCTACTTGCAGGAAACGCTGGTGCAGCCGCACGCAGCCGACGCGCTGCGAGCCATGAATGCGCTTCGCTTGTTGCCGCTCCTGTTGCCGGAACTCAAGGGGATCGAAGCCCTGGTGGTTCGGGATTTCTACCACCGGTTCACGGTGGACGAGCACTCTTTCCTGGCCATCGAGCACCTGCACCGGCTGAAAGAGTCCAAGTCAGAGTGGGACAAGCGATTCGCCGAGTTACTGGGTGAACTCGAACAGCCAGAACTGCTGTACCTGGCGTTGCTGCTCCACGATTCCGGCAAGGCGTTACCGGGAGACAATCACGTCGAAGGCAGCCTGGAACTGACCGACACTTGTGCTGAGCGCCTGGACCTCGATCCGGCGGATCGCGAAACCCTGAGGTATCTGGTGGGAAGCCACCTGGAGATGTCGACGGCGATGAGGCGGGATGTGTTTGACCCGGCGAACGTGAAGTCGTTTGCGGAAAAAGTCGGAGCGCCGGAACGATTGAAGATGCTGTGCCTGCTGACCTTCGCCGACATCAAGGCGGTTAATCCGGAGGCCATGACGCCCTGGAAGGCGGACAGCCTCTGGCAACTGTACATTGCGTCCACCAACTATCTGAGCCGGAGCGCTGACGAGCGCGTGCACACGGAAGAGCACAGCTCAAACCTGGCACATCTCCGGTCACTCGCTCCGGTGGCCGGGAAGAAGATCAACAACTTTCTGGAAGGCTTGCCGCAGCGTTATCTGCGCATCCACGGAGCCAGCGATGTGCTGATGCATGCGGAGATGGCGGCGCAACTGGGCCAGGAACCAATCCAGTTGAGCCTGAAGCAGGTGCGTCACTGGTATGAACTGGCGTTGATTACCACCGACCGTCCGTTCCTGTTCGCCTCGGTGTCGGGAGCGCTGGCCGCGTGGGGAATGAACATCGTCAAGGCGAACGCGTTTTCGAATGGCGCCGGAGTGGTTGTCGATACGTTTTATTTCACCGATCGCTTCCGAACGCTGGAGTTGAATCTGCCGGAGTGGGAACGTCTGAAAAAGAGCATTGTTGAAGTGATTGGTGGGAAGGCTGACGTTGCGCGCATGCTGCAGGACCGGCTCAGATCGGAAAAGCTCAGCGGCACCAAAGTCAAGATCTCAACCCAAATCGAGTTCGACGACGATTGCTCCGCCCACAGCACCTTGGTGCAGGTCCTGACCCAGGACCGGCCGGGACTTCTCTACAAGATGTGCTCCCAGATCTCAAGACAGGAATGCAATATCGAGATCGCCTTGATCGAGACCGAGGGGCAGATGGCAATCGACGTCCTCTATCTCACGTCTGGCGGGGTGAAGCTGAGCCCGGACCGCCAAGCCGAATTGGGCCGCGCGCTCCGGGAAGAACTCGACACAAAGTAAACGCCCATTGACGGCAACGGGGCACGGCCAGTTCAGAGTTGGCAGATTCTGCGCGCCACGCGCACAAAAAGCCCCGCTCTCTGCGAGCGAGGCTCTTTGCTGACCCTTTGTCCAAGCCTAGTTTGGTTTCGACCCCTTCGGTTCGTCCTTTTTGGGCTTGGATGGTTCCTCCCGTTTGGGCTGAGGCGCACGCTCTGCCTTGGGGGGAGGCGTCGGCCTTTCCCGTTGCTGCTGCCACTGGTGCTGCTTGGTTTCCTGGTCCTGCGCTTGTCTATCGCTCTTGGGCTGCACGGGCGGCGCGGGTCGCGTGAGCGGATGCGGCGACTCGGGCTGCGAGCGATCTTCATTGCGCGTTTGAGGATTGCGCATCTCCGGCGCGCGCGGCTCCTCCGGACGCGAGGCCTCGGGCCGCTGAGGCTCAGGGCGCTGCGACTCGGGCCGAACCGGCACTGCCGGCGTGCCTTGTGGGCGCGGGGCCGTCCATTCCGGCCGGGGTGCAGGCTGATTGGGACGCTCATTGTCGCGAGCGGGCTTGTTCCCCATCGTCGCAGGCGGGTTGGGACGATCATTCTCATTGTCACGAGCGGGCTTGTTCCCCATCGTCACGGGCGGGTTCGGACGATCATTCCCAGCCTCCGGCCGATTCGCCATCGGAGTCACCGGCCGTGAGGGCCGGGCCACCAACGGATCTTGCCGCTGAGACAGAGGCACGGTCGGCGCCGCAGGAGTACGCTCCGTCACTACGCGGCGGTTCGCCACAGCGGAAGGCGGCGCGATCCGGGTCGGCCGTCCGGTCCCGATCACGCTGGGACGCCCGGGTGCAACCCCGGTCTCGTGTGTAACTTGCGCCTGTTCGATTTCCCGCTGCTGCACCTGCACAACATTCCGCGCCACCGGACGCGCGTTCACAAAGGTCTCACGCGACACCGCGGTGACGGCATTGCGTGCGCCCTGGTTCGCATACGTAATGCGAGTCATGTTCGTGTTTCTGTTCACCGTGTAGTAGTTGTAAACGTTCGTCACGCGGGTGACGTTCACCACCGTATTGGTCACGTTCACCTGGTTTACGTACCCCCGGCTCACGTGGTACGCGGGAACGAAAACTTCACCGGGTCCGAGCGGAAACCATGCCACGCCGGGACCACCGCCCAAAGAGAGGGAAAAATGGAATCCCCCACCTCCTCCGACGAAAGCGACCAGCGCCGGCGCGTATACAGGACGGATCACCACCGGTCCGGGCACCCACGCCCAGCCTCCACCCACCTGGCACCAGCGCCCGTAGTGGAAAGGGGCAAACCCCCAGGGCTCATCGTCGACCCAGGTCCATCCCCAGGGCGCGACCCAGACCCAATGACCGTAGCGATACGGCGCCCAGCCAACTGCAACGTGCGTGGGCACCCATACCGGGCCGTAGTTCGCCGTGTAGCTCCAGCGGCCGTAATCATCCAGATCCTCGTAGCCGGTCATTTCGCGGGAAACGTAGTTCGCTGAGTCCGCCCGGTCTTCGCGACGGTCACGCTCCAGGGCCCAATTGTCGAAAGCGTCGGGCCGCGGCAATTGATTGATGTCGTAGCTCAGCTCATCGTCTCCGCTGAATATGGCCTCCTGATTCGCAACGACCGTGTAGTTCTGTCCACCACCGATCGCCTCGCCGCGACCCTGAATCACATCCACGGTGGTGGTGTGCCCGTCTGCGTCGACGTCAACGCGGTATTCTCCATTGCGCTGGATCTGGAACGCCAGGTTGGGAGTATCAACTTCGATGGTGTCGTCATCGTCGAGGTGGCGCACGTGCAACATCACCGTTCCGTCAGCCAGCCGTAGCTGAATCGAGCGGTCGTCGAGGGCGAGGAACGTCAGGCTGGTTTCGCTGCTCAACCGGATGGCCGTGGAACCCACGTGCAGTTCCGCGCGCGAATTCTTGTCGGTCCACAGGTTGTCACCCGTCGTCAACGGACGGTTGGGAACGGCCTCGACCCAATCCCCTTCTCCGCCGGGCTGGAATGAGACCGAACCCTGGGCGTAGTTCATGCGAGCAACGCGGGCAGGCGGATCCTCATCGTCGTCGGCCCATGCGCGGACGGGAAGAAATAAAGAGGAGATGATCACTGCTCCGCAGAGAAACTTTATCCAATTCGGCAGGCGGTTCATGGTATTTGTGCCTCCAAGCAAAGTGCCTCGTTACTTTCTAACCCGGCTGAGCTTCGTATGTTTCGGCGCTCCCGGGGAGTGACTAAAGTCAGTCCAGACGGTGTCGCGACAAGTTGCCGTCGCTTTTTTCGTTGCTGGGCATCTAAAGCAACGGCCAACAGCATCGCGTTTACCGGCCCCCCATTTCCCTGAAAAATGATACGCGCATTGACGGAACATGTGGGGACGAGCTTGGAGGGCAAGGTTCCGTTTAAGCTACTCGGATGTCTGGCTCGGGAAGGACCTTGTGCATGAAAGTGAGGTGGTTTTCGATTCTGGCAATGGCGATCGCTTGCATGTCGGTGGGCGCGTTGGCGGGCGATCGCTCCCCGGTTCCGGGCAGTCGAATTGCTTGCCCGCGTGGAAAATGGTGCGCTGGATTCTTCTTACTACACACAGGCAGCCGAAATTTACGTCGCTGTGGCTCTCAACCGTGCCGAGTCGCAGGTGCTGCGCGGGGAGAACGCGAATCGCCGATTGGCGCATACCGCCATCGTCAAGAAGCTAGCCAAGGTTTTCCCCGCACCCGTCAGTGATACAAGTCACGACCGTTCGCAACAAAACCGCTTTAGTTCTTTACAATTCGGCAGCCCCTCCGTGAAATGGGAGAGACAGCTGCGCACATTTTGATCCAGCGTGTGGAGGGGCTCAAGAACTGCCCGGAGGTCGCCGTTGCTCCCGAATTCATGGTCCGCGAGACGACGGCCCCGCCGAAAGCGAGGTCCAGTCGACCCCGCGTCAAAGCGCGACTGAAGGTTCCGCGAGAGTGGAACAAGTTATCTAAACTGTGTGGGTGACCCGATGTCCGGAAAGACGAGACGGGAATTCCTAAAATCATCCTCCGTGCGATTGCTGGCCGCAACCAGCGTGGGATACATCCCTTCGCTGGCAAGCGGCTTGGCCCTGCCCATTGGGGAAATCACGTCCTGGGTTACCAGCGAGAAGCTGCGCTTTGCCCGGGGTGATTCCATTCGTTGGCAATCGGCCCCCGGCACTTCGCGGGAAGCCGCCATCAGCCTGGACCCAGAGAGAAGATTCCAGGAGATTCTGGGCTTCGGTGCAGCCTTCACCGACGCGTCCTGCTACATGTTCAACCAACTCTCGCCCCCAGCCCGCGAACAACTGTTTCACGATTTGTTTCACCCGTCGGAAATGGGGTTGAATGTGTGCCGGACTTGTATCGGGGCGAGCGACTACTCCACCGAGGCATACAGCTACGACGAAGGAGAGCCGGACCCTGAACTGAAACGATTTTCGATTGACCGCGACCGCGAGTACATCCTTCCCATGTTGCGCCAGGCCCGGGGATTGAATCCGGATCTGTTTCTCTTCGCTTCGCCCTGGAGTCCGCCGGGCTGGATGAAGGCGGGAGGATCAACGCTGGGCGGATCGATGCGGCGCCGCTACCTGCCAAACTATGCCCAGTATTTCTTGAAATTCCTTCAGGCATATTCCGAGGCGGGCGTTCCCATTCAAGCGGTCACTCCCCAGAACGAAGTGGACACCGATCAGGATGGGCGAATGCCGGCGTGCATCTGGCCGCAAGAATACGAGATTGAGTTCGTGGGACGGCATCTGGGGCCGCTTCTTGAGCAAAGCGGGCTTTCGACGAAGATATGGATCCTCGACCACAACTACAACTTGTGGGGGCGGGCAATCTGCGAACTCGATGATAAGGTCCTTCGGAAATATTCCAACTCCGTCGCCTGGCATGGTTACATGGGCGATCCGGAGATGGCGAGCAGGGTCCACGAGGCGCACCCCGACGCCGACATGCACTGGACCGAGGGTGGCCCCGACTACACGAGTTCCAACTATCAGACCGATTGGGCGGCATGGGGACAGATTTTTGCCGGAGCAGTGCGCAACTGGTGCAGTTCGGTGACTGCCTGGAACCTGGCGCTCGATGAACAGGGGCGTCCGAATATTGGACCCTTCCCCTGCGGCGGCCTGGTGACCATTCACTCCCAGACCAGGGAGATCACACGCAGCGGCCAATATTGGGCTTTCGCGCACTTCTCCCGGATGATCCGCCGGGGCGCACGACGTTTTGATTCGCGCGGCATTCTGCCCGGAGTCGATCATGTAGCCTTCGAGAATCCGGACGGACAACGAGTGCTGGTCGTGACCAACTCGGGAGCTGCGCGATCGGTGGTATTGCGACTCGGCGAGATGAAAGCGGATGTCGCTCTGGACAACAACTCAGTCACAACGTTGGTCTGGTCTTGAAGGTTGGTCTTCTAATTATGACTAGGTCCGATCGCTCATCCGATATCCAGCCTGGAAGCCGTGCCTCGGTTGCGCCCCTGGCCGTTCTGGCTCTCCTGGCGATGACCCTCTGTTTCGTGGCGTGCCCCGGCGACAAATCGGCTCCGCCCATCACACAGACCGGGCCGAACGTACAGGTGGTCATGACCACCGGAGACCAAGCCAAACTGCTCGCGCCGCAGCCCACGGTATCTTTCGGGCAGGGCGGAAGTCAGAACGCGCTGGTCATCGCGGTGGATGCGAACACGCGGTTTCAGCAGATGGATGGCTTCGGCGCATCGCTGACTGACTCCTCCGCGTGGCTCATCTGGAACAAGCTGGATTCCTCACAGCAGGCAGCACTCATGCAGCAGCTGTTCAGTCCCTCGGCAGGCATTGGCATCAGTTTTCTTCGCCAACCGATGGGCGCCAGCGACTTCGCGGTGGGCGGCAATTACAGCTACGACGATGTTGCCGCCGGACAAACCGACCCTGGCCTGGTCAATTTCTCCATCTCACATGACACTGCTTACATCATTCCCCTGCTGTCCCAGGCACGGACGGTGAACCCCGCGGTAAAGATCGTCGCGTTGCCGTGGAGTCCCCCGGCTTGGATGAAGACGAACGAGTCGATGAATGGCGGGAGCACTATCGCCGCCTACTATCCCAGCCTGGCGCAATATTTTGTGAAGTATCTGCAGGCATATCAGCAGCAGGGGATCCCAACTTATGCGATCTCGGTACAGAACGAGCCGCTGAATTCGACGACTTCCTATCCGAGCGAATATGTCAGCGCAGCGGACGAGTCCGATTTCATTGCCAATCACCTTGGCCCCGCACTGAACAGCGCCGGACTGGGCCAGGTCAAGATTTTCGGGTACGAGCACAACTGGGACAACACTTCCTACCCGGAAACGATCCTCAGCAGTCCGGCTGGGAACTATGTGGCCGGTACTGCCTTCCATTGCTATGCGGGAGATGTCAGCGCGCAGTCCACGGTCGAGGCTGCTTATCCCGGAAAGGATCTCTGGTTCACCGAATGCTCGGGGACAGTGGGCTCGAATTTCGCCGGTGACCTGGTGTGGAATTCAGAACATCTGATGATCGGCGCGACGCGCAACTGGGCGCGCAGCGTTTCGCTGTGGAACCTCGCCCTGGACCAGAACTCCGGGCCGACGAATGGTGGCTGCCCACACTGCCGAGGCATCGTGACCATTGATACCAGCGCATCCCCAGCAACGATCACGCGCAACATCGAGTACTACGTATTGGGGCATCTAGGTAAGTTCGTGGTCCCGGGAGCGCGGCGCATCAACTCCACTACTTTTGGCGCCGGGAGCATTGAGGACGTTGCCTTCCAGAACCCAGACGGGTCCATCGTTCTGTTTGTGCTGAACGCGAGCGGCACAACGCAGGCATTCACCGTGAGTTGGAAGGGCACCACCTTCAACTACACCTTGCCGGCGCAATCCGTAACCACTTTCGAATGGAAGTAAGCCGCCCGGGTGCCAGGCGGGGGAAGTCAGCGGCGCCGGACACTTCCTGTGCACGGCGCCGGTCCCGCGGGCTGCGGTCAGCCCTTGATCGTTCTCGTCCCGGCATCCCACTGCACGGCTTGCTGGCGGAAGTACGACTCATTCGCCATGTGGCAAGCCAGGGCCGCGTGATGACCAAACAGCGCGTCCTCAACCACCGGTTTGCGCGAGCGCACGGATTCGAAAAAATTCCACAGGTGAGGCTTCACGTCGTCGTAGTCCGGTCCCTTGAAGGAAACCGTTTCCGGCATCGGTTCCTGTCCGAGTTTCGGATTGTTTTCCTCGTGCCATTTCTTCTCGTACTCCTCGCGCATGGCGTGGGGGAAACTGCCGTCGTAATAACTGGGCCCTGAGTCCTTGCCGGTCTGCGGGGTATAGCTGAGGCCGAACTCGTTCATTTCCAGAACGCCTTTGGAACCCTGGAAGCGATAAGTCTCCGGCATCTCGGTACCCAGGTTCAGGCGCATGTAAACCGGAATCTCGCCGTACTGAAACAAGCTCGCGTGAACGTCGGGCATGTTGCGGCCGTCCTTGAAGCGAAGGATTCCACCCATTGCCATGGCACGCTTCGGGGGCTCGTTCCAGTTGAGAACGAACATCATGCCGCTGATCAGGTGAACCAGCAGGTCGCCGGCAACGCCAGTGCCATATTCCTTCCAGCAGCGCCAGCGCGCAAAAATCTCGGGGCTGAAGGGCCGCTTGGGAACGGTTCCCTGCCAGGTATCCCAGTCGAGGTTCTGCGGGGAGAGATCGAACGGCGGCGGATATTCCCAGGCACCGGTCGGATCGTTACGCCCCAGCCAGCCCTCCACCATCATCAGATCGCCGATCATGCCTTGTGCCACCATTTCCCGAGCCTTCTTGCAGATCAGCGAACTGACCCGTTGCGATCCGATCTGCACGATGCGGCCGGTGCGCTTGGCCGCGTCCGCCATCTCAGCACCTTCGGCAGCGGTGTGCGACATGGGCTTCTCGCAGTAGATGTCCTTACCGGCGGAGACGGTGTCCACCACGATCTGCTTGTGCCAGTGATCGGGAACCGCAGCGATGATGCAATCGATGTTCTTGTCGGCAAGCAGATCCTGGTAGCGGCGAGTAACCGGCAAATCCGGCTTGGACGTAATTTCACGGGCCAGGGTGTGTCGCCCGTCGTAAAGATCGCAAGCCCGGGCACATTCGACCCCCGGCAAGTCGATGGCGGAACTGAGCAACCAATTCCCCTGCATGCCAATGCCGATGATTCCGAAGCGAACGCGGTCACTGGCCGCGGATAGCGGCGAGGCAAACAGCGGTTCGGGGCTGAGCAGAATGCTGTTCGCCGCCAGCGAAGCACCCGCCGCCGCGGCACCGACTCCAAGGAATTCACGGCG
>Ga0182021_10000578_pt1 | contig 39845 bp, 27 predicted proteins | sample 612E3MmetaG_FD_120493 | JGI IMG/M metagenome (GOLD analysis project Ga0182021, IMG submission 120493) | Permafrost microbial communities from Stordalen Mire, Sweden - 612E3M metaG (Illumina Assembly) | ecosystem: Environmental > Terrestrial > Soil > Wetlands > Permafrost | place: Sweden...
ATCCTTTTTCACAAACCCAAGCTCCTTTGTAGTCAGAAACGAAAGCTGGTGTGACATGCCGATCACACAGATCATGAGAACGATGGCCACCGTGAACTGCCCGACCACCAATGCAAGGTGCAATAGAGTTCCCCGCCGCCTGGCGTGAACCTGACCTTTGAGAATCCACATTGGCTCGAATGAAGAAACAACCATCCCTGGATAACAACCCGAAATCACTCCGACGGTGAGTGAGATCACGACCACGATCGCGACCGACAGAAGATCCCATCGGATAATGTGACCGAGCGGCTGGGACATGTGTGGCAACAGACCGGTCTCCGTGGCCTCAGTGATCAAGACTGCGAGAACCATTGCGCACAAACAGATGAGGAGTGACTCCGTCATTTGCTGTGCGACGATGTGGTGTCTCTGAGCCCCGATGACTCTTCGGATGGCCGCACCCTTTGCACGGACCAGAGAACGCGCTGTAGCGAGGTTCACGGAGTTGACGCCAGCAATGGAGAGAATCGCGACGCCCAACCACGCGAGAATGTGTGCCGATCGCCTGGCGATGCCGTTGTCATCGTCGAGGTAAAGCTTCTTGAGCGGAGCCAGCTCGATCTGAAGAGTGCCCTGGATGGGAATGGGAGCATACAATGCGATGAACGTCGTCAGTTTCGCCTGCAGGTCCATAATGGATGACTGCGGTCTCAGCTTCACAAACGTCATGATGTATTTGCTTCCCCATGAATCCAGGGCAGCGGGGGAAATGAAATCTCCCTGGACACCAAACGGCAGGATGAGGTCATATTTCCTATCGCCGAAATTGGTGACGGAGTTGAAGGGAAGCTCCTTTCGCACGGCGGTCACTGTGTACTCAACTTGCGCACCATCAAAAGTGTCAAAGCGGATCGTCTTCCCCAGCGCCTCCGGGGTGTTGAAGAGAATCCCGGCAAGCCGTTCGGAAATGAGCACGGATCGCGGAGAAGACAGGGCCGTGCGGGCATCGCCCGAACGGAGGGGAAAATCGAAAAGCCCGACTGCAGTGGGATCGGCGACCAGTACGTCCTGACGCAAGTTCTTTTTGCCCACATGAAGGGTGGCGGAAATATGATACAGCCGGGTCTGGCATTCCACTTCGGGGTAGTCTCTTGCCAGGATCGGCCCAATGGGGGCAAGCGTTGTGCTCACCAGGCCCATCGACGGTTCCCGCCAGACACTGTTGACGCGGCAGATCCTGTCGCCGTTCTGAAATACATCATTCACATTGTACTCACCCCGGATAACCATCGTGATCGCGAGACAAGCTGCCAACGCAAGAGCAAGCCCTGTAATATTGATGGCCGCGTGTACTTTGTCCCGAATGAGATTGCGGACGGCGAGTATCAGGTAACTCTTGAGGATGGCTCACCTCATAGGGCAATGGGCACATGGACCAGCGCGCGAGTTCTGGATGAAGATGTCACACGTTGAGAAGACTCATTTTCAATCACTGCGACCGCCATGTGTCAATGGTGCAAGTCCTGAAATCTGAACATCGGCCTGACGTGTTCGTCACGACTATCACATCACTCTTCTCTCCTTACACTCTGCGCCGTGCTTTCTGCGCTGTTCTCATCCATAGCAGCAAAGCTTCACCGGAATTCCCGCGAAGGCGGACCGTCACTCATATCTGAGGTTGTCGACCGGATTCGTGAGCGCCGCTTTGAGTGCCTGGCCGCACACGGTGATGAAGGCCACGGCCAGCGCAAGGGCGCCTGCGAGCACAAAGCTTCCGAAGCCGACGTTGATCCGGTATGCGAACTCCTGCAGCCAGCGGTCCATCACCAACCAGGCAAGGGGCAATGCGATCGCCATCGCGACCAGCACCCACTTGACGAATTCCTTTGTCAGCAGCATCACCACGTCCGAGACGGCGGCCCCTAGGACCTTCCGTATCCCGATTTCCTTGGTTCTCTGCTCCGTCACGAACGTCGCGAGGCCGAAGAGGCCGAGGCACGCGATGCACAGGGCGAGAAGAGAGAAGAGCCCGACGATCGCGGTCGTCCTCTGCTCCGCCTTGTACAACGCATCAAGGTTTTCATCAAGGAAGCTATACGTGAATGCCAACCCGCCGCCGCAGTTGTCCCAGGCGGCCTTCATATCGTTCAGGGTTTCGTCAGGAGGGCCGGGGATCACCCGGACCGACAGAAACGAGCCCGACATCCCGATCGGAAAGAGCTGCAGGACGAGGGGGCGGACCGGCTGCCGGAGAGATTCGAAATGGAAATCCTTCACCACGCCGACGATCGTATACAGCTGCGCACTCATCCCCATCGCCATCAACTGGGAGCCGATGGGATGCTGAAGCCGAAGGAGCCTCTCCGCCGCCTCGTTGATCACCGCCACCGGGGCGCCGGGCGCATGGTGTTCGCCGAAGAACTCGCCGTCCGCCATCGTGAGACGGAACGCCTCGGCAAAGTGCGTGTCGCAGAACATCCTGTAGAGTTGACGCGCATCCTCTGGCGGCGCCTCCTCCATCCTGAATGTGCTCTGATCAAACGCATCGATGCTCCCCGGCAACGACGTGGAATTGCTCACCGTGATTACCCGCGAACTCTTCAGGAGCTCCTCCCTCAACAGCGCACGATGGCTATCGTCGATGTCGGAAACCCTGATGGTGATGACCTGCTCCTTCGTGAATCCGAGATCCTTGCTCCGCATATAGCCGAGCTGATCCCTGATAATGAGCGTTCCCACAATGAGGATGATGGAGACGGCAAACTGGAACACGACGAGTCCGTTCCTGAGCCCCGTCCCCCTGCTTCCCCTGCGCACTCCATGCTTCAACATCTGGACCGGGCTGAGCGAGGAAAGCGAGAGAGCTGGGTAGAGCCCGGCCAGCGCGCCGACGCCTGCCGCCGTGCACAACAGGAGGAGCATGGTCGTGATGTTCCCGAGGGGTTGAAACTGCATCGGCTTGCCGGCCAGGCTACCCAGAAAGGGAATGAACAACAGGACAAGCCCGGCCGCGACACCTACGGCTATCGCGCTCAGGAGGACTGATTCGGCGAGGAACTGCCGGACCAGTTGCCCTCGCTGAGAGCCAAGGGCCTTCCGGATGCCGATCTCTTTCGCGCGTCTGTCCACACGCGCCGTTGCCAGGTTCATGAAATTGATGATGGCGAGCAACAGTATAGCCGCCGCTATGGATGAAAAGATGTAGACCGAGGAGACCTCGCCATTGGGCTCGAGTTCACTCTCCAGGTGCGAGGAGAGATGGATCGAAGCGAGCGGCTGAAGCAGGTATTCGTATCTGGCCCCCTTCATCTCTAGCTGTTCGTACGAGGCCCCGGTAGCCTGCCGGATCTGGGCCCCCATATAGGTCTTCAGCGCCCTGTTCAGCCGCGCCTGCAAGCTGTCCGGGCTTGCCCCCTTCCGGAGAGCGACGTACGTGTAAAGATTCAGCTGAAGCCAGTAGGGAGTCCTGCTCTCCTCGAAGGTCGAGAAGGCGGCGAGCACGTCATAGTGAAAGTGCGCATTGGGAGGGCAGTCCTTCACGACCCCCGTGATCTCATAGCTTGCTCCGGACCCTTCCACACTGAAAACCCTGCCCATGGGGTCGTCCCCGCCGAAGTAGACCTTCGCGGACGTTTCGGTGATCACCGCCGTGTTCGACCGGTTCAATGCTCTCGCGGGGTTGCCCTCGATGAACGGCACGGTGAACACATTCGCGAACGTCGAGTCCACCCAGTAGATCTTCTTCTCGCGGATGCGCCGGCTGCCGATGCGAACCACGTGCTCCTCGCGGCCCCCGAACACCCTCGTGACCGCCGCAACCTCGGGAAAGTCCTGCGCCATGGCCGCTGCAAGAGGAGGAGCGCTTGTGGCGACATTCGTCTCCGCGGAGGCGAGCAATGCCCTGACATGCACCCGGAAGACCCGCTCGGCCTGTTCATTCCACCGGTCATAGCTCAATTCGTCCAGCACAAAGATCACAATGGCGATGCAGCAGGCGATCCCCATCCCCAATCCGGCCACATTGATGAGCGAGACGACCCAGTCCCGCCTCAGATTTCTCCATGCAACTATCAGAGTGTTTTTCAGCATTGCGCCGCTCCTGGATCCAGGGACTGTACGAGCTTCCGGCTGAGCCGCTATTCATATGCGACGATGTGACGGGATTCGCCGTCGCCGCCCTCATGGCCTGAGCGTCTCACTTCTCAATCCATCCGTCTTTCAGCCGTATCGTTCTGTTTCCATACTCCGCGTTCGTTTCCGAATGCGTCACCTGGATGATCGTCGTCCCCTCCCCGTTGAGGTTCTTCAGCATTTCCATGATCTCTTTCCCCTGGTCGCTGTGCAGGTTTCCGGTCGGCTCGTCCGCCAGGATCAGACGCGGCTGCGCAACGACCGCCCTGGCGATGGCAACGAGCTGCTGCTGCCCGCCCGAGAGCTGGTTCGGAAAGAGGTCCTTCTTGGCCACGATGTTGAACCGGTCAAGCGCCTCGGCGACCCTCCCTTTCCTCGTGCTTCCGTCCAGCTTCTGGTAGAGCAGCGGCATTTCCAGGTTCTCGTAGACCGTGAGCTCGTCGATGAGGTGGTAGCTTTGAAACACGAACCCGATGTACCGCTTGTGCAGCTCCGTCAGCTGCTTCTCTTTCATGGTGTGGACAGGCTCATCGAACAGCAGATATTCACCCCGGGTCGGAGTATCCAACATCCCGATGATGTTCAGAAGGGTGGTTTTGCCGGAGCCAGAAGGCCCCATGACCGAGACAAATTCCCCCTCCCGGACATCGAGGCTGACGTTTCTCAGGACGAATGTCCTGACGGACTTGTTCTCGTAGACTTTTTCAATGTTCCTCAGCTGTATCATGGCCAGTCCGGGAGAATGGGTATGGAATCAGATATGGAACTGGGTCTTCATGTTCTCGGTGACGATATGTCCGTCAAACAGGTGGACGACCCGGTTCCCGTATTCGGCATAGGCTGGCGAATGGGTCACCATGATGATGGTTGTTCCCGCTTCGTTCAAGCCCGAGAGCAGGTTCATGACCTCCTCGCCATGGGTCGAATCCAGGTTTCCCGTCGGCTCGTCCGCAAGGATGAGCTTGGGGTTACCCACCAGCGCCCTGGCGACCGCCACGCGCTGCTGCTGGCCCCCCGAAAGCTGTTGCGGGAAATGGCTCTTCCGGTGCATGATCTGCATGCGCTCCAGCACCTCGGTAACCTTCTTCTTCCTGGCGGCCGGTGAGACCTTCTGGTACAGGAGCGGGAGCTCGACGTTCTCGAACACGGTCAGCTCATCAATCAGATTGAAGCTCTGGAACACGAAGCCGATGTTGTGCTTTCTCAGGTTCGCTCTCTGCCGCTCGGAGAATTTCGAGATCTCCTGCTCCAGGAAGAAGTATTCTCCGCCGGAGGGGTTATCAAGCATGCCGATCACGTTGAGCAGCGTCGATTTGCCGCAGCCCGACGGTCCCATGATCGAGACAAACTCGCCAGGCTTCACCTCAAAATTAATGTTATCCAGCGCCGACGTTTCGACCTCTTCGGTCGTGTAGATTTTCTTGAGGTTCCTGGTCTTGATCATGGAGCGCTCCGTCGAATTGGTGAATTGTCCGACCTTTCAGGATCGATCTTCAAGCGCAAGCCTCACAAAGCGGAGTTCGCGTCTCAGGGGTATGGACTCCGACACCTTCAGGAGCCCTCTGGCTTGACCTTGCCTTATGAGCTCCTCCAGCCGGTTGATCCCGAGCCGGGCCCGGAGAAACGACTTCCGGTCCCCTTCATAGCCCCTGGCCATGTTGTCAAGCAGCCCGATCGAGACGGAATGGAGACCGTGTGCGTAGCCGGCGTGCTCCGCGGCTTGTGAGAGCGCCGAAGACATGGTGAGGAGCGCGCACACCACGGTCCGGGCTTGTCTCCAGCTGTCGAGTTCTCGAAAATCTCCCACAATGGCCTGCCCCTGCTCCTGTGCATCGCACGGTTATTTCTTCAGAACAAGCTTTTCGATATCGCCGAAGTTGTCATACCCGGAAGTGATGACCTGCTCGCCGGGTTCGATGCCTTCCAGGACTTCGAAGGCCTGTGGGTTCTGGCGGCCGAGACGTATCTTTCGCTTGACGGCAAAGGCGCCGGCCTTGTCGACGACATACACCCACTGTCCCCCAGTCTTCTCGTAGAATGCTCCGCGCGGCACGATCACGGCATCGGCAAGGTCGCCCAGGCGAAGCCTGATCTGAAGGGTCTGGCCCCGGCGGATGCCCTGAGGGGGAGCCCCGTCAAAGAGCATGTCGACTTCGAACTTCCCATCGCGTACCTCCGGATAGACCTTTTCCACGGCGAGTCCGAGGGAGGCTGCCCCGAGATCAAATGTTCCCGTCTGGCCGGAATTGATCCGGGAAATGTAGAACTCGTCGATGGCCGCGCGCACCTTGAATCCGTCGAGCACGTCGATCTGTCCGAGCCGCTGCCCCGGGGATTTCGACTGCCCGATCTCCGCCCCCAACGATGTGAGCTGACCGCTGATGGGCGCTCTGACCACCAGGTCTTCCAGGCTGCGCATCACCATGTCCAGGTTGCTCTGCATGCGCTTGATGGACCCGTCGAGCTGCTCAAGCTGAACGCGCCGGAGAAGGGAATCCTGCTTGAAGTTCTCAATCGTGATGACCTTTTTCGCCTGCCAGTATTCGTATTCGTCCCTTACCTGTTCGAACTCCTGCCGGGAAATGAGCTGCTTCCGGTACATCAGCGTGTCCCGCTCGAAGAGCCTCTGCAGGCGGATGATCTGGTAATAGACGTCGGCAAGCTGTCCCCGGAGGGTAAGGCTATTCTGCTCGATGGCCAGGCGCGTGTTCCGTGCATTGTTGATCTGTTCAAACATCAGCGCTTCCCTGTAGAGCACATCGAGCTGCATGTTGGTGTTGGCGAGCTTCAGGATGCGGTCTCCTTTCGCCACTACGCTCCCTGCCTGGACAAAAATACTATCAATTCTACCTCCTTCGGCCGCATCGAGGAAGAAGGTCTGGAGGGGCTGGATGGTCCCGGTGACCGGGATATACTCCTGGAACGGAGCCTTCGTTACGGTCGAGACCGTTATCCGCTCCGTTTCGACATTCAGCTTCGAGAGGTGATCCCCGAACACCGAATACAGCACGAGCAACAAGACGAAGGCTGAGGGAACCCCGATTGTCACGACGCGCTTCAGTGTCCATCGTTTCTTGGGAATGATTCTGTCCACGCTGCTTTCCTTTGGAATCGTAGGGTTCCTGCTGCTGGCGACACCTCAACACTCATGCCATGGCTGAATTTCTTACAATTCGCCCGATCTACTATTCCGGATTATCCGGTTCCGAACATAGGGTGTACGAATTCGGACAGAGGAGCTTGACAAATGCTTTGAATATGGCGTACTATTACTGGCACGCAAGTAGCTCTCCAGACAGTCTCTGATCCTGCCTGCGATGCAGGTCAGAAGCTCTGCAACCAACCGGGTGTCTGCATGACCCAGTCCTCCGGCACCATTCTGCTTGTCGACGACGACGAAGACGTCATCACCGCCGCCAAGCTGCTGCTGAAGCAGGTGCCCTATGCCGTCCATTCCGAACGGAGTCCGGCGGCCATCCCCGAAGTGCTCAGGAGCGAGCAGATCGACGTCATCCTGCTCGACATGAATTATACCCGCGACGCAACGAGCGGAAGCGAGGGCTTCCACTGGCTGCAGAAGATCCTCGAGATCGACCCTCTTGCTGTCGTCATTCTCATCACGGCGTTCGGGGACCTCGAGACCGCCATCCGGGCGATCAAGGTCGGAGCCGTGGATTTCGTGCTGAAGCCCTGGCAGAACGAGAAGCTTCTCGCCACCATCTCCTCCGCCGTGCAGCTCCGGCATTCCCGACTCAAGGCGTCGCACCTGGAGGCAAGCCAGCGGCACCTGAGCGAGGCGCTGGATCAGCCCTATCATGAAATGATCGGCACCAGCGAGGCTATGCAGCAGGTGTTCCGGACGATCGAGAAGGTGGCGGAGACGGACGCGAACATCCTGATCCTGGGAGAGAACGGCACCGGGAAAGAGCTTGTGGCGCGGGCGATCCACCGGAGGTCGGCGAGGGCGCGGGAAGTCTTCATCACGGTCGACATGGGCGCCATTCCCGAGTCGCTCTTTGAAGGCGAGCTGTTCGGCCACGTGAAGGGGGCCTTCACCGATGCGACGTCCGATCAGACCGGCAAGTTCGAGGCGGCTGCGGGAGGGACGCTGCTCCTGGACGAGATCGGGAATCTTTCCCTCGCCATGCAGACCAAGCTGCTCCGGGTCCTCGAGATGCGGCAGCTTACGCGGGTGGGATCGAACAAACCGATCCCCCTGGACATCCGCCTGATCTGCGCCACCAACCGGCAGGTGCACGAGGGAATACGGAACAATACCATCCGTCAGGATTTTCTGTACCGGATCAACACCGTGGAGATCCACGTCCCTCCCCTCAGGGAGCGGGGGGAGGACATCTCCCTGCTTGCCGACTTCTTTATCGAGCGCTACTCAAGAAAATACAACAAGCCTGAGCGCCGCCTGGAGCCTGAAACGTACCGGAGTCTGGGAGAGTACCATTGGCCCGGGAACGTGCGGGAGCTGAAACACGCAGTGGAACGCGCCGTCATCCTGCACGAAGCGTCCTCCTACTGTCCCACGGATTTCGCGCTCGCCAATCCCGACCCGCAATCGGAACAGGACATGCCCGGGGATCTTCACCTGGCTGTGGCTGAGAAGGCGCTGCTCCGCAAGGCCCTGAAACTTCACCAGGGCAACATCTCCAAAGCAGCCGAGGCGCTGGGAATCACCCGGACATCCCTCTACCGCCGAATGGAGAAACATGGTCTATAAAGGCCTGCGCATTCAGTACAGTATCCGCATAGTGGTTCTTCTCGCCACCGCGGGGGGAACGGTCTACTGGATCACGCAGGCCGGCTCGGCCGTGCTGCCCGTCCTGGCCATCGCGCTGCTGCTGCTCCAGATCTACTCCCTGCTGCACCTGCTCGAGCGTCCTCAGCGGGATATCCTCAGGTTCTTCGAGGCAATCGAATTCTCCGATTTCTCCCAGACATTCTCCTCCCCAGGCCGGGATAAGACGCTGGAACCGTTACGGGCGGCGTTTGACACGGTCATGCAGGCGTTTCAGAAGGCCAGGTCGGAGAAGGAAGCCCAGTACCGGTACTTCCAGACGGTCATCCAGCACATCGGGATCGGGATCCTGGTGTTCACGCATGACGGCCGCATCGACCTGATCAACCAGCGTGCGAAGAGAATCCTGGGCGTCCGGCGGCTCACCCGGATCGACCAGCTGAGCAGCCAGCATCCGGCGCTCCCTCCAGCCCTCCTTGATCTCGGGCCGGATGAAGCGACGCAGATTCAGCTCGACGATCCGGAATCGGGGGATCCGGTCACCCTGTCGCTCCGGGCGGCGCGGTTCATCCTGCACAACGAGCCGCTGACGCTGGTCTCTCTGCAGAACATCCAAAGCGAGCTGGAGAGCAAGGAGTCGGAGGCCTGGCAGAACCTCATCCGGGTGCTGACGCACGAGATCATGAATTCCATCACGCCGATTTCCTCGCTCGCTGCCACGGCGAACAGGATCCTCGGCACCATCGACGACCAGCTTGAGGCCAGTGCCACCCCCACGGAGTCCGTCAAGGATGTGAAGGAAGCCGTGCGGACCATCGAATCCCGGAGCAACGGCCTCCTGAAATTCGTGGAATCATACCGGAAGCTAACGCGCATCCCGAAACCGGAATTCCGGATCGTGACGATCGGCGAACTCTTCGACCACGTGGTCCCGCTGATGTCGCCGAAGATGCAGGAGAAAGGGATCCGGTTCGTCCACACCGTGGAGCCGGAGACCCTGGAGATCACGGCAGACCTGAATCTTGTCGAGCAGGTTCTCATCAACCTCCTGCAGAATGCCGTGGATTGGGCCGGGGCGAACCCTTCGGCCGAAGTGACCCTCAGGGGATGTCTCGGCAAAGCAAGCCGTCCGGTAATTCAGGTGGCCGACAACGGGCCGGGGATCGAGAAGGAAGCAGTGGAACGGATCTTCATCCCGTTTTTCACGACGAAGCAAGATGGATCGGGGATCGGGCTCAGCATTTCCCGGCAGATCATGCGTCTGCACGGAGGAAGCATCTCGGTGCAAACCACGCCAGGAGTCGAGACGGTCTTCACGCTCAAATTCTGATTATGCGGGAGGCGAGGGTGCGGAAGAGGACTTCTCGCTCACGGATTCCACCAGTAGCTCAGTTTTATCATGAAGATGTTGTCCGGCACCATGTGCCAGAGCTTGTCGACAGATGGTCCGAACTCGAATCCGCCGATCTGTTGATCGTTTGAACGGCTCTGAGTCCACACAAGGAAGAGCACTGAGCCTGGCAAATACTCCCACCGCAGGACGCAGTTTCCCCGGATCGATGTAAAGTTGTACTGTGGGTTGCCAAATGAGAACGATGCTGCAGGTCCGATTCCGTCGGGATCCACCGTATATGTTCCGTCGTTGAGAGAAATGGTCGAGCCGCGCGTCCCGTAGACAGGGAGATCGTATGAACCGGGACGAGCAAGCTCCTTGAACTCGAGGAAATCTCCGGCAGAAATGAGGGGCTGAACGAAAACCTGGAGGCTGAGCCGGGGTGTGAATGTCCAGTCAAGCCGGATATTCGCCGATAGCGTCGTCTGATCCATCTTCCCGAAGACGTACCGCTTACCGTATGTCGCAGTCGCGGTGGGATCATCGAACGCGCCGACCCACTGCGAATTCTCGATATTCCGTGTATAGTCCGGTCCGATACTGAGCGAGATATTGCTCGCGGGATGCCATGTCACCGACAATCCCCCGTTCCAGTTCTTCGAACTGATACTGGAGTATCCATGGAAATACGGTGAGAGCACAACCTGCTGGTTCGGATCCGTGTTACTGTACAGACTCAGCTGGACGCCGGGCGGATTGAGTGTGAGCGGACCTCCGCGAGTCCTCCGGGTGTTGATGGTCTCCGCATTATACCAGCCCCAGAGATCGACATAGTAGTAGTTGGGGAATTCGCACCAGGTCTCCCAGTACACTCCCCGTGCTTCAAGATTTCCGTCAAAATCAAAACTCTGGTATCCTGCCGCGATCGCGCCAAGCTGCCGGTAGAACGGTGTTACGTCGGTCCATTTGTATCCTCCGCCGGCATGCATGTTGATCACATCGGTTCGTGAGAGAAAGCCGAGATCATTTTGATCGAATGTCGGGGAGATGATCCCGACACTGGAATTGAAGAGGACGTTCCCTTTCTGCTTGTTGACGAGAAACCGGCCGGCGAATCCCGTCATTGATGTCGTGCTGCTGTCGACTCCGTACGATTTCGCATCGGGGCGCTGGAAGTAGTGTTGGGAATTCTCCTGCAGCGAGATCATCCTTTCGTGGGTGCCGCGCACATGTGACATCTCGGTCCATCCCGAGAGTACCCATGTTTTGTCTGAATCGAAGGATGTCCAGCCGTCGATGCCGACCACGTGGGAATTGTTGTTCATGTCCGAACGCAGCCGGTCTTCGGCAAACGAGCGTACCGTGCTGGTGATGAGGAGGCCGATTCCCTGGCGCGCCTCGTTGAATTCCCGCTGGGCCCTGACGATACCGTAGTACGTCAGCGGTTCGATCTCCGCCCGGGTTGTTGTTCCCCCACTGGAGAGCCGCGCATATTCCCGATTCGTGACGGCTTGAATCGTTCCGAGATTCCAGGATTCTCCGATTTTCCCGGTGAGTTTCGCCGCACCCAGGATCCGTGTCCCGGGCGGGATATCGGCATAATCGGCATCCGGAATACTCCCTTGCGGCGCACGCCCGATCCGTCTCGTATAGAAAAAGGTCGGCACAGGGAAATTGAAATCCCAGAAATTGGTGACCCCTCCGTACCCGAATTGAAAATCGATGCACCTTCGATGAAGAACGGCCGCTTTTCCTGGTAGTAGGTTTCCACATCACTCAGGTTGACCACCGCGGGATCGACCTCCACCTGCCCGAAATCGGGATTCACGGTCCCGGTGAGCGTCAGGTTGCTGCCGAGGCCCAGCTTGAGGTCCAGCCCGAGGTTGGGGGAGTACTTGGATCCGTCATGGAACGGATCTCCCGACGGATAGTGGAGGTATTCCGCCCGTGTCGTGACGTACGGCATGATCTCGAGCTGCTGCGACCTCCCGAGGTTCTGCAGGCCGACGAGGTGAACGAATCGCGAAACGAATCCGCTCCCGTTTTTCGGCCTGAAGGTGTACAAATCGTCTTCGCTTTTGCGTCTGATATGCCGCTCAAAGTCTATCCCCCATATCTGTTCATCACTTTCATGATACCGAAGTTGCGAGAACGGAATCCGCATTTCCACACACCAGCCCAGCGAATCGATCGTCGACCTACCTTCCCAGACTCCATCCCACGAGTTATCATTCCAGTCGTCGTTATACAGAACGCCGTCGAGATAGGTGCCGGCGGCATCAATACCGAAGTAGAACCCGGTCCGGTGATCGTTGTAAGGATCGAGACCAACGAAGAAATCGTCCGAGCTCTGATCCATATCCTTCCGTCCCACCCTGGCAACAATCGAATCAGGATGCCGATCATAGAGACGGGCACCGACATAGAGCGCGTTGTCGTCATAGAGGATGCGTACGCTCGTCCTCTCTGAAGCCGGCGCCCACTCGGTCGGATCGCGCTGGAGGAACTCCGACACCTGCGGAGCCTCTCTCCACGCCTCCTCGGAGAGGACCCCGTCGATAACGATCGGTTGCGTCGTTCGCATCGCCCTGACATCGGGCCGGACGACCGCAGCCGAGTCGGCCGTACCGGCATGTCCTATGGCTGTCTCAAGAGCGAACAGGACCGCTAAGGCTATCAGGGTATAGTTCATGCTCTATGCTCAGATGTGACGTGCCGGTTCCATTACACACACCGGCGTTCCGGCCGGTTGCCGGCATTCCCCTCGCATCGGGTAGTGTACATGCGATCGAATGAATCGGTTTGTTGTTGAAGAATGCAGGGGTTGGAAGGGAGCATGCGCTTCGATAGCCGGTTCGGCCGCCTGAAGGTTTGACCAGCGGTTTCCGGAAAAGGTTGCAGACATTCCCACGTCACGGGCTCAGTTTCGTTCCTTCGTTGGAGCCGGTTTTGGGGCGGGAATAGATCCATTGAAGCCCGTCGCAGATGGCGGGAAAGGGAACATGCCCTTCATTGTCGTAGTTCTTGTTCTTTATCAATACGGAAGGGGGGACAATTTGTTTGAGAAGGCCCAGAAACCTCTCTCCTCTTTGTGCTATCGACCCATCAGGGTCGTAGGTGTCCCGTTTCCCGGGGTGTCGTTGTTGCTCACTGTTCCCCTCTGGAGCGTGCTGCTGAATCACCTTTGCGCTCACCCAGGACGGTACTCCGGTTCTCTTCGCACGGGTCTCACATCCATGTCTGGAGTTCGGAGAGCTTTTGCATGCCCGGATATGCTCCCCCTTGATCTCCAAGGCCGGCTATCCGGGAGGTCATTTCGCATCCCCTGACCGCTTTCCGTTCCTGTCGACGAGCGCGAATCTGGCGACGAAGGCATCGCCGCCCCAGTCATTGGTCCCTCCGTTGAAAGTCTTGTCCCATGCGTCCTCCGTCACCGGAAAATCGGCGGAGGTGGTATTGCCGGCCAGGTACACCCTGTCCTTTACGAGAAGCAAGGGCCCCGGCACTTCGTTTCCGCTCCCGCCGAGGAAGGTGCAATACCGTAGCAACTTTGCAGTCGGGTCGCAGAGGGCAACGAACAAGTCACTGGGACCCTTCAGGTTGGTGCTATAGGCACCGGCTGTCACAGGAAAATCGGCAGACTCGGTCCGCCCGGCGAGGACCAATAACCCCGAAGGGTGCACGGCGATCGAAGCGAGGTTGTCCGCCTTGCTGCCGCCCAGGAGTGAGGAGTAGAGCAGCCGACCGCTCCTTGGATCGAGCTTGAGGAAGAAACAATCGGACTCGCCTTTGTGCTGGCGGCAATACGCGTCCACCGTCGTGGGGAACTCACCGGAAGTAGTCTCGCCCGACAGCCAGATATTTCCATCGCCGTCTACCGCGACACTTTGGCCGTGCTCGTCTCCGCTGCCTCCCACGTAGGAAGCGTACTCCAGCGCTGTGCCGGCCGGATTCAGTTTGACGATGACCGCGTCCCCCCCGCCGCGGGCGCCGGATCCGCCGCTGTAGGTTTTGGCAAAGGCATTTGCCGTCACCGGGAAATCCGGTGAAGTGGTCGATCCGGCGAACCAAACGCTCCCGGACGGTTCCACGACGATGCCGTCGCCGTAGACCTCTACGCCCGAGCCGCCGATGTATGTGCAGTACACCAACTTGCTGCCGTCCGGGTTCAACTTGGCCACGAAGAGATCGCCGCGGCCGGAGGGGTTGTTGTCCTCTCCGCCCCCCTTGTAGATAGTCTGAAAAGCCCCGGGAGTCACGGGGAAGTCCCTGGATGAAGTGCAGCCAAGAACGTAAGCATTGCCTTCCGCATCCACGGCGATCTTGCCACAGATATCCAGGCTGCTGCCGCCGAGAAACGTGGAATAGATGATCCGGTCGCCGGACGGACTGAGTTTGACGATGAAAGCATCGCCGTGGCTGTTGTCCCTCGGGCCCTTGAAGATTGTCTGGAAGGCGCCGCGGGTGGTAGGGAAGTCCGGGTTGGTGGTATTGCCGGCGACGTAGATACAGCCTTGTTTGTCAACGGCGATGCCATGCGCATAGTTGTTGCCGCCAGCAGCACCGAGATAGGTGGAGTACAGCAATGCTCCAGCGGGACTGAGCTTGGCGACATAGATTCCGGTGGGCGTCTTGTTGAGAGCATCGGGCGTCGTGGGGAAATCGGTCGATTGAATCGGAGCCGTCAAGTAGATGTTGCCCTGAGCGTCCACCGCCATCCCGTGGGCACGGTCCTCGCCGCTCCCGCCGAGGAAAGTTGCGAGGTCGAGCTGCAATGCCTTAGTGACTGGTGCTGATCTGACTGAGGTCTCGTTTTCTTGTGCCGATACGAAACTTCCCACCAGCAACGCTGAGACGAGTCCAATACTCATGCATAGTGTTTTCATTTCATCTCCCGTGAAAGGCAATTCCCGGAATCCGACGGAGCCTCCGCAATCAGGAACTTCGAGACGAAGACATCCCCTCCCTTCCCAAGCGCAGGTCGTGAAGTGCTCATCTGCTGATTGGAGTGGCCGCCTGCACCGTAGTGTTCAGCCAGACCTCGTTGAAGCCCGTTCCCGCCTTGGTGATAACGTTCTTGACGTTCGCCACAAACACGTCGGGTTTGCCGTCACCGTTGAGGTCGCCCACGGCCGCCGCAATGCTGTTCGCGTTACCCAGCCGCAGCCCGCTGTCGGTGAAGCGTCCCTTGCCATCGTTCAGCCAGACGGTGTTTGGCTTGCCATTGTCGGTCGGCGCTCCGTCATGGAAAAACACGTCGAGGCTGCCGTCGCCGTTGAAGTCGCCGGCGACCGCCCCGCCCCTCCCCAGTTGTTGGCCGCTGTCGGTGAAGTTGCCCTTGCCGTCATTGAAATACACCCGACCGCCGGCCGAGGCGCCAAGCAGCAGGTCCGTGCGGCCGTCACCGTTCAAGTCGGCAAGAATCACGCCGCCGCCGCCCGTGGCCTCGATGTTGTGGGCCCTCTCGGTGAACCCGCCGTGCCCGTCACCTAGCCAAATCCTGCTCTTCGCCGGTTTCATGTTCGGAGGAGGAGTGTGGGGAATATTCACAACGACATCAGGAACACCATCACCGTTAACGTCTGCCACCGCATACTTGCACAACCCCCAGCCTCCGAGACTCTTTCGGGTGTCGGTGAAGTTGCCTTTCCCGTCGTTCAGCAAAATGCGGTCCTCATATCGGCCGGCCACCAGGATGTCGATTGTCCCGTCACCGTTCAGATCGGCAAGGTGCGCCGCATACATCGGGATGTCCGTGTCCAGTGGTCTTTTGTCGGTGAAATGAAACCGCCCGTCGTTCAGCCACACAACATCATCGCAGACGGCATCGACAAACCCGTCACCGTTCACATCGGCGAAATACGCCGGGCGGTTCGCGGGACCAAAGGATTGGTCGCTCCTGGTAAAATTGCCCTTGCCATCGTTCAGCCAGATGGCACCATCAACATAGGCCTCCAGCCGTCCGTCGCCGTTGATATCCACCAACTGGACATACCAGCTCTCTCCCGCGCCCAGCTTTTGTCCGTTCTCAGCGAAGGAGACCGCAACGGGCGCGACCGGTGCAACTTGAGCGACCGCGTAGTTGACCGGGAACTCACCTGAGTCGGCGACGGTCGGGTTCCCCACGAGCGACGCTGTCACGATTCCGGCAATAAAAGGGGGAGTCTTCATGTGGGATTCCTCTTTATCGTCTCAATGCTCGTGTGACGCTCAGTCCGCCGAGGTCAGCCTGTAGAGCAGCACTCCATGGCCGGGGATGGTCATGTCGAGCGTGTCTCTGGTGGGATCCGCAACGTCAGGGAGGTCGGTTTGGCGCCAGAGATCGCGCACGTGCTGCCGCGAAGTGAATCCAAGCATCCCCAGGTTCTTGAATGTCATGGTCCGGGCAGTCGAGTCATGGTTGAAGAACCCCAGCGCCCTCGACCCCCCCTCGAGGTCTTTCATGTATACATCCACCGGGCCTTCGGTGGTGACGCGAACGCTTTGCTTGCCGAGGGCGTCCTGGTCGAGGGCAAGGACCTCGTCGTTCGTCAGCAAACTCAGCGTGAAGGCGTCCAGCCGGTCGAGGTCACACCCGATAAGCAGCGGCGCCGACAGCAGGCACCACATGCTGATGTGCGTATATTGTTCGTCGGGCGTCAGGTTGGTGGGATGGAGGTTCGGTCCTCCACCCACGTAGCCGATCTCCAGCATGTCGGGATCGTTCCAGTGACCCGGCCCCGCGTATGGCGCCCAGCGATCCTGCTCAAACGCGATTTCGGCAATGCCGTGTTTCCACGACTCCGGGGGTTTGCCCCACGCGTCGCCGATATCGCCCGTGACCCGCCAGCAATTGGACAACCGTGCCCAGTCTGCCGCCTGATCGAACGGGGCGCCGCAGGAAAGGCTGAACACGATATCGCGTCCGGTCGCGCGCAGCGCCTGTGCCATCTCGGTCGTGTGGGGCACGTCATTGGGGCTCCAGTCGTACTTCAGGTAGTCAATCCCCCATTCCCCGAATTGCGCGGCGTCGTTTGCTGTAAACGAGTACTTCCCCAGCCGCTTGTTGGCCTCGTAGTTCTGCAGGTGTTCCCACCAGCCGTTGGCGGAGTCGCTGGACCCGCCCCGGTAGCCGGCGAACGTTGTGATCCACGGGCTCGAATAGATGCCGGCCTTGAAGCCGAGCGTATGGATCGTGTCGCAGAGCCCCTTCATGTCCGGAAACCGTTCGTTGGGCATGATGGCACGGTGCGGCCCTCCCCGCACTCCCTGCCATGTGTCGTCGATGTTGACGTACGTCCAGCCATGGTTGATCAGGCCGGATCTGGCAAGAGCGCGGGCGGAGCGAAGGACCTTCTGCTGGTCCACAACCCAGGCCCAGCAGTTCCAGCTGTTCCACCCCATCGGTGGCGTGAGAGCAATGTGTTCACCGACGACGATCCGGAAACGCTTCTCATTCGTCCCCTTTGCATTGCTGGCCCGCAGGATGACCGGATACTCGCCCGCCCTGGCTATCGAACCAGTGATCTTTCCCGAGACGGAGTCCAGGGCCAGTCCCTCGGGTAGATCCTGAACTCCGAAAGTCATGGGCCGGTCGCCCGTGGCGGGGATGGTGTAGAGGAATGGGGACAAGGGCCGGACGCCGAAGACGTTCGGACCATTGATCCGCGGTGATGCAGGCGCAGGCGGGGTGAGGATAGACGCCGAGTAGTCCGGCGGGTCTCCGGAAAAGGCGTAGGCCGGCCCGAGCAGCAGAGCGAATGTCAGGACGAGAAGTATCGGATGCGAAGATCGTGCAGACTTCATGCTGGTTTTTCTCCTTTTTTTCGCCATGTCCTTTCCGGGGAGCCAGCCCGTCATGGCACGCCTCTCATGAGGGAAACCACAGGGCCGTCCTCGAGGACGCTGCCGCCTGTCACTCTCTCAACGCCCTCCTTGAAGCTCAAGGCTTTGAGCTCGCCCTCACCCGGTACAGACAATATAGCGCTATCTCCGATAGTGTGTGGCTTGACTACTCGACGAGAGGTCCTTCAACAGAACATACATGAATTCCAGGCCCTCGTAGTAAGAAGTCACGGGGAGGCGCTCATTTGCACCATGCGCATTTCCCCCATCCTCTCCGACAAAAGTCCCTGAAACTCCGAACGTTGGAATGCCGGCCCTGCGAAGGCGCGCCCCATCCGTCGCCCAGGGGTCCATTACCGGTACGACCGCAATACCAGGCCACAGGGCTGTTGCGGTACGCTCGACGGGCTCCATGACCTCCGGCAACATCGGGGAGACAGGACTCGGCTGACCCGCAGCGCTTGCCGTAACGGTAATTCCCGTGTCGGCCAGAGCGTCGACGATCATGCGCTGCACGAACTCCCGGGAATCACCAGGGAACGTCCGGCAATTGACGATCGCCCTCGCGCTTTGCGGAAGCGCGTTGTCCGCATGACCGGCCTCCAGCCGAGTGGCCGCGCACGTGGTGTGCAGGATGGCATTGAGATAGGCGGAGCTGTCGGCGACGCGGCGGGCTGCACCAAGGTCGGGGGAGTCACTTGCCAGCGCCCTCAGATCATCGGCGAATCCACCCTTCTTGGTCTCAGCGATGCGCCGGAAGTAGGTGCGTGTCGTTTCATTGAAGCGGAAAGGAAATTGATAGACGGAAAGGCGTGCCAACCCTTCTGCCAGCTGGTAGATGGCATTTTTTCCGAAAGGGAGCGAGCTATGGCCCCCAGGGCTCTGTGTCTCAAGCCGGAAGCTCATGTACACTTTTTCGCTCGTCTGCACCGACATTACCACATGGCGCCCTTTCTCCACGTTACCCCCGCCGCTGTCAAAGTTCAGGCAATACGCCACATCGGTCAGGTCCTTCCTCTCCTGCGCGAGCCAGTACACGCCGTTGGCGTTCCCCGCCTCCTCGTCGGCGGTCAATGCGACGAGAATATCCCGGTTCGGTATGAATCCTTCCGCGTGAAGCCGAATGATGTTCGTGACGAGTTGTGCGGCGGCGTGCTTGTTGTCAACCACGCCGCGACCGTAGAACCAGCCATCCCTCTCGGTCAGCCTAAAGGGTTCGACGCCCTGAGACCATCCTTCAACCGGCGCCTCCACCACGTCAAGGTGGGCGAGAAGCAGCATGGGTTTCCCCTGCCCCCGGCCCTGCAGGCGCACCACAAGGTTCATGCGGTCAGGGCGTGCTCCGAGCAGGAGGATGTTCTTTTCCGGAATCCCTCCAGCCCGCAAGCGGGACGCCATTGCCTCCGCGGCCTTCGTTGAACCGAAGGAAACCGTCGTGTTGATCTCCACAAGCTCGGCCAGAAGCGTCCGGGCCATGCTGTTCCATTCCGGGGCCCCCCCCCGGGCAGGCTGGCCGGACGCGCTGCCCGCTCCCGCAAAGAAGAGCCACGCAATCGTCAGGATGGCCACGTGCAAACGCACGGGGCCATGTAAATCCATCATGCCCGGCCTATTGGCCCACGCCCGGCCAGCAGGGACTCGGGAACAAGAAAGCAGGAGATCTATGCGGAATGTCATAGCATGCCTGCCTCTCACTTCGGTGCCTGGAGTTCATTGAGCTGTTGCCTCGCCCAGCCATGAGCGGGAACGATCTCCAGGGCCTTCTTCAGATGGCCGGCGGCAACCGCGGCGTTTCCCCGCTGTTTGAAGACGAATCCCAGGCCGGCATGCATGTCGGCGTTTTGCGGATAGCGTTCGACCGCATATTCGAAGACCCTCTGCGCCTCGTCGAGCTGTCCGCTGTTGCCGAGCGTAAGTCCCACGTCGAAGATCAGTGCTTCCGGCACCTCGATCGTAAAGCCGTATCGGTTGCTGAGCTTCGCATAATGTTCCTGCAGGTCTTGCAGGGTCATGAGGCCGGTTTCCGGATTGTAATCGGGAAACAGGGCCCGCAAGCCCAGGGAGAGATCCATCTCAGGAACGTGGCCTTCGTTGTGCCGGATCTCTGATTTCCACCGCAGCCAGTTTGGCGCGTTCTTTGCCAACAGCTCCACGAACTTCGGCATGTCGTGTGTCACCCGGGAGAAATCGTCATCGCTCCAGACCTGGAAGAGAAACCGCTGAGGCCGGCCGGAATCGGCAAACGCTTCCCGGGCCCTATCGAAGATGAGGGTCGGACACCAGCCGAGCATGGGGCTGCTGGCGAGGTACGCTCGGCACGGCAATCTCCCTGTCAGCAGAGCATACACCGCAAATACACCGCAGTTCGATCCTCCGTAGAGGATGCTGTAGCCGTTGGTCCGGAACGTGCGATCCACAAACGGAATGATTTCCTGCGCGAGCACGGCAATGTGCCGGTCGGCGCTGGCAGTACCGCCGCCGCTCTCCTGGGGAACCAGCACAAAGTTGCCGTGCGGCAGATCGATGCCGACCAGGATCATGCCCGGCAGCTGCCCCTGCGCGTTCATGTAGTCAAGCGAGGCCGCGGCAAGGGCGAACTTCGCCCGGTAGTCCGACCCGAGGAAGAACAGGACCGGATACCGTTTCCCGCCCGACGCGTAATCGCCCGGCAAATGGACGACAAGGTCCACATTGTCGCCGAGGATGATGGAAGGGACGGATTGTCTTCGTCCGATGGAAATGACCGGAAGCCCGGTATCCGGCGGGACCTGGCCGAGGGTAGGTATTGCCAGGCAGTCTCCCAAAAGCAGCGTCAACATCATGCTGACAACATGGTGGCGAGATCTCATGAGGATTCTCTTCTTGTGAATACGAACCCTGCCACCGGGGTAAGGCGGCTCTCCGGGGGCACTGTTCCGTTCCCCCATGCCGCCCCTTCCGGAGAGTCTTTGTTCCCATCCTTGCCCGAAACGCGCTACCGCTCTCAACCATACCCTGACGATGGCCGTGTCCATACTCTCCACTTTTGCTCGAAAGGTCTCACAAGGCTTTGCGTTCTTCAAAAGCTGTCGCGGACGATGAAATCATCCAACGGCTTTTTGGAGGGAGGATCGGGCCACCGATCGGGAATCCCCACGGGTGTCGAGCAGACGATCCGGTACCGTTCGGGGATGTGGAAGAGTTTCCTGGCGACATCCGGGTTGATGGAATCCGTGGCGTACACGGTCCCATAGCCAAGGAACCTGGCAGCGAGCATGAGGTATCCCGCGGCCAGGGGGCCGTCATGATGATTGTAGTCGGGATACTTCGATTGGTCATCGGTCATCACGATCATAGCGACGGGCGCCGAAAGGTAATCCTCGAAGTACCGTGTCATGTTCTTCTTCTCGGTCTCCAGCTTCTCACCCGTCACGGCGCCTCCACTCCTCACCCTCTCCATCCCTTTTTCGATAAGTGCGTTCTTCAGTTCGTCCAGCTTCGTCCGGTCCTGGATGATCAGGAATTTCCATGGCTGCTGGTTCCCCGACGACGGCGCCGTCCGGGCCATGTCCACGATGGTCCTGATATGTTCCGGGGGTATCGGGGTAGGCTTGAATTTTCTGACGGACCTCCTGTTTCTGAATGTGGCCCATATCCTGTCCAGAAATTGGTCTTCCTGGACATTCACATCGACCTGCCGAGCAAGCGATTCCCCGCCCAATGCCGCTCCGGCTATCATGAGTGCTGTCGATTTCAACACGGTTCTTCTTTTCATTGAGCCTCCCGGAGGTTATCCAATAAACCATCAAACCTGACCCAAAGAATACCTGCCGTCGCGGCGTCCTTTCCATGTGAATAAAACAAAAAGCGATTATCGTCTGTGACATATGGGCCCCATCGTCCGTCGTCCGGATCGGCGGAATTGACAGCCGGCCCCAGACTTTTCGGGTTTGTCCAGGTCTTGTCACTTCTCCGGAAACTGATGTACAGATCGGCATATCCGGAGGTTGTTCTGAGGGGGGAACGCCGCACCACGATGATGATATATGACTCGTCTCTTGCTATATAGAAATCCATGCCGGAGTCGGGGACATTCGGCGGCGTACCCAGGCTCTCCACCGTTGTATCGGTCTGTGTGCACGTCAGCCTGCACCACTCCCGCCGGGTTGTATCACCGCTCGGATGAGAGAATGTGTAGTATGTGCCTGAATGAGTTTCTTGAATGTAGTGCAGTTTGTTCGTTGTGTTCCAGAATCTCCGCGGACTCCCCCAGCCGGAGTCTTTTCTCTCACAATACCATTCTGCTCCGACAAAGAGCTTTGTTCCGTCGATAGACAAAGCCATATTGCCTGCCCGCTCGATTACCGTAAACGGACCATTCCATCTATTCTCGGAGAGTTTCATGTATCTCAATCTTCCCTTGGAATCGGGACCGTACCCGGTCAGCTCACCAAAATAGATCTCCTTACCGTCCGAGGAAATCGCGATTCGTTCCGCCGCAAAATAGCCCGGAGTGACGGGAAGATCGAATTTCTTCGGCTCGTTGCCGGGGGGCTTGAGGCCCAGGTAGCGCAATGAGTCCGGGATGGTCTGACCTGTGCAAGCCGACACAAGGAGGAATAGAACGCTGAACTTCGAATATTTCATCACTCTGCTTTCTCTTCTTCAATGGTCGTGACACACAACAAGCATGACACATCTGATGTTTTGTCTGATTGTCATGTTGCGTATTCTTCAGTTTGAACTAGCCAGGAATTCATCCCCGATGAGGCCGGATTCATGTGGCCATCTTTCCCGGCCCCGATCAGGGCATGTTCCCCCTTGAGAAGCGCCACACAACCATGATCTTTACAGGACTCCGGTCATTCGTCTCGAGCCTGCTGAATCGTATTCTTGAACGCGCCGCTGCACGTTCTCATATGAAGCATCCCAGATCAAGGAATAGTCTCCAGCAATATGAGATACGTCAACAGGCGTTCCCTGTTTCGGCACTGTTGTTCTCTTTTCCACGCAGCCACCGTGATTTTATTGATCCACGAACGGCTGCCAACGACCACGAATTCTTTCGTATGCTGAATCACAAGAATCTCACCACCTTTGCATGGAGGAGTTGGGCTAATTCACGTTGGAGACGGCGAGGACTTCCCGGCTACTGAGTGCGCAGTCATAGATTCGGATATCGTCGATCTTGCCGTCGAAGAATGCTCTGTCATCCTTCTGGAATCCGATCAAGAGGGGCGTGGATTCGTCAGTCAAAGGCCGGAGGTTATCCATTTGTGCGATGAGCCTTCCATTCACGTACAGGAAAACGACTCCCCTTGGCCCGTCAGCCACAGCGGCAACGTGAGTCCATTGGTGGAGCGGGATCTCGCTGTGCGTCGCCCAGTAGTCCGTCCATAGATCTCCGTCGCTGCCCAGGCAGCACTCGGTAAACCCCCACTCGGTGTTCTTCGCTTCGCCAAATCCTGTCCGCCATTGCGAAGTGCATCTCTTTCCATTGGGCCTGCTGACCCAGGATTCATACTGCCCGCAACGGCGAGGACAGATCCAGCATGCAACGGTGATCGATCCCCGGCTTGTCAACGGCCTCGTCATGGTTGCGGAGAGATAGCTGCTTGTGCCGTCGAAATCAAAGGCACAGTCCTTGCGTCCGCAGCGGTCTTCGCTCAGCGAGGCGTTGTGAATCGTCCCGTCTTGATGGAAGCCGCTGGCGTCATTGGCATCCCCGCTGCACGGATAGAATGCAGCAAGGTGAGGCGCACACCCCCTTACGATGCGCTCACTTTCCTCCGTTGTCTGCGCACTCCGCAACCCGACCGACCCGTGCATCCAGGAGAATCCCATGAGCATGATCATGCACAGGCCGGCGACCACGGGGCCGCCGACATTCCTGAAGGAAGCCGAATGCCTCTCCTGAGATCGCCCCAAAACACGGGACACTCGTCTCAGCAGATCGCCTCCGTTCGCCGCCACCGCAAAGGAGGGAGTCAACCGCCGTTCTTCGAGATACAGCAGGGATTTTGCATACGTGACCCCATCGCCCGTCGCGTTGACGGCCACATCGTCGCAACAATGCTCCCGCTCTTTGCGGATTTGTCTGGAAAGCCACCAGACGGCCGGATGGAAGAAGCCGAGGATCTCCACACCCATTTGAAGCAGGTTGATCAGGTAATCATAGCGCTTGATGTGCGCAAGTTCGTGAATCATGATTGCCTCAACATACGCGGCGTCCATGCCGGTGAAGAAGGCTACGGGAAGGAGGAGGATGGGTTTGAAGCAGCCGATGACGGCAGGCGTTGCTATGCCTGCCGACGTGAATGCCCGAACCGAGCTCTTCACACGCAGCAGTCTGGCGAGCCGCTGCAGGCGCGCCTCCCAGAGCGGTTCGACCAATTGGCGGGTGCGTTGCACGAGTCTTTGCAGCCTCAGAAAACCGATCAGATGGTACATCGAGATGAGCACGACGCAGATGAGCCATGCTGAGGTGACGTACGGCATCGACCTGTCAAGCGCCGCTCCCCTCTCGGCCAGGCGCATCCCGCTCTGACGGAATTGCGTGCCGATGAACTTGCCGCCGATGGAGATGTCCTTGGCTTCCGTGGCCGAAGCCGGTGCGGAGGACAGGGCGAGCATGGGGTCTCCTGCTCCGCGTGGACCGACGAGCACCGTAGCACAGGGAAGGACGAGCATCAAGACCAGTCCGAGGCAACAGAGGCGATAGCGGGCCTGCGAGGTGAGGTTCCTGCAGAGCACCATCAGCGATGCGGAAAGAAGGGCGATCACCGAGGCCTGCCACGTGAAATGGATCAGGCCGGTGCCGATTGCGTCCGAGGGGAATGCGGAGAACAGCGTTTCCAGCCTCATCGCCGTGATTCCTGTTCTTTGTCCTTGATCAGCTTCTTGATTCTCGACAACTCTTCGGCAGACACGGTGGACGATGACAAAGCACGCATCACAAGCTTCTCCGTCGAGCCTGCAAAGACCCTTTCCAGGAGACTATTCACAACCTGCTCCTGAACATGAGCTTCAGGATTCGCGGGTGAGTACACGTGCGTCTTGGAGGTCGCGTCCCTCGTTAACAACCCCTTCTCATGCATGATCTGCATCAGCTTGAGGGTTGTCGTATACCCCGTCCGTTGATCCTCATTCATCAGGGTGTTCACCGTGCGGACTGTGCTCGGTCCACGGGCCCAGAGAACGGACAGTATCTGCAATTCCATTTCCGTCGGCCCCGCTGCTTTCTTCCTTCCCATAGACTCTCCTCGATGAACGAAGACCCCCGCTCGGAAAGTATTCAAAAGTTATTCTATTGTCAACGAATATTTTCGTACTCCCTGAAGGTCTTGTCGCGGGGTCGGCGATCAGGGGAATGAGAGGCTTGACGTAGGCTGGAAGGAGGACGGCGGCAGGCTCAAGCCGCGACCATAATCCGCAGTACGAGGTTTGGTCCCGGGGGACAAGTGTCCAGGCTGTGAGTCCCTGGATTGCTTTAGTGATGCTCCGAACTGGCATTTTCCCGAGCCGGGGTCTCCGGCCCAGCCGGGCTTCGGAGCCATTGTCCGACAATCGCCATTTGCCTCTCCCCGAATTCGTGCCCGGTATTCTTCATGATCTCAAACGTCAGGTTGACCCGCAAAAGCCTCATTTCGTCCTGAAGAAGCTGGCTCTGCCTGATCTTCACGTCACGGCCAAAATCCTGTTTGTCGCCAACCAGGACGAGGAACCTCGAGTCGCGCGCTCCCCTCTTATGGAGGTCCATGAGATGAAACATCCCGTGGTCCACCACGCAGAAGTTTCTGAAGTGACTGAGAATAAATTCGCTGTGAGTCGACACCAGGACAGCTATGGTAATCGCGCCATTGGAGAAACCCACCATTGCGCTCCGCTCGCGGTCGATATTCGGGACAAGCCTGAAGAGCCGCCCCAGCATGAGCTCGTAGGATTTCGCAATAACCGGTGCATCCTCGAGGCTGACGATGATTCCGCCTTCTGGTTCACTCGTGTCAACGGTCCTTTTGAACAGTGGTACGCTCGCGACGATCCAGCCGCGGGGTCCGGCAATGGTCTGAGCGTTCCCGATGTTGCCCTTCAGCCCCCCATCGAACCCCGGGACGTAGACCAGCAGCGGGTACATCTTCAAGGAATCGTAGTCATCCGGAAGCCGGACCGTCATCGTGGGCGTCGTCGCTTCGCCCGTCATCATGCTGTGCAGCGTCGGCGGCAGAGCGGTGCCTGCGAAGATGAGATCTGTAACCTTTCCTGGAACCAATTCCTGGGCCGACAAGCCTGAGACGAGGCACCAGGATAGCACTGAAACGATTCCGACAAGGCGGAAGATCTTGGCATAGGTGATGGTCACGTTTTTGTCCCCAGGGGTTGTATGGGAAGGAAGATCCAGATTTCGAGGGTTCATTCATCCTGCGAATTTCATACGCAATCCACTCGGATTCTGAATGCGGACCCGAGCGAAACCTCCGAAGCCCTGAGACGGAGATCGGCCAGGTTTCCAGCAAATGTACGGACCTGCTACGTGTTCGAATCGGGGGTGGTGGGTGTTCGGAGGAAATCCTCATTCGCCGTGCTCAAAACCAGAGATTGCCCCGCTGCTACGGCAGACCCCGTTTCTTCTTTTCAATGAGCACCTGTGCGTCCACCTGAGACGCGCAAATGGGGCAGACGTAGTGTCGAGTACTCTCGTTATAGTCCGGCTCCCGGATCTGCTTGCAGTTCGGACAACGGACTGTCAGTGGTTTTTGGTCGTTGGGCTTCGCCATGCCTCTCACTGGTCTAGCGACGGTGCCCCTGTGGATGTTCCTGCCGCGAGGTTGGGCACCCATCGTGCGGTCGAATATGGTCATACCTGCCAACAATATCAAGAACCGGGATTCTGAACGATGATAATCTCGCGGAAGGGCGTGCGCAAGACCTGCCGATTCCCCGGAGGCGTTTGATTGCACCGACAACGCAATGGACAGCCGGAGGTGAATTTTGAGCACATCTCCTTCGTGGTCGCTAACTCCGGCCCCGGGGGCCGGGTCGACCATCATGTTCGAAAAAGCCGCTCGCTCACCTGAGCACCCAGGGAACGTTGACATTGTCCCTCCTTGTTATATATTTGAGTTTCATACAGGGCACTCCGATCCTCACCGCAAAAAAGAAGGAGCAATCCAGTCGTTCCCCGTTGATACGACGAAGAAACTTCGCCTCAGTGTCAATCTGAACCGCATTGTGTGATGGCTTCATCGTGATGTGTTACCGCCCGGGGGGGGAATCCCCCGTTATCACTCACGTGGCCATTAGTCGAGCATCGTCGTCGATCATGTTCGTGGGATTGGGTCGCTCTCATGCCTCCAGCAGCGTCTCTCCGAAGTCCAGCCAGGCAACCATTGCCAAATAGCCTCCGATTGGCTACGGTATCGGCGTCCGTCCGGGAGCGCTCGTGGATGGTTGTTCGGACCGCATTCGGGATGATGGTCCTGTACACCCTTTCGGGTTCCCCTTCCCTTGGGGGTGAGGAGATCCATGCCCAGGTGGTCGGCAAGGTCACGATCGAACAGCGGCAGGTCTTCGACGAGTCCGATTCCACGGTTCTCCGGAACGTCGGGGATTTTTCCCGGCCCCTGGGAGAACTCGCCCAAACAGCCAGAAAAATCGCCAACGATGTGCACATTCAAACGCGTGAAGACGTGATTCGCAACGAGCTTCTCTTCAAAGAAGGCGATCTCTACGACCAGCGGCTCATCGATGAGTCGGCGAGGCATCTTCGAAGGCTGGGGTTCATCGGCGATATCAGCATCACATCAGACACTCTCCCGAACAGCACGATCGACGTCGTCGTGAGGACGCACGACCGGTGGACCCTGAGTCCGTCGATGTCGGTCCAGTATGGAGGGGGAGTGAGCGGTTTCGGCGTTGGCGTCCGGGAGGAGAACCTTCTGGGCACGGGGCAGAAGGCCCAGGTGGGTTATAACCGCCTTTCGGATCGCACGAACCCCAACGGCGGTGAAGTTGGTTTCACCGAACCGCGCTTGTTCGGGAGCTGGTGGAGTAGTTCGGCACAGTTCAGGGATGCTGATGAGCTCAGGCAGGCATCTCTTGATGTCCAACGACCGTTCTATGCGGATGCAGCGGATTGGGCCGCCCGGGGTTATGCAAGCACCGGGCAGGTGAGAATCCGCCAGTACCAAAACGGGGAGGTGGCGCGCGACGACTATCTCAAACAGGAAAACGAGCTGGTGTGGCTCGCCTCGTCGTCCGGCACCGACGCAAAACTCCAGGTTGCCGCGGCGTACTACAGGGTGAGGGCGAGCTCGGATTCCATGGAGCTCCGGCCTTTTGACAACGTGGACCTGGTGATCGGCTCGGTGAGCATTCTTCAACGGGACTTTTACAAAGGGAGCTTTATCGAGAACTTCGGGAGGGTCGAGGATGTGCCTGTGGGGTATCAGGCCGGACTTGCGTTCGGGCGCAACCTGCACTTCTCGAAGCTCGGCTGGGTGAATTACTTCGCGCGGGCCTTCGGACAAGGGAGCGTGAGGTTCGGCGGAGGTCTCTCAGGGAACTACAAAGCTTCGATCACATCCTATTTCATCGGCAATACCCCCAACGAGATGACGGTCTCCGCCACCGCCCTCCATTTCTGGAGGATGATGCCGAATCAGACGCTCCTGGGAAGGATCACAACAACCATCGGATCCCACTGGTCGCCCAGCAGCCAGTTGACTCTGGGGTCGTTCTCCGGCTTGCGGGGCTACAGGAGCAACGAGTTTGCCGGCCAGCGTCTCCTCCTGGTGAACCTGGAACACCGGATGTTCTCCCTGCTGAGTGTCTGGTTCTTCAAGCTGGGCACGTCGTTCTTCTTCGATTCCGGGGTCGTGTGGAACCAGGGTCAGGGATTCTGGAATCAGCCGTTCCATTCGGCGGCAGGCATCGGCCTGCAATTCGAGAGCGGGAAGAACCTCGGCAATGGTATCTTCCGGATCGATTTCGCGTACAATATGGCTCAGAGGCGGGTTGCTCTCGTCTTCTCCGCCAACCAGGTGTTCAGGGCGTTTTCAGATATGGAATTCATTCCGCCCATCCCGGGCGCGGAGCAGGATCAGAGATCGAGGTATTGAGGGAGAGCGGGCGCGCCCCGTCGATCACGGAAGAGCCCCGAAGCGTTCACGGAGTCAGCATGATTCCTGAGGCCGGCCGGCTTCCGGCTTGAGACCACGGAGGAGGTTCAGATGCTTGGGTTCGTGATACAGGTAGTGGTCGTCTCGATCGCGGTGTCAATCCTCTCCCGCGCGTTCGGGCTCATCCCCCGTTACCCGGAAAGGAGATTCACGAGACTTGTGTCGATCCTGAACGCGGGAATCCTTACCATCCTGCTGACGCTGGTGCTCCTCTTCGATCTTCACCCATCCTGAACTATCCTGTTTGCCCTCGTCTTCCTGCCGCTGGTCGCCTCTGTCTGGTTCACCAACTACCTCCTCCGCAGAAGGAGGTCATCCGCCCCTGACACTGTCGGCAGGCAAGGGTGAAATGCTCAGGCTTGAAGTCACGGAAGACGCCGCTGAAATCCTTGAGTTCCCATGGCGGGGGTCACCGCCTCACGGTCTTCATAAGAACCGTCCCGGTTTTCGGATCCACAATGACAGTTTGCGAAGCCTGTCCGAGGGCGGTCACTCCGGCATCCTTTGCGTTGACCAGGACGGTCCAGGTCCCTTCCGGCATCGCAACCCTGGCTTCCCTGGAGCTGTCGGCATTCATCAGGACCAGGAATTCCCGGTCACGGTCTCTCAGGGAGTATCCCAGGGCGAGAGGATACTCCTTCAGCTGCAGGAACGAGACGTCGCCGTACGACGCCCGCCGGAACACCGCGTATTTCTTCCTGAGGGCGATGAGTCCCCGGTAATAGTTCACGAGGTCCGCATTGGCCCGGGCATGCCCGAAGTTCAGGTAGTTTGTCTCATTGTCCTTGTTGTAGGAATTGGCGTCCAGGGTCCCCTGTCGCGGGTCCTGGATCCGCCGGTCGACCGCGATCACCTTGCTGCGCGCGAATTCCTGCCCCTCGTGGATCATCGTTGCGCCGCGCGAGGTGAGGAGCAAGAGCGCGCAGAGCTTGTTCAGCTTCAACTGCAGCGGCGTGAGCCGCGCATTCGCATCGATGTCCGGGACCTGCTGGCCAGGCTTCACGTCTCCCAGGCCGATTCTGATGAAATCGCCCAGGGTGTTGTCGTCATGCGATTCCATGTAGTTGACCGAATGGCCGGGCTTCTGAAACAGACCGCCGGCATCTCTTGCCAGAGTGCCGTTCACGTAGCTCTCGAGCCTCTCGACGGTGTTGTTCCCCTGCCACGCACCGAAGATCCACCCCTTACCGTCGACCGGATTCTGTCCCTTTACCCCGTTCCGGATCTGGTCGTTCCATGCCCCCCAGCCGTGCCGGGAAAACCCGGCAGGGTCGTACCCCCCGCCCCACGGCTCCGCCACCAGGACCACCGACGGGTTCACGCGCCGTGCCCTCCTGGCAATTTCATCCACTGTGTTCCAGTCGATCAGCCGGGCGAGATCGAACCGGAAACCGTCGACATGGTACTCCTTCATCCAGTACAGGACGCTTTCGACGATCATGCGCCGCACCATCGGGCGTTCGGTCTTCAGATCGTTGCCGCATCCGCTTTCGCTCAGGAACCGGCCGAGCGCATCGAGGCGGAAATAGTACGCGGAGTCAATCTGCTTCAGGTTCGAGAGTTCGAACTCCGACACATGGTTGTACACAACATCCATCATGACGGCGATGCCCTTCCTGTGAAAGGCTTTCACCATGTCCTTGAACTGAGTGATCGCCACGGCGTTTTCCCCCATCCAGACGTTCCTCCTCAGCTCTTTCCAGTCTTCCGCATAGAAGGCCGCCGGGGCAAAAAAGGAGGATGTCATGTAGCCCCAGTGATTCCGCTCGTAGGGGTTCCAGGTGTTGAACCGGCCCGCGAGGGAGTCACGGTACGGGAGCTCGATGCCCGCAAACTCCTGGGCGGGGAGCAGTTCCACCGTGTTCACGCCGAGGGACAGGACGTGGTTGATGCCGCCCGTACCGCCATCCTCAATCAGGCCGGCATAGGTCCCCGGGTGCGCCGCGCCCGAAGAGGAGTGCGCCGTCATGTCCCTGATATGCATCTCGTAGATGATCAAATCGCGCCAATCGCGACGGATCCAGGAATCGCCCTGCCAGTCGTAGGGACGCTCCTTGACGACAATCGCCCTGCGCTGACCCAGGTACGTGGTATAGGTGGCAACGGCCTTCGCGTACGGATCCAGACAGAGCGGTTTCGGGGTTTGTTCGCTTTCGCCGTGGTGGTAGACTCTGTAGCCATAGGTCAGCCCGGATTTCTCCCCCGCGAGACTCTTTTCCCAGACTCCCGAGGAATCCCGTGTCATCGGATATGTGGTGCCGACGCTGTCTTCAAGCCGGCTAAACGTTGTGAGGACCACGCGTGATGCCGTGGGGGCAAAGACCCGGAAGATGGTCTGTCCGCCGGCTACAGAAGATCCGAGCGGCTTCACAGAGAACAATGAGTCGAGCGGGTCGGCGAACGCGCGGACAGAATTGACAAGAAGCACCAGGAAAGCAAGGCCGGTCTTCATGAAGGCTCTGGAGGTGTGTGGGACACATCCCTGACGGACAGAGGCAGGCATCATGGAACGTAAACCGAAGTTTGTCGATTGTCAAGACAGGCACGGCGGGAAACACATCAGCACGGAACATGTCTGTCAGGATGTATGTCATCACAAAGTTCCGTACAGTTCCAGTGGCGGGACCTTCACCCCCCCACCCCCCGGTGCCATCAACAGAGAGGTCTGCGTATGAGATCTGACAGAACGGTCATTGCCCGGTTCATCGGTCCACTCCTTCTCCTCGCGGGGTTGCTCCTCGGCCTGCCCTCCACTGACACGGAGGCGGGACTCTCCTCCCCCGCCTATCAGGACGTCCAGTACCACAGCACGGTGTTCGGCCGGCAGAAGTTCTTCCGCCTCTATCTTCCCCGTGGATACGATCGTTCAGACAGGCGGTACCCTGTCATCTATTTCTTTCATGGATGGGGCGGCCGCCACTTCAAGGATGATAACGCCCTCCTTGAATACGAGAAACTGAAGAAACTTGTGGATACGTACCAGACTATCATGGTCATGTGGGATGGGAACATTGACGAAGGGGAGCCGCGGCCCTACAACGTCGGCTATCACGAGGATGTGAAGTACCAGGTTCAAATGACCGATTACTTCCTGGAACTCGTCAACCACATCGACTCGCACTACCGCACGTTGACCGGAAGGAATCATCGGGGGATCATCGGCTTCAGCATGGGGGGCTTCATGTCGTTTTTTCTGGCGGGGAAATATCCCGACAGTATCGGAGCGGCCGTCAGCATCGCAGGCAGCCCGGAGTTCTTCGTCGGCTCTCCCGACAACCATTCGCTCTACCCCGTCCGGTTCATGTTCAAGAACCTCCAGGGAGTGAATATTCGCATGCACAACGGAGACTCGGACATCCTCTACTTCCTCAACCAGGAAGTGCACCAGGGCGCCCTGTGGCAGGGCATTCCCCTGGAGTACTGGCAGTTTCACGGGGGCCACATGGTGGACAAACCCGGGGAAACGAAAGCATTCGAAATGGCGATGCGGTTTGTCACACGGACATTCGGGAGAGGGAGCCCTGCTCCGGCACATTGGACACACTCCGACCTCTATCCGGCATTTGACGTCTGGGGATACCGCGTCGAAACCACCAAGAAGGAGCCGGGTTTCATCTCCCTCAGGAATGTCGACAGGAACGGGTTCGGCATCGATGCACTCCGATGGCTCCCGGGCGGACCGCCCATTCAGAATATCCGCGGGCGCGTTACGACCCCACCGGTCTATGAGCCTCGCCGGTCGTACCGGACAGTGAAGTATGAAAGGACCTCGGGGGAAACATCCATGAATGAGGCAGTGAGCGACTCTGGAGGACGGCTTACTCTCGAATTCGATTCGGGAGGAATGGAGCTCGGACTCTATCGTGAGCAAGATCCGCCGGACTGGGTTGTTCTGGATTACCAGGTCGGGGAAAAGAGGCGCCGGCTCGGCATGAACACCACCAACGCGCTGACCATTCGCCTGTTCAACCGCGGGGGAGAAGGCGGCATGCCTGAGACGATCCAGGCAGCATTCCGTACTACCGACCCGGCTGTGACGATTGCCGAACGGAGCGTCAGCACGCAGGCAAATCCCGGGCAGCGGGTGGTGACGCTGCCCCCCTTGCGCGTGTCTTGCACGAAACGGCCCCCTCCGCACGCCGAACCCGCCGATGTCAGATTCTCACTCGAGATCCGTGCCGGCGGCCGCACATGGGAGGATGAGCTCACCGTCCCGGTCGATTTCAGTGTCCCTTACTTTACCGCAACACGTATCGATGACGGCGTCGCAGTTCGGGATACAGTCCTGGGTCTCGGCAATGCAGACGGCGTTGCGGATGCCGGCGAGCGGATCATGGTCTATGAAGGGACCCATCGCCTGCGTTTGTATGCTGATGATCCCTGGATCATCGGCGCGGATGAACGGCTTGCCGATGAGATCATCCCGGCACGCTGGCCGGATGGGTACACTCTGAGCTCTGTTATTCACGTTTCTCCCGACTGTCCGGATGGCCATCAGCTCGACTGTCTCGCCTGCTATGAGACAAAGGCGTTCAACCCGATCGAGCGGAAGGTGACTTGGGGACACCTGAGAATCACCGTCCGGCACCGGTGAGCATCAAGAAGAGCACCATGCACGAAAATGGCTTTTTTTGGGGGGGGTGGGCCACTAGACGCGCCGAAGAACCGTCGTGGCCAGGCAAGAATCAAGAAACTGCCTGCCCCGGGATATTGTTGCAGAAGATGTGGAGGGATTCGCCGGTTTTCGCGGGACGGGACCATCCAAGGCCTACGTAATGAACACCTATTCGCTGGGGGGGGAGGGAACCTGTGGTTCTCCCCGGCCCAGAACAGTAGAGCCAGTCAAATCTCCTGAGTCAGGATGAGGACCTTCGATTCTCACCGCCGGGAGACGTCCTTCTCGGGTCGTCGGCCTGGTACGATGAAATCGAGCTCTGAAGCGGGCTTTGAGTGAAGGTTCCGGCAACAGGGGCAACGTTTTCAACGAGGAGGGCAATGATATGCAGAAGGGAAAGCGAACGGATGGAAAACGGAAGACCGTGACTGCCAGAAAGAAGGCAAAGGCAGTCGTGCAGCAATCCACACCCGAGTCCAGGACTAAGCCAAAGACCTACGAGGTCATGCAGGTGGACAGTGACATGGAAGCAGGGATGGTCCGGATGACCGCCCGCGAGATCTTCGAAGAGAACTGCCCGGGGGAAAGACCGGACACCTATGAAGGCATGGAAGAAACGTTGATTCACACCAGGATGCATCAGCAGGCGACGAGGCTGACCGTGCTCGAGGATAAATGGCACCCGGCCGATGTTACGACGGTGGCAGATGCATGCACCGACTACGTCCTGGAGTTTCGTCAGCTCAAGAGACTCGATACCGTCCAGCTCAACAAGATAAAGGTGCCCACGACACCCGTACCGCACGGGAGGTGATCGCGGACTTTCCTTTCAGTACCATGGATTTCGCTCTCCCCCGGCGTTCCTCAGCAGGCGTGCAAAAGACCGGCTGCGGGATTTCCTGTTGCAGACCGCGCGTGCCTGATTTGGATCAACTGCAAGTCACGCGACGCTGGCGGACCCCCTGTCGAAGGGCAGGACAGCTTCTCGGGATGGGTGGGCTCTATGTCAGAAAGCGCGATGGACAGGCTCAGCATGAACGTGTGAAGGATGCCTGGCCGAGTCTCGTGCCTGAGGGGAGGCTCCGCACCGGATGGAGGCCTTTCGCCGTCAGATCCGTTCTACGCCGGCAAGAGGCAGGGGGATACTATCGGACATTGTAGGAGGCAAGGATGCGTCCATCCCGGCCTACGACCAGCAGAGCCGCCCTGCCCGGGGCAAGAGTGACCCGGATTTTCTCGCCGCTCAAACCATCCCGGAAAGCAACCGGCGCATTCGACGCGCTTTCCGAAGTCAGGACATACAGTGTCGCGTCGGGCAATCGTGTGGGGCAGATCAGGATGCCGGGGTCTTCGCACGACGTTTCGTAGGCGGCATGCACCCCAGCGCGTTTCATTGCATACTTATAGATGCGTCCGACCTCATCCAGCTGATCGGCAAGCTCCAACGGGAGCGCAAAATACAGGATGGTTCCCTTGCCAAGCTGGACTTCATGGAAGGTTTTGCCATCCCCCAGGAACCCCCGCTCGGCATATGTCGTCCGGTCTGCCCCGTAACTCAGGCGGGCAGTGCCTCCCGGCCACTGCAGAGCAACCTCTCTGGTCGCCAATGCGGCATAGGAATACTCTACATCCCAATCCCTCGTGCGATCAGGGACCGGACGCCAGTGTTCATCGGCGTCGATTCTCCCGGAGACAAGCAGGGTCGCGCCGGCCCTCACCCTGCTCATGAGTAGATCCCAGGCCTGCTGCTGAAGCACCCAGGGAGCGGGGAGAATGATCAGCTTGGCGGGGGGCATTTCAGACAGCAGGTATTCTCCGGTCACGAATGCGGTTCCACGGGCGTGATGGTAGAGCGCCCGCACCGCGTTCTGCTGAGCCGAAAGACTCCAGCTGTTCAGCACCGAGAGCTGCAATGACTGAGGCAGGACCAGAGCCACATCGGGCAAGAGGGCCTCAGTTGCATGGGGCTCCGCCTCCAGGGCAAAGGCAGCAATCCCGCTGATGACCTCCATCCACTTCTTTTCTGATCCATCGCGGCGGAGGAGTCCGAAGACATCCGAGCGGGTCCAATCCCAGTGGAGGACGCCGGTGTTCGCATTCGCAAATCCCAGTGCCAGTTTTCGTTCCAGGAGCGCCAACCCCTGCACTTCGTCCCACCTGTAGGAGCCGTCCATGTCCCAGACAGGCTGAGGACCAGTCTCGCCGATGAGGTTCGGTTTGGAGGGGCTCTTCGCCGCCACCGAGTTCCAGAGAAGGGCGTCGTCGCGCCACCAGGAATGGTTGACCGTGTAGTCGACATGCGACCCTGCCCAGAACTGGTTCAGCACACGGTCGGCGACCCCTCCCTCATCCTGGCCGACCGTTACGGCCTGCCGGGAACCTGTGGCCCGGACAACCTGGATCATCGTATCGATCCACTGGCGAAACGCACCCTGTGCGAACAGGTTGTAGTCCACAGCCCTGACAAGCCGCGGATTGCCGGATCGCGAGGGCTCGAGGTCGGCATTGGCAGGTAGCGGCACTTTGTCGAAGGCGCCAAGGTCTTCAGGCGGCGTGCCCCAAGCCCACGCAAGCTTGTCCACGGTTTTGTACTGTTGCTCGAGCCATTGATGCCAGGCCGCGAGTTCCTTTGGATCTCCGTTTGGCGAATTCGCCTTCCACAGTCGTTTGGGATTGTCGAAGCTTGGCTCATTGATGAGGTCGTAACTGAGGAAGGGCACATTTCGGAAACGTGAGACGATCGCGCGAAGGTAGGATGCTTGTGCCTCGACCGCCACCGGATCCAGATAGGGATTTGAGCCGGGTCCGAGACGGCCCCCCTCCTGTCCCGGCCCCGGGTCCAATTCCGTCTGCGGATCGAACGCAAAGAACGTGAAGATGACCTGGAAATGGTGGCGCGCCGCAGCATAGAGATATGCTTCCAGGGCTCTGAGCACTCGCTCGCCCGCCGCCCCGCTCACGGGGTCCAGATACCGGGCCCGGTTGAGCCAGATTCCGGTGCGCACGGCGGTGAACCCCTGATGCTCCATCTCGGCGAAATCCCGATCCCAGTCCCGGGCGTTCCCGCCGATGCTGCTTCCCACGAACAGGCCCAAGGTGAAGGGATCGGTCGAGAAGTAGTTGGCCCCGACCATCAAATACGGCTTTCCGCCAAGGCGGAAATAGTCCCGTCCCGCCTCCAGACGCTCACCCGACTGAAGCAGCGCGGGCTCGCGCACACAAACACCCGATGTGTATCGTTCAACAAGCGTATCCCTGACTGACAGGGTTGCCCGCACCGTGTAGAGCCCGGGTTCGTTCAACTGCACCGGAATTCCGATCTCCTCGTGCAGCATGCTGAGGCAGGCTGTTGTTCTTGATCCGAGAACTCTCGAGCCGGAGAGAACCTCGAGGGTCAATTGCCCGGGCTCCCCTCCCCGCAACACATCCACTGCGCCCGAGGCGTGTTCCCCAGGATCCAGCGTGAGCTGTTGCAGATCAAGCCAGATCCGGATGCCCCCGCAGGAAGCATAAAGGGCCGCTTCCCGCGTCAGCTCCATGCCGGCCCGGGAGTCCCAGTATGCGGAATCTGCGTCAAAGCTGAGGTAGACCCGCCGCCGCGGCGGCAGACCGCGCCCCAGATGATCGTCGGCGACGACGGGAGCCGCAAGCCGGTCGCCCCGTGCATCAACCATGTAGCCAAGGCCCCGGTACCTTCCGGCATATCCCGCATTCACAAAAACGCGCCGGGGATCCAGACCGGTGGCATGGAACCAGGGAGCGTCTTCGTCCCACCGCAGGCTCCAGGGTCCGTGTTGAGGTGCGGAATACGCGTGTTCGATGCCGAGAGAGCGGGAATAGGTGTTCCAGGGAATCCCTGCATGCCAGCCGGTGGTGTCGCGGGTAACCGGCACGAACAAGGGCCGGCCCCCCAGTACGAGAAGGTTGCCCCGCTCGAGATGGCGGTGGATTGTCTCCCATGCATCGGCGGGGAACGCTGACCCGTAGGGAAGTATCAGGAGATCCCCATCGGCAAGTGCGCCTGCTTTCTTGAGATCCGCCAGGCCTTCAAAACGGGGATTCAGAGAAGCGAGAGCATGCTCGAGCGCAGAGCGGCTGATCGCCCCGTTCTCGACAGCCGGGAAGCCCTTATCAAAAAAGACGACGGTCCCTCCCATGCTTGGTTGAACAACCGCCAAGAAAAGAGCGACGATGAGGGAAACAGATCGTACGATGGGATTCCGCATGGCATTCACGTTGGTGAGCCTTTGTATATCATGGAGTCGTACTGACATGCACGGTCCAGGACCTGGTGCCCGCGCCGGGGACGTCTATCATGTAGACGACATCGTTCGATAGGTTTACGACGGACTTGCCGCTTTCCTGTCTGACTCCCCCGATGGAGACCGATGAGTTCTTCCCGGATGTCTTGAAAACCGGCTTGACCTGCGCCAGGGCAATGGACTCCCCGGCAACGCATGTGACGTTCCCGGCGCGCCAATCAATCGAAGCCCGAGCAGCGCCGGGATGAACGCAGCGGGAGCGAGCGCCCGTCAGGGCTCCTGAATCACCGCCGATGCCTTGACATCCCTTCCCAACACCAGATTCCCTTTCCCCATGGCGACACCGGTGAGCCGGATGTTTTCCGACCTCTCTCCGTCGACCTTGAGGATGACTTCCGCCGGTCCAAGGCTCCCGCCCTGCACGGTAATGTCGCCGCCCTGCATCACGGTCATGGCCGGGCCGGTTTTCGGAATAATATTGCAGTCCCTGAACGTTATCCCCTCCACATCGGCGAGAACCACCCCTTCGTTCGCCGATATGGTCACATGATCCATCGTGATGTTTCTCACCGGCATTTCAGGAAGTCCGTTCACGAGCACCGCGTGTTTCGCGCCGCTGCAGACGATGTTCCTGATCGAGAACTTCTCAAACCGGGGGGTCCGCTCAGTGACCTGCTCGGCCCTGTGCCCTCCTAGACTCTTCTGAGACTCCACGTCGGGACTGTTGCCGGAATAATACATGTCGAACAGGATCGCCTGGTTGGCAATATCACGCATCTGAACGCCGTCGATGAACACATTCCGCACCGGACCGCCGTTCCCGCGGAACGACTTGAACCGGAGCCCGACGTCGGTCCCCGAGAACACGCAGTTGCGGACGGCCACATTGTTCACCCCGCCGTAGCTTTCGCTGCCGATGACAAACCCGCCGTGTGCATGGAACACCATACACCCGGCGATCACGATATTTTCGCATGCGGGGCCTGAGGCCTGGCTGGCAGCGATGGCTCCCGGTTTGAGACAGAGTCCGTCATCGCCGACATCGACGGTGGAGTTGTAAATGACGACATTCCTGCATGAAGTGGGATCGAGCCCGTCACCGTTCTGAGCATACCAGGGACAGCGGATTGTGATATTCCTGATGATGATGTTCTCCGACTGATTCGGGCGGACATGGAACCTCGGGGAATTCTGGAACGTCACCCCGTCCAGGAGAAGACCGTTGCACTGCACGAATACAGCGAGGTCCGGGCGTATGAACTCCCGCACTCTCCTGAAATCCTCCATGGCCGGCTCCCTACCCGACTCTTCGAGCTCCTTCAGAGACCTCCCTCCCTCCATAGCCTCTTTTGAGGGCCACCACTCGCTGCCATCGGGCGAAACCGTGCCGCCGGATGCCAGCAGCTGCTCCCACTGCGTTTCGGTGAGTTTCGATTTCTTGACGTAGCGCCAGGCCTCTCCCGCTCCGTCGAAGATTCCCTCACCCGTGACCGCTATATTCTTTGCCTGATACGCATGGAGTGGAGGAGTAATGATGTACCTCCTGGCTTTCCCGTCATATCCCGCAATCAGGGGAAAATCTTCGAGGCGACGGCTGAACTGGACAAGCGCGCCCCGCTCGAGGCACAGATTGATGTTGCTGAGAAGCCTGATCGGACCCGTAAGCCACGTGCCGGGAGGAACGGTCACCGTTCCGCCTCCTGCCCTGGCAACCGACTCGATTGCGGCAGCAAAAGCCCTCGTGTTCAGGGTGTGTCCGTCGGGCACACCGCCGCATGCTGAAAGGCTCACG
>Ga0182021_10000579_pt1 | contig 39775 bp, 30 predicted proteins | sample 612E3MmetaG_FD_120493 | JGI IMG/M metagenome (GOLD analysis project Ga0182021, IMG submission 120493) | Permafrost microbial communities from Stordalen Mire, Sweden - 612E3M metaG (Illumina Assembly) | ecosystem: Environmental > Terrestrial > Soil > Wetlands > Permafrost | place: Sweden...
GGTATAGAAGGCTATGGTGGCATTGGTAAAGAAAACGGTGGTTATATTAATAAAACCGGCTATGGCAATATTTTTACAGGTGATTTTTCACAAATAATATTGGACGGCACCGCTGAGGATGCTGCTGCAGGTAATTTTAATGTGGGGATCAACAGTCCGGAAAAGCTGCAAACATCAGAGAATATACTTAGGGAGGTCAGTGCGGAAAATGTCGAGAAAATGCTTGCCCATGAGGTGAATGCATTAAAGCCTCTGTCTTACAGTTCATCCGAAAGTATCATAAAGTACAGCAAAATGGTTGGCACTTTAAAATATCCGTCCAAAGCACTCGAACAGTCTGAGAATGCGCCGGTAAAGAAGAATTTCTCCATGACCGAGCTTCTGGTATACCTGGACTGCCCCAGGAAATATAAGTGGAAATATATTTATAATATCCCTGAAACTTCAGGTATAGCGCTCCTTACAGGAGAAAAGGTCCATAAACTTATCCAGCTGATGACTTTTCAGATTTACGGAGAAATGGTGGAAAAAAATTTTTTGGCTCAAATAAATAAGACCCAGGTTCTGTGCAGCGATGACATGCAGGTTAAAACATTTTTAAATAATTACAAAAAAAGCGGTTTTTACAGTGATCCGGATGTAAGAAAAATAATCCTTGAACAGCTGTTTTACTGGAAACTGAAAAGCTTTGTAATAAGCTGTAAGGCAGACAGGCTGGATCATATGGCTGACGGCAGCATAAGAATCATTGATTACAAGACATCCGGTCTTAAGGGCAGGAAACCTGAGGCCAATTATTTAAATCAGCTTAAGTCTTATACGGGTGGGATCTCCTCACTTTTTTCAATTCCGCCCAAATTAATAAAAGCATTTCTTTTTTACCTGAAAGACGGAAAAATCTACCAAAGAAATTTTGAAGCTCCAGAGATTGCAGGATTTGAATACAACATTGTAAATGCCTGTGAGAACATAAACAGCATGATTTTTCCTAAAAGACTCAAAGGCTTGTGCAATAAAAACTGTTATTACTTCACAATGTGCGCTAAAAATTAATTATTATGCCTTTGTACACCACTGGCTGTACGCTGGCATTTCGTTTTTGACTACCTTAAAATATAGCTCCTGGAGCGTTCTGGTTATTTTACCCATCTTCCCGTCTCCGACTTTCCTTTTATCAACGCTTCCAATCGGGGAAATCTGGGCGCCTGTGCCGCAGAAAAAAAGCTCATCAGCGGTATAAAGCTCAGTCCTGTCAATCGACCGCTCCAGTGTTTTTAAACCAAGTTCGTTATTGGCAATTTTTATAACAGAATCCCTGGTGATCCCTTCCAGTATATCGTCAACTACCGGTGGAGTCAGAAGTTCACCATTTTTGACCATGAATACATTCATAGCGCTTCCTTCGCTTACATGATGGCCATTTGATGTAAGCACTATTGCTTCATCATAACCATTAAGGAGCGCTTCAGATTTCTGGAGTGCTGAATTCACATATGATCCGGAAATTTTAGCTCTCGGAGGTACACAATTGTCTGGAAGCCTTGACCATGACGAAACACAGACATTATTGGGTTTGCTGATGTCAAGGTATTCGCCGAGCGGAATTGTATATATAAAAAGGTCCTGTTCGACATCTATCAGTTTCGGGCCTATTTTTAAGTTACTGTTATAGGCAAAAGGTCTTATATATGAATCTTCATTATAATTTTCTTTTTTTAACAGCTTAAGAGTAATATCGCCAAGCTCCTCGCTGGAGTATTTGATTTTTATCATCATTATATTTGCATTTTTAGACAATCTCTCAAAATGATCTTTCATCCTGAAAACATAATTGGCTTTTTCCTTTTCATTCCAATAGCATCTTATTCCCTCGAATATTGCAGTGCCATATTGAAGGGCATTTGTCCTTATGTCGATTTTTGCTTCGGATATAGGTACGATTTTACCCTGGAAGAATGCGTACTTTGGGTGATCCTGTTTTTCCATTGTATTCCTTTTTTAAGTTGAAATTTTATTACATTTTACTTTTTTTATTAATTTTTTCAAGTAAGCATTAGAAGTCTTAAGAATATAACTGTATCTGCCATATTTTCAGGAGCTGTTTTTTGACTCAGCGGCAATATATATTCAGAAATTTTTTAAACCTTGCAGCAAATAGGCTTTTTGGATTGTTTCTGATAAATTAACAGATAAGATATATAAAGACAGGGAATGTCTTTAAAAAAAAGTGAAGGATATCCCATTGGCTGAAAAAAAGAACGGCCTATAAACCGTTCTTTATATAACAACTATGGCTATGATTCAACAACTGCCACAGACAAAAAACTTATAGGAAAAAAGCACTAAAGACCAATTCCCAAACCTCTGATTGCAAACAGCACCCTTATCAATCAGAGGTTATAAACATAAAATTAGGTACTTTTTCAAAAATATCGGGATTTACTTATCTGATTTGGCCTTAATCTTGAAAACCTTGGTTCCGCATTTGGAACATGTTCCGCTTACGGCAGGTCTTCCGTTTTTCATTGTTACTTCTTTCGGGTCCTTGACCTCAATTTTTGCCTTACACTTGACGCAGTATGCTTCCACTTTGACTCCTTTTTATCTTGATAATGTATAACATTAATGACATTATTTTCTTTGTATGATTATTTTAAATTAAAACACAAGATTTTAAAAATAAAATTTAAAAAAAGTTTTATATTTTTATAAAGCTTTTTAGTCTTTTATAATCTTTTACAATTATATATCATAATGGCATGATTGATTCAATGCAAGCACAAGATAAAAAATTTTACTATAACTCTTTGTTTTATGATTATATTTTTTCTTATGAGAAATTAAAAAAGTATTTCCATTATGATTTCCATGACCAAGAGAATATTAAAAAAAGGGCGGAGCATGTATCCGCGAGCTATAATAATGGCTTAAGGCCCATGATATCAGACAGGTTGGTACATATTAATAAAAACTTTGGGTGCAGTGCAGCCACAGTAAAAAACTGTGAAAGCTTAAAAGACCCGAATACGATGGTTGTCATAGGTGGCCAACAGCCGGGTTTACTTGGGGGGCCGGCCTTTATAATCTATAAGCTATTCTCAATAATTAAGCTTGCAGAGCATCTGAGCGATTTTTTAAATTTACATGTAATACCGGTTTTCTGGAACGCCTCTGATGATAGCAATTTCAGCCAGGTAGACAATACTTTTCTTTTGGATAAAGAACTGAAAAAAGTAGTGTTAAGTCTTGCAGATATCAACCGGACCCCTGAGCTCCGAAAGGATGATACGGGCTCCAAAAGATTTTCTGATATTATTATTACTGAAAGCCTTGCGGCAAAAAAAATTGATGAATTCCTGGGATATTTACCGAATACTGATTTCAAGGCCGGAATAGAGGTTTTTTTTGCAGATTGCCTCGAGAGGCTGTCAAAGGGTGATTTTAATTACTTAAACCCCAAACACGGCCGTCTAAAAGCAGCACGCCCAACTGACTGTATGGCTGTGTATGGCTCCGGCCATAAAAACAGCTTCAGGCTCAACGATTTTTTTTCAGCTATAATAACAGGTTTGTTTTCAAAATACGGTCTTGTACTGATTGATCCTTCAGATATTGAACTTAAGAAATTATCCCTGCCAATATTGGAAAAAGATATTTGCAACCATGCGGGCATTGAGAAATCAATAAACGAGTCAGGCGAAAAGCTTGTTAAGGACGGTTATCACAGCCAGCTTTCTGCGGATAAAGATTTTTTAAATTTTTTTATTGTAAAAGACGGCGTAAGGCAAAGAATAAAATGTGGGGGAAATTCATTTTTTGTTTTCGATAAAAAATCCCTCTCTGTTGAGGAATTAAAAAGTCTCATTGTTTCTGATTTTTCAAAAATAAGCTTGAATGTTATTTCACGGCCGCTGTTTCAGGATTCGGCGCTTCCAGTTTTGGCTACCGTATGCGGCCCGGGAGAAGTCAGCTATTTCTCGCAGCTAAAGGGAGTATATGATATTTTCGGCCTTAAACAGCCTGTAATATATCCCAGGTTTTCTGCTACTATAGTTGAAAGTAAAGTAAGAAAAGCAATTGAAAAGACTGGTGCGGGCATCGAGCTATTAAATCATGGGATAAAAGATGCTGTCAGCATCACTTTGAAAAGCAGTCTTGGCATTGATATTACCGGCATACTTAAAAGCCTGGAAGGTGATATCATGGATAAAACCGGAAAAGCTGAAAATTTAATAGAAAGTTATGGTATTGTCTGCACAGGTTATTTTGACAGGTTTGAAGATAATCTGAAAAAGGAAATAAAAATCTTATATAAAAAAATATCGTCTGAGTCTGAAAATAAAAATCTTTTTCTGGTCTCAAATATTGACAAAATATACTTAAACCTGTTCCCTAAAGGGTTGCTCCAGGAAAGAGTTCTAAGCATATTTCAATATATAAATAAATATGATTTTAAATTACTGGATGATCTGTATAATATCATTGATGTTGAAAACCGGTTCCACAAGATTATTTTTTTATAATGACAGGAGATATAAGATGTCTATAGACGCATTGGCTTTCGGCGCCCATCCGGACGATGCAGAGCTGGGATGCGGAGGCCTGCTTCTTAAATTGAAAGCCCTGGGCTATAGAACCGGAGTTATTGACCTTACTGAAGCGGAACTTTCCACAAATGGCGACCCGCCTACCAGGCAAAAGGAAACAGAGCAGGCGACTGAACTTTTAAAACTGGACATCAGGAAAAACTTAAAACTCACAGATTGCAATATAACCAATGATTTGGAAAGCAGAATGAAAGTCATTGATATTGTAAGGCAATACCGGCCATCTCTTGCAATAATACCATACAAGGCGGATAGACACCCTGATCATGAAAATTCCTATAAACTTTTAAAGGATTCATTCTTTGCCGCGGGGCTTAAAAAATTAAAAACGGAATTTCCCGAGTATAGGCCAAAGGCTGTTATATGCTATATGTTAAATTACGGGTTTCAGCCAAGCTTTATAGTAGATATATCAGATTACCATGAACAAAAGATGAAAGCCTGCAATGCATTTAAGTCCCAGCTTTACCGGCAGCCGGGTTTGGACCAGCCCACATATATAAATTCAAAGTTTTTCCAGGATTATGTTACCGGCAGGGATAAATGTTATGGATTGAAAATAAGGGTCGAGCACGCAGAGCCCTATTACATTGAAGATGATATTAGCATTGATGACCCGGTAAGTTTTTTTAAATACTTATAATGAGGCTGCCATATAATCATGTTGGAATTATTGGCGGCCGGCTCATTTAAGTGTTTGTTGCGAAACTGTTACTTTCCGGGCAACTATAATTTATAGAGATACATATATTGCTGTTTTTCGAGATACATACTCTGTCATTTAGAAATTTTTTAAAAAATAAACATATGAAAATAGGAATCACGTGCTACCCGACTTTTGGAGGCAGCGGCGCTGTTGCCGCAGAGCTTGGCATAGAACTTGCAAAACTGGGCCACAGTGTACATTTTATCAGCTACGGCCTTCCTTTCCGTTTGGATAAATCATTTAAAAATATTTATTTTCATGAAGTTGAAGTGATGTCGTATCCGCTTTTCAGATATCCTCCTTATACACTATCCTTAAGCGTAAAAATGTCAGAGGTAATCGAATACGAGAAAATAGACATCCTGCATGTACATTATGCAATGCCTCATGCAACCTCAGCATATCTTGCGCAAAAGTTATTGGGTGAAGACAAAATGAAGTTTGTCACGACTCTTCACGGCACAGACATTACATTAATCGGCAACCATCATTCCTTTTTTAAAATTACTAAATTCAGTATAGAAAACAGCAATGGCGTCACCTGTGTCTCACAATATTTGAAAAAAGCCACAATTGATACTTTTGATATAAAAAAGGATATGAGGGTCATTTATAATTTTGTCGACACTGAAAGATACAAGAGGATGTACGAAAACAGGCAGAACTATATAAACGAGACTTGTGAAGATGAGGCGGGGTTTATAAAAAAGGATGACTTTGTAATTACCCATATTTCAAATTTCAGGCCCGTAAAAAAGGTACAGAACATAATAAAAGCTTTTTGCAAGATAAGCCGCGAGGTCAATGCAAAATTATTGCTTGTCGGAGATGGCCCGGAAATTTCCTGGTGTAAAATAATCGCAGAAAAACTTGGTATAATCGATAAAATATGTTTTGTAGGCCTAAGGGAAAATATTGTACCCATATTAAATATAAGTGATCTTTACATGCTTCCTTCACAAAGCGAGAGTTTCGGGCTTTCTGCTCTTGAAGCTCTCAGCTGTTCTGTCCCTGTAATTGGTACAAAAAACGGGGGGCTTCCTGAAGTTGTGGAGAATAATATCAGCGGATTTCTTGTAGATCCGGATGATGTAGATATGATTGCCGGATATGCATTAAAAATACTTGCAGACAAAAGATTAAAGGACAGGATGAGCAATGCCGCAAGGCAAAGGGCTTTATTATTTGATTCTAAAATCATTGTTCCGCAGTATCTTGATTATTATAGTGAAGTCATAAATAAAGCTTAATCTTTTTTATTGACTATACCGATATTTGAAATATAATCTTTGTAATAAACATAAAATAAAATATTAAATATTTTAATAAATATTTATGGAGGAAGGGGAATCAGATGAAAAAGAACTTTTCAAAAGTTCTTATGGCGATGCTTTTAATGATTGTATTAGTAGTTACTCTCAGTATTACACCGCTGATTTTTGCTGATAACACGAATACAAGTAACAATGCAGAGGAATTCGCCAAAAACTACCAGTTTTCACCCGCGGACCAATGGATGTTTGCAATGCCTGCTATTTGTTCCATCACCACTGTGTATTATGGAATAGTTTATGATCCAAATACTCAGGCATACAGCCAGAAGAAATATATATATGGACCTTGGGGCGGTACAGGGTTTGTGGTAAATCCTGAAAACGGCACTATCGTTACAGCGGGCCACATGGTTGATGCAAGGGAAGCAGATGAGGTTAACCTGAAGTATGGAATACTCGACCAGTATATATCTGAAGTTTATCCTGACTACTATAATACCCTTACCCAAGCGGACTGGAACTGGATCTATGAGAATTATAAAGTTGTCGGCGTTAATGTCGATAAACCTGAGATGGAAGTATGGGTGCAGTTCAATACTGCAATTGCCAATATACCGGAAGCTGCAAACAGCAGTTATATAAGGGCTGAAGTCAAAGATTTCAGCAGCAGGGACCAGAGGGATATTGCAATCTTAAGGATAACTCCCGACACAGGGAGGGCATTGTCAAGCGTTTTGCTTGGGGACAGCTCAATGGTAAAAATAGGGGACCAGCTTTCAAGTATTGGCTATCCTTATACTGCTGATTACGGCCAGTCAAACCCGCTTGACCCTTCGGTATTCCCTGCGACCATTTCTGGGAAAAGGTCTTTAAACGGCGTTGAAGTATTGCAGGTTTCCGGCTATGCCGAAGGCGGCAGCAGCGGAGGCCCTGTTATTGATAAAGACGGAAAAGTCATCGGTCTGGTGTCAGCAGGCACAGATAATATGCTAAACATCTTAAGAACTTCTAATGATATAAAATCAATCTTAAGTTCAGAGAATAAACTTGGCCAGGTCGATTTGGAATGGAGGACCGGTCTTGCCATGTATTACGATAATCATTTCAGTGAGGCAATAAAACATTTTGACGCAGTTTTAAATCTTTCTTCAGGGCATAAACTGGCACAGGAATATAAGGCAAAAGCCCAGTCAAATATGGGCAACGATGTTCCGTTTGGCGTGCAAGCTACCAGTTCTGAAACAACCACAAAAGAAACCGTTGCTGCAGTAGAAACATCAAAATCTGCAACTGCTGATACTTCTGCCCCAGTAAAAGCAAAAGGCGGGATGTCGACAGGGCTAATGATAGGCATTATAGTCGGCGGATTGCTTTTTGTGATTCTCATCGTTGTGCTTATTGTAGTGCTTACAAAGAAAAAAGGGCCTCAACCGGTCGTCGCTCAGCAGGCAATATATACACAGCCGCAACAGCAGATGCCGCAGCCGCATCAGCAGATACCGCAGCCGCCGGCAAGCGAGGGCGCTGCTGAAGTGAAAAGCAAAGCAAAATTCTGTCCGTCCTGCGGCAGCACCGTACTGGAAGGCGCAGCTTTCTGCCCGTCCTGCGGCAATAAGCTGGTACATTGAGACTTTTAAAAATAAACCTTATATTTATTAAATAAAAATTAGAAGGCCTGTATTCAAAGTGTAGTTAAAAATTAGATTGAGTCTGCAATTTCTTGAGTGTCATTATTTGTAGGCTTGTCAGTAAAAGCAGCAAGGGCTCCGTTAAATCGGGGCTCTTGCTGCTTCAGGAATAAAGTTCTTTTAAATTCAATTATTTCTTTTATTATCAGCTGCTCGTAAAAATTATCAGCTGTCTGTTAAAAATCCAAGCACTGGAAGTTGTTTGTTTAAATGAAGAAATGATATCCACAAATTTGGTCTGCCGGGATGCTTTTAAAAGAAAAACTAAAAAATAAAAAATTAATAATTATTATATTGTTTTATAATTCTTTGTGTGATAACATTTCTGTCCAACACTAACTTATTTTTATAAAATGGCAGATTACAAAACAAATTATTTGTTAAGCAAAGGAAGTGTATCTTCCATAACCGTAAAGAATATTACCGGTTTGCTTTCATCTGTCATTATCCTGCTGGTCCTATCTATTATTGTCCTTATCTGATAAAGCAGGATGACCGGCTCCCGACTTTAACTTTTCTCAATCATTCTGACTTTATCAAATAAGAAAATTCTTTTGTCTTTGCTGTACTGTAATTACAATTTATTTTTCAAAAAGATCAAAAAGATTTATAAAATAAAAGATTTAAAAAAATTTACAAAGTAAAAGGGCCACATAGTCAAAAAGTTTCAAAAAGGAGAAGAAAATTGAAAAGTGATGATGTAAAAAAAGGGATAAACAGGCTGCCGCACAGATCCTTGTTCAAAGCGCTCGGACTTACCGATAGTGAGATACAAAAACCGCTAATAGGTATTGTAAGTTCTGCCAATTCCATTATACCGGGGCATATGCATCTTGACAGCATAGTCGATGCTGCAAGAACAGGCGTACTGATTTCCGGGGGGACACCACAGATATTTTCTACAATTGGTATATGTGACGGAATTGCAATGAATCATATTGGTATGAAGTATTCTCTTGCAAGCAGAGAAATTGTTGCTGACAGCATAGAATCGGTTGCAATTGCGCATGGTTTTGATGGTCTCGTACTTGTACCGAATTGCGATAAAATAATCCCGGGTATGATTATGGCTGCCCTGAGGTTAAATATTCCTTCTATTGTGATAAGTGGAGGCCCAATGCTGGCAGGCAGGTTTAAGGGTAGGTCTGTGGATTTGAATGCTTGTTTTGAAGCTATTGGAGGATACAGGACTGGCAAATACAGTGATGAGGATATTGAAGTTTTGGAAAATGAGGCCTGCCCTACATGCGGCAGTTGTGCAGGGATGTTTACTGCAAATTCCATGAATTGCCTTGCAGAGGCAATAGGGATTGCTCTTCCGGGCAATGGGACCATACCTGCTGTATATTCAAAAAGAATCAGGCTGGCAAAAATGGCCGGGATGAAAATAATGGAGCTTGTCCAAAAACAGATCAAGCCTCGTGATATCATCAATAAAGAGTCAGTTAAAAATGCGCTTGCAGTCGATATGGCTGTCGGCTGCTCGACAAATACGATATTGCATCTTACTGCTATCGCAAAAGAAGCAAAAGTTGATTTTTCACTTGATATGGTAAACCTGGCAAGCAAATCAACTCCTAATCTGTGCAGGTTAAGCCCGGCAGGGAATGACCACATAGAGGACCTGTATCATGCGGGTGGTATAGAGGCTTTAATGAATGTGCTTTTAAAGAATGGTTTGATAAACGGAAGCCTGGCAACGGTTTCAGGTAAATCAGTTAAGGAGAATATTTCAGGCGCAAATGTATTGAATGAAGATATTATAAGGCCATTTTCAAATCCCTATTCCAGTTATGGTGGCCTTGCAGTCTTGTGGGGCAATATTGCCCCGGAAGGTTGTGTTGTCAAAAAATCTGCAGTCGATATTTCAATGTTAAAACATACCGGAAAAGCCAGAATATTTGAGTCGGAAGAGGATGCGGTGGACGCAATCTTGGGCGGTAGAATTATAAAAGGAGATGTAATAGTTATTAGATATGAAGGTCCCAAGGGTGGGCCAGGAATGAGGGAGATGCTTGCTCCGACTTCAGCAATTGCAGGTGCTGGGTTGGATAAGGAGGTGGCTCTTATTACTGACGGAAGATTCTCCGGAGCAACAAGAGGAGCCTCAATAGGGCATATTTCTCCTGAAGCCCAGGCCGGAGGTCCGATAGCTTTAGTAAAAGAAGGCGATATTATCGAGATAGATATAGACAATAACAGGATAAACCTGGATGTGAGTGATGAGATCCTTGCTGATAGAAAGAAAAAATGGAGCCAGCCGGAATTCAAAGTAAAAGAAGGCTATCTTTACAGATACGCAAGAATGGTGTCATCTGCTTCAAAGGGCGCTGTCCTTGAGTAAAAAAGCTTAGAAATTTGTAATTACCGGGCATATGAAATATGGCTTTAAAATTTACAGGTAAAAAACGGTTTGAATAAAAGAATTTTATTATTTTTTTGTAAGTAAACATGAGTTTTTTTAAGAAAACAGTAAAAATTAAAATTATTAAAAAAGAGTTTTTGTTGATATAATCAAAAAAACTTGTTGTTATAAAGTTGTTACTAATTAAACAAGGGGAGATTGGCTATGGGTAAGATAACAGGTGCGCAAATGCTTATAAAATGTTTGAAAGAAGAAGGCGTTGAAGTGATTTTCGGATTCCCAGGCGGAGTGGTAATACCCATATATGATGCTATTTTTGACAGCGACATCAGGCATATTCTGGTGCGGCATGAACAGGGAGCGGTGCATGCGGCAGACGGTTATGCAAGGGCGACAGGAAAAGTCGGAGTATGCCTTGCAACTTCCGGCCCCGGGGCGACAAACCTGATAACCGGAATCGCCAACGCATACATGGATTCAGTTCCGGTTGTTGCTATAACGGGTCAGGTCGCCACAGATCTTATTGGGACGGATGCTTTCCAGGAAGCCGATATCACAGGTATTACGGCGCCAATAACAAAACATAATTACCTTATCCAGGACATTAAGGATTTGCCGGTCATTATAAAGGAAGCATTTCATATTGCTTCAACGGGAAGGCCGGGGCCTGTACTTATCGATATACCTGTTGATATCTCAAAAGGCATGATTGAAGATAATATAAAAGTTGAACTTAAGCTTGAAGGTTACAAACCAACCTATATCGGCAATCCCAGGCAGATTTTGTCTGCAGCCAGGGGAATATACGAAAGTAAAAAACCCGTTATTTTTGCAGGAGGCGGTATAGTATCGTCCGGGGCGAGTGACATATTAACTGAATTTGCACATACCTTAAATATCCCTGTCATAACGACACTTATTGGAAAGGGCGCTTTTTCTGATGCGGACGAATTATCAGTTGGAATGGCCGGTATGCATGGGACCAAGCCTGCAAATCTTTCATTTACCGGCACAGATATGATAATTGCAGTCGGGGTTAGGTTTGACGACAGGGTTACCGGAAAGCTTTCCGAATTTGCCAAAAATTCACTAGTCATCCATATTGATATAGATCCTGCAGAAATTGGGAAGAATGTCAAAGTAGACATACCGATAGTAGGGGATGCAAAGAGTGTCCTTACCGATCTTTTGGGAAGATATAAAGAGCTTGTGGAAAAAAAGGGCGAACCTGACAGAAAAGAATGGCTGGATTATGTAATGGCATTAAAAAAACAATGCGCATTTAAACCAGGGAATGAACCGGAATCGCTTAAGCCGGGATACATAATACGTAAAATATGGGAAGCCACCGGCGGCGATGCTATTATATGTACTGAAGTCGGGCAAAACCAGATGTGGGCCGCTCAATATTTTAAATGTTTAAAACCAAGGACTTTTATTTCCTCCGGAGGTCTGGGTACCATGGGTTTCGGCCTGCCTGCCGCCATTGGCGCAAAGGTTGGGTGTCCCGGTAAGACAGTAATAGATATCGCAGGGGATGGCAGCATACAAATGAATTCACAGGAACTTGCTACTGCTGTTTTAAATAAGATACCTGTCAAAATAATGATATTGAATAACGGTTACCTTGGATTGGTAAGGCAGTGGCAGGAGCTTTTTTGGGATAAGAGATATTCGCATACAGATATTGTCGACAGTGTTGATTTTGTAAAACTTATTGAAGCATATGGAGGAGTCGGTTTCAGGGTAACAAAGAAATCAGAAGTTGAAAGCACAATTAAAAAAGCTCTTGAAATTGATAATGTTGTTATGGTGGATTTCCGGATTGAAAGGGAGGAAAATGTTTATCCAATGGTTCCGGCCGGCTATCCGATAGATCAAATGATAGAGTGTGAATAAATATTATTTAACTTTTAAAAGAAAAGGTGAGACTAATGAGTGGTAACCACATAATCTCTGTTTTGGTTGAAAATAAATCAGGGGTGCTTGCAAAGATTTCCGGACTTTTCAGCCGCAGGGGCTTTAATATAGAGAGCTTGGCTGTAGGGCCGACTGAAGATGAAAAAATATCCAGGATAACCATTGTTGTAAATGCGGAGATACATAGCCTTGAACAGGTGGTTAAACAGCTTTACAAGTTGATTAATGTAATAAAAATACAGGAACTTGATCCTTCAAATATCGTGGAAAGGGAGCTGGTGCTTATAAAGGTCAATGCCGATAATTCCACCAGGGCCGAAATACTGGAAATAGTGGATATATTCAGGGCCAATATTGTGGATGTTGCAAAAAAATCACTTTCCATTGAGATAACAGGAAATAGCAGGAAGATACAGGGAATTGAAGAGCTGCTGCAGCCATATGGGATACTGGAACTGGTCAGGACCGGAAAGATTGCATTAAGCAGGGGCAGTAAGAAGTAGCAATATTAAACTGAAGTTTTAACTGTTTTTAATATTTTACATAATTTAATTATTGGCTAATTTAGGAGAGGGAAAAAGATGAAAAAAAACTATATAATGACACCCGGACCGGTTCCGATTTCCAATGAAGTCCTGATGGAGCATGGCAGGCCGCTTATGCACCACCGTTCACCGGAATTTTCAAAAGTTTTTACTGAAGTCACTGACAAGCTTAAAAAATTCATGCAGACTTCAGGAGATGTTATAGTGCTGACCTCTTCAGGCACCGGAGCCATGGAAGCTGCTGTTACCAATGCATTTTGCCTTGGGGATAAAGTCCTTGTTGTAAATACCGGTAATTTTGGGGAACGGTTTAAAAAACTGGCCAATGTTTTTGGGCTTAAAGTAATGCCATTGGATTATGAATGGGGGGAAGCGGCAAATCCTGAAGATATAAAGAAGCTGCTAGATGAAAACCCGGACATAAAAGGTGTCATGATACAGCAGAGCGAGACTTCAACAGGCATTATAAATGATATTGAAGCAGTAAGTAAAATAATGAAGAATCATTCTGCGTTGTTTATTGTAGATGCAATCAGCGGAATTGGCGCTTCTGATCTTAAAGTGGACAGCTGGGGACTTGATATAGTATGCGGCGGTTCACAGAAAGCTATCAGCGCTCCCTCAGGCGCTGCGTTTATAAGCGTAAGCCAGAAAGCATGGAAGCAGATTGAAAAATCAAACATTCCAAAGTTTTATTTCGACCTTATTGCAGCAAAAAAATATGTGGACAAGAATCCGCCGCAGACTCCATGGACACCAGGTATTTCCATAATAGTTGCAATGAACAAGGCGCTGGACATGTTTTTTGAAGAAGGCAGGGAGGCTGTTTATGAGAGGCATAAAGTAAATGCGCTGGCAGTACAAAAAGCCTGTGAAAAACTGGGGCTCGAGTGCCTGGTTAAAAATCCTGCAAGCCGCGGAGTGTCTGTGACTTCATTGAAGGTACCAGAAGGTATTGACGGAAAAGTCCTAACCAAGGCTATGAGGGCAAAATACGGAGTCACCATAGCAGGTGGCCAGGGGAAACTTACGGGCCATATTTTCAGGATAGGCCATCTCGGTTATGTCGGGATATTTGATGTACTTATCGCAATAACGGCTCTTGAATTTGCACTAAAAGAGCAGGGATGGAAATTTGAACTGGGTGCAGGTGTTGTGGAGGCGCAGAAGACATTTTGGGAGAACAATTATATGAGCCCGAAAGTTTAGTGGGACAAGTAAGCCTAGAAAGGAATACTTTTTATTATTATTTTGTGCCTTGAAAGGAATAGTTATAAAAATGAAGAAAAAAATAATAGTTACGGACGGAATATCAGAAAATGCAAAAAAAATTCTGGAAAGCAAATACATTGTTGACCTTAAAAAAGGATTACCGCCAGAGGAGCTTAAAAAGGAGATAAAGAACTACAATGCCATAATTATCAGAAGCGCAACAAAGATGACCGCCGAGATAATAGAAGCCAGCGAAAACCTTGAAGTCATAGGCAGGGCAGGCGTGGGGGTGGATAATGTAGATGTAAAAGCCGCAACAAAAAAAGGCATTGTTGTAGTCAATGCTCCCGGAAGCAACAGCGTGTCTGTTGCAGAACACGCAATCGGGCTTATGCTTTCGCTTGCAAGAAAAATAAGTGTAGCAGACTATTCGACCAAAGCCGGAAAATGGGAAAAATCAAAGTTTAAAGGGATGGAAATCGAAGGCAAAACTCTTGGTGTGGTAGGCTTCGGAAAAATCGGCTATCTCGTGGCAAAAAAAGCAATAGGACTTGGAATGCGGGTTATAGCTTTTGACCCTTTCACAGCGGATGAGAAGTTTGCATCCCTTGGAATTGAAAGGGCAAATAAAATTGAGGATGTTTATAAAGTTGCAGATTTTATTACCATACATCTGCCAAAAAACAAGGATACACTCGGGTTGTTTGATAAAAAAGAATTCGCCAAAATGAAAAAAGGGGTAGTCATCATCAATTCAGCCAGAGGCGGCATAATAAATGAAAGCGACCTTGCTGATGCCATTAAAGCCGGCCAGGTGGGGGGCGCTGCCCTTGATGTATTTGAAAGCGAACCATGCCTGTCATCACCCTTGTTTGAACTTGACAATGTCGTCTGCACCCCTCATCTTGGCGCATCAACTGATGAAGCCCAGGACAGGGCAGGCGTTATGATTGCGGAGCAGGTCGATGCGGTTCTATCCGGAAAACCTGCAACTTTTGCAGTGAATTTTCCTGCTGCAAGCACTGAGCTTATGGAGGCCATCACACCATTTTATGAACTTTGCTCAGATATGGGGACTCTTTTTGCAGGAGCTTTTGAAGGAAACCTTGAAAGCATAGAGGTCGGGTATTTTGGAAAAGTCGCAGATTATGACACCAGGATACTAACCAGCATGATGCTTGTAAAGATACTGGGAAAATATTCCAGTGAGAGCATTAACCTTATAAATGTAGGTCTGGTTGCTGAGGAAAAGGGCCTTAAATTCCTGGAGACAAAGAGCAGCCAGACTCAAGATTATATAAATCTTATATCATTGTCCGGGAAAGGAAAGGGCACGGAGTTTTCAATTTCCGGTACAGTGTCAGGTATAAAGAACCAGCCTAGGTTTATTGCAATGGATAAGTTTGCAATAGATATGGTGCCTTCAAAATATATGGTTTTCATACGATATGAAGATGTGCCCGGCCAGATAGGAAGGATTGGAACGGCTTTTGGAAAATTAAACATCAATATTGCAGCAATGCATGTTGGCCGCAAAAAAGTGAGCGGGGAGGCAGTTATGGGCCTGAATATTGATTCAGAGCTTACACCTGAAATGATGGGACAGTATAAGAAAATATCAGGTTTTAAAAACATAAAGGTAGTCAATTTGTAAGGGGAAGGCTAAAGTAAAATGGCAAGAAAAATTCAAATTTTTGATACAACTTTAAGGGATGGGGAGCAGGCCCCCGGAATACATTTAAGCGTCCGTGAAAAACTGGAGATAGCTGAGCAGCTTGATAAATTAAATGTCGATACCATAGAGGCCGGGTTTCCGATTTCATCCCACAGTGATTTTAATGCAGTGCTGGAAATCTCAAAAAAAATCAGAAACAAAAATATTGCTGTACTTGCCAGGGCAGTACCGAAAGATATTGACATTGCAGGGGAGGCGCTAGTAAACGCTGCAAGACCTGTGATACATACTTTTATTTCATCTTCGGATATTCACCTGAAGTATCAGTTCAAGAAAACTAAAGAGGAGGCCATAGAGCTTGCGGTAGATGCAGTAAAAAGGGCCAGGAAATATACCGACACTGTTGAGTTTTCAGCAATGGACGCAACAAGGAGTGGCCGGGACTACCTCTGCAGGATGTATGAAGAAGTGATAAAAGCCGGAGCCAAAATCTTGAATGTGCCTGACACGGTCGGTTACGCCCTTCCGGAAGAATACAGCGGGCTGATTGCCTATTTGCTGGAGCATGTAAAAGGGATAGAGGATGTTATTATAAGCACTCATTGCCATAATGACCTGGGGCTTGCAGTTGCAAACTCGATACTTGCGGCCCAGCACGGCGCCGGACAGATAGAAGTTGCAGTCAACGGCATTGGAGAGAGGGCCGGCAATGCAGCTCTTGAGGAAATTGCAATGATAATCGACACAAGAAAAGATGAGCTCGGTCTTTACACTGATATTAATTTAAAAGAGATAATGAAGACAAGCACCCTGGTAAGGCATTTAACCGGTTATACAGTCGCCCCTAACAAGGCTATTGTCGGAAAGCATGTCTTTACCCATGAAGCCGGCATCCACCAGGACGGCATGCTTAAAAACAGGACAACATACGAAATTATGAAGCCTGAAGATATAGGCTCAGAGTCTTCCAAACTTATGCTTGGAAAACATTCCGGAAGGCATGCTTTTGTAAAAAGGATAAAAGAGCTTGGCTTCGATATAAAGGAAGAAGATATTGATAAAGCATTTGACAGATTTAAAGATTTGGCTGAAAAGAAGGGTGAGATAAGCGACAATGACTTAAAGGCTATTCTTAACAATGAAATAAGGGATGTCGAAGAATATTTCAAGCTCAAATATTACCAGGTTCTTAATGGCTCAAGCATAAAAGCTACAGCAACAATAGGAATCGAATCGCAAGGCATAATGATTGAAAGCGCTTCCTTTGGTGATGGGCCGGTGGATGCTTCATTTAAAGCAATAGATGCGCTTACGGCAATGAAAGTGGAGCTTGTTGATTACGCAATAGAGGCAGTCTCTGAAGGAAAAGACGCAATAGGCGCAGTCAGGATAATTGTAAGGAGTAATGGTGTTGAGGCGATGGGAAGAGGTATAAGCACAGATGTAATTGAAGCAAGCATCAAGGCTTATCTCGATGCCCTAAACAGGATAGTGATTGTTAAATCGGAATAATATTGATTGGCGCAGAATGATAAATATGGAAAAAGGAGAATATTAAAAGTGGCAGAAAAGACAGAAAACAGAATATCCCAGACAATGGCGCAAAAAATACTTGCCTGGCATTGCGGCAGGCAATATCTTAATACCGGCGAATTGGTAAATGCAAAGGTGGACCTTGTTCTTGGAAACGACATTACCATGCCGCTTGCTATTGAGGAGTTTAAAAAAATTGGTGTAGGCGGGGTTTTTGACAGGGATAAGATTGCTATTGTTCCTGATCATTTTACTCCAAACAAGGATATTAAATCCGCAGAACAGTGCAAATACATAAGGGATTTTGCAAGCCAGCAGAATATAACAAACTACTTTGAGATAGGCAAAATGGGTATTGAGCACGCGCTGCTTCCTGAGCAGGGCATAGTATTGCCTGGAGATCTCATTATCGGCGCAGATTCCCATACTTGCACATATGGTGCGCTTGGAGCCGCATCCACGGGTATGGGCAGTACTGACGCGGCAGTAGCAATGGCCACAGGCACTGCCTGGTTTATGGTGCCCGAAACAATTAAGTTTGTCTATAGCGGCAGCCTTAAAAAATGGGTCACAGGAAAAGACCTTATCCTTTATACGATAGGGCTTACCGGTGTTGATGGCGCATTGTATATGTCAATGGAGTTTACGGGCCCGGCAATAACTGCGCTTTCAATGGATTCAAGATTTGCAATGTGTAATATGGCAATTGAGGCAGGCGGAAAGTTTGGAATAATAGAATTTGATGATACTACAAAAAGATACCTTGAGGGTAGGCATACCAGACCTTACAGGGTTTTTCATGCTGATACAGATGCGAAGTATTTTAAGCAATATGAAATAAACTGTGACGATATAGAGCTCCAGGTAAGCCTGCCGCACTTGCCGTCAAATGCAGCAAATGCAAAGGATTTGGGCAACATAGTTATAGACCAGGTTGTAATCGGTTCCTGCACAAACGGCAGGATGGAGGACCTTGCAATCGCTGCAGAGATTATAAAGGGGAGAAAAGTAAATAACAGGATAAGAGCCATAATAATACCGGCAACCCAGAAGATATATATGGATGCAATGGAGAAAGGATACTTGAAGACCTTTGTGGAGGCAGGGTGTGCCGTAAGCACGCCAACCTGTGGGCCATGCCTCGGCGGCCATATGGGGATACTTGCCGAGGGCGAGAGGTCTATAGCCACAACAAACAGGAATTTTGTAGGCAGGATGGGCCATCCCAAAAGTGAAGTATATTTAAGCGGTCCGGCAGTAGCTGCAGCTTCAGCAATAGCAGGCAGGATAGCAGTACCAGAGGAGGTTATACAGTAATGATAATAAGAGATAAAGTAATTAAATATGGAAGCAATGTTGATACAGATGTAATAATCCCTGCAAGATATTTAAACACATCCAAGGAGGAGGAACTTGCAATGCATTGCTTTGAAGATCTTGACGCAGATTTTAAAGCTAAGGCCAAAACAGCTAGGATAATAGTTGCCGATGATAATTTTGGATGCGGTTCTTCAAGGGAGCATGCCCCGATTGCAATAAAGGCAAGCGGAATAAAGCTTATAATCGCAAAGACTTTCGCAAGAATATTTTTCAGGAATGCAATAAATATCGGCCTGCCTGCTATTGTGAGCCCCGATGCTGCGGCAAACATTAGCCAGGGAGATGAACTTGAAGTGGATCTTGACATGGGCATTATAAAAGATACCACCACCGGGATGAGTTTTCAGATAAACCCGCTTCCCGGTTTTATCCAGGAGATTATTTCCTCCGGCGGATATGTCAATTATACAAAGAAGAAGTTGGGGACGGAATGCAGCTGCGGAGGCAACTGTAATAAATGATAACAGGCCAGAATTAATGCGTTGATTAATGCGCAGATTAATTTATTGCATTTTAAGAGCTCTGTTTCATTGCATTATTTTTAAGTATATAAACAGGCGTAAAGCAATATTTATAGAAAATGTGGGAAAGCCGGATAGATAGACAGAATTGAGAAACTGTATTGATAGGCGGAATGGATAGGAAATATGGATAAATTAATGGTACTTCCGGGTGATGGAATCGGACCGGAAATAATGGATGTGACAGTTGATATACTTGATTACATTATAAGTAAAAAGAATTTAAAAGTTGAATATGAATTCGGCATATTGGGCGGCTGCTCAATTGACAAATACGGAATACCTCTTACAGATTCTGTCCTTGAAGCGTGCAGACAGTCAAAAGCAATCCTCCTGGGAGCTGTCGGCGGGCCCAAGTGGGCAAGCACTGACCCGGCAAAGCCCCGGCCTGAGGATGCGCTCTTAAAGCTTCGAAAGGAGCTGGGGCTTTATGCAAACTTAAGGCCCATAAAAGTATATGACCCGCTTGTTTCTGTTTCAACAATAAAGGAACATGTAATAAAGGGAATCGACATCCTTTTTTTAAGGGAGCTTACAGGCGATGTATATTTTGGCAAGAAAGAAAGAATAGTCAAAGACGGTGTTGTTACAGCTTACGACACAATGATATACAGGGATTTTGAAATTGAAAGAGCAGCCCGGATGGCTTTTGAAATTGCTGGGTCCAGGAGTAAAAAAGTCACATCAGTTGAAAAATCCAATGTCGTTGAAAGCTCAAGGCTCTGGCGTGAAATTACGATTAAAGTGCATAAGGATTATCCTGATATTGAGCTCATACATATGTATGTTGATAATGCGGCGATGCAGCTTGTAAGAAATCCCCGCCAATTTGATGTCATTGTCATATCAAACATGTTTGGAGATATTTTAAGTGATGAAGCTGCAATGATTGCCGGTTCTATCGGGCTTATCCCATCTGCTTCCCTGAGGGATGACTTTTTTGGCCTTTATGAACCAATACACGGCAGTGCACCGGATATTGCAGGCCAGGGCAAGGCTAATCCTCTCGGGACCATCCTCTCAATGGCAATGATGTTTAAATACTCATTCAGGCAGGAAGAAATTGCAGCAATGATTGAAAAAGCAGTTAATGCGGTTCTGGAAAAAGGTTTAAGGACGTCTGATATTTATGACCCGGCAGCAGGCGGCTCAAGCCTTGTAAACACAAAAGAAATGGGAGCGGCTGTAATTGCGGAGATTAGAATTTAAGTAATGTAAAAAATCCTACAGCCTGTAAAAACTGTTATCCATATGTTTTAAGTCTGTTATATATTGGTATAAAATTAAAAATTAAACTTTTATTTTTTAATTGGGCGATTGGGCAGTGTGAAATTAAAAACTATGTTTGAAAGGTTTTAAGTATGCATGACAAAGGCAGTGAAAAAGTATTTGTTTTTGACACCACTTTAAGGGATGGGGCGCAGAGTGCAGATATCTCATTTTCAGTGCGGGACAAGCTGCGGATCGTTGAAAGGTTTGATGATGCCGGAATCGATTATATAGAAGTCGGTTTTCCAGCATCTAACCCTAAAGATGAAGAGATGTTTGAAGAGCTTAAAAAGATAAAATGTAAACACTCAAAAATAGTGGCTTTCGGCAGGACAAAATACAAAAGTACGCCTGCGGACAAAGATGAAAACCTTAAGGTGCTTATCGATTCAGGGGCCGATACGATGTGTATCTTTGGAAAGGCATCCCTTCTTCATGTCGAAAGAATAATTGAGACTTCGCCGGAAAATAATCTTGAGATGATTTTTGAGTCAGTTGAGTATCTTAAAAAACACAGCCCGGAAGTGATATATGATGCCGAGCATTTCTTTGACGGGTATAAGCTTGATGCAGGATATGCAATCAGGACATTAAAGGCCGCCCAGGACGCAAATGCAGACTTTATTGTTTTATGTGATACGAATGGAGGATGTCTTCCATGGGAGACATTACTCATTGTTGAAGATGTTGCAAAGCAGATAAATGTGCCGCTCGGGATCCACTGCCATAATGACAGCGGCTGCGCAGTTGCGAATACTGTTATTTCATTCGAGAAAATCCCGCAAATGAAAATGGTGCAGGGCACTGTAAATGGATATGGAGAGAGGTGCGGTAATGCGGATTTATGCCAGGTTATACCAAACCTGGAAATAAAACTTGGTAAAAGATGCCTACCTGTAGGCAATCTCAAGCACCTGACCACTCTTTCAAGATTTATAAATGAGGTTGCCAACCAGGCTTCTCCTGCGAGCCAGCCTTTTGTAGGCAGGAATGCATTTACGCATAAGGCAGGTATGCATGTACATGGCGTAAGCAAGGTGCCGGAAGCTTTTGAACATTTAAAACCGGAACTTGTCGGCAATACCAGGGATATATTGATTTCAGAGTTGTCCGGAAAGCAGTCGATTATTGTCAAAGCCAAAGAATTTGGAATTAATCTTGAAAAGGACAATGAAAGCGTTCATAAGATTTTAAATATGATACAGAACCTGGAATATAAAGGATATCAGTTTGAGGCTGCCGATGGCAGCTTTGAGCTTATGGTAAACAAGGTTGCAGGAGAAGAAAAGAAATTCTTTACTCTTGAAAGTTTCAGGGTCTTAAACGAAAAAAGAATAGATGGCGCCATGATCTCTGAAGCGACTGTAAAGATCTATATTAACGATGACAGGATAATTGAAACTGCCGAGGGAGACGGCCCTATCCATGCACTTGACTGTGCCATAAGAAAAGCCCTTAATAATTTCTATCCTTTACTTAAGCAAATAAAGCTTTCTGACTTTAAGGTACGTGTGCTGGATGAGAAGCAGGGGACAGGCGCTGTTGTAAGGGTCCTTATTGAATCCACTGACGGCGTAAAAAGCTGGGGTACAATAGGCGTTTCTGAAAACATTATTGAGGCAAGCTGGCAGGCCCTTGAAGACAGCATAGTTTACGGGCTCACACACATATACAGGGTGAAGCCAAAATTATGAATTTATAATTATAGAAACAGGCGGAAATTTGGTAACTAAGATTTAGCGTGATTAAGTGGGGCATTTTTTATAACTGAAATTACAGATTACTGTATCTCCCATGAAAAATCCTGGTGTATTCCTGCAGCTTACTTATAAGTTATAAACCGGCACGTATAAATATCCTAAGTAGAAATATTTATTAATACCGGTTTATGTATTTATATATATTTTCAGCAACCATATTTTATTGTTTTCAGGGCCACCATATTTAAATGTTTTCAGCAACCATGTCGCCAACCTGGGAAGTGCTATAACCCATTTTGCCGGCACTGAGACTTTTAATTTTGGTGCAGGTGTAAGCTACCGCTTTCTGTATGGCGGCTGCAGCAACTTTTTCACCCAGATAATCGAGCATCATCCTGCCTGCTTCAATTGCTGCAAGAGGGTTTATAACATTTAAACCGGTATATTTTGGTGCAGAACCGCCTATCGGTTCAAACATGGAAGTACCGTTCGGGTTTATATTACCGCCGGCAGCTATTCCCATTCCTCCCTGAATCATCGCAGCCAGATCGGTTATTATATCTCCAAACATATTTGACGTCACTATCACATCATTCCATTCAGGATTTTTTACCATCCACATGCAGGAGGCATCAACATGATTATAATCTGTCTGGATATCCGGGTACCTTTTTGCCATTTCCATAAAAGCCCTGAACCACAGGTCGCCGACAAATGTAAGAACGTTAGTCTTATGTACAAGTGTAAGTTTTCCGGGTTTTCCGGCCTTTTTCCTTTCTTGAGTCAGTTTAAATGCATATTCAAGGCAACGGTCCACCATTTGCCTGTCATATACCATGACCTGAGTTGCTACCTCATATGGGGAACCTTTTCTGGTGACTCCGCCATGGCCAGCATACACGCAACCGGTATTTTCCCTGACAACCACAAAATCTATATCTTCGGGTTTCTTGTCTTTTAAGGGGCATTCGACTCCAGGATAGAGTTTTACAGGCCTTAAGTTAATGTATTGATCTAGCGCAAATCTTGCCTTAAGAAGTATTCCCAGCTCAAGGATTCCGGGAGCAACGCCCGGATGGCCGATTGCGCCAAGATAAATGACCTTGAATTTCCTTAACTCTTCGATAGCTGCTTCTGTAAGGGTCTCTCCGGTCTTTAAATACCTTTCACCGCCAAAATCAAATTCTGTAAATTCATTCTTAAAGCCATATTTTTTTCCGACAGCCACAAGGACTTTTTTGCCCTCATTTACAACTTCGGGCCCTGTACCGTCTCCGGGCATTACAGCAATCTTATAAGTTTTTACATCTGCCACTTTAAAACCTCCACTTAAAAGTTAAAATAAAAAAAATTGTTTTTCATATTATATATAAAAATTATCTTATTTCACTATTTAAAATAAATATTTATTCCGGCTGACACTGTTCAATGCAATATTAAAGATTTGTGATATTTTATTAACTAATTCATAATTGATTGCAATGGTTAAATTTAAAGCTTGCAGTCATGCATACCTTCAGGTGCAGCCGGCAGTTTATTTGACTAATAATAAAAGTTTTTATGTTATTATCTTACAGGGCAGGTGAATTTTTTATGGATATTGGTTCAAAGCAAAAACTTAAGGATGAACGGTTGGGCGATGGCCTGGGACTGGGAGATACTAATGGCCTGTCCTGGACATGCAATTCCTGCAAACTTGTGGGAGAACAGGCTCTGGTTATAAATAAGGCAGATAAAAAAATTCTCCGCGAACTGGCCCGGTCAGTAGCTGAAATCGCAGCACGCCCTGAGCAGGACAGAAAACGCAAACTTTGGGAAAAGCATAATGATCTTGTCCAAACACTTCCACTGGTATTTTGTGATCCCGAACTTGCCTGGTATGAAATAATTCCTGCAACACTGCTCCAATGCCGGGGCAGGCTTGCCCGTATATGGGAATTCCGTCTGCGTAAGGAGATCTATTGGGCAATGACTATAAAGGATGACCGTGTAACCACGCCTGAATTTACCGTTCAGTATATATTTTCAGAAACATCCAGAGGAATGGAAACTCATATCATCGGCGGTACCGGTGATGGCGCATATCGTTGGGATCCCCCTATATCAGATTACAATAAGGTTGATGACCTGCAGTTCAAACAGATTGCAATAGATTATAAAAAAACGGACAAACTTTTCGGGCTGGCACAGGAAGTTTTCAGCGAAATACTGAAAGTAAGGCTGGAGGGCTCATATTGGTGGTCTTTCGGAATGACTTTGGACCTGATATTTCTGCGCGGTTTTGAACGGATTTTAATGGATATGTATGACAATCCGGAAGGCCTGCATAAGCTCATGGCATTCCTGCGGGATGAAAACATGGCAAAGCTTGACTTTCTGGAAAAAAACAATCTGCTGTCATTAAACAGCCTGGGTGATTTCGTTGGCACCGGCGGTTATGGCTGGACAAAACAACTTCCTGCTCCAGGATATGATGGCAGCCATGTACGCCTGCTGGACATGTGGGGATATTCCGAAAGTCAGGAGACGGTAAGTGTTTCACCGGAGTTTTTCAAGGAATATATTTTCCCCTACCAAGCTGCTATCCTGGAAAGATTTGGGCTTAATATCTATGGCTGCTGTGAGCCGCTGGATCGCCGATGGGATATTATACATTTAATACCGCGCTTGCGAAGGGTTACTGTCTCACCTTGGTCGGACCCTGAAAACATGGCGGAAATATTAAATAAAAACTACGTATATTGCCGCAAAATCAATCCCGCCTACATGGCCACTCCCATAATGGAGGAAGAGATGGCGCGAGTGGAACTGCGAAGCACTTTCCGCGCCGCAAAAAAACACTGCTGCCCGGCAGAAGTGATGCTTCGCGATGTTATGACGCTTTCCTGGAATCCGGAAAACGCAATTAATTGGACAAGGATCGCCCGCGAAGAGGCAGCAGACATATACGGTTAAAACCATAGCAGAAATAGCTGTACTGGAAATTACAGGTTTGATTTATTAAAATCCGAATGATATGGTTGTTGGGAATGGGTAAGACTTTGTGAATGATATAAAATTATGTGTTTATTTATAAATAAGATTTTTATCAGGGTAATAATAATCATATGGTTTTAATAAAAGTTGCAGCATAAAGCTGGCGGGATTACAATTAATCAGTGCCTGGTAAATATGTTGAAAGATAGTAGAGGATTTTAAGAATTGGAGAATTTTAACGAACATAGCAAAGAAAAAGATAAGGATAAAAGTAAAGACACAAATCCCGGCGAAAATATGGTAAGCGGCCTTATAAGGGAGATGCTTAAAGAATATAAAAATGGCGGCGCCAGTGAAAACGATATAATCGGCCGCATAAAAGATATCTACTTTGAAGACATTGGCTTTGCCAAGGTGGACCACCATAGAATTCTCAGGCGAAATTTTCCGGAGGTTATTTTCGGACAGAATAAAACGCAGCAGCAGATACTTGATATTTCAAAGAAAATCTTAAAATATTCAGAAATATTGCTTATAACAAGGACGAATAAAGAAGTCTTTGAACTTTTAAAAACAGAAATTCCCGGTATAGTTTTCAATGATGCAGCCGGCATTATTTATACACCCTTAAAACCTCACGGCCCAAAACTTAAGGAGGGAATTACAGTGATATGCGCAGGGACAACCGATATCCCGGTTGCAGAAGAAGCTGCTATTACTGCACATCTTATGTGCAATGATGTAAAAAAGATTTTTGATGTCGGCATTGCCGGAATCCACAGGCTGATGAGCCATAAAAATGAGTTGCAAAGTTCCAAAGTAATCGTAGCTGTTGCAGGTATGGAAGGCGCATTGCCGGGTGTTATAAGTTCCATGGTCGACTGCTTAGTCATTGGTGTGCCTACAAGCATAGGATACGGCGCAAGCTTTAATGGCATAGCGCCGCTTCTTACCATGCTTAATTCATGCAGTCCGGGGATATGCGTGGTAAACATCGATAATGGTTTTGGCGCCGGATATGCAGCCGGACTTATAAACTCTGGGACGCCCGGCCAATAGCCCCACAGCCTTTAGGCTATGATTTTTTCAAATATTTTAATTTTGTAATTTAAGTAAGAACCTCTTTCATATATAATTTAAAGGTCAGGTTTTTCAAGCTGTTGCCGTTAAGATTTTTTTAAGGCTCTAGCCATTTAAGATTTTTTTGGGCTTTGCCGTATTATTCTTTCCGGCTTTTACCATCGAGATCTTATTGGGCATATACTGCTTAAATTCCTGGTATTTTGGCATTGAGATTGATATAGACCATGAAAAATAATTTTGTACACCTTCATGTCCATACTGAATATTCTCTTCTGGATGGACTTTTAAAAATTAATGATATGGTTAAAAAAGCTTCTGAATTGGGTATGCATTCAGTTGCATTGACTGACCATGGAAACATGTATGGAGCTATTGATTTTTATAAGTCTGCAACAAAGGCGGGTATAAAACCCATAATCGGCTGTGAAGTATACCAGGCGCCAAAAAGCAGGTTTGACAAAAAAGTAAATAAGGAAAACAGGGAGGAAAACCGCTACAATCACCTGACACTGCTTGTAAAGGATAAAAAGGGTTACCAGAATCTTATGAAGCTGGTGAGCCTCGGCTTTCTTGAAGGTTTTTACCACAAACCCAGGATTGACGCAGAGCTGTTGAGGCAGCATTCAGAGGGCCTTATTGCTTTAAGCGGATGCTTGAGCGGAAAAGTTCCAAGATTTGTAGAGGCGGGTAAAATCGACCTGGCAAAAAAAGCAATAGAGGATTACATAGACATATTTGGCAGGGAAAACTTTTATCTTGAGCTGACTGATTTTGGCATAAAAAAGCATAAGGAGATTAACAGGGTTCTCTGGGATCTTGCCGGCCAGTTTGGCATAAAAGCAGTCTGCACAAATGATGTACACTATTTGAATAAAGAGGATTTTAAGTATCATTTTCTTCTTCTATGCATCCAGTCAGGAACAACGATAAAGGATTTCCAGGGATTTTACGGTGGCCTGGGGCCGGGTTCCAGCCTTGATGAGAACATCAGGCAGATTATCTTAAAGCTTGCAGAGCAAGAGGCAAAAGGGGAAAACATCGATTCGTCCAAACCGGAAAAGAGCGGGTTTTTTCCGAGGACCATGGAGTACTATTTTAAAAGCGGCGAGGAAATGGGTGAGATTTTCAAAGAATTCCCTCAGGCTGTTGAAAATACAGGAGAAATAGCCGCAAAGTGTGATCTAAAACTTGATTTTAACCTGGGATTGATTCCACCATTTGATGTCCCGGATAAAAAGTCGCCTGATGATTATTTAAGGCAGCTCAGTTTTGAAGGTATCAGCAAAAAGTACAAGGAAATCACGCCGCAGATCGAGTCAAGGATAGAGCATGAGCTGGGCGTAATAAAGAAAATGGGTTTTGCGGAATATTTCCTGATAGTCTGGGATTTTGTTAAATTTGCAAAAAGCAACGGCATAAGAGTTGGGCCGGGAAGAGGTTCTGCAGCCGGTAGCATTGTTTCCTTTCTGCTCAATATAACTGATATTGAGCCGCTTCGTTATGACCTTTTGTTTGAGAGGTTCCTTAACGAAGAAAGAAAAAAAATGCCTGATATTGATATAGATTTTACTGACGAGAAAAGGGACCTTGTAATTAAATATGTGACTGAGAAATATGGTGAAAACAGGGTTGCCCAGCTTATAACATTCGGGACCATGGCAGCGCGGCAAGCTATCAGGGATGCCGGCAGGGTTCTTGATGTGCCATATAATGAAGTTGACAGGATAGCCAAGCTTATCCCAACGGAATTAAGTATTACTATAGACTCTTCACTTAAAGTGGTCCAGGAGCTTGCAGACCTGTATGGCTCGGATAAAAAAGTGAAAGATATAATCGATACGGCAAAATCTCTTGAAGGTAAGGCAAGGCAGCACTCTACTCATGCAGCAGGTATTGTAATATCCGCAGAAGAGCTATATCACTACACGCCGATACAAGGAGACGAAAAGAGCGGCGGCATAAAGACACAGTATAAAATGGAGGATGTGCAGGATATAGGGCTTCTAAAAATGGATTTTCTGGGACTAAAGACTCTTTCACTGCTCGACAGGGCTCTTTTCCTGATTAAAAAAACCAAAAATATTGAATTAGACATCAATACTATCGACCTGGAAGACAAAAAGACTTTCAAAATGCTTTGCGATGGCGATTGCCTTGGAGTGTTCCAGCTTGAAAGCTCCGGTATGCGTGACCTTGTCATAGGTTTAAAACCATCAAGGTTTGAAGACATTATAGCGACACTCGCTCTTTTCAGGCCGGGCCCTTTGCAGAGCGGCATGGTCAAGGATTTTGTAGATGCAAAAAACGGGATTAAAAAAATAAAATATTTTCATCCCAGCCTGGAACCTTTTCTCAAAGATACCTATGGCATAATCCTCTACCAGGAGCAGATTATGCTTATTGTATCAAAACTAGGAGGTTTTTCCATTGCTGAAGCTGATATCTTAAGAGATGCCATAAGCAAGAAAAAGCGGGATGTCATGGAGCAGCAACAGAATAAGTTTCTTCAGGGCGCAAAAAATGAGGGTGTAATCGATGAAGCTACGGCAGCCAGGCTGTTTGAACTGATTACGCATTTTGCAGAATACGGATTCAATAAATCCCACAGCACGGCTTACGCCATGATTTCCTACCAGACTGCATACCTTAAGGCTAATTATCCCGTTGAATTTATGGCAGCGCTCTTAAGTATAAGGATGGGAAGCCAGGAGAAAGTGGCACAGTATATCAATGAAGTAAACAGGATGGGCATTACAGTTCTTCCTCCCGATATAAACGAGAGCTTTTCAGATTTTACTGTTGTCGGCAGTTCCATAAGGTTTGGTCTCTCAGCAATAAAAAACGTTGGTACGAATGTCATAGCGCTTATTGCGCATGAAAGGAAAGAAGGGCCTTTTAGGGATTTTGAAGATTTCTGCGCAAGAGTTGAAAATATCGTTTTGAATAAAAAAACTATGGATAGCCTTATAAAAGTCGGGGTCTTTAGTTCTCTTGGTGTCAGCAGGAAATATCTTCTCGAAAATTATGAAAGCATAACAGAGGAAGCGAATAAAAGAAAAAAGAATAAAGAGTCAGGTCAGGGCTCATTGTTTGATAATTCAGAGGAGCAGGATGGAAACAACCATGGTTACCGGGAAGACATCAAAAACGCTAATAACTCAGAAAAGCAGACAGAATACTCAAAGCTCGAGTATTCTTCAAGGGAATTGCTTAATTTTGAAAAGGAAATGCTCGGCCTTTATATATCCGGACATCCATTATCTGAGTATAAGGACGTAATGGCGCAGTACAATTCAATACAGAGCTTAAGCGAAGAAAAGGATAAAGCGGCCCTGTCTATAGTAGGTGTAATTTCGCAGATAAAACAGATAACCACCAAAAATAACCAGTTTATGTATTTTATCACCCTGGAAGATTTAACAGATTCAATCGAAGTTGTAATATTCCCAACTGTACTTGAAAAATACCGCTCGCTTCTTGAAGAAGACAGGATAATAAAAATAACAGGAAGAATAGATAAAAAAGAGGACCAGATTAAGCTTATCGCAAGCGAAATAGGGGAAGTAAAAGTATCTGCAGATGCAGGCCGGGATACAATTATAAAAAACACAAAGATTTTTGAGGAAGAGATCATCGAAGAGGAAATGGATGACGGCGGGATTTACGATGAAGAGGTGAGCGCTGCGGGCAGTGGAAGTTACGATGAAGAGGCAGGTGTGGGTGATAGTGAGGTTTTCAAAGGTAGGGAAGACGTAGGAAATGATGAGGTTTATAGGAAGTTTTCAGAAACCGGGAACTATGGAATTTTTATTGGTAAGGCTTCCGCAGAAGCAGCAGGCACCGGAAACAGTGGAATTTACGATGAAGCGGCAGGAGATAGCGGGAATTCCGTATCAAAAATCTCTGAAAGCGAAGTTTATGAGAACAACAAAAATGAGATATCTGAAAATGGTAACAATAATTCAGACTTGCAAGGCTTTAAGGCAACTGCAGTAAGCGAAGAATCACGTGATGCAATTAAAAACGGTTTTAACGCTGATTTTACCGGTAATGAAATCCTGAGCCTTATAATAAACAAAAATGCTCTTACAAAAGACACCATAGATGTTCTGTATTCAATCCTCACACAAAACTTTGGCCAGACTTCAGTGGAAGTGAGGATTGCAACCGATGGCAACGATGGATTTGAAAAAAAATACAGATTGAACCGGGGATGCACAGTTAATGTTAAGGGCCGGTTATTTGAAAGGCTGAAGTCCTGCTTTAAGGATTCCATTAAATGGGAGCTTCACACAGAAGAGCATTAGACAGTGTAAAAAAGCATCACTTCGATACCATACACAAAAAAAACTTCCGGCGCTCCGGCCGCTGGAAAAGGAAGCCTCAAGGTTTGCCGCTGTTTGAATTCATGTCTGCTTAAGCTTATTCCTGATTGAGCTTATCCCTGGTGGAATTCATGGAATTAAATCTCGATTAAATTTCAATTAATTTATATAATAATTTTTTTATGTTAAATTAAATAACAACCGGATTTTTTTATAACTTAAAGAACATCAGTTAAAAATGTTTAAAGAAAATGAAGAAAACTTAACATTAATGCTACCATTTGGTTTCAGGGATATTTTTCCTGTTGAAGCTCAGGAAAGAAAAGACATTGATGAGGTTTTGCGCAATGAATTTATTTCATGGGGATACGGAGAAGTAAAGACCCCTATCATTGAATATACAAAAAATATTTCAGCAGGCGCTGGCGCCAAGTGGAAAGACAAACTTATAAGTTTTTTTGATATAGACGGCAATATTGTTTCGTTTCGTGCAGACATGACTGTGCCGATTGCCAGGCTTTCAGGAATGCGGATAAAGGAACGGCAGCTGCCGGCAAGATTCTTTTATTTTGCAAACTCTTTCAGGCAGGCAGGACCACAAAAGGGGCAGAAACGGTTCTTAAACCAGGCTGGCATCGAATTCATTGGCGCTGAAGGTATTTCTGCGGACCTCGAGATCCTTAACATACTTATAAATCTTTTACGGAAATCAGGATTAAAAGACTTTAAAATAGCAATAGGCCATGTGGGGTTTTTTGAAGGAATAGCCGGCTGGTTCGGGCTTGACAAAGAGGGCTATGAAACTGTAAAAGAGGATCTTATAAGCAAAGACTATGTTGCCTTAAAGCAATATCTTGCGGCAATCGATTCTGCCAAAGCAGGAGTTTTTATGGATATGATAAAGCCCGCAAAGGATTTTAAATGTATTGAAGGTCTTTGCATGGATATTACTGATAAAAAAGTTTCGAGCAGCATAGATTATTTAAAACAGTCCTGCAGCGTACTAGACGGACTCGGGTTTGCAGAAAATATTATCCTTGATTTAAGCATTATACGGGATTTCGGATATTACTCCGGTCTCATATTCGAGATATATACTCCTGGTATTTTCGAAATGATTGGAAGCGGCGGTAGGTATGACGGACTGCTAAAAAAGTTCGGACTTGATGTGCCGGCAACAGGTTTTGCAATTGATGTGGATATTCTTCATAAAGCGCTGGCAGGATTGATTTCCGGTAAAAGTAAAAGTATAAATAAAATTATTTTAAATGTTGAATCAACCGATTATTTAAGGACCTTAAAATTAGCTGAAAAGCTTAAAAATGGGGGCAGTAATATTGTTGAACTGATTTTTGGTTTTGACAGGGACGTTGAAAATTTAAGTTTGGAAAAAAAGGCTGATTTTATATTCAGGGCTGATTTTAAGAGCAATACTGTTTTAATATCAGATTTAAAAAACAATACACAGCAGTCTAAAAAAATTGATGATATTATTTGAAGGTTTTAAGTATGGGTAAAAAAGAATTTGATTTAAGCATTGCAATACCGAAAGGTTATTTGTTTGGCGTCTGCAAGCTGATGCTGAAAACTTCGGGCTATGATACTTCAGTGCTTGAAGAACAGTCGCGCCGGCTTTTTACAAACTCTGCAAGGGACCGTTTCAGGTATGTCTTCTCAAGGCCGATGGATGTTCCGGTATACGTTGAACAGGGAGCTTGTGATATCGGCTTTGCAGGCAAAGATGTGTTAGAGGAGCTTGACAGCGATGTTATCGAACTTTTGGATTTAAAGAATGGCGAGTGCAGGATGATAGTGGCCACAATCAGTGAAAATATTGAAAAAGTAAAAGAAAAATATGAACATTTTGGTTCCATTAAGGTTGCAACCAAGTATACAAATATTGCAAAGAAATATTTTGACGGCAAGGGGATGCAGGTTGAAATAATCAAACTTTATGGTTCAGTAGAGCTTGCGCCTATACTTGGAATAGCAGATGAGATAGTAGATATAACGGCTACCGGAGATACTTTAAAGCTGCATGACCTTGTGGAAATGGATAATATCCTTGTTTCGACAACCAGGCTGATTGTAAATTCTGCAAGCTACAGGTTAAAATTTGACGCCATAAATAAGTTTATTGACAGTATCCGTCAGTAACTATGACAAACACCTAAAAGGCCAACATTGCAGCCAACATTGAAACATAACAATAAATGGTGATAAAACTATGCCGGTAACGGCAATGCAATTGTGAGCAGCAGCATTATTATGGATGTGCTTTAAATAACAGTAAATATTTTAAAATTAGCTAAAATAACAGTATGTATTCTAAAATAGCCTTTAAGCAATAGTAAATATTTTAAAAAAACAATTAACATAAACAGGCAGGTAATTTATGGAAAGAATAAAAACAATCACGCGAAAGACAAATGAAACAGATATAAAAATTGAGCTCAATATTGACGGCTGCGGAGATTCAGAAATAAATACACCTGTGCCTTTTTTAAACCATGTCCTTTCCAGCTTTGCCAGGCATGGCTGCTTTAACCTTAATGTAAAAGCAACAGGTGATGTTGAAGTGGATCCCCATCATCTAATCGAGGATATCGGTATCTGTCTTGGAAAGGCTGTCACAGAATGCATTGGTGATAAAAAAGGTATCAATAGGTTTGGATTTGTGATAATTCCCATGGATGAGGCCGAAGTGACAATCTCTCTGGATTTGGGAGGCCGGCCATACCTAAGGTATTCTGTGGAAATCTTAAATGAAAAAATTGAAAACATGTCAACCATGCTTGTCAGGGATTTTTTCAAGGCCCTTGTAGATAATTCATCAATGAATCTTCATATAAATAAAAATGTTGGAGTAAATTCACACCATATAATCGAAGCAGTTTTTAAGGCTTTTGGCATAGCGCTAAAACAGGCAGTGAAAAAGGGCAGCAGCAATTCAATTCCCTCTACCAAAGGAATGCTATAGCAGATATGTATATTGCAGTAATCGACTATAATATGGGCAACATTAAAAGTGTTGAAAATGCTTTTAAAGGAATCGGCGCAGATGTAAAAGTAACAGACGATCCTGAAATAATAGGCAAAGCAAAGGCAGTCGTACTGCCCGGTGTGGGCGCTTTCAGGGACGCCATTGGAAATCTAAAAAGGCTGGGTCTCGATGAATGTATTATGGATACTATTGCACGGGAAAAACCTTTTTTGGGTATCTGCGTGGGGCTCCAGGTTTTATTTGATTATAGTATGGAAGGCGCTAAAAGCCCTGGATTGGGAATATTTAAAGGCAGCGTTGAAAAAATTCCGGATGGAGTCAAAATACCTCACATGGGGTGGAATAAAGTCAGGATTATAAAAAAGGATAGCATGCTGTTTAAAGGAATTGTCAGCGGAGAGAGTTTTTATTTCGTCCATTCTTATCATGCTGTTTGCGCAGATGAGGGAATAATAAGCTCTACTACTGATTATGGGATTGATATTGTATCCAGTATAGAAAAAGGAAATGCATATGCTTTGCAATTTCATCCTGAGAAAAGCAGCGCTTTTGGACTGAAAGTTCTTAAAAATTTCATGGAGATAGCTTCATTATAAATGCGACCGGCAGTTTTTTATAAATGTAAAGTTTTACTACCGCAGATAGTTACAGGTATCTGCGGGTTGTTAAAGAGATTGAAAATATCAAATACTTTTAAAAATAGTTATAAATCCAAAGGGAACCCGGTTCAATGATAATTTTTCCAGCCATAGATATTATAGACGGTGAAGCTGTCAGGCTTACCAGGGGAGATTTTGAGTCTAAAAAGAGATACTCCGGTGATCCTGTAAAGACAGCATTGATTTGGAAGGAAAAAGGGGCACAATGGCTGCATATTGTTGACCTGGACGGCGCAAAATATGGCGTTTGTAAAAATCTGCAGACAGCTGCAAAAATAAAGGAAAAGTCCGGGTTGAAAGTGGAATATGGCGGTGGAATAAGGGATATGCAGATGCTAAAAGAGGTTTTAAATACCGGGATCGACAGAGCCATCTTAGGCACAAAGGTGATTGAGGATAGAATTTTACTAAAAGAGGCCGTTTCGATGTTTGGAAACAGGCTTATAGTAAGCCTGGACTTTTCAGCAAAAGGAATAATATATAAAGACGGCTGGCAGAAAGAGACCCAACTGAATATATTTGATTATGCAGCGAGCCTGAAGCCTGAAGGGATAAGTGTTATAATAATCACTAACATTTCAAGAGACGGCACCCTTTCAGGGCCGGATATCGGCCTTATAGAAAAAGTGCTGCAAAAAAGCGGCCTTAATCTTATAATTGCCGGAGGCATTACGACAGTTGATGATATAAAAAAGCTAAAAGACTTAAATAATCCTGCAATTACAGGCATAATAATCGGAAAAGCGCTTTATGAAGGAACGATAAGCTTTGAGGATGCCCTGGCCGCGGCAGAATAACAGGCTCTTAAGGAAAATAAAGTAAACTGCAGGATTTAAACAAAGAGATTATAATATGATATCAAAAAGAATAATACCCTGCCTTGATGTGACTAATGGCAGGGTAGTAAAGGGAATAAGTTTTTTAAATTTAAGGGATGCCGGGGATCCGGTCGAACTGGCAGAGTTTTATGATAGGGAAGGCGCCGATGAAGTGGTCTTTCTTGATATAACTGCTTCGCATGAACAGCGCAAAACTGTCGTAGAACTGGCGAGCCGTACCGCAGAAAAAGTCTTTATACCATACACCATTGGAGGCGGTATCGGCAGTGTTGAAAATATCAGGGAGATTTTAAGGATGGGCGCTGACAAGATATCAATAAACACCTCAGCGGTCAAGAATCCCGGCCTTATTAAAGAGTCTTCCATGATTTTCGGCAGCCAGTGCATTGTTGTGGCAATAGATGCTAAGAGTAAAACCGGAGGCGGTTGGGAGGTCTATCTGAATGGCGGGCGGACCCCAACAGGAATTGATGCAATATGGTGGGCAAAAGAAGCAGAAAAGCTTGGCGCCGGAGAAATCCTTCTTACCAGCATGGATAAGGACGGAACAAAGGATGGTTATGACCTGCAGCTGACAAGTGCTGTTGTGGATGCCGTTAATATTCCGGTGATTGCATCAGGCGGAGCAGGAAATCTGGAGCATTTAAGGGATGTATTTAATCTGGCAGGAGCCGATGCTGCTCTTGTTGCTTCAATATTTCACTATGGGGAATTTACTGTCAGGCAGGCCAAGGAATATTTAAGGTCAGAAGGCATAGATGTGAGGTTATAATATGAAGAAAAAAGACTCAAAAATGGAAAATAATTTAAAAAATGACGATAAAAATAAATGTAAAGGGGAGAATATTACTAATATAAGTGAAAAAAGCATTGTTTTGTCCGGTTCCGCACCTGGTCTAATCCCTGCGATAATCCAGGATTTTAAAACAAACGAGGTGCTTATGCTTGCTTACATGAGCAGGGAATCTCTTGAGAAAAGCATGCAAACTCAAACCACCTGGTTCTGGAGCCGAAGCAGGAAATCACTTTGGAACAAGGGTGAGACATCCGGCAACAGCCAGTTCATAAAGGAAATAAGGTATGATTGTGACAATGATACGCTGCTTGTCAAGGTACAGCAAGTCGGCAATGCCTGCCATACAGGCAACAAGACATGTTTTTTTAACATAATAGATTTTAATGATAAAAAAACTGCCCCGGCGCTTGAATCTTTAAAATTTTTTAAAAACCGAAACGGCAGCGGTTTTGAGGTATTAAGCGAACTGTATGATACGGTTAACAGGAGGATTGAAGCGCAGGCCCAGGACTCTTATTCATACAGCCTCCACGGGAAAGGGCTTGATGAGATACTTAAGAAACTTGGAGAAGAGGCAATTGAAGTCATATTGGCTTCCAAACACCAGGAGAAAAAGCGTACAATATCAGAGATAGCGGACCTGTTATATCACCTTGTCGTTTTGCTGGTTGAGAAAAAAATCTCTTTGGATGATATATCTGATGAGCTTTCATCAAGAAGAAAATAAGAAAATAAGGCAACAAGAAAACAATAATAAGATAAATTATAAAAAACCGGTTTCTTTATTAAAGAGAGGATTTATATGCCGGACAATATAAAGAAAATAGCATTGTTGACAAGCGGCGGTGATGCCAGCGGAATGAATGCCGCTATTAGGGCAACCACGAGGTATGCAAAATATAAATCCCTTGAAATAATAGGTTTTTTGGATGGATTTAAGGGCCTCATAAATAATAATTTCATTGATTTGAGCAGTGAAAATGTAGGAGGCATTATAGACAGGGGAGGCACCATCCTTTATACTGCCAGGTCTGAAGAGTTTAAAACTGAAGAAGGCATGCAGAAAGCTATTGCAAATTTAAAAAAGAATAAAATAGACGGGTTGATTGTAATTGGCGGAGACGGATCCTTCAGGGGAGTGCATGACCTTCACATTAGAGGAGTAAAGGCAGTAGGGATCCCAGGTACAATAGATAATGATATTGCAGGTACCGATTATAGCATAGGTTTTGACACGGCCCTCAATGTCATTATCAGCCTTATCTCCAAAATACGAGATACTGCATTTTCTCATGACAGGCTGTTTGTTATAGAGGTAATGGGCAGAAATTCCGGGATGATTGCAGTTCATGCAGGTCTTGCCGGTGCGGCGGACTATATACTGATTCCGGAAGTACAGGTTGACCTGGTAAAAATCGCCACTAAAATAAAAAACCATAGACCGGGTAAGCGCCACACCCTTATTGTTGTAGCCGAGGGGGCTGCAAAAGCGTCTGATGTTGCTGCATCCATCAAGCTGCTCGTTGGACATGAAGTAAGAGTATCGGTCCTTGGCTATATACAGAGGGGCGGTTCACCGTCTGCGCTGGACAGGCTTCTCTCAGCAGAATTCAGTAAAAAAGCTGTGGATTTGCTGTTAGAGGGAAAGAGCGACTATATGACGGCAATACAGGGGAAAGAAATTGTCGCTGTGCCTCTAGACTATGTCTTAAACAATAAGAAGATTGTTAAAAAATCAATATATGAACTGGCGCATATACTTTCCTAATTCGTTCCTTTTATCCCGGCCACTACCATCATTGCCTGCAGCGGCTGGGAATTGTCTTTTCTGAATGAAAAGTATTTCACCGGTTGGCAGTAAGTACATTCCGGGCTGGCTGCAATGTTTGTCTGCCAGACTCCGCATTCTTCAAGCTTCTTTTGCGCAACCAGTTTTAAATCCATAAAAATTTTCCCGCCCTCTTTACTGAAAGCCCCGGGATAAGATGAAAACTTTTCCATCAGGTCTTCCTTTACTTCAAAATGGCAGGTTCCAATACCTGCTCCTATGCCTGCAATTATGTTCTTTGGCGCAGAATCGAAAACATCTTTCATTTTTTTAAGCGCTTTTCCGATGATATTTTTTTCAATCCCTTTCCAACCGCAATGCAGCAAACCAATAATTTCTTTTTTAAAATCATAAATTATGACAGGCAGGCAATCAGCAATGGTAATGGAAAGGTAAACATTTTTCCTGGCCGTTATCAGACCGTCAGTATTTTCCACGAAATTCCCCAGGTCTGCTTCAGTCACTATTTCGATATTGCTGCCGCTTATGGATTTTACGCTTACAAGGTTTTTACCGGAAAGGTTTAATTTTCCTAAAAATCTTTCCCTGTTAATAAGCGCTTTTTCATCTTTCCCAAAGTCATAAAATACTTTCATATTTTCGTCAGGCCTTAGCGACATGGCAATCAGGATATCCGGAAATTTATTAAAGTTAAAAAATGGTAAATTATTTTCCATAATATTATTTGACAGACCCCGGGAAATTTAATCAAAGCAAATAAAGAATAATAAAAAATGATATTAAAAAAATAATGCTTAATGCACCCATTGCTATCCCCGCCAGATATATGCCCTTACCCTTTATGATATGTGCGCCTCTAAAAATTCCCTTAAAATCCTTTATTCCAAACACAATTGCAATTATGGACGAGCCTGCCACAACAATTCCAAGAAGCAATGTCAGGAATAAGAAAAATACATATTTGTTGAAGGCAACACCTGGGTCTATGAGCCCAATAATATTAAAACCAAATGATTTTCCGGGCATTAAAAGAAAAAAAGCAATACTTGAAAAAATAGCCAGCATTCCTAAAACAAATGACTCAAATGAGGTTTTATTATATTTGTTTTCTTCGATTTCGTCATCCATAGGGTTCTTATAGAATATAACCATCTATTGAATTTTAACTTATATAAAAATTTACTCTTATTGCTTATATTATTCAAGTATCGAAAAATGCAAGCATTGCAGCTACTTGTTTTAAACAATTTTTATTTCTGGCTCTATTTTAACCTCTGCTTTAATAGACTCAGCAACCAGGCTGTATTTCCTGGCAGATTTTATCACGCTGTTTATTTTTTCAGGTGTGGTATTTCTTGCAACTATTTTTAACTTCAAGACTATTTCTTTAAATATAGAGGTCTTGTCCATAAACTCAGTCACTTTTCCAATAGCTTCACATTCAAAGGAAACCAGGTCTATTTTAAATCTCTCTGTTGCCCAGATAAACATCATAAAATAGCATGTATTTATCGCAGCCATGAAAGCATCTTCAGGAGTTAAAACATCGGGATGCCCGTGAAGTGTTGGCGGAGCAGAAAAATCAAGCTCAACGCCATTTTCCATTTTGATATGGCCCTTGTGGCCGCTGATCCATTCTGAATTATTCTTATAAATAAACGTTGCCATTTTAATCCTGTCCTTCCTTTAAAATCCTGTCAACATTTTTTTCAATCTCGTCAGCGACTCTGCCTGCCAGTTCTTTTTCCATAGAATTTAAATTACGTTTGTTAACAGGTTTTTCACCTTCTTTTATAAAATCCGCTACATTTATTGAATGAGTTACTTTGCCGGAGAATTTTTCTGTAGCTTTTTTGGCACATAGTCTTTCACATCCATCAACAGTAATTGTGGGATAATTCTTTGCAAA
>Ga0182021_10000580_pt1 | contig 39774 bp, 35 predicted proteins | sample 612E3MmetaG_FD_120493 | JGI IMG/M metagenome (GOLD analysis project Ga0182021, IMG submission 120493) | Permafrost microbial communities from Stordalen Mire, Sweden - 612E3M metaG (Illumina Assembly) | ecosystem: Environmental > Terrestrial > Soil > Wetlands > Permafrost | place: Sweden...
AAAAGAGGCTCGCGGCTCAATTTCTGCGGGCACAGCGCATGGAGAGCATTGGCACGCTCGCTGGCGGCATTGCCCATGATCTCAACAATGTTCTGTCGCCGATTATGTTGGCGATCGGGATTCTGAGAAGGACAACACACGATCCGGGCGGGCAGAAAATCCTCAATACGATTGAGATATCGGCAAAGCGCGGCGCAGACATTGTCAAGCAGGTTCTGGCATTCGGACGGGGAGTTGGAGGTGACCGCATTCTCGTGCAACTTAAACATGTTATCAACGAAGTTGTCAAGATCGCCGGTGAGACATTTCCCAAATCTATCGAGCTTGATACAGAGATTCCGCGGGACCTATGGATGGTCTCGGCCGATCCGACACAGATGCACCAGGTACTCCTGAACATCATGGTGAATGCGCGGGATGCCATGCCCACGGGAGGGACTCTTACGATCTTGGCTGAGAACGTGGACCTGGACGAGAATTACTCGCGCGTGCATCTCGAGGCGAAACCAGGGGCGTATGTATCCATTGCGATCACTGATACGGGAACGGGAATTCCCGCGGATATCCGGGAGAGGATTTTTGAGCCCTTCTTCACGACAAAGGAAATCGGTATGGGAACTGGCCTCGGCCTCTCAACGACGCTTGCCATCGTAAAGAGTCATAAGGGGTTTATCAACCTGTACAGTGAACTAGGGAAAGGGACAACGTTTAGAGTATATATCCCGGCGACAAAAAAGGCCTCAAATGTAGCGGGAGAAGATAAGGTAGCGGATCTCCCGACGGGGAATGGTGAGCTGATCCTCATCATTGATGATGAAACAGCCATCCGGGTGATCACGAAAGAAACTCTGCAGGCCTATGGCTACAATGCCATAACGGCCAGCGACGGCGCGGAGGGAGTTGCGGCCTTTGCTGAAAACAAGAAACAAATCAAGGCTGTGATTACTGACATCATGATGCCTGTCATGGATGGAACGGCTGCGATTCTTGTCTTGAAAAAGATAAGTCCAGATGTCAAGATCATTGCGGTCAGCGGATTAACAACCAAAGGGCAAGTCGGATCTCCGTCAGAATTCGACGTGCAGGCATTCTTGACAAAGCCGACCACTGCGGAGAGTTTGCTCAAAACTCTGGCAGCGGTGCTACGATGATTGCAGACGCCATATTCAAGCGCTCATGTGGCATGGTCCCTTTCTCGGGAACTCAAGGTTTGGACCGTGTGTCAATGCTGACGGATAGGCAGAATTGAAATCGCGGAAAGTCGCCATTCTTTTGAAACGATAGTGGCGTGTACAAGATGAAATCCAAGCTATCTCGTAAATAGTATAGATCGAACCCGTTCGCTCCGCGCTTCATTCGCGGCCATATGGCTAGTGGCCGCCACCATCGTTGCTCACTTCTCTCTTCTCCTTCCTGAGGGTAGCTTCATCCAGTCCTACAGTTCTTCCTAAACTGCGCCGATTTGTTCACAATTCTCACCTGTCTGCGACACCCATGGCTCTTCATTTTGGTGGCACATCGTTTGACTTTAGTCTAGCTATAGGCAACAACTGGACTTACTCATCGGACAGAATTGCCCGGTAGGAAGGCCAGCGGAAGACCGTTGAAGAAAAGGGAATAGAGCAACTCCAGAACATCTCCACATGGGTCTGCTGGAATTGTCGATCGCAATTCAAACATCCTGAGCACTGAAGACTCCCAATCGGATTAGCCACTCTTGCATCCTTTGGGCTGATCCAATTTGCTAAGATCAATTGGTATTCTATTAACATCGAAGATAGTTCATTGCCATAGGCCTTTTGTCCAATCGGATGAATGGCTTTCGTGTTTATTAGAAGGGTACGTCGACCGGTCATCAATAGGGACGCTATCGTTCAGGTACCGGCTGAATTGAGGACCATCATAATTGTGGTGAGTAACCAAACCAGAAGTGAAACAAGGAATAGGGAGGTTAGATGAAAAGAGCCTATGCAATAGTCACCGCGTTACTACTTCTAGTCGCAATCGGTTCAGCGCAGGAGGCGTCTAAAACCGGAACAGTGGTTGGATTTGCCACGGCTGGCAATGGTTATCTCTATGAGGCGGTTTACGGCAGTGGAGTCTTTCCGATAAACGGTGGACCCGCTCTTACCGGACAGATTCCCAATTCGCCTGATATTGAGAATGTCATTACCAGTATTATACCTTTCGCGTACGGTGGCAACTACGGTTTTGTGGCCGGACTTGCGGCTCTCAGGAACAATGGCGGGAGTGACGGTGGCGTCTACACTTATGGTTTTGAATCTGGTCCACAGGCTGGTTGGATGAAAATTGGCGGTGGTGGTGCCCTAAGCCCCGGACTTCCGCAAGGGAAGAGTGTGGAATCGTTGGCATGGCACGATTCGACTGTTCTTGCCGGCATGGGTGGATATGACCTATCCGTCCAACCTCCGACCCCAGGTGGGTTGTACAGCTGTACGTATCGTATCGGTTGGAATTCGTGTAATGGTCCCGTCCTGATAGATTCTTCCGTCGTCACCTCGCTCTACCTCGATGGCTCGACTCTTTATGCAGGGATGTTGTCGAATTACCTGGCATCCAAATCTGGAGGATTCTCAAACCAGGGCCACCTTGGGCCTGGTGGCGTCCTTCGTTCATCTGACTGGGGACAAACGTGGGTTGATATGAGTCCTGACCAAAATTCTTTTCCGCATAGCCGGGACGTGAATAACGTATTCAAGGTGGGATCGAAGTTGTTTATCTCCACATTTTTTAGCGGTGTCCTCTACCGAGATGACAATACCAATTCTTGGACATATGCAAATCTTCCCTATTTGGTTTCACGTTTTGCGACCGACGGAACAAATCTGTATGCCGGCATTTTCACCTTTGACAGCTCGGCAAGTTCGCCGTACATACCCGGAAGAGTATACAGATATGTCGAATCAACCAATACGTGGACGACGATCTTTGAGAAGGATTCCACATCAGTGTCAGCACTCTATGTATCCAACAACACTCTATACATCGGGACCGGACAGCTTTGGGGAATTCCATCAAAGACATTGGGCTACTTCACTCTTTCCACTTCGACGAGTGTAGGCCAGGCTGCAAGTGTTCCTCAGACACTTAAGCTGGAACAGAATTACCCTAACCCGTTCAATCCATCAACAATAATCCGCTACAGCTTGCCGCACCGCTCACACGTTACGATTACCGTCTTCAACACGCTCGGCCAGAAATTGTCAGAACTCGTCAACAGCGACATCGACGCAGGCTACCATGAAGTCCAGTTCAATGCTGGAAACCTTGCGTCCGGCGTGTACTTCTATCGCCTTCAAGCTGGAGCCTTTGTGGAGTCGAAGAAACTCGTCTTAGCCCGGTGACGATCCACACCTGAAATCCTATACATCCGGGCGATGGTACATTAGATTGGTCGCCTTTTGCAGGCCCCATTGACGGGCCTGAGACATAGTCAGAACTAAACGAACCGTCGCAGCAATTCTCATTAGGAGGATTCTCTGGCAACTATTCAGCCATTTGACTTTTGCTGAACCAAAGGTTATTATAAATTGATCCTCTGCTCTCTCAGGTAATTGCCTTCTATTCGTCCGAATGGAAGGCTTTTCTTTTCCTGCTGTACCTACCTCGTTTTTCTTTCTCGACACGAACCTGACAGCTACTACCATGCCACAGACCAACCTTGGGGAGGATTCCCGGGTAATGGCCGAGAACGTCAATCAGACAATCGTACTCTGTGCCGAGGACACAGAAAGCAGTAAGACTCAACTAAGGAGCTTTATTTAGGGAAAACAAAGACCGCTTCTCAGAACAAAATATCGCCCTATTGCTCGACAAATGGGAGAGTTTGGATCTGATGGAGGAGAGGTTGGAAAGTGCAGGTGAAGATCTAAGCGATATCCTAATTGGTAGTGATGACTAACACGAGGTAGCCAATGTCTCAAGTCACGGTTTCAATCAATTGCCCCAAATGCAGACATCTCATAGCCCAGAGTTTGGCGCCACTGAGGGCAGGAGTTGTTCTACGATGTCCGGGATGCGGCAACGTACATCAGGTAATGTTTGAAAGTCTTCGTAAGCCGCAACTATCAATTGATGTACATGGTAAACTAGTTCTCAAGTAAATGGTGTGGTGGCACCAGGGAAGTAAACCCTTTAGTCGAACTTCACAAATATCGCATTGATCGTAGTGAACATCTCGGGCCATCGATGGCGGAGTTCTTCGTTTTTGATTTATCCTCTTGGATGAATCTTCCCGGCACTTTCAAGCATATTGAATGGCCCAATCTGATTTAACTCAAAGATCACCTTTTCAATTGAATGAAGATCGTGGCTACGCCTGATACCTGAAGCCGCCGATCAGTTTGAAGGACGTATGTGCGTCAGTCAAGCGCCACCGGTTGTAGGATCAATGATCGACTTAACTTCGGATACTACATTAGCCGGGAAGCCCCCTTGCTTTGCGTGGTCACGTACCATCTGCTCGTTAGGAGCAATGTAGACACAATAGATCTTGTCCCCAGCAACATAACTTTGGACCCACTGTATTTGTGGGCCCATCTTGTTGAGCACACTGCATGACTTCTGCGAGATGGCTTGAAGTTCTTGCTGGGACAGCTTGCTCGCTCCCAGAATATTGCGTTCAATGATGTATTTTGGCATAGGAGATCTCCTTTTGAATCTGAGCTGAACACAGAATTGCCGATTAGTTCGGCGGTCTCAGCTAGCTACGTTAAGAATGAACCCTTGCATTGTGATCCCTTCCCTCGAGCCGCCTTATCCATCTTGCCGTAAACCCCATCCTCTTCACCAAACGCTCGCCATTTCTTCTTCAGTTCCACGCCTTGGCACGCCGCGCAAATATGATCCCAGGTGGTCAGCACACCGTCCTTCCACATCGAATGCAAGTGAACTTCGTATCTCCGTAGCACGGCATTTACCCACTCATGTTAGACGCGACAACCATCAATCTTCAGCCATGGATGCGGTTTTGTTGACATTCGTCGAACTTGGGACTATCTTTCCTCTATAGCTTTTGTGCTGACGGTAAGGCTTCAGGCATGGCCCATTCTTCTGGTGAGGATGGGCCTTTATCGTTCGATCCAAGCAGGGGGCGTCGTGGAGGCTTAGCCGCTATCCATGAGTTGGCATGGCAATAGCAGGAAAAAGTACCATAGACGATCGATACTAACCCAAATCAATCGTGCAAGGAGATTATAATGAATATAACACCCATCATTGTAAGGAATATTGCTCTGATGGTAATGTTCAGTGTGATAGGATTGACAATGTTCACTGAAAATGTGCGCACAGTCCAAATAGTCGGATTATTCGCCTGCGGGGCAGGTTTCGGTGCTGCGCTTACAGCGTTAATTTCTGCGTTCAAGTCAAAAAAGACAAAAGCATAGATTCAGACCCAGCAACTCGTTGCTGGCGGTCATGCCGTCTACCACCTTCACAAAGGAGAGAGTCAATAGCAAAGAGATCCGCCGTTGCGAAGTGTAGCCGTGGTTCACACACATGATGTGCGGACTGTTCTTCGACTCACTATCCCGACCAGCCCTACGTCCCACAAGAAATTCGAGAGGTCAGCTCTATCGGTTACCAAGCACCTAACCGGGCGCCTGTCATGGCGGCCGAGATGTCAAAAATCATGCGTAGTAGCCAGGTAGGATGTTGCAGGCTTCGGTTTTCACCCTCTTTTGGCTGGAGCCGCCTTGAATATGTCGCGCTTCAAACCTAACTTGGTTCCGATGGGTTGTCATTCTTGATGAAGTCCTCATGCCCTGCTCACAAGAGACCGGGATCGTTCTTTTCAATCGACATTCCCGCTCCGGTGGACTGCGTGGCGCACTCCCAGATCCCAACGAAGAATCACAAGAAGGAACACTCAATGCATAGGTTTTCCTGGTCCTTGCTGATCGCTGTATTCCTGTCGACTTTGCCCGTTCAGGTGTTCCCCGCCATGGGACCCGGTTCCCTTCCGGGCAAAGGTGCGGCCCAACACCCATTCCTCTATGCCGGCGAGTGGGACACGCGCAAGCCCGACAAGCAGTCGATGTTCATTGTACGCGACGGAAAAGTTGTCTGGTCATATTCCATTCCTTTGCATCCAACGCCGGGTGCCAACCAGGAATTTGATGACGCCACCTTGCTGTCGAATGGCAACGTCGTATTCTCTCGGATGTCGGGTGCAGGAGAAGTGACCCCTGACAAGAATTTGGTGTGGGAGTATCCTGCCCCTCCCGGAACAGAGATTCATTCGGCCCAGCCGATTGGCAAGGAGAGGGTCCTGATCATGCGCAACGGGAATCCGGCGCAAGCAATGATCTTTAACACAACGACTGGAAAAGTCGAGAAAGAAATTCCGATTCCCACGCCAGTGACGGGCACTCACGGGCAATTCCGGCACATTCGCATGACCCCTGCCGGCACCCTCCTGGTCCCTCATCTCGGCGAAGGCAAAGTTGTCGAGTATACTCTGGAGGGCAAGGTCCTGTGGTCAGTTGAAGCCAAGTCGCCGTGGTCCGCGGTGCGACTCAAGAACGGCAATACGCTGATTGCCGGAGATTGGAGCGGCTATGTACGCGAGGTGAATCCAAAGGGCGAAACCGTCTGGGAACTCACGCAAAAGGACGTTCCGGATTTCAAACTCTTCAACCTCCAAACCGCCGGCCGCCTGGCAAATGGCAACACCGTCATCTGCAACTGGTGTGCCGGCAATCCCAAGACAGAAGAATGGGCGGGTACGGTACAGGTGTTCGAAGTGACCCCAGAGAAGAAGATCGTATGGGCTTTGTCTTCATGGTCGGACCCGGATCTCGGCCCCTCTTCGTCAATACAGCTGCTCGACGAGCCTGGTGTCGTCGAGAACAATGAGCTACAACGATGACACTCGACTTACTAGCGATGAAGATCCAGCGAACCGTATCCAGTATTCACAATCTAGGCTCTACACTCCGATGCGCATATATATAGATTCCACGACGCTCATCTGCACCTTTCTCATTTTGCCATTCTTGTTCACAGAGGTTTCACGCACGCAACCCGCGGATACCGTGAAGGCACCACTCTGGGTTCCGTCCGACCCGCCCAATACGCCGATGGGAACGGGCAAGGGGATCTTCCCGGGAAGAGTCGTATGGGCTCGAGACATAGCCGCCACACCATGGGACGGCAAGACGGGCCACTGGTGGGAAGATGGCACCGGCATCAACCAAGACATTGTAAGTTCGATGATGTCGCGATCGCTTCTTACACTATCAGGAACCGCCTCTGAGAAGGCATCATGGGAGGCATTGTTCAGATACCACAATCGCACGTGCGGCAGGGGAGAGAAGGGGTATGTTACAGGCGAGAAGATCGCCATCAAGATCAACTGCAACAATGCATACGAAGGGTATGGAGACGCCGACAACCAGATCGACGCTTCGCCTCAAATGCTTTTTGCTTTGCTGGACCAGTTGGTGCGTGTGGCCCATGTGCCTGAGAACATGATCACGGTATATGAGGCAACCCGCGTCATCCCGGACCGCGTGTTTACCAAATCTCACAATGCGTTCCCCGGGGTTCTGTTCGTCGATTCGAAGGGCGACGGGAAGAATGGCCGCTATCCGATCGAGTATCAGAAAAACACCCTGCACTACTCCGTGGAGAAGCCGATGGTCGGGAAGGATCTCCCCAGGTGCGTTACTGAGGCATCCTACCTGATCAATATGTCGCTTGTGAAAGGCCACCCGACGACGGGAGTGACACTCACTGCCAAAAACCACTACGGAACAGTTGATGTCCGCGACCACGATGTGTATGTGAACTCCCATTCCCACCCGATGGGGACCTACCATCCGTTTGTAGACATGATCGGATCGAGAGAATTGGGCGGGAAGACCCTGCTCTTCATTCTCGATGGATTGTATGGGATCCGCGACGTAAACGACAACGTTGCACAATACGCCCACTGGGAAAAGATGTTCCACGGTGAATGGCTCGCCAGTGTATTCCTTTCGCAGGATCCCATTGCCATTGATGCAGTCGGGCTCGATTTTCTGCGCGCCGAATTTCCCTGGGGACGCGGCAATGTGCCGCAGGCAATGACCAACGCCGATAATTACATGCACGAGGCTGCTCTGGCTGACCATCCGCCATCTGGCACGGTCTATGCTCCCGATGGAGAGCGGCTTAAGAGCCTGGGCGTGCACGAACATTGGAACGACCCGGTGCAAAGACAATACAGCCGCAACCTCAGTCCCGCAGGAACCGGCATAGAATTGGTGTCGATTTCCAAAGCACCGGACGGCAGGATCAGGGTCACCGGGGTACAGTTACCCCCGGGTAAAGTGACGCAGCAAGAGAAGGAATGAATTCCGCAATTTCATCTGCACTTCCACGGTTGAACCTATTTGCCTGCCGTTCCCTCATGTGCAGCAACGGCCAGGTCAGAGCGGTTCCTCTCCAGCAGGCACCATTTGTGTCGTCCTGTCTTCTCCGTGCCTAAGCAACTGCCCCGCCTCGCAGCTCGAATCAAGGATCCCGCCTTGATAAGCACACCGTGGAATTGCCGCGTGAACTATTCGATGTGTCTATTCTCTCCCGGAGAGTCCGATTCGAGAAAGAGTGTCTTGATGCAAAACATTTGCAGCCCTTGACGCATCAACTGAGCTTTTCAGTAAAGTCTTTAGGAATCAACGGAACGATTCAGGCCGGTAGGGTGTTCGATGTCCCATGGTGGCATGATGGCGTTCTGCTTCCGCCTCTAGGCTTTCTCCTGCACCAGCCCAACATAACCTGCAAGGCATAAGATCAGCAAGTGTTGGGTGACCCTTCCATATCATTTCCTGTTTCACTTCATATTCTTACCAATTCAGGAGGTTGTTATGTTGACAGACAAGTATCGTCCGCTATTGGACCTCGCGAACAAGCTTCATATCGGCAACATCAACACGGCTGAGGAAAACGGGAAGTTGGTAATCAAAGGGACCGCCACATATCAGCTTGAAAAGGATGCACTTTGGGACCAGATTAAGAGCTTCAGCGGCTGGGAGAACGAAGTCGCGGCTGACATCCAGGTCGCCAACAACGACATATACGGTGAATACAAGGTCCAATCAGGTGACACGCTTTCCAAGATCGCCAGGAAATATCTGGGCAACGCCAACAAGTACATGGACATCGTCAAGACAAATAGCGGTACAATCACAGATCCCGATAAGATCAGTGTTGGCCAGACGATCAAGATCCCCAACAAGTAGCCCGACCGATTAAAGGTTTTTTCTCGAAGTACAGATGCAGCAAGCCTTAGTTGATCTCATCATAGAGGAGGCATTATGGGCATTCTCGATAGTATCATCGGTCAGGCATCAGGCGGCGGCGGCACTCAGACCTTGCTTGTCAACGCTGTCATAGGGCTTATTAACAATCAACAAACGGGTGGTCTTGCCGGCCTTGTCAAACAGTTTGCTGGATCGGGTCTGGGGGACATCGTGAATTCCTGGGTGAGCACGGGAAAGAACTTGCCCGTCACTCCCCAGCAGATTCAGCAAGGCCTGGGTTCAGATGTGATCAGTCAACTCGCTGCGAAAGTAGGCCTTTCGCCTCAAGATCTGACTTCGCATCTGTCGAATGTCCTGCCTCAGATTGTCGACAAACTGACTCCGGATGGGAAGATCCCTCAAGGCGATCTGATGTCGAAAGGCATGTCCATCCTGGAAGGCCTGATGAAGTGACGAGTTTCAGGGCGGAGGGGATTGTATTTCATCCCCTCCTGCTCTGGTCTCTTATCACGGGATTTATCATCGAGTTGATCGCGCGCTCCTGCCTGGCACTGAAATTCGATCCGAATCAACCTCCGTCTCTCCGGCGGGTACTCCCGCAATCTGACGCGTCAAAGCCCGCTCACACCTGGATCCGACTAATATTTCCCGGCCTCCCGGGATGACAGGGCCGCATCGATGCCATTCATCACTTCTGGAGCACGGTATGTGGATTCGGGTGCGTACTCAGAGGCCGCCATCGAGGCTCTGCCCGCTCTGAGCATTGATCGTCCGGCCCGGTTCAAATTCGGGCCTTTAGCATTGGGAAATCCCTTTTCTGGATCGTTCGCGATTGCTATGCCGCGAGATCTGCTACCTTTCTCCTTACAGGCACCATCGACCCCTTGCTGATACTCAGATACAGCTCCTCGTAGGTAAGCTCGTCGAAAAGACAGCAGCGGAACGTGTTCAGCATCGCGCTGGCGACGGCCAGATTGGTGAACAGGAGTTGCGGCGCAGATCCCTGGGAGAGGGCATCACACCCCGGGTCCCGGGGTTCGCGCGGTGCCGGATGCTCAATTTCAGGATGAAAACGCGTGAGGGCATTGGTGATGGTGTTGCCGTCACTGCGTATGAAAATCTGGACGTTTCCGAATGTACCGTCTTTGCCTTCCTCAACTCCGTCATTGCTTCCGGAAATGAGAATAACATTCTGCAATCCTTCGCAGTGCCGGCTCACTGCCAGCCGGGTAGCGTGGTTGTCAACGCAGAGAAATACCAGGTCATGCTCTCCGATCACACTCCCGATATTGGTGACCGTCACATCATCGGGAACCGGACGGTAGTGAGTGAATTCAGGAAAGGCTTTCGCCAGCTCTTCTGATTTTGCCATAGCCTTGTTTGTCATGCTGCTGAAGAGCATCCGCTCTTGATTGCGAGGCTCATAGCTGTCGCCATCAACAAGAAACATCGTGCATTCACGTTTCAGAGAATGAAGGAACTGGCTCAAGAACAGGCTCACAATCGACCCTATCCCGCCAAGCCCGATCATAACAATCTTGCTGTGCTGAAGACCGCCTCGTGTGTGTAGCGGCTCGTTCGTCATAGTGTTTCCCGCCTCCTTTCTTGTTGGCGATCGCACAAGACGGAGTGACTCTCCAGGCCCCTCTCCGGTGTCGCTTTACCGTCTTTTCGATCCTGAGATGAGGTCCCATAGTGACTTTGATTGATCATCTCCGGGTATGCTATCGTGCCCCCGTCCGGGGATTGTGCTCGAGTCAAGCAGAAATCTTTCGAGTGGAAGATCGTACCCGGCAGTCCCGGTCTTTGGTCATGCACATCCGCTGAAGGTCCCACGACACTACCGCTGCAGCTGTCTCGCCGCATGACTCCACACAGCGCCTGCACCCGCGTCGAACTACCATCGATCGTCGTCATGTGGGGGTTGTGCATGACGCGTCTCTGGTGTTTTTTGTGTTCCTTCTTTCCGCCCGGGACCGGAGACACAACTGATCTTCGAAAGCCATGAATCAGGCGGCAGCAGCGGCGCGTAGCGTTCATGGCCGGCGAGGACATCATCGGGGTGCAGCATGAATCTCCTCCCATTGACAACGAATGAGACACTGACATCGGGGCGGGCCCTGTCCACCTCACCTATGGTAATGTGGAGACCGTCCTCGTGTTCTTCATCACGATCATCAATGAAACTGTGAAACGCGGGAAAGCCGGCATGGGAATGGACCGTGCCGAGTTTCACATACTGTGGAGGACGTTCACAGCTTTCATAGACCACATGGCCCGTCGAGTCCTTGCTCCCAGTTGCCGCACTGCTGTAGATCTGTTGTGGAGGGACCTTGATGCAGAATGAGCGGGTGTCTTTCGAGTAGTAGAGAAAAACAATTGCCTCTCCTCCGTGCAGGCAGAATGCAGCCCGGAAGAACCCGAGAACCCGGCACATCAGCGAATATGGTACCCTACCGAACTCCCGCGTGAGGTCCTCGGTATGGTTCAGGAGGCCGAGGACGCTTCCGTCGGGCCGCACAGAAGCCGAATAGAGCCCCATCTTCTTGACCAAAAAGGTTCCGTTTCCGGCGACAAGGAGATAAACGGGGTCCCTGGGCTCTCGGAAATCCCTGTTCTTGACGTAGATCGGCAGCATCGCAGTTCCTTCATTCTTCAGGATATGGGCATTGGTTGATGACATCGACAAGATCACCGGAGCAGGAAATGTCGGAGCCCGGGGCAACGATGTTCAGCATGGTATCCATGACCTCTTCGATCGTTGAGGCGGCAGGGGGCCACTCAACCTTCAGAGGAAAGGAATGATCCTCTGCGCTTGCTTTCTCCCAGTTTTCGATGCTTCCGATCCGTGGGTCCAGATCGCGCAGCCTGGTCCACTGGGAGATCAAATCGCTTGCCTCCGGGCTCTTGTTGAATGCCCGGGTCCAGAAGTACTCCACGAAGAGACCGATCTTCTGGTCCCACGGGAGATGGGCGACGATAAGGCTCTCTCCCGTATGCGTGATGCACAGCCAGCAGGCCAACCCTCCACGCCGTGTGCAGTTTCGCAGGTTCGAAAGAAACAGGGAATCCTTCAACGACCGTATCGGGGCGTTCCGATAATATGCCTGTTGATAGTTGGAGAGGTTTCCGCCGCTGAAGAGGATGAAAAGAACCACGTACGGAAATGCCAGTCGAACCGTCTGATAGTCAGCGCGCGGGCCGTACGGCGCCTCCGACGAATCTTTGATCCATCGTACCTGCCGGTACTGAGGGCGCAGTTCAAGGACAACCAGGACGTGGTCTCCACGTCTCCGGACAAACCGGACGCTGTCGGGCAACGGATCCTTAAAGAGATCTCTCTCAGACATATGGTTCATTCTCCGGACGAAATCCGAGACCCGGATCCGGCGAGCCGCCGTTTGGCCCTTGAAGAGAGTGACGAGTTCGTCTTCGATTTCAATGCGGTAGTCGGCTTCCACCTTTTTCGCCTCCTTCCTTGGTGAATTCCAGCATATCGTCCTGCTGCAGAATGTGGTCGGGGGCAACAGCAGCCCCGTTCACGAGCGCAATGGCGCCGGGTCCGATGTTCATCACATATTGAAGCATCGCGCGCACCTCGCCAACTGTCCGGGTCGCCACCGGAAAGGGCTGGCTGTTTGCGCCGCTGATGATGAAGACATCCCCTTCCTGCATCGCATTGCCAAGAGCTCTGTTCACATGATCGATCGCCTCGTCCAGCGGTTCCGGGGCCGTCTCTTCCGCCGGCGGGAGCTTCTGGTCCGCCCCGCTATTGTCCTTTCGATAACGCTCCTGACTGATGGTCATGGCTGTCTCTCCCTTAGAATATGAGGAAGTGTTTTTCCACACTCAGTACTGTGCTGCCTTCCGGGATATCGACGTAGTCGCCCGCATCGTTCCTGTCGATATTCCCGATGACGCTGTTGAAGCGCCGGATACACGCCTCGCGCACATCGTCCCACCGGATGCCGAGGAACTCCTCGTCGAGGGATGCTCCTGCAGTTTCATCGCGCTTCAGGGCTGCTTGCGCGGCAGGGGTGATGATTCCTTCGACAAGATCCGCGCCGGTTACCAGATCGCGGCCGGCATAGGCTCGTTGTGTCCCACCCGCGAATCGTACCCTCACCAGTTCGAGGAATTGTTCCGACAGGAATATGAAATCGCACAATGCCATTGCAAGTGATTGAGGCGTCTCGCCGGCGCTGATGAGCGTCTTGGCGAGATTTCGACGTGCAATCTCCACGCACTGGCGATAACCAGGCCGTTCTGCCCTGACAAGGGGTAGACGGCCGGGTCGCAGGATAGCGGGGTCAATGCATGAGGAGTTGTTGTCGATGGCTATGGTGAGAACGTCCGTCGTCCCGATGATATGGAGCAGCGTATTCGTCAAATCGCTGTGCGCCTGGACGCCGCCGTTGTCGGCCGCAGCGGCGGACCGGCGCATGAATGCGGGGCTGGCCTCGTCAATGACGACCACGGGAACGCGTTGGGTTCGCCGGGCTATCGCCGACAAACGGCGATAGAGCGAAAGGGCGCGATGTTCCGATTCGCCGAACCATTTGCTTGCGAAGTAAGCGCCCGTTACGTATTTGACAAGAACCTTGGTCCCGCTCAGCCTCTCTACTTCGTGGAGCGCGGCGGCGGCAAGCATGCTCTTCCCCGTGCCAGTGGGACCCGAGATGAAGACACCATGATTGCGGGCCAGAGTGCCGCCATGGCCATTCAAGTTGTACAGACGAAGGCCGGCAGGGTTCCGCATCTGGTGAAGCAACAGGGTCTCGAGCTCCTCCCACGCACGATCCTGGCCGACCACGTCATTGCGGCCGTATGCGGGCAGCGCGTCGAGTCCATCGGCAAACAACTCGTCCCCATCGCAGTCTGGGATGATCTCCACCGCCAGCAGGAAGTTGTTTGTCACCTCGATGACGCGGACCGCCGTTTCCTCGGGCTTCATCGCCTCCTGGCTGAGCTCACTGCTGAGAGACACAAGCATTTCTCCCTGCCCGTTATCGAATCGGACGCACGCCCTCCGGTCCCCCACCAGACGCACGACGGTTCCAATACGGCCGAAAGAGGATGAGACGGACCGGCCGGTCAGCCGTGTCACATATCGGCATTGCTGATCGAGCCAGAGGAGAGAATGTCCCGGTGTGAGCGTCTCTGATGACAGCTCGGCACTCATGGGGACTTCGAGCAGCGACCCGCGGCAAGCAACGATGACGTTGCGGGCGCTTGTGCTGTGACCGTTGTCATGCCGCTCAAGCATCCCGCCCTCGGAGACGTACATCGCGCCCACGAGACCGCCGTCGCGAATCCTTTCGAGCTCGTCTCGTGCCTCTCTCAGGGCGCTCTCCACCTCTCCGCTCCGCTGGTAGGTCGTGCGCCAGCCGCTCAAGAGATAGGCGAGCGTTGCCGGCAGTTCTTCATGATGGCGAGCCAGCAGGAGAAATAGTTCCTCCTGAGTCTCCGGCAGTCCTGCTTCGCCTTCGTCCTTCGTGACAAAGGCCTGAATTGCCGCATGTATGCTTTCGTGTTCACTCATGGGAATACCCTTCCTCCTGTCGCGGTGATCAGTCATCGAAGACAAAAGCCTCATGCTCGGGGATGATGAACCCGTTGTACCATCCCCAGATGCCGATTTGCACCTCCTGTACAGCCGGCTTCGAAACAATGCACGTGCACTGGAAGTGCTGCCAGAAGAATTGACGGTGGATCCCTCGATCAGAGGGGCTCATGAACACAGCCGTCCTGCGCGGCACCAGCATGCTCGGATGGGAGTGACCTTCGCCCAGAAGGATTCCTCTCCCCGAACGGGTTCTACGGTAGTGAGACCAGCACAACCCGTTGATCGTGACAGAGGCACCGGTTTGCTTCGCACCCACGGCAGGGATGCATTCGCTGATGACCCGTGCAAAACTTGCGGATCGGGAGTCGTAGAGAACATCGCCCTCAAGGAAGCATGCCTCCTCGGCGTTGTCCTGCTCACTCCGTTCGCCCAGGGCTTCGAGTGCGCGATGGACCTCTCTGCTCATGAATGTGGTCACCGGGGCGGGGCAGGCATCCGAGTCCTGCCGGGAGAGCTGGATGCGGTTCGACCGGTTTTTCAGAGCGTCGATGTCGGTCTCCAGAATCGGCGGCACCTTGAGATGAAGGCTCATGGGCGGCCCGGCCGGGTCGAAATGAAGACAATACCTGACTTCGGGGGGGACAACCGCGATGCCGTCCCGCTGTTCCGGTGTAAGCGATTGTCCGGTCTGCGCTGCATGGCGAGCCGCCAGATCACTGACCAGGTCTATGAGCGTCACGCGCTTGAAGTCGCATGTTCCAACCAGCTCACCGCGCGCATTCTCCATGTCGATGAGGAAGGATAGCAGGCACCTCGTCTGTGGGGAGGAGGCGCACCTGTCCTCGCCCGGCCTTATCCGGAAGTTCAGATGATCCCCCGGGTGGGCCTGCCGCCCCCCATAATGGAGGGACAGGCAGGCTGAGGCGTACGGACGAAGATGCGCCGTCGAGAGCATCTCAGTCGCCGCCATCGGATCTTCTCCCAGGCGCGCCTCCAGGTAAAGCTGCGATGGCGCGACCCGTGACTCTGCAGCAGAAGGCATCTGTTCGGAGATCTCCATGACAGGCCTCAGGCGGGCGTCAGGTCGGGTGCAATCGTATACGCCTCGTCAGAATCCAGCTCAGACACATCAGCGCTCGGCGCGATGATGTTCCCATGCGAATCCTGGACGCTCCACTCGACGATGTTTCCCTCAACAGTGCGGGAGGCAAGCTGGAGCCTGTCGACCCAGGCGGGAATGGCTCGTTCAACAGTTGTTGTCGGAACGACGGGGACCTCCACCTCGTCTACTCCATCGTAACTGCGTACACGGATCGCTCTCGCTCGGTGTTCCATGACGGACCTCTCTTTCTTTTAGTGGACGTTGAATGCATGATAGAGCCGGCTGACGACGGGATCATGCAGGAATGACAAATTGCGGAGCTCGTGTAATCCCTGGAGAAACATCTCAGAGCGTCGGCCAAACCCGCCGAGTTCTATGGCACAGAACGGCACGAAGGCAATAAGCATGGGATGACCCTCATGATCGATCGCCGCGCGGCAACCCGTGAACTCTCTGCTCCTGTCCAGCAGGTAATGACGTAATGACTCAGAGTGGATGGGTGTTTCCGATACCTGCGAGCGGAGTTCCACCATTGGACCTGGTACGGTGTTGCACTGCAGCCGGTATGGTGCACTGCGGCGCGTAACCACAATTTCTGCGGTAAGACTGCCGTCATCCTGCGCCGCAAACTTTATGACTTCCGACTCGAGCGCGCACCGGAGTCGCTGCATACGGCGCGGGTCTTTATCCTCTATGCCGTCCGGATGCGGCGCCCTGCACTGCTTCCCGCCTTTGACGCACGTCAACGGAGCACTGAGGTCGGCCATGATCTCTCGGGTGACTTCAAGATCTTCCGCGAAGATGTCAGCCTGGACGGTCACCCGACCACCGGCAACGGCGAACCCCCAATACCGGCTTGCAGCGTTGGCCGCAAGCATGTCTGTGCGTGAACTGTCACAGGACGGGTCATACCGTGTCAACCTGAGAACGTCACGATGCAGCTGCTCCACGCTGACGTTGTAGGGTCCGCCCTGGCCGCAGATCTGATACTCCTTCTGCGCGACGCTGCCGTCTGACGCCGTTACGCGCAGATCACCGAGTGCAGCGTCAAATCGTTCCCAGAGTGTTGTCATATCCGTTCTCCTTAAAACAACGGTCTCGGATCCGTGGGGAAAGTTTCCGGCGGCTGTTCAAGCACAAACCTTACGATCTCCGCATTGACGGCGCTCTTGAGATTGAATTTCTGATATGTCAGGATGCGGTATGCGTGGAGAAGAAGTGTCTCCGCGGGGATGTATAGGGGCATGGCTTCGCCGAGACAGATGCCGAACCCGTCGCTGTTCGGATGAGCGAACAAGCCACAGGGCTCATGGATAAAGCTGTGGAGCGGCACGGGTTCCGCTTCGCCTGCATAGAACCCAAGGATGAAGGGACTGCTTCCCAGGGTGAACGTATCATGTCCGGGAGGATGATGCAGCACGGTTCGGATATCGCTCAAAGCCACAAGAACGGATTCATTGACCGTATTGCAGTGCAGAAAGGTCGCGCGGCCATGTGTCCTGGCGCATGCCTCCTTTATTCCCTCCGCATAGTTACGAAGGATCTGGCTCCGGTGGTGAAGATCGCTGGCGAATCTCTCCATGTTAGCCTCTCCTGAGCAAAGCCTCTTTGCAGGCGGCGCTGATCTCTGTTGCGAAATAGAGATAACGGCCATGTCCTACTCCCAACACCACGTCTCCCTCCGGCAGCCCGAACTCAGAGAGTGTAAGGGCGGCGGCATCGGAACGCCTTTCCCCGGCCAGGATCCGGTGGTATGCGCCGATGGGAGTCAGGCCCGTTCCGCACTGACAGATCGGGGCTTCGTCGGCCAGACGCAGCATGGCACGTTCGGTTGAGCAGCCGGCACAGAAGAAGTGGTCGGACCACCGCCGGTCGCCAAGCTCAATGAAAGCGTCGGGGCCCAGCATCTCGGCGATAATGCCGAATAATTCCTGGAGAAGGATCTCGTGTATACTCCTTCCCAGCTCAATTGTATTGTCCGGGCGGCGCTCGAACGTGTGGTAGAATGCCGGGCATGCGGTGCTGAACGAGAGCCTCGCCTTGAGGGCGACGCCCGCAGTCGGGTTCACGATCAGGCTCTCCCCCGCGCGTTCCTCCTGGCGGTGCGGCGCCCTCAAAAGGTCTGCAATGACGTTCACTTGAAGTGCGGAGGCGAACCTTGCCGCCTCACCACTCGCCCGCGGGCCGCCCCGGGTGCAGCTGTGGGGAGCCGAGACAGGAGCCTCCCATCTCCCGCGCGGCCGGGCGCAGCCTATGCATGCATGTGATGCTCGGAAATTCAACACTCGGACCTGTCCGGCTCCCGAACGAGGATCGCAATTTGCAAAGACGATGCATGGCTTTTTCTCTGACTGAGAGACAATGCGGCAAATCGTATAGGCCGCGGCATCGTTGTCGGTGGCCGCGGAAACCAGATCGAAGCTGTCAACGATCCCCGGGCTGATGCGGCTCACATCGGCGTCCAGCTCCGTCACCAGCATGTCCGGACGATGTGTGCGAAGATGGTCGCTGACAACCGCAACCTTGCGACGGCCGACGTCGCGGGAGGAAACATTCGCGATCCCGACGTTGCCTGCGGCCACATAGTCCTTGTCACACAAGAGCAGGAACTCAACATCTGCCGGAAGACCGGCGGCGGTATGGGAGCCTATCGCCCCGCACCCTATGTGCAATACGTTCTTGCCCATTGTCATGTCTCCGGGAAATAGTCCCGAATGAGCCTTGAAGTCTTCTCAGATTGGGGGGTATCCTGCAACTCCTTTCCACATGTCATGCACTTGCCGCCGAACGCCTCTATACAGCGCTGACAGTGGTTCTTGGCGCAATGACGTTTTCCCGGTTCATCGATCCTCAGTCCGCATCCATCGCAGCGCGTCCCTGCAAGCGCGTCGGATGCCGTGTCTTCAAACACAATTCCAAACGCGAGCATCTGCCCGTCTTCGCGCATACGGCACACGGCGGTTCCGTCGATATTGTAGAGCCCCCCTGTCACCCTGTTGCCGTTGATCGTAAGGGATCCACTTCCTGCTGTCCGGATTGCCACAACGTTTCTTGCATCTGTCCGGTACATGACCAGGCGCTTGCCTCGCCATCCGGTTCCAGGATCGAAGGGCCCGACACTCCCGTCCTGACAGTCAACAGTCACGGGGCACGCCTCCGTGAGAGTGAGTTGCGTCGACGATGTCACCAGCAGGATTGTCATGATGAGTTCCCGAAGATCAGTGGGCTCACAATACGCAATGGACCGGCCTTGAATCAATACCGCGATGATCCTGTCATCATTCCACCTTCGATGAGGTTCATGGGAGAACGAGCCTTAGGTTCCCCGGTGCGGTGCTGATTCGGTACGACGTGCTCCCCCTCAGACCCGTGTCCACAAGTTTACGGGACACACCATGGGCCGCAAACTTGTTCCTCAAATCGTAGACACCGCGGGCAAGTTCATGGTCGGCGAACCTTGCGCTCTCGCCGGACTTTTGCAGCGATGTGCCAGGCCCGGTTTCGCTGGCGAGGGTCTCTTTGGTCACCCATCCCATTCCCGAGGGCGCCCGCGACCCATCTCTCTCGTCCTTCTGCATTTGATCGATCAAGGCTTTCAAGAATGAATATTGCCTCTCTGTAATTCCAAACGAGGTAGTGTCCACGATGATGTCATATATCCTTTTGTTTCCGGCGAGAGTCTTACGAAGCGTTACCTTGTACGAGGTTTCAAAATCACCGGAAGCCTTCGGGTGTGAGTCCGCCTTATCGCCGCCCTGCTCGCTCACCAGGACGTTGATCTCAATGCGGAGAACTTCTTTGAGAGGTAGTCCCTGTCGATCCATGGTCACCTCCATATGCTCTGTGTGGTGTCCGTTCACGGCGATTCTCTCTGCGTCTAGTGTTTCCAGGAGATTCTGACGTCGAAGGACCTTCGTGGGATGCGAAGATGTCCGGCTGTACTGACGCACGACGCGAGGGCTCCCCCTGGCGGTCTGCAGGGAACAGGGCGAGCGTGGCCAGCAACAAGAGTCGACAAAGGAGGGCGGCGGTAGAGTGTCATGCATGGAGTTTGCATCATGCACCTCCAGGAATGCTATGAGATGCGACTGCAGAGGCCTTGCGGCGCCCGTAATCTACGACGTCTTCACCCGATTGGGTTTCTGATCCAGACCATAGATTGCCTCCCAAGCATGAAATGGCCCAGAAATATTCCTGGACCAGATCAGCAGGTGTAGGTTGTGTGCTGGGAATGGTCAGAGAGGAACATCAAGCAGGAATTCAACCTGCCATGTGTCGGCGAAGGAGAAGTCGATTGGAGCGAGGGGAACCCTGTGAGTGGTCAATTCCGCCATGACAAAGCGTGGTGCATCAAGAGTCAATTTGTCCGGAAACTTTGTCCGCAGGAGATACGCCCAGATCAGCGTTTCTGTCCCCCCCATGCCGAAAGCGCATAGAATGTCAGGGTCATCCTTGTGACGTTTTGGCGGATGAACGAGATACATCGCGGTCCTGGAAGGGAATCCCGCCTTCTGCATCGAGAGCAATCCGTGACTGCTGTAGCTCTTGTATGTTGCGCCGTAGCCCCCCTTGAACTCGATGCACGCTCTGTTGGCCACCGCGACAGGGAGCTGCTCCGCAAGTCTTGGAGAGAGCTCGACAATCAGTCGAGTGCAGGATCTCAAATACGGTCTCAATGCCGCGAATACCTTGTTCTCCAGAGTGGTGTGGCTGCGGGAGATCAACTTTTTCCCCTTCGCTTTTTCGTCGTCCAGCGGCGGCCGGGTTGTGAGAACAATGAGATCATTTGATGTGACAAAACTCGTATCGACTCTTCGCGGACGGGCTCCTTTCTTTGGAGGGAAATTGAGGATCAGCCCGCCGTAGGTGTATCCCTTCTGATTCAAGAGCGCGGAGATTTCATTGAACGCATCTGCATCACGGAGCTGATGGGGGCGCAGCTGCCGATCGTTTTTGCTCGGCATGAAATATCCGAATCTGAAGAGTCTGGGCTTCTCAATCATGTGGCGACTCCACTCATCGTTTTTGGCGCACTCAAGATCGAAAAGAAGAACGCAAAATGCCACCGGGTGCCGGGAATATTCTCCCCTCCGCAATCTTTATCAAATCCTGAGTGTCGATCTTAACAGTGAATGTTGCATTTCGGGGGTCGGTGCTGATTCCGCCGGTTTCTTTGCTGCCATGACCAGCGCACGGCTCGAGGAAATACTCAACCCGGACAGGGCAGGCGTGCTCTCCCCGGAGGGATGGTATATTTTCGGAGCACTTCATCATCGTGGGTGATAGGAGGGAAACATAACCTGAGCACTAACAACGCCGGCCCGAAAGTCCGATGCATCATGACTACGTGGCTCCGTGCAACAAGACCAGGCATTCGGAGTCGTGTGCAGGTACGGGAAACTTTGATATACGATTCCATGTTGTCGAACTCAGAAATCATGATCACCTCTTCAATATCGCCGATGATGGTCTGCCAACCAGCGACGAAGTGATATCCGCTTTTCTCCTATCTCAGATTCCCGAGCCAGGGATTACGCACCTCAAGTTTCTCCGGAACCACCCCTGCTGAATGCTCGCGATAATCCGCGAGGTCCTATCCGGGCTCAGGCTCTCCCCACATGATTGCCTCTTTGCCGGCGACCGGTTTTCGTCTTGGCGACCGCCAGCTCGAGACTATACGTTCGGAAGTGTCTCGTCATGATCCAATCCACAATATCTATCATTTTGGTCCCCTGGACCCTTCTGGTGTCCGACTCCGGGCACTCATCTGCATCAAGGAAAATGCGTTGAAGGAGATGATCCGGAGGTCCCGCATCAATGAGTGGCGAGCCTTGTCCAGGAGAACCTTATCTCACGGCCAACGTATACTCTTTCATGTGCCGTTGGCTTGAGACGTTTGCCTCCGCATCCAGACGAGCTGGCGGGGAGCGCTGCGGCCTTCGTCCTGGCAGAGATCCCTGTGCAGCTCTATGTGTCGTACCAGACTCCCCGGTTAGCGGCTGAAATACCGGTGGAATCCATACGATATGAACACGTTGGTGCGGGTGTTGAGGAGTGTGATGCGGCTTCTTGTTGGATGTAAACGGCTCTTAGGTTGTCGCGTGTCGGATCCATCCTGAATGAATTCCTCATAGGAGCATGCATGGGACATCGATTGAAACACATGGGCACATTCGTCCTCGCGCTCGGTATCGTCGTCAGTGTGTTGGCTGCCTCTCAAGGTCATGCGGGCCAGCGTGACAACAAACGCTATGATCTCCTGTTGAAGACCAGTGATTCCTGGAAAATGGTCAATAAGGAATTCACGGTATCACGGGACCTTCATTCCGATGACGCGCAACATCTTCCCGGCAAATTTTTCCACGGAGCCCTTCTCAAGAAAGAAATCGACGGAAGAAAACCCGGGCCTGTTCTCTTTCATGTTGATTTCCCCTCTCCAGGAGGCCTGGTCTTCTTCCTTGAAACCGTCTCTGATACCGGAGCAGTCAGAATCAGCCTGGATAAGAAAGAACTGAAGACGTTTATGTTTTTGACAGGCCCGGCAAATCAGGGTCCGTGGGTCGCGAGCAGATTGTTAGGCAATGGACTGTATCAATGTGATTATAATAAGGAGTATAGCGTCGACATTCCCGCAGGGAAGCATGATGTAGTAATACAGAACATGGGAACGGACTGGTTGAGTATCGGCTACCTCGTGTTCACCGAATACTCCGACAGCATAGTGAGTCAGGAGTATGAGGACTGGAAGAGCTACAAGACGGGGTTGGACAATATCGGCGGGCGGCTGGAGCTGTACAGGGAGAAAGCTCACAAGGTGTACCTCCTGGAACCGGGAGATGTAAACTACGATCTCACGCCAACCCTGAAACTTCAGATTGAGAATCTTGAGCGGCTTGCGAAGCATCCCGCTCCCGTTGATTTCAATCTACTCAGGACCGAAAATGAACTAAAGGAATTGCTCGAGTATGTGGATTCTGGCAAAGAGTATGTCAAGCTCAAGAGGGGCAGGATAAAATTCGGATATATATCTGAAATAGACAGTACGGTCCAACCGTACGACGTGTTGATCCCGAACAGTTACGATCCATCCAGGAAATATGCCTTGATGCTTTCTCTGCACGGCTACCAGAATGAAATCCGAAAATACACCGATCTGGTCAGGGATGTCACGAAATCCGCCCTGGACTCTCTGGGCATCATCAAAGTCGCACTGTACGGGAGAAGAAACCATTCGTACCTGGGGGCAGCCGAGGAAGATGTGTTGACAGTCTTGACCAGGGTTCAAGCGAGGTATTCGATCGATTCCGACAGAGTCTATCTTACGGGTTCTTCCATGGGTGGGTATGGAACCTGGTTCATCGGGTTGAACTATCCTCATCTCTTTGCGGCCGTCAGTCCTGTCTGCGCTCCTTCGATGTTTGGAGGCACACCATTCCTCAATTCCATAAGTCCGATTGAATATATCTCAAATGCGCGGAATCTTCCGGCAAGAATATATCATGGTGCGATGGATTCAACTGTCAATGTCAAGAATTCGCATCGGATGGCCGACAGGTTGAAGGAGATGCAGTACGATTATGTCTATACGGAGTATCCTGATGTAGGGCATGATTCCTGGAATAGAGCCGATGCGGATGGCGATCGTCTCCCATGGTTGTTGAAATACACACGAAACCCCTATGCGGCGCAGGTCCAACATAAGGCTTTCTATCTGAGATACGGGAGAGCTTACTGGCTGCGGATAACAGGCAAGGGAGACTGGAACAAGTTCTCCGAAATCCAGGGAGAGATTACGGGCAAGAATGAGATTTCAATTCACACGAACAATGTATCATCCTTTTCGATCGATGCGAGACATCCGAGCTTGAACCCTGACGACCCGCTGAGAGTGATTATTGACGGGGACTCACTTGCCATTGACGATCACCCGGAAGGATTAGATTTTCATGCGTTGACAAAGTCGGAATGGACCGCGGGCAAACCGAGTGAAAAAGGTCTCGTGAAGAAGCTGGGGATGGAAGGGCCATTTGGCGCCGTGGAAACCGGGCCGTTTCTTCTTGTGTACGGAACAGGGAGACCCGATAAAGTCGGCCTGCTGAAGCACATCGGAACCATTTTGCAGAACGACTATTCCGATTCCGATATTGAACCTAAGTTGGTTCCGGATACCCTGGTGATCGAAGGAGGATTAGCGGAGAAATATCACCTCTATTTGATTGGCTCGCCGGATGAAAATATCTATTTGAAGAGGATAGTATCCCGTCTTCCTGTCTCCTTCAGCAAGGACTCCATGATGTTCAATGGAGTCTACAGCCGACTGGAAACAGGCTTCAAGATGATCTACCCGAATCCAGAGCAGACAGACAAATACATTCTCATTGACAAATACCCTGAATTCCTGCCCGGTATCGACCGGCTCGTGAATTATCCCGTGGCGGATTACCTTGTCTATTCTCTCAAAGGAGGCAGGTTCGAGGTTCTTCAGGATGGATATTTCGGTTCAGATTGGCGGGTCGCAAAATAGTCGTCCACTGGCAAGTGCATTCAGGTGTCAGGTTGATATGCGGGCAGGGAGGCGTGGGTCCGCGAACGCTCGTGATGATATCCCGGGCCGCTGATTGCAGGCATGCTCAATCGTACCATGAAGTGCAGCAATTCATCGCCTCCGTGGTGCGCTGCCAGGCGCGGACGGCCAAATGACTGAGAAGGCAAATCCATTGATTGCAGCCATGCCCGTCAAAGCCAATCCAACATAGACTATCACACGAATGTCATGATAGTACCCATACGCCATCAAAAGCACGCCCACGAGGAGAATTGCCGCAACAAATACGGTCCTCCTCGGTATTGCCTTCCGGGATGTGGAAAGTCTCTTTGGCATCTTGCGCTCCCGAATATAGGTTTGTCACCACTCACACGGATCTGACGAACTCTCATCGACAGCCTGAAGATCCGGCGATTATCGACGGGCCTCAGACGCTTGGCGCTGATGTGACATTTATCTGATGTGTCTTGAAAAGGCCTATGGTCTCATCATCAAACAGAGTGATAAGCGTGTAGATCCCCAGGGCCGTTCCGAAAGGAATATCGAAGAGGCTGATGCAGCCCACGACGGTCGCAAGTATCCGGGCCCATTCCTGGAATTTCAGAAGTCCGATTCCTGCAACAATACTCGGGAGGCTCAGAAGAAGCATGAGTCCTGCAGCGAGCGATCCGATCAACCCGAGAATGCTCAGCGCTGTGCTGTCACCACTCAGCGCCCCGATTGCCGTCAGCACCAGAAACGCTCCAATTCCAATCAGCAGCACGACACAGCCACGAACAATGAACAGAATCCCGAGAATGGTGACATGCTTGTCTTTGGTCATGGGTCGCCTCAGGAAAGTGTCTCATTTGAACGCGCACGATATGAACATCTGAAAGATACCCGGAGCAATCGCAATGTCAAGGTTTTCTGCCAGAGGTGCGGGAATTGAGAGATAAGAATCGAAATTGCCGACTCCCTGCATGAATGACCCCTGGTCTTACCCCCCTTCGCAGTCCTGGGTAAGCCCTACACAGTAAAAAGGTCTGCTCTTGCTGCTCCGTGAACTCATCGCGGGTAAGGAATTTCTCAGCACCACACCAGCCCCCCGATCAACCCGGAGCCAGGAGAAGCCCCCCAGGTGTCGAAGTGCGTTCGCTTCGATGGCCGACGAATCCCCGGCTCATCCTCCCGTGAACATGCCGGGCGGAATCATCTCCCCGTTTCAGCCCTCCGGTCCAGTCCTTCCACGGAACGATTCGTGTACCACGCGGGTTCGGAGAATAAAGCCCCCCTCTATGTCCGGTCTCCCAGAAAGGCGTTCAATGAGACCTCAAGTCTCAATCCGGTGTATATACATCTCCAGGAGGTCTGCATGACAGGTGCAAGCCAGGAATACGTTGTTCCCGCCCAGACTCGAATCGGGCACATCCATCTGAAGGTGTCGGATATTGACCGCTCGATCCGGTTCTACCGCGACGTGCTGGGTTTTCAGCTTACCACAATGTACGGGAACCAGGCGGCGTTTCTCTCGGCGGGCGGGTATCATCACCATATTGGCCTTAACACCTGGCACAGCGAGGGGGCGCCGCCAGCCCCCCAGAATACCGCGGGATTGTATCATGCGGCAATACTCTATCCGACGCGGAAAGACCTGGCTCTCGCGTTGAGACGGTTGCTGGACGCGCGGTATCCCCTGACGGGCGCCTCCGACCATGGCGTTTCTGAAGCGATCTACCTCCATGATCCCGATGGGAATGGCCTGGAACTTTACTGGGACAAGCCCCAGGAAGCTTGGCCTCACAAAGCGGATGGCTCGCTCGAGATGGGAACAAACCCCCTCGATCTAAGAGAACTGCTGAAAGAGGCCGAATGAAGGGACTGACCGTCCCACCCTCCCCTCCCCCCTGGAATCGTTACCCCTGATCGTAAACTGAATCCGGTAGGGAATTCTGGGCCAGGGGCGCGCCCTTGCGCCGAACGTTCCTGAACATTGGAGAATCCCTAGTTTTCCCCCAAGTTGATATAAAAAAAACGAATCGCACCCCCCAACCCGGAACTTTACCTGCTGTTACCGAGGTTCTTTTAACCAAGACTCCCCCCAGATATGTTGGCGTGCTCTCGTCGTAGTCGAGGGCAGAGTAATTCATTTGCACTCCAGGCATGAGTACGGCCAGACCCTCACGCTCCGGAACCGTGGTCTATCTTTACAGGCTGATGCAGTGGTTCCCGGTCTTGCTAGTCGGAGTTCCTCAATGATGGACTTCCGTTGCCTCAGCGCCTGGTATCATGGCTGATCCTTTGCACCGTCTGTCGGTCTGGCGCGTAGCGAATTGTCGTGTGTCACGACGCTTGGCCGATCAGGCCGGTGAGTGACCTTTGAGAAGAACCACTTGACAGGTCCAACCGGACGCTTTCTACTATGATCGGACGCTGGATGTCTTTTGCATTTTCGTACGTTCCCTTACGCACGTACGCCGGTCGCGCCGTAGTCCATGCTGCCCGGCTCTCCCTCCTGGTTGTTCTCCTCATCGCCATGCCAGGGTTTCTCCTGGCACAGACAGATCCCGCAGCGCTCAAGCGGGAGGCCTCGCGGCATGTTGATGCGGGGCGGTTCGGCGAGGCGATCGTGCTCCTGGATCGCTATATCAGCATAAGACCTGACGAAGCTGATGGCTACAGGCTCCGCGGCCTCTGCTACGAGGAGAGGGGGCAAATGGAACGCGCAGTCCAGGATTTCAGAAAAGCAGTGAGCCTGGACCCCGGCAACGCCCAGTTGAAGCTTCTCCTTACGCGCGCCGACAAGTCGCTCCATGGCACAGCGGCCCAACAAATTGAAGGGTACAGGAGAGAACTGGCGAGGAATCCCAATGCCGCAGGTCCATATTTGGCGATTGCGGAGGCGTACCGAAGCGTGGAATCATGGCAAGACGCCGAAAAATGGTACGAGGACTATTTCCGGCGGACCGAGGGGACCAGCGACGAACTCCTGAACTATTGCGAGGTCCTTGCAAAGACCAATGATCTTCAGAAGGGTGAGACAATCCTGCCACACTACATCGAGAAATTTCCGCAGGATTCGAGGCTTCAGTCCAGGTATGGCTTTTTCCTGCTATGGCTTGGCAAGTATGAAGCCTCCCAGAAGGCGTTCGAACGGGCCATAAACCTGAACCCCAACCTTGCGGAAGCGCACGACGGACTTGAACGGGCGCGCTCTTCGGAGAGCAATGCTCGAAGAACTGCTGCCGCGGCCCGGGAAGCACACGCTCAGTCGATCCCAGAGAATCCCGTCGACAGGCTCACGAGGGTCGTCCGGGGCAATCCCCACGATGAGGAGAACCGGTTCGCACTTGCGCAAACGCTGTACAAGGTCAACAGGTTTGATGAGGCGTCGCGTCAGCTCGATACACTCGCTCGGGGAGGAGCAGACAGCCTGCGCGTGGAAGACATGCGCCTCGCTGCAGCCATGCAGCGCGAAAGTGTCTACCGGAGAAGCATCCTCGATGATATGGAGGTCTTGAAAGAGGACCCGGAAAACAAACGGGTCATGCTGCGCTTGGCCGGATACTACGGGGAGCTCGGAGAATATCAGAACGCGCTTGATTACATGGACCGTTACCTGAAGGGCATCCCTGATTCCTCCGCGACCGATGTGAGGTTTCGCTACGCTCAGTATGCGGCCTGGGGTAAATATTTCGACAGGTCGCTCTCGGCCCTGGCCCCTCTTCTGAAGGGGACCCCGGGCAACCTCGACTACCAGCAGCTCCGGGGCCAGATCGCCGTCTGGACCGTCAGGGATCTTGACCAGGCTGTGAGATACCTGTCTAACGTCGTGCGCCTGTCGCCAGGCAGGGTTCAGGCTGTCCTGGCACTCTCTTCTGCGCTGGCCCTGGAGGGGAATCTGCAGGCTTCGAAGGATTATCTCGACCGTGCGCGGAAGCTCGAAGGTCCCAGCAGAGATGTGCGCGCTGCGCAGCAGCTGTATGATGATGCGGTCAAGACGGGAAGGGAGCGGGAGCTGTATGCTATTCTGGAGAATGCACGGGACCTCGTGGCCTCGGGAGATTGCCAGAAAGCCGTCAAGAAATACGAGGAGTATCTTGCCAAGGTGCCGGATCCCGGCAAAACGGTGATGCTTGCATACGCCGACGTACAGTCATGCGCCAAGAACCACATGAAAGCCATCCAGATCTATGACCAGATCCTGGAACAGGGTGTGGATTTCGACGTGGCCATGTTGAGGGCGAAGAATGTCCTCTGGAACGGTGATTCGCTGGGAGCGTTGATGGAATTCCGGAAGCTTTCCGCCCAGAAGCCCGAGGATTTCTTTGCCAATCTCTATTTGGGTGAATCATACCAGCGCCTGGGACGCTACCCCGAAGCCAGGGAGCTCTATCAAAAGCTGCTGGAGAAATCGAGTAGTCACGAGGAACAGGACCTCGTCCTTTCCAGGATGAAGTTTCTTCCCATCACGGGTTTCTCAGCGGTGCTCTCAGCATTTCCTACGAGGTTGGCTTTCTCCCCGCCGGCGACGTTCTATTCCGATAACGCTAAATTCAGACTCGCGAGCTACGGTGGTCGGATGGAGATCGGCCTTGCGCCCATGCTGTCGATCGGAGGCTCCTTCGGCAGGACTCAGTTGAGTTCGCTGACAAGCATCAGGTTTTACAACGCCTACAAAGGCCAGCTCTTTGTAAGACTCTCAGATCGCTTCACCATGGCGGGCGGGCTCGGAACACTTGAGACCCCCGGCAGGAAGGGACTCGCAATAGGCGATGCCAATGTCGTGTACGAGCGTCCGGGAATATTCCGGGTGGGGGGATACTTCGAAAGGACAGACGCGGCGATCATGCTCTATTCGCCCTTCCTCCTGGAAATCCCGTTCGCTGCCGAACTGTTCAAACTACAGGGCTACTATGTCTCACCATCCCATTTGCGCCTTGAAGGGTCCTTCAAAGCGATCATGGTCTCCGACGGCAACAATGGGTCGGAGTTCCAGTTTCGTATCGCCCATCTCGTCTTCGAAGAGTTCTATGCAGGTTATGAATACACATATAGCGATTTCAACCACGAGGCGCCTTTCATCCCGTTCACCAATCATGTGAACAGACTGTATTACGCGCCTCAGGTCCTCGAATCACACTGTCTCGTGGTCCAATGGCAGCCTCAGAAAGACCAGGAGGTGGCCTTTGGCCTCACTGGGAAAGTCGGCTACCTCCCCAAGTATCGAGCCTCGGTACGGGAGATGGACGGAGATCTGGATTACCGACCTATTGGGAATCTCGTCATGAACGGCTCACTCTCCCTGGGCAGCACATACAGGGATGACTCAAGCTACAACTTTGTCTCCTTTACGATCTCATTCTACTGGAGCGTCCTGTAGGGCGCCTTTTTTCAGGTCCAGTCCCTCTGAGAAGGAAACGGCAATATGTCCACTGCTGCACCATTGCTTCTCAAGACCCGGTTGCGGTTCAGGAATGTCTCGCACCGGAAGAGCGAAGGGAACAGGGGCGCACAGCTTCTCAGGCTGATCGCGGGGTCCGGCGCAGCCTCGCTGGTCGTCGGATTGGTGATTCTCTACACTCTGCCCAGAACGGTGCTCACGGTCGAGGGGTTGATCGTGCATGCTTCAGGGATAGCCCTGGCTCTCTTCCTCCTTGCTCTCTTGTTCAGATACTGCACTGTGCTGAGCTCGGCGTTCATCTTTGTGGCCCGCAACTCTCCGAAGACGGACAGGAAGTTCATCCCCTTTGTCTCAATCATCATCCCTGCCTACAACGAGGCGAAGATACTCCAGCAATCTGTCGAATCGCTGATTCATCAGGACTACGAGAGGTTCGAGATCATCATCGTGAACGACGGGTCCACAGACGATACGACTGCCGTGGCGGAAGCGCTCGCGGGCTACAGGAGCGGGAAATACGGACCGATCAGGATCGTCCTGATCGACAAACCGAACGGCGGGAAAGCCAGCGCTCTCAATGCCGGCGTCCAGTACTCAACCGCCGACCTCGTGCTGTGCATGGACGGCGACTCGCAGCTCGCTCCTGAAACCCTCAGGGTGTCGGTGAGACACTTCCTGGATCCTTCCGTGGGCGCGGTGGCCGGCAATGTCAAAGTGTTGAACCGCCGGAAGATTATCTCGACACTCCAGGCGCTGGAATACGTGGAAGGCTTGAACCTCCTCAGAAGCGCTCAGAGCGCATTGGGAATGGTCAGCATCATCCCGGGGCCGATCGGCGTCTTCCGGAAGGAAGCCATTGGCAACGCCGGCTGGTACTCCGACGATACATTTGCGGAAGATGCCGATCTCACACTGAACCTCCGCCTTTCAGGCTGGAAAATCCTCTATGAGCCCCGGGCGATTTCCTATACGGAAGCCCCGGAATCCCTCCACCAGCTCCTGAAGCAAAGGTACCGGTGGACACGGGGTATCCTCCAGTCCCTCCGCAAGCACCGGCGGGAACTCTTCCGACCGCTGGTCGATTTTAAGAATACCCTCGTCCTCTGGTCTCTGTTCTACGAGGCTATTATCTGGCCAACGATGAACATCTTCGCCAATCTTTTCTTTATCATTGTCGGCCTGTTCTTCGGCCTCTCCACGACCATCATCCTCTGGTGGGCGAGTATGGCCTTGCTCGATGTGATGACGGCCCTGTATTGCGTTGCCGTGGACCGGGAAGAGCTGCGGCTGGTTCTCTATGCGATTGTTTACCGCATGGTGTTCATCCTTATCGTCGACATCACGAAGGCGGCCGCCACCGTCGAAGAGTTCCTGGGAGTAGATATGACCTGGGGAAAACTCGAACGGATCGGCGCTTCAAGCCTCTAAGTCACTCACTTTCGGGTATACGATCATGGAACTGATACCGGTTTTTTCGCTGATCATTCTCGTTGCAACGATCGGCACATTCATCCTGGCAATCGGAGCGTATGTGATCTTCCGGGTGCGGGAATCCAGGGGAAGGGAGAAGCTGCCCCGCCGGGCCGACTCGTACGCCGCGGACGTCTTCGCCCCAGAACCACTCGATTCTCCCCAGCCGGTGACCGGTCCCACCGGAAGGAGCCGGCGGGATATCCCGGGGGACCAAAAGCTGATGCAGCTTCCCTCCGATGGATATGGACCAAGCGAAATCCCTTCACCCGATGACCGGAGACGCTGGCGATGAGCCTTCCGGATCGCCCCCAGGCCCATCCGTTCGTGTTCGGTCTTACCGGCGTGGCAATCCTGGGCGCCTCAATATGGATATTCCTGCTCATTCTGGAGAGCGTGTACGGACGATATGACACAGCAGATTTGCTCCCGACCATGAAGCGGCTCCGGGCGGCGCTAGGCTCAAAGCGAGTCGCCGTGGTCATGTCCCGCTACTCTGAACAGGTGCTGCCCGAAGGGAGCCTCTGGCTTCGAGACAACATCAATGCCTGGGATCATCTTCTTGCCTCCAGCGACCTTTCCTATGACCTGCTCGATGACCAGGCAGTGGAGACCGGACGGCTGGCCGACTACGGCCTCGTTGTCCTCCCGGGCGGCCGCGCGGTCAGCGACCGGGAAATCGTGGAAATCAAGAAGTACCTCGAACACGGGGGAAGCGTCTTTGCCACCGGCGGCACTGCATCGCTGACCGAGAAAGGCGAGTGGAGAGGGTGGGATTTCCTCTCCCAGGTGTACGGACTGCAGTTCACCGAAGAGATCAGCCCTGAGCAGGCGACCAGGCAGCTTACCCTCCGCGGGGGACTACCCGTCACCGCGGGCATCCCCACCGGCTACACCCTGAGCGTGGCGACATGGGACAAGCCGATCGCCTGCAGGGTGCTGGAGCCGCGCACGACTCAGGCTAGCACATGGTACAGCTCCCTGAGCGAAGGCGGGCTCGCGCGGGAAGCCATCGAGAAAACCGCGGGAACAGCGTTCGGGACATACGGCCGCGGCCGCTTCCTCTGGCTGGGATTCGAACTGAACGCGGTGTTGGGAGACCGGAATGACTATGTGTTCTTCGAGACGCTCTGCAGGCGCTCGCTCGACTGGCTGGCCTACACGCCAACGATCCTGATCCACGATTGGCCCTCGACCTACAAGGCGGCGGCCATGATTGCGGTCTCCGTATCGAACGAGCCGGCCAACGCAGTCCGGCTCATCGGCTCGTTCCAGGGTGAGAAAGTCCCGCTGACATTCTTCGTGGACCCGGATACTTCCACCGTGTCCCGCTCCCTTGCCTCGGCTCTGGCCTCCGGCGGCGACTTGGGAACGATGATCAGCACCGTTTCCTCAACCGGTTTGCAGGGTGGGGCCTCCATCCAGGTCTCTCCCCGGAAAACAGAGTCGGATCACCTGACGAGACTCCGTGAACACATTGGTGAGTTGGGAGGTTTTGCCGTTGCAGGAGCATACATCCCATCGGGATCCATCGACGAACCGGAGGTTTCTTCGCTGCGTCAGGCGGGATACAGATACCTCGTGGGAGACTTCATTTCCGATCGCTCAGTTCCGGGGATAGCCGTGAGGGACGGCCTTCCTCTTGTGACCATCGCGCGGACAGCGCGGGGAGATGAAGACATTATAAGCCGTTTCGGGCTTGCCGACACAGCCCTTCAGCTGTACACGTACAACGAGGACGCCGACCGCGTGCTCTTCCAGGGAGGGCTGTATACAGTACGCTTGCACTCGGACCTTCAGTGCCGTCCGGAATACGTCCGGGTAGTGAAAAACCTGGCACACTACGTCCGGAGCAATGGGTTTTGGCTGGCGACGGGGAGCGACATCGCACGCTGGTGGGTGAGCCGTAACGCCCTGGAAGTCAGCGCAAGGGTGCGCAGCAACCGGCGGATCGCGCTGGTCATGACAAACCCCTCGAATCTGGCCAGTGAGAATGCGGTCGTCCAGCTGAATATCAACAAGGCCGTGTCAAACGTTACCCTGACATCTGATATCCTCGGGACAACCGTGCCGCCGTACCGCTACAATCCGGCTACACAGGTGTTGGAAATTACCATTCCGTTCCTCGGCGGAGGCAAATCGCTTTCGCTTTTCGTCGATTACGACAACGTATCAGTCTGAACCATGACGAATGCTCGCACCTCAGGGATGCTCAGGAAACTTCATCTCTCAATCCCGGGTCTCTGCATGCTGCCGCTCCTCCTCGCCTCCGGATGCCTGGACCGCACACTAGACAATGGCATGACTCCTTTAACCCCTCCGGTCGCGATACAATGGCCTGTAACAGGCGATACCCTGAACCCCGGCGTGCTGGAGATCCGTTACGACATTCAGGGAGCCTCCGGTTTCGACCGCTGCGAGCTCTACGTCAACGATACGCTCCAGGGTACATTCGCTGTGCCTGTCGGCGGCATGAAGCCCTCCATCGTCTGGAAGGTGGACACGTCGCTGATCGGGGCCCGGGTGAAATACTATATCAAGGCATATGACGTCGACGGCAACGCGACAAGCAGCTCAACGATGACCAACATTCTGGTCATGGTAAGCCGCACACCTCCCGCCGCTCCGTACAACCTGGCACTGTGGAAAGTCAGCCCGTCCATGGTGAATCTGTCGTGGTTCGACTCCTCGTACAACGAGACGGGGTTGGAGGTGTGGAGGAAATCCGGCAGTGCTCCGTCCGTGATGATCCAGAGGCTCCCGCCCCATTCGATCAGCACCAATGACACTGGCCTTGTCAATGGGGTCTCCTACCGCTACGTCGTGCGCGCAGTGAACGCGTACGGCTTCGCGCAGTCGAATGAAGTAAGTACGGGGAACGATATTACGGCCACACTCGCGCCGACGAACCTGGTCGCCACAGCCCTTGGCACGCATCAGGTCCAGTTGCAGTGGGACGACAATTCGACCGCCGAGCTCGGCTTCGTCATCCAGAGAAGGATCAGCTCCGGATCCCTCTACAGTCAGATTGCTGTTACACAGCCTAACGTCACGGTCTATTCCGACACTGCTGGCTTGGTCGGCGGAACCTCCTATACCTACAGAATTGCTGCCCGGGGGCAGTTCGACCAGTCCGAATGGTCGAACGAGGAAATTGTTCTCACGCTCTACGTGGATACCGCACCCCCAACCAACCTGCTCGCGGAGTACCAGGCCGGTCCGCGAAACGTGAAGCTCTCATGGAGGAGCAACACGATCTACGATTCACAGACGAGGGTGGAGCGACGCTTGAACACCGCCGCATTCCTCGAGATCGGCAAGGTGGGATCGACCGTTTCGACATACATCGATTCGACGGTGCAAAACGGGTTCACCTACACATACCGCGTGAGGGTCTACTCCGTGGACGGCCACTTCACACTGTACTCCAACGAGGCCTCCATCGGTATCCCCTCCACCACGGGCAGCTCGGGAGGTTTAAGTGCCGACGAGGCAGCCATCCTGCGCCGGAACCGGTGAGCCGCCATGTCCCTCCTTCGAACTCTGCCCATGGTGCTTCTGGTGGCTTCGGTGGTGAACGCGTCGCCGTCTCCGTCGTTCTTCATACGGACCAACCAGCTGGGGTTTCGTCCGGATGACCTGAAGAGCGCAGTGATCCTCTCACACCAAGATCTTTCGGGAGGCCGTTTCGAAATCGTGCGAGCGGGGGAAAATGCCGCGGTGTTCAATGGCGGGATCGGCCGCACGCGTGGATCGTACGGAAAGTTTGAGTATCAGTACCGGGTAGAGTTTTCAATGTTTGAAGATCCTGGGATCTACGTAGTGAGAGTCCTGGGGGAGGCATCCTGTCCTTTCACGATCAATGAGGCTGTCTACGACAGGGTGGTGGATTCTTTGATGCTGTTCTTCCGCGTTCAACGGTGCGGATCTGCCGGCGCTCTCCTGCACGGTCCATGCCATCCTCACGATATCACCGGACTCATAACGGGGGGGATCGTCCACCGGAAAATGATCGGCGCCTCGGGAGGCTGGCACGACGCGGGCGACTATGTGAAATTCCTGAACACCACGGCCTATACCACATACACCTTGCTGTTCGCGTACGAGTTCGACCCAAAGGTCTTCAGTTTCGACCACGATGGCAATGGCGTGCCGGATGTTCTCGATGAGGCGACTGTCGGGCTGGAGTGGCTCCTGAAGCTCCGCCTGGGGGATCAAACGCTGATCACGCAGGTCCAGGACTTGCGCGACCACGACCAGGGATGGCGTCTTCCTGAGAACGATGAGTTGAGCGACGACCGGCCGGGCTTCACCGGGATGGGAAAGAACCTCATCGGCATCCTCTCTGCCACGATGGCGCTCGCCTACAGACTCAGGGTCAATGATCTCCATGACCACACATTTGCCGAACGGTGCCTGACGCTGGCCGAGAATCTCTACTCGGTCAGGAAGTCGGTCCCTGATCTCGATTCGAGCGGCTCCGGAATGTACAGAGATAAAGGGTACACAGGGAAGATGGCGCTGGGAGCCGTTGAACTCTATTTGGCAACAGGCAGGGCCGCCTATTTGTCGGATGCGAGGAAGTACGCAATGGCGGCTGGCTCCGATTTCTGGTGGAGCTGGGGGGACATCAATTCGTACGCACACTACCGGCTCGCGTCCCTGGATACGAAGTTTGGATCCTACGTGAAGAAGAATCTCCTGGCTTCGAACGATCTTTCACACAGCCATCCCTTCGGGGAATCGGCTACAGGGACCTGGGGCTCCTGCAACGCCATGCTCGGCGCGGCCCTCCAGGCGGCTCTCTGGAAACGGCTGACCGGCCAGTCCGTGTTCGACACTCTCGCCGCCCGGCAGCGCGACTATGTGCTCGGCTGCAATCCCTGGGGGGTCAGCTTCATTTCAGGCATAGGGGTGAACCCGGCCGCTCACTTCCATTCGCAAGTTGCATACCTCAACGGAGGATACCTCCCCGGCGGTCTGGCCGCCGGCCCGGTAACCGCCTCGGTGCTCAGGCAGTACTCCATCAAGGTGGAGCGACCCGACCCCTATCAGGAGTTTCAGACCGAGGAATCCGTGTACAGGGACGACCGGATGGACTATGTGACGAACGAACCGACAATCGCCGCAGCGGCGACGGCCGTGTTTGTTATGGGATGCCAGTCCAGCCGCGGACGGAGCCATGTCACGAACTGACTACACGCTACGGCCGGGGCCGGGCCGCCTGTTTCCCCGTCGGCTGCTTCTCCTGGCATGCATTCTTCTCACGGCCGCAGTAATGCGCTCTTCCGGCGAGGCGGATTCAGGCGCCTCCGCCGACCGCTGTCCTCCGAGCCGCACCATTCCAGGTGGATTGCCCCACGATGAAACGCCCCAGTTCATCCTTGTGACCTTCGACGATGGAATCACCCCCTTTGCGGAGAGTCTCATTCAGCCCGTTCTGCAGGATCTGCACAACCCCGATGGGTCCAAGGCCCATTACACGTATTTCCTCACGAGGGTGAATACCGTAGCCGCGCTCGCCAGACAGAGGTACCTCGAGGGGAATGAGCTTGCAAGCCACACCATGACTCATTCAACGGGGAACCAGACCAATGCGGCAGAGTGGCTGTGGGAACTGAACGGACTGAACAGATTTCTCGTCGATACGGTCGGGATCCCTTCGAACCAGATCGCAGGGTTTCGCGCCCCTGAACTCGCCACGAATGGAGCAATGTGGCGGACACTGCTGAACCTGCAGTTCATCTACGACGCAAGCCTTCCGGAAGTTATCGCAACCCCTCCTCGCATTTCCACCGGATTGGATTCTTTGGTCTGGCCCCATACCCTCGAGGGTGGGTCCGGGACATCATGTTCCTCCGGGAACTGTCCGGATACTTCTCTCCCCGGTCTCTGGAGCATCCCTCTCTGGATGTTCTACGACACGCTGAACAATGAGGTGGGGGCTATGGACCCCGCTGCCGGAGATGACTCCCTGTTGCAGGAGGTGTTGGAGTTCACTTTTCAGAAGCGTTACAATGGCAACAAATGCCCGCTCGGGTTGTTCATGCATGCGGGTCAGCTGGGACTTCCCGGACGGCGGCAGATCCTCACCACATTTCTTCAGGAAAAACTCAAGCTTCCCGATGTCTGGATGATCACCATGCGTGGGCTGATCGAGTGGATGCGCAATCCCGTTCCGGTTTCGCAGCTTTCCGCCTGGTTTGCCCGTGGCGCGGATCGCGGTTCCGGCCGGCCTGACTTGGCCCCGCCTCCCAGCGTCTCACTTGCCGCCCCGGATGATGGATCTCCGATATCACCAAAGACCGCTCTGTTGCAATGGGACGTTCAGCTGAAATCCGCGGCGTATCAGCTTCAGGTGTCGAGTGCCTCCGATTTCTCCCAGAACGTTCTTGATTCTGCCGGAATTTCGCGAGCCTCATACTCCTTCAGGATCCCCGCAAGTCCGGCGAGCTACTTCTGGCGGGTGAGGGGCGTGAATACACGCGGGCCGGGAGATTGGTCCTTGCCCAGAACCTTCACCAGCGGGGTCTTGTCGCATGTTTCAGAATCTCCGGCGCGGCCGCTCGAATATGGCCTGGAGCAGAACTTCCCCAATCCATTCAATCCGAGTACCGTCATCAGTTGCAGTTTTCCATCGTCCGGCCGGGCGCGCCTCGCAATCTACGACATGCTTGGCCGGGAAGTCGCCGTGCTGATCGACGGCCCGGTCCAGGCTGGGCGGCAGGGAGTGGTCTGGAACGCCGCCGGAAAAGCGAGCGGAACCTTCCTCTGCAGGCTGGAATTCGACGGAACGAGGTCCACCCTGACCCGCAAGATCGTTTTTCTCAAGTGAATGTCATTTCGCTCAGAGCTTGCCTGTGCCGGCCGGCATACAAGGGCGCCCCTTCATCCAGCCGGGGGCTTGCGTGATCAGGATTCCTCTCTCGCGTAGTGCCGTCATGGCTCTGCTCATCCTTCGCGCCGCCGTGGCGGCCGGACCGCCCGATTCACTGCCCCCCCGTCTCCTGGTTGGATACTGGCACAACTTCACGGACGGGGCCGGTGGGTTCCCGCTCGCCGGAGTTCCCCCGGCATATGACGTGGTGGACGTGGCATTCGCCGAGGCCTCGCCTTCCGGCTCTACTATCACGTTCATCCCCGCCCCAACGATTTATCCATCCTCCCTGGATTTTATCGCCGATGTGGCCGCATTGAAGGCGAGAGGCAAGAAAGTGCTGATTTCTATTGGCGGCGCGAATTCTGTGGTGCAGCTGAAGAATGAAACCGACATCCAGAGTTTCGTTTCATCGATGTCCTCGATTATCACTACATTCGGTTTCGATGGGGTGGATATCGACCTTGAAGGGCCGTCGATCTCGCTGATCAACGGGGACACCGACTTCAGAAATCCGACGAGCCCTGAAATCGTCAACATGATCAGGGCGGTGAATCTTCTCATCGATCAATTCCCAAACCTGCTGCTCACCATGGCCCCCGAAACAGCCCACGTGCAGGGGGGCATTTCGAAGTATGAGGGCACCTTCGGGGCCTATCTGCCTCTCATCTATGCCCTGCGGACCCGGCTGACGTTCATTCATGTGCAGGACTACAATACAGGCTCGATGTATGGCCGCGATGGCAAGGTCTATCAACCCGGAACCGCTGATTTCCATGCGGCGATGGCAGATGCCCTGCTTGCCGGATTCCCCGTCGATGTTTTCAAGCAGAAATCCAATTCGTTTCCCGCTCTTGCCCAGAACCAGGTCCTCATCGGCCTTCCGGCCTCCACCAATGCGGCGGGCTCGGGGTTTACCCCCTCCTCCGTCATGCTCTCCGTCCTGGACTACCTCATGAAGGGGAAGCCGTACGGGGGGTCTTATCATATTGCCAACCCAAAAGGATACTGGGGGTTCAGGGGGCTGATGACCTGGTCGATCAATTGGGATGTCTTTAGTAACCTGCAGTTTTCGAATGCCTACAGGACATATCTGGATACCGTTGTGACTGCGATTGAACCCGGACAGATCTCAAATCTCGAGCCCTCCGGGTTCGCACTCGATCAGAACTATCCCAATCCCTTCAACCCATCGACCGTCATCGGCATGCGATGGCCGGCTTCAAGCCGGGTCAAGCTTGCAGTCTACGATATGCTCGGGAGGCAGGTCTCTGTGCTCATGGACGGGGTGTATACGGCCGGCAAATACACCGAGACGTTTGACGCAAGAGGATTGGCGTCCGGAGTTTACCTCTGCAGACTCTCCGTCAACCCTCTCGCCTCTGCGGCGGAACATGATGGGGGGCGGCCCTTCGTTGCCTCCCGGTTCATGACTCTCGTGAAGTGAGTGCCAAGCTAAGCTGTTCTTGATCTAGCCAGGTGAGAAGGTGAGGGCGCTCTACCTTCAAGTCCTGACCGCGGATGAAACTCTGTTCGTCCGTGTAGTGAGGAGCCGGCAGGCG
>Ga0182021_10000581_pt1 | contig 39772 bp, 24 predicted proteins | sample 612E3MmetaG_FD_120493 | JGI IMG/M metagenome (GOLD analysis project Ga0182021, IMG submission 120493) | Permafrost microbial communities from Stordalen Mire, Sweden - 612E3M metaG (Illumina Assembly) | ecosystem: Environmental > Terrestrial > Soil > Wetlands > Permafrost | place: Sweden...
ACACCGCTGCTTGGTTATAAGTCTCGGTGGTTTTTTTGATTGTATCGAGGTCTTTGTATTTCTCATTTTCAGGCCAGCCCGGGTAAACAACCCTATTGCAATGATAAGCATCTGCTTGACGTAATATATTTTCTTTTTCATCGCCTAATGGTAATTCTGTATGCATGCTGAATATTTTTAATCCGTTATCTTTAAAAATCTTCGCAGCGAAATTAAGTTCAACGTTTTTAGGTAATGCATATGTTTCAATTCCTTTTATTCCGGTCATAGCAATTTTCTTTATGGTGCCTTCAAAATCTTTTTCAATTTGTTTTCGAATAGTATAAAGCTGCATACCGATATTTGGCAAATATTTTTCATCTGCAAATAACTTTAAACCTGGCAGACTCATTGCAGCAGCGCCAAGTCCGACAGTCTTTAAAAATCTTCTACGCGAAAAATTTATTGATTTCATTTTTACTCCTTAAAATTATGGATTTACAAGTCGGTAACTAACAAAAGCGAATTTCTTTGAATCCGGCGACCACGACGGAACGTTGATTGTCCCTTGACCACCGAATAATTTTGCAACAGTTTTTACTTCGCCGCCGGCAGTTGGCATCATCCTTACTAGTACATTTTTATTTGCCGGATGACCTTCAACACTTTTTTCGAAAGAAACAAAAACTATCCATTTATTATCCGGGGATGGATGAGCAAACCAATCTCCATAATCATCTGTAGGAGTAAATTGAGTTTGTTCCGAACCGTCTGCTTTCATTCTCCAAATTTTCATTTGCTTTGTTCTAACAGAATTGAAATAAATATATTTTCCGTCGGGGGAATAATCGGGACCGTCATCCAAACCCTCTGCAGTTGTTAAACGTGTTTCTTCACCGCCGCCAACTGGAATTGTGTAAACATCATAGTTGCCGTTTCTTTCGGCACAGTAAGCTAAAGTTTTTCCATCAGGAGACCAGCCGTGCCAGTAAGATGGACCATCCTTTGTAATAAGTTTTGGAGAACCGCCTTCGATTGGCAGAGTATAGATTAAAGATTTTCCATCAGCAGCATGATTGCTAATTACGAATTGTTTTCCGTCGGGAGAAATGCCATGATCGTTATTACACTTAACGGCAAAGTCTGTATTCATTTGTTTTGGAGTGCCGCCTTCAATCGGCAGATAATAAATTTTTCCACCGCTGTTGTAAATAAAAGTTTTTCCATCGCGGCTCCAATTTGGCGCTTCAAAATGTTCTTTTACTTTTCGTACAATTGTTCTAACACCTGTTTCGATATCAAATGTCTCGAGCGTACTTTCAACAATACGTTTGCTTTCTTCAACAACACCAAGTTTTTTCATTTCAACATTGGAGAAGATTGCCGTTTCTTTTACAGTCGAATCGTGAGAGGTAACAGCGAGTCCGGCATAAACATGTCCTTTCATTTCAACAGTAATTGTTCCTGCAGGATAAATTTTGCCGTCACCTTTATCAACGTACATTGTAAATTGATCGCCGGTTTTCTCCAGAACGAGTTTAAATTGCCCATTGATTGCCGAACGAACTTCGTATGTATCTCCTCCTTTTTCTTTTCTGTACTGCATGGAAATTAATCCATCGCCGTGAATAACAGCATCAACGTAAGCATCGTTTGGTTCAAGTCCGGCGCGAACCATCCATCCGCCTTTGCGGTGTTCATGTTTTCCTTTTCCAATCCATTTGTATTCCATCTTCATGGAAAGATCACCTTCAACTTTATTCCAGGCATAATAAAATGCGTCTTCCTTTCCCCAAATATTTTCCCCGCTGCCTATGATTTGGTATGTGTTCTTTTCTGGAATGAATTTTACTGATCCGGGGAATTTGATTTTTCCGATATCGGTTTTTCCTTCAAACATCATTTTACCACCTTTAGCAAATTCTGATGAAAAAGAGAGTACTAAGACTAAAAGAAAGAGTATTCTTAAAAAATATTTCATATGATTTTACCCTCATTTGTATTAATCCAATAATTAGTTTATTAATGTCGTTCTTAACTGAATTTTTATTTTTTATCAAAATATTACTTACATAGTTATTTGATAAAATTATTTTCCTGTTTAATATTCAACACCAATAGCTTTGAATAGATCTTTATTCAATTCTCTAATTAAATTTCTATTGAATTTTCCAGATTCGCTCAAATCGGATTCAGTCCAATTACCAAGCGGATTTGTACCCGGTTTTAACGCAGCCGAGGTTTCGTTCTTATCGAATGCGGACCAGTTGCAAGTGCTTAAATTATATTGCTTAACAAAATTGATCCAAATCTGAGTTTCGTTGTAATCAATTATTCCGTTACCGCTAGCTTCGCTGGTTCCGAATTCAGATACAAAAAGTGCGGCGTTGTTATTCATTGCTGTTACGGCTTTATCCCTTAAAGATTGTTTGTGTGTGCTGGTATAAAAATGAAGTGTGTAAGCAATATTTGTATCTATGATGGGATCTTTAGCAGCAACATCAACATCCTGAGACCAGGTTGGATTTCCAACAATTATTAAATTATCTGGGTCGTTAGCACGAATAACTTTTATTACTTCCTCAGAATACGGTTTAACAACATCTTTCCAGGATACTTGAGTAGGTTCGTTAAACAGTTCGTAAATAACGTTAGGATACTCGCCGTATTTTTCAGAAATATTTTCAAAAAACCTTTTTGCCTGCTCAAGATGATTTTGCGCGTTATGATCATGCCAGTCAACAACAACATAAATACCGTTTTTTATACACGCGTCAACAACGGTCATAACATTTGCAAGTTCCGCTTCCGGATTTGTTAAGTAGCCGCCGCCTTCAACTCCCATTGCCGCACGTACAACAGTGCATTTCCAATCACTATACAACCAATCAATGCATTTTTTATTATAAAAACTTCCGCTCCACTGGCTCCAAAACATACTCATACCATGTAGTGCAATAGGATCGTTATTTTTATCAACTATTTTGTTTCCATCAACATGTAGTAATCCAAACTGAGTAACGATTGTTTTTCCCGAAGTAGAATCTTGTGATACCTGGTTATTGGATGCTTTACATGAAACAACAAAGACAAAAGAAAATACCAACATAAAATATTTCATTTTTTCGAAAATCATTTTGTTATTTCTTAATTACTGATTTAATAATCTGTTAGCCGCAAGCGCAAGGAATATAAAATCAGTTGCACCTCCGCCCATAACATATTCAGTTTGCTGCCAGAAGAACGGCCATATTTTTAATTCTGGAAGATCGGGTCTGATCAATGCCGTTCCCGAAACAACTCCTCCCGGAATATATGACCAGTCGGCGCGGTTAACTCCGTATGCGACAGTTACCGATTTTGCACCAACACCTGATACGAAAGAAGAATTATTTGTACCCGGATGACAGCCGAGAACAAAATTTAAAGCGTTAAGCATATATACATTTGTAAATATTTTGGGAAAATATTTTGCGAGAAAATATTGATTTACACCAAATTCCTGAATGTTCCAACCGGCTCCCCAGATATAAGGTTGATATGGTACACCGTAAGGATTTTCTTTTTGAATCTCATCTATCTTTGTTCTAAAATCTTCAACCGATTTACTAATCGTATTTCTAAATTCGTCATTATCTATTATTGAAAAAACACTCCCGACATTCCAGGCAAAACGGAAAGCATTTTTCACGATGATATCCGTGTTGAGTAAAAGAAAATCTTTATATTCATTCTTACCGGTTGTTTTCAATAATTCCACCGCCACATTAATTTTATCAGCAGCGTCGGCATTAATATCGCGATGCCATAATTCTTCCGCGACCGTGATGCATTCTTTTGATAATTCCGGTTTATAATTTTTTAGTACTCTGGATGCTGTCGCCAATGCAGACGCCACGCCTAATTCGCGCCTCGGATTTTCTTCTGTAAAAACAAAATTATCATCCTTTATACTTGAATACTCCGCACTCTTTTCGTTTTCTTTTAATTCAGGATTATAAATTTTGTTATCCGTCATTGTTGAACCGTCACCAAGCAATGTGTACTGTCTTAGAGTTGGACTAATAATTCCTCTATACAATCTGCCTAGCGAACGATAACCGTTAACAATAGTAAGAACGCCGTGTTCGATTTGTTGAAGAATATCGGGCTGTCCGTCAGGTGTGAGAATTTCAACCACTTTATTTTTTTGATCGATAAGCGTTTCATCATAATTCTCATTAAACTCTTCATAAGAATACGCCAGCATTTGAACGGTACCGGCTTGAGATTCAACTCTCAAATCGTAATCGCCCGCATCATGCCATCCGCCTGAATTTAGATTCGGCACATGTTCATACGGTTTAAATTTTGTTAAAGTTGAATGTCCCTGGAAGTAACCGTCGAAGAGAGTATAATTTATCGGAGCCATCATTGCATCATCGTCATGACAGAGTCCGTGCCAAACACGATATCTGTCATTAATTCTCATGTGACACATTTGAACGGGAAGAAAATATTCAAGAGTTGGCTGCCAAACGTTTTGTGAATAAACATCTTTTGATATTTTGAATGGAGCGGTTGTAACATCACCGTAGCTAAGTTGGTACAAACCTTCTTCAATGATTTTTGAAAAATCAAAACGGAAATATTTGTAACGCAGATAGTTGCCCCATAATTCCGGCTTTTCGGAAAACACAACTTCATGCTTTCCTTCGCTGTTATATTTGATAAGATTTACAGAATTAATTTGTTTATCGTTTTTATCCAATTCAATCACAGCAATCTTTGATTGTTTAGGATGATAACCAATCTGAGAGATTTGAATGACCGGTTTTGAAATCCATCCTTCAATTATGTTCGGAGTGATTTTCCATTCAATTGCGCCAACGGTTTTTCCTGCGGGGACCAAAGATCGCACAACGAACCAACCGTTATTATATTTAGCGCGCCCGTCAATCAAAATCAATTTCCCTCCAAGCGATTCAATTGTCATTCTTTGTTCATCTGATTCCGGAGCTATAGTTAACTGGTTACCTTCTGTCATTGGTACGGCTTGAAATTCGCCATCGGAATCTTTGTACATTGGTCCATTAGCTTGTTGAGGAAAAATACCGGGGTTATTGTCCATCAAATATGATTTTCCGAAAAGAAGTCCGGGGAACAATTCGAAATTGAAACCAACTTTGCCGACCCATTCATCCGGAAGCGGTTTTTCAAGATCAACAAAAATCTTAAATGATTTTCCTTCCGCTTGAACTCTTACTGAATATTTTAATTTCAAGTCGGGATAAATAATCGGGTTGAATCCTTTTCTATCCCTGCTCGAATCGGGATAACTTAATGGTACCGTAATTTCGTTTTTATCCTTATTCACAATTCTTTTACCGATAATTGGAATAGGAGACCACTGCCCCGGCGTTGGTTCAAGACGAACATCGCCGTTTGCGGCAACACGTGTTCCATGCTGAATTATGGTAATTCCGGTTTGATGTCCATCCGGATAGTAGTCATGAAAGATCATTACGTTCAAGCCGGGAGTTTCAAAATATTCCCGGTCGTTTATAATTAAACTTTTTTGTGCTAAAATATATGTCGATATAAAAAAGAAGAAGAGAATTTTTTTCATAATGTACCTTAGATGCATTTTTTTTGTTTAGAAAAAGAAAACGCCGTTTGTAAATGTAAAATTAATAATTTAACATCAAACGGCGTAGAGTATTCTCAAAGTTCTCTAAGTTTTGAAAAGTATTAAAATTTTCTTGTTATCTTACTATCACTGTCGTCTTTAGTTTTATATCTCGCGAAGAAGCGCCTATAAGGATTTCATAATTTCCTTCATCAACTTTCCACGAATTGGATTCTTCGCTGAAGTATGCAAAGTCATCATTCTTTAATTTCAAATTAACTTCGGCGGACTCGCCCGGATTAAGTGTCACTTTGGAAAATCCTTTTAACTCTTTTATTGGGCGATCAACAGAAGTGCCCTTTGATGCAATATAAAGCTGAGCCGCTTCGGCACCTTTTATATTTCCTGTATTTTTTATTTCACAGGTAACTTCAAATCCGCCTTCGACTTTAGAGACTTTTAAATTTGAATATTCGAAAGTTGTGTACGATAAACCGTAACCAAACGGGAACAATGGCTCGATATTATATTTATCGAAGTGGCGGTATCCCACATAAATGTCGTCGGAATAATATTCCCTGGCAGCAATTTTTTTATAAGTTGGATATGCCGAACAATCTTCCCATTTTTTTGGAAAAGTAATCGGAAGTTTACCGGAAGGATTATAATTACCTAAAAGAATATCGGCAATGGCATTACCGCCTTCGCTTCCTGCAAACCACATTTCAACAACTCCCTTAACTTTACCAATCCAATTGTTCATCAAAACAGGCGAACCGGTAGTCAAGACAACAACTACGTTTTTGTTTACTTCGGCAACTTTGGAAATTAAATCATCCTGACCCTCGGGTAAAACGAGATCATCGCGGTCTATTCCTTCTGTTTCAACACTGCTTGACGTACCTACAAATAACAAAACACAATCGGATTTTTTTGCAAGTTCAACCGCGTCTTCCAGGAAATTATCGTCTTCCAGTTTCCAGCCGAGGATTGCCGCTGCACCGCCGCCATCTTCAAAGTACTCTATTTTTATCTTATGAAGTTTTCCTTCTTCCATTTTTACAACAACGGATTTTTTCACGGGGGCGTGATGATTCCAATCTTCGAGAATTTGTTTATCGTCAAACCATATGCGGGAGCCGTCATCGGTTGCAATACTAAGAACTATATTGCCGGATTTTGGGGCTTTTATATATCCAGTCCACCTTACCGAGTATTTATCTTTTCCGATACCATTATCCGGACTGTTGTCGCCCCAATCAAAATTAATTTCTTTATCAATCTGTTTGTATTTAGGAGTACCACTAAGGTTCATATTATCAAAATACTCTGCATTCAGTCCGTTCTTTTTTTGAGTAACGTCGGTGAACAAATACTTTGATTCGATCTTTTGTATTTCTTCACCAAAGTTGCCACCTTTTGCAAATTTAATTTTAATGTTAGAAGGTATTTTATTTTTCAGACCGTCAAGGGGTGATACCGGGTCGATAGGCGCAACCAACGCACTGCCTCCACCGCCTGTTCTTGCATTAGCGGCATTTGGTCCAATCACAGCTATGGTTTTAATCTTATTTAAATCCAGCGGTAAAATCTCTTGATCATTTTTAAGAAGTACCGTAGAAGCTAAAGAAGTTTCGTACGCTACCTTTCTGTTTTCGGGTGAGTTGATTAGTGTGCTGTTTTCTTCAAGTACAGGTTTATCGAACAACCCAAGTTTAAAAATAACAGTTAATATTCTTTTTACTTTGTCGTTAATAGTTTCGAGAGAAATTGTTCCGTTATTAATTGCGTCTTGAAGAGTTCCTTTATTCAGAAATGCACCGGTCGGCATTTCGAGATCGAGCCCGCCTTTGGCTACAGGTATTGAAGAATGTACAGCGCCCCAATCGCTCATAACAAGATTTTTGAAGCCCCATTCTTTTTTCAATTTATCCGTCAACAGATAATCGTTTTCGCTGGCGAAATGTAAATTGACTTTATTGTAAGAGCACATCACGCATAAAACATCGGCTTCATTAACTGCTGCTTTGAATGTCGGCAAATAAATTTCATTTAACGCCCGGCTACTAACTATTACATCAGTAAACGATCTTTCGTATTCCTGATTATTAACGGCAAAGTGTTTTACCGTAGCAGCTACGTTTTCTTGCTGTACACCTTTTATAAATGCAACAGCCATTCGAGATGCAAGAAACGGGTCCTCGCCGTAGCTTTCAAAATTTCTTCCTCCCATTGGCAAGCGGGCAATGTTTACACATGGACCGAGTATTACATGTCTAGCATGTCCTTTAGTTTCTCTTCCGACAGCACCTCCGACGTTACCGGCAAATTTCGGATCCCATGTTGCAGCCGAGGCAATCGATACTGGGAAAGCAGTTGATTTTCCCCAGCGAACTCCAACCGGTCCGTCTGTCATTCTTAATTCTGGAATGCCAAGGCGGTCTATTTTCTTTGTTGCAAATCCGGTTCCGCCAAGCATATCAATTTTTTCATCGAGCGTCATTCTGTTTAACAAATCTTCAACTCGTTTTTCAACAGGCAATGTTTTGTCTTTGTACGGAATGTTTTCCTGCGCCAAACAGATTGTCGCGATTAATAAAAATGCTATTAAACTTTTCATGAAATCTCCTTGTGAAAAACTGATTTTGCATCTATGTTTTTTTATTTTTTGCATGTTAACTATTCATGTAAAGAAAATAAGGATTGAGAATAATAACATGTGCATTAATTTCATTTGAGTCCAATAAAATTAATTGTGAAAAATATTTCATGGGCAATTACGATCAAATAATATCATTCGAAAAATGATTTTTGTGATCAAGAAAGATCCAGGCTAATCTTATACTCAACCGAGCGTTACTTCAACAATATTTTCTGAACCTTGTTTAGCAAGCGGAACCACGTTACCGGTTATCTCTTTTCCGTTTACGGTTACTTTTCCAACTCCTTTAGAAACCTTTTTCGGGTTAGAAACTTTAATCTTATATACAGCACCTCTGAATTTTCTTACTATCTCAAAACCATTCCAATCCTTTGGTATACACGGATCAATTTTTAAACCGTTGTATTGTGGTTGAATACCAAGAATGTATTGTGATATAGTGTAGAAAGTCCAGGATGCAGTTCCGGAAAGCCACGAGTTTTTGGCTTCACCCGGTCTGAATGCATCTTTACCCGCGATCATCTGCGCGTAAACATAAGGTTCCATCTTATGGAGTTCGCTGATCTCTTCAAGATATGCAGGCGTTATGCGTTTGTAATAATCGAAAGCCCTGTCGCCGTTTCCAACCAAAGTTTCACCAATAATTATCCACGGATTATTGTGGCAAAAGATTCCTGCATTTTCTTTATAGCCCTTTGGATAAGTAGAGATCTCTCCCATGTTAATAAAATATTTTGTGAAAGCCGGGTTGTTTAGTACGATTCCATAATCACACGCCAAATATTTGTTGACCGATTCCAATGCTTGTTTTGCTTTACCGTCTTCCAACCCGATACCTGCCATTATGCAGTAGCCCTGTGATTCGATAAATATTTTTCCTTCTTCATTTTCTTTACTTCCGATCTTTTTCCCGAAATAATCATAAGCTCGGAGAAACCATTCACCATCCCATCCATGAGCTTTGATAGCAGCAATCATATCATCAACATGTTTTTGATATTCATCGGCTTCTGTATTTTTATTTAATTGTCTGCACATGCTGACGAACTCTGTTCCATAAGCGACAAATAATCCTGCGATCATTACGGATTCTGCAACACCGCCTGTTTTATTTTCCGTTGTTTGAAATGATTCATCCGGGTTGTTCGAAAAACAATTGAGGTTCAAACAATCGTTCCAATCGGCTCTGCCGATCAACGGAAGCTTATGCGGTCCCAGGTTATTTACAACATGATAAAACGAACGCTTTAAATGTTCAAACAAAGATTTGGCTTTTGAAACATCGCTATCGAAAGGTACCTGCTCATCAAGAATAGACCAATCGCCGGTTTCCTTAATATATGCAGTAGTGGAAAGTATAAGCCACATCGGATCATCGTTAAAATTTCCGCCGACTGCGTAGTTACCTTTTTTAGTTAACGGTTGATATTGATGATATGCGCCGCCATCCTCAAATTGTGTTGCTGCTAAATCGATTATTCTTTCCCGTGCTTTTTCCGGGATTTGGTGAACAAAACCGATTAGATCCTGGTTGGAATCGCGGAAACCCATTCCACGTCCTATACCCGATTCAAAATATGAAGCGCTGCGCGACATATTAAATGTTACCATACACTGGTATGAATTCCAAATATTAACAGTACGGTCGAGTTTTTCATCATGGCTCTTCACCTGGTAAATTGAAAGGAGGGATTCCCAGTAATCTTTCAAATCATTGAAAGCGGAATCTACTTTTTTGGGTGTGGAAAATTTTTCGATCAAAGCCAAAGCTTTTTCTTTGTTGATCACATTTTTTGATTCCCATTTCTTATCGTCTTCATTTTCAACGTAACCTAGAACAAAGATAAACTCTTTCGATTCGCCGGGTTTGAGTTCTACTTCTATATAATGTGATGCGATCGGCGACCAGCCGTGAGCAACAGAATTGCGCGGTCTGCCTTCAAATACTGCGTCGGGTTTATCAAACCCGTTATATAATCCTATGAAAGAATCTCTATCGGAATCGAAACCGTTGATCTTAGTGTTGACCGAATAAAAAGCATAGTGATCTCTTCTATTGTAGTATTCGGTTTTATGGTAGATTACCGAATCTTTGATCTCAACTTCACCGGTTGAAAGATTCCGCTGAAAATTGGTTTGATCGTCCAGTGCGTTCCATAAACAGAATTCGGTATAAGAAAAAAGTTTTAACGATTTTGATTTACTGCCGTTGTTTGTAAGCTTAACTTTTTGAACTTCGCAGTTTGTTTGCACGGGAACAAAAAACAGAACTTCTGCTTCAAGCGAATTTCTTTTTCCTTTAATAATGGTATAACCCATACCGTGACGGCATGAGTAATCATCCAAATCGGCTTTAATAGGTTTCCATCCGGGCGACCAAATATCACCGCCGTCATTAATATAAAAATATCTTCCACCATCATCGAGTGGAATATTGTTATAGCGGTATCTTGTAATTCTTCGCAGGGAAGCGTCTTTGTAAAAACTATAACCGCCTGCTGTGTTTGAAATTATCGAGAAAAAATTATCATTGCCTAAATAATTGATCCAGGGATAGGGAGTTTTAACATTAGTAATTACATATTCTTTATTAGAGTCATCAAAGTATCCGTACTTCATTATTGCTCCACCTAAAATTAATTGTTGAATGATTGTTAATTAATTAGTGTAGTTCGGAAACAGAAAAATATATTCAGAAGGAAACCGAATCAACAATATTGTTTTCAACTTTTTACTCTATAGATTTGCCGATTTTATTCCAGTGATTTAGAAATCTTATAGTTTCATTTTTTACAATAACGAATTCTTTGTTCTGCTTTGCAATTTCCGAATCATCATCGCTTAAAATCTTAATACAATTCATTAATGATCTTCCTTCATGGTAACAGGCTTTCCAGATATGCCCTTTAAGCCCTTCTTTCATATGCGGTTCTTTATCAAGTCCGCCTTCATACCATCCGCCGTATTCATGATCAATGAAATATTTATCAACATATTCTAATTGTTTTAGAAAATGTTCAAAATATTTTTCTTCATTGGGGAAAATTTTAGACATCAACAGAAGAATATTTAATCCTTCCGCCTGTGCCCACCAATTTTTGGTGTCCTGGATGATTGTGCATGTATCCATTCCATTAAAGTAATAACCGGCATCGTAAAAGCCACCGACCTTTTTATCAAATCCGTATTGAAGAGCGTGATCGATCATTTTCTTTGCTTTCCGCAAAGTCTTAACATCATCTTTCAAACCTAAAATGTATGAAGCCTCTAGAATAAGAAAAGCTGTTTCATAATCATGACCGAATGAGACATGATCTAAACCAATGTTTCTCTTCCTTTCATCGTCGCTTGCATCACGGAATGAAACCGGATTCCATTTATGGTCGAAGAACAAGTTCATATAACCTTTATCTGTAGTAATCTTGTCGCGAATCAGAGTAAGCAGTTCAAATAACCTGGATTCAAGTCTGTCATTCTTCCAAACATTATAAAGTTCTGTATATGCCTCTAACAGATGAATAGAACAGTTCTGATCTTTATAGTAAGCTTCATTTGCGTCGGAGGCTTTTGTGTTTTTAATATCCTTGTTTGTAAAAGGATGTCCTTCACGCGTTAAAAATTGGAAATAGCCACCGTTGATAGGATCATAAGCGGAGTCTTCTATCCATTCAAATGCTTTAATTGCAAAATCAAGGACTTCTTTTTCTTTTGTTAATTCATATAAAGCGGCAAGTGCATAAATTGCAAAGGCGTTTCCATAAGTTCTTTTCTCCTCAAAGAATCCTCTATAATCTGATAAACCGCCTTGAGGATTGCGCATAGTATAGAATCCCCCAAACTCCCGATCCCACATTACATCTTTTAAAAATTGATATCCGTGTTTGGCTGCTTCTAAATATCTTGGATCGTTAGGAAAGAAATGCGCTGCTTTTGAAGGAGTCCATACATGACGTGCCTGTGTAACAATCATTTTGTCTTGTGGGGCAACGAACCTCCAATCATAAGCCATATTGCAAAGAAATCCTCCATTTACCTTATCAAGCGTATATGGGTAAAATTTTTCCAGAAGCTCCGTGGATAATAAAGAATGAAGTTTCCGGACTAATTCTTGAGTAGAAATATTTGTTGTGTTACTCATCTATCACCTTATAAATAAATTATTATTAATACATCTGCAAAAAGTATGCGCAAGTAAATTTGGCACTATAACTCTTTTTGGCAGTACTTTATTAACTATCCTTTAACAAATTGATAAAGATTTATTTAATTAATAAGATTATCTATCAAACTGCCAATATTAGTAATGCAAAGGAAGTGGTTTTCCAAGAATTCATTATGAATCCAAGGCATTAAATTTGACCTATTATGTAATTCAAACAGTTTTTGATAGATTATCGTAAGGAAAATTATATTTTTTAACTAAACTTCATTAAACATCTTATACTAATACTATGATGCTAAAATCAATTCGCATTCTCTCATTTATCGGTTTAGCAATTATTTTTTCTAACTGCGGCGGGGGATTCCAAAATTTTATTACCACCGAGAAAGATAATCTAAAAGACGGTAAAGAAAATTTTCGCTTTGTCTCTTACAACATTCCTAATCTTCATTATATGGAAGATTATATGAGATTCGACTCTACAAACCCTTGGAAATTACCTGACGAGTTTGAGATTCGTGATGCTTTGAAATCAATCAAACAGGTAGGCGGAAACGTAACCCGTATGTATGTACTTTCAATCCGCAAACAAGGTGAATCTGAAAAAATAATCCGTCATGTAGAGGCGCCGGGCAAATTTAATGAAGAAGCTTTCCGAACGTTGGACAAAGTAATGCAAATAGCCAATGAAGAAAAAGTAAGAGTTATTTTACCGTTAGTTGATAATTGGTGGTGGTGGGGCGGACCCACAGAATATGCTGCATTCAGAGGAAAAGAAGCTAAAGAATTTTGGACAGATTCATTATTGATTTCTGATTTCAAGAAAACCGTGGACTTCATTGTTAATAGAAGAAATACTTATACGGGAATTCTATACAAGGACGATAAAGCGCTGCTTGGATGGGAAACCGGGAACGAACTCGAATGCCCATTTTCGTGGAATGCCAAGATTGCAAAATACATTAAAAGTCTGGATAAGAATCATCTTGTTATAGAGGGAACTCACCGTAGTCAATTAATTGAAGAAGCAATTAAAGATACCAACATTGATGTTTTATCAACACATCATTATACACAGCGTGCAGTAACAATAGAAAATATTGTTAAAAATAAAGCGATGTCTAAGGGAAAGAAACCTTACTTTGTCGGAGAGTTCGGCTTTATACCGACACCCGATGTCAAAGCTGTTTTAGATACGGTGATCAATAAAGATGTTTCCGGAATAATGATCTGGAGTTTGCGGGTTCATAATTCGGAAGGTGGATTTTATTATCACTCGGCAGATAACGGCGGTACAGCATACCGCTGGCCCGGATTTGAAACCGGTGCATATTTCGATGAGAAAAATTTGATGAAGTTAATGAGAGAATCGGCGTACAAAATTAATGGTAAAGTTGTGCCGCCTATTCCATCTCCCGAAGCACCAACATTGCTTGAAATTGAAACTCCGTTCAAAATTTCATGGCAAGGTTCAACTGGCGCATCATCATATATTATTGAACGGAAAGAAATTGATTCCGATTGGAAAATTCTTGCCGACAGCGTTACAGATGCGGTGTATCCATATCGCCCTCAGTTTTCCGATACATCGGTTACCATTGGAAAGAACTACTATTATAGAATGAAAGCTATGAATGAATCCGGAGTTTCTGAATATTCAAATGTAATTGGACCGGTAAAAGTTAGTTATAAAATTATGATTGATGAGTTAGCAAACGACACAAAAATGTTTAAGAAAGAAGGTGAGTTTGAATTCCTTACATTTAAACAGATAGTAAATGCCAAAGAAGATAAAAACCGTTTGGCGGGAAAGAAAGGAAATTATATTGTTTATAAAGTGCAGGGTGTTGTTAAATCGGCAAAAGTAGATTTCTTTTTAACCGGCGAATTAGGCGATGTTCAGTTTTTTGCTTCCGATAACTCTGAAAGTTTTTTACCGTTAGTTGTAAAGAAAGATATCTATGTTCCTGAAAAAAACGTTTACAAATATTTTACAGCAGTCTCAAATACTTCATTAGAGATTTCTAATTCCGCAAGGTATATTAAACTTGTTCTTGATGACGGTGTTCAAATTGGAAGAATAGAAATAATCTATGATGATACTTTAAAATAAAAATTAAGGAATGGTAAAATGAAATTTTTACTTTCGTTATTGCTGATAGGATTTGCTTCTCTAAATGCCCAGCAGAAACAAAAAAGTTTTCTCGAAATCCCCGCAATATTTTCCAATAACATGGTCATACAGCAAAGATCAAATGTGCCGTTTTGGGGAAAGGCTGAACCGCAATCAAAAATATTTATTCAGGCAAGTTGGGGTGCTTCTGCAAAAACTATTGTTCAGAACGACAGCCTCTGGCAGGTTAAATTAAAAACACCCAAAGCCAGCGGACCCTATAAAATCAATATTCAAATCGGTGATTCAACAATAGTTTATAAAAATGTTTTAGTCGGTGAAGTCTGGTTGTGTTCCGGGCAATCCAATATGGAAATGCCTTTGGCGGGCTGGCCACCCAACGATACAATTTCTTATTCTGCTCAAGAAATTAACAATGCACAGAGTCTAAATCTCAGATTTTTCACAGTTACGCGTGCATATTCTGAAAAACCGAATTTCAATTGTGCAGGTGAATGGGCAGAAAGTAATCCTGAGACCGCAGCAAATTTTAGTGCTACTGCTTATTTCTTCGGAAAGAAATTATACAATGAATTAAAAATTCCAATCGGATTAATTAATTCAAGCTGGGGCGGTACTCCGGTTGAATCCTGGGCAAGCAAAAAATATCTTTCTCAGTTCGATGAATATAAAGAGAGCCTGAACAAACTTGATAGTTATACTCCACTGATTATTAAGCTGAATAGTTGGATCAAAAATCATCCGGTGATCGATGTAAGTTCCAAAGATGCTCTTAGTAAATGGAAAGGTCTGGATTTTCTTGACGCCGATTGTTCTAATCCAAATTTTGACGATAGCAAATGGAAAAATATGGTTCTTCCTATTTATTGGGAAAGAACCGACATGGAAAATTTCGACGGTGTGGTTTGGTTTAGAAAAAAAATTGAGATTCCAAAAACCTGGTTGAACAAAGAATTGATTATTGAATTAGGTGCGATCGATGATATGGACATCACGTTCGTCAATGGTCAAAAAGTTGGCGGATATGAGGAAAATGGATTTTGGCAGGTGAACCGGGTTTATACCGTTCCGGCTGAATTGGTGAAAGATTCTATTCTTGCTATTGCTGTACGTGTTATTGATAATCAAGGTGGCGGTGGAATTTGGGGAGGCAATTTTCCGATGATTCTTCACACTAGAGAAAGCGATGAAAAAATTTCGATTGCAGGAGATTGGAAATATTTACCCGTTGCGGAATATACTGCCGGAAAATTTTATATCTACGGTCCTAAGGATGAAGAATATTTTAACCGTCCAAAACTTCCGATAGATGTGTCCGCATACACGCCATCCGCATTATACAATGGAATGATAGCTCCGCTTATACCGTACACAATTAAAGGTTCGATCTGGTACCAGGGTGAAGCGAATGTTGGCAGAGACAGTCTTTACAAAATAGTTTTTCCAACGATGATTAACAATTGGCGCGATGATTGGAAGAATGGAGATTTTCCATTTTACTTTGTCCAAATAGCTCCGTGGCAATACGGTGCCGGATCAAATTCGCAAAAGATAAGAGAAGCGCAATTTTTATCTCTTTCAACTCCCAAAACCGGAATGGCAGTTACACTCGATATAGGCAGTCCGAAAACAATTCACCCTTCCAATAAAAAAGATGTTGGAGAGAGACTTGCTTTATGGGCTCTCGCAAAAGATTATAACAAAAAAGTTGTTTACTCCGGACCATCATATAAGTCGATGAAAGTAGAGAATGAAAAAATTATCCTGACATTCGAACATGTTGATGGCGGATTAGCAATCAACACAAAAGATGGTGAAAATAATTTTCTGATTGCCGGAGAAGATAAAATTTTTAAGAAAGCAGATGTTAGAATTGATGGGAAGAAATTGATTGTCTCTTCACCAAATGTTCAATCTCCGGCAGCGGTAAGATATGGATGGAGTGATTATGTTGATGCTTCCCTGTTTAATAAGGCGGGATTGCCGGCATCATCTTTTAGAACTGATGACTGGAAAGAGTAACAATTAATTTTATAGCGGATTAGTGTTTCCGATTCACAATTTTTTTTAAAAGGTAATTGAATTGTACAGAATTTTAATAATCATTTTTGTTTTTCTTTCGGTAACGTACTCAAAAGAAAGTGATCCTACAGATAAATTATCTCCGTCTCTTATTTCAGAAATTATAAATTTTGAAATTCAATCGGTCAATGTAGGAGATAAATTTGTTATCAATGTATCATTACCGGAAAGTTATTCTACAACGACAGAAACAAAGTACCCTGTACTTTATATTACCGACGGATACTGGCGAAAAGAACAGCATCAACCTATTCATGATATGTCTAGGAATGAAAATGTAAAGGAGATGATAATTGTTGGTATAAGCTATCCCGACGGTTATGATGCGAATAATATTAGAGTGAGAGATTTGATTACCGGAGCGGATAAATTTCTGGATTTTATTTGTAAAGAACTTATTCCTTCTATCGATTCGAAATACCGAACTACAACAGAGAGAACGCTTTGGGGCTCCTCATATGGAGGTTACTTCGGAATGTATGCACTTTTCAATTACACTGAAAAGACAAAAGGTGTATTCAAAAATTATATTATTGCTAGTGCCGCAGCTTTAGAAAAGACAAATTATAACGGCATACCATTAGATCTTTTTGGATATGAGCGACTTCAATTTTCTTCAACCGATGAACTGAATCTGAATTTATATATCACTGTCGGAGGGATTGAAGATGTTAATCGTTTCCTGGATCCTTTCAAAAATTTAGTGGCAATTCTTCAAAGCAGAGCTTACAAATTGTTTTTCATGAAATCTTACATAGATCCTGGAAAGAACCATTTTACTGTTTGGGAACCAACGCTATATGAAGGTATTAGATTGTTCATGAAAAAGGATTAAAAAATATCTGAAGATGATTTTCAAAATGGAAAGAGTCAGTCCTCTCTAAATGAAACGAATTTTTCTACAATTAACAACTACTGAGATAAATAATATGAGAAGAATTTTTGCAATACTAATGTTGATATTCTTAGTGCCTGAACTTTTCGCACAAACAAATTTTAACGTCACAAGTTTTGGCGCTGTTGCCGATGGTACCACTATTAATACACGCGCCATTCAAAAAGCAATCGATGCTTGCACAGAAAAAGGCGGAGGGACAGTATTTATTCCTTCAGGAGAATTTTTATCCGGAACAATTCAGCTCAGAAAAAGCGTAACACTTTATCTTGATAATGGAGCTGTTCTTAAAGGATCAACCAACCTTAATGATTATATACTCAATGGAAAACGTGTCGGATTGATTTACACTCAAAACTGCGATAATGTGATGATCAAAGGAGAAGGCATTATTGACGGCAATGGTGATACATTTCAGTATATGGATAAACGAAAAACATTTAAACCCGATGAATACAAAAAGTTTACCCGCCAGGGTATGAGTTACGCAAGTGAATCAAACGAAGTTTCTGATGGTCCCGCCGAACCGCACGAACAGCGTCCTAATCAGATGATTATTTTTTCCAATTGCACAAATGCCCGCGTTCAAGATGTAACAATAAAAAATTCTCCATTCTGGACTCTTCATCTTGCCGATTGCAATGGCGCGATTATCAACAACGTGCGAATTCTCAACAATATATTAGTTGCAAATAGTGATGGTATCGATTGCACTTGTTGCAGCAATGTAATTATTTCAAATTGTGAAATTATCGGCGGTGATGATGCAATTGTTCTGAACAGCTATAGCGTCCATTTTGATTTGCCCGGTTTTCAAAACTTAAAACGGCCTTCCGAAAATATTGTTGTAAGCAATTGTGTCTTGATGTCGCGTTCAAGTGGAATAAGGATTGGCGGGATAGATCATAATTACATGAAAAATTATTCGTTTAACAATATTCTTATTTACAATTCTAACCGTGGTATTCTACTCAATACCGGTATTGAAGGAGGAATTGAAAACTGTTCTTTCTCCGACATTACAATTGAAACACGATTGCATACAGGTGATTGGTGGGGCAAAGCTGAACCGATCCACATTCAAGCTGTACCTACATCTAAAGGAAGAAAAGCCGGTTCAATTAAAGATATCCGTTTCAGAAATATCAAAGCTACCGGTGAAAGCGGAATAATTTTATACGGAAATGAAAAAGGAATCATTTCAAATATTTCATTTGAAGAATTGGATTTTTATTTGAAGAACGGAACGCTGCAGAAAACTTACGGCGGCAACTTCGATTTAAGACCTACTGTTTATGATTCACTCAGTCTTTTTAGTCATGATATTCCGGCGGTCTTCATGAAGAATGTGGAAGGAATTACAATAACAAACTCGAAAATAATTTTTGAAAATAATATGGAAGACTTTTTTAAATATGCAATTTGGGCGGAAGATTTTATGAACATAAAAATAAACGGGTTAACAGCGGTGCCGCCGAATTCAAAAAAAGAAGCAGTAATCTTTCTTGAAAACGGAAAAGATTTTTCGATTCTGAATAGTTTTATAAATGCGCCTAAGAAAACTTTTCTAAAAACAAACAATGTTAGTGGTACGATTGATTTTTCGGATAATAAGTTTACAGAGATTCCATGATCGTACATTTATTGAGTGAGTTACGTTGACAAAAAAAACATATAAATATTGAGAAAAAGTTGTGAAAAAAATTGTTGAACTATTAACGGTTTTGATTGTAATCTTTATTTGGTCACCTGATGTTGACACTCAGCAAAAGGACAAAGTGCATGAATGGTGGAAAGATCAGAATGTTGGAAAACCACTCAATAGTCCAAACGCAAAAAAACTTCCGCTCATCCAGGTGAAAGGGAATAAGTTTGTGAATTCACTTGGGGATACAATATTATTTAGAGGTTTGTCCATTTCAGACCCGGATAAAATAGAGAAACAAGGACATTGGAATAAAGAACATTTCGTAAAAGTGAAAGAGATGGGCACAATGTTAGTGCGAATACCGGTTCATCCGATAGCATGGCGCGAACGCTCACCGGAAAAATATCTTGAGCTTTTAGATCAGGCTGTTGCATGGTGTACCGAACTTGGAATGTATATCATCATCGATTGGCATACGATCGGAAATTTGAAGACGGAGTTATTTCAGAATCCAATGTACAACACAACAAAAAAAGAGACTTTCGAATTCTGGCGCACAATTGCTTCTCATTTTAAAGGAAACAACACTGCCGCTTTCTATGAGTTATTTAACGAACCCACATCTTTTAACAAAACTCTTGGAAGAATATCATGGGAAGAATGGAAAGAGATTAATGAGGATCTGATTGCGCTTATTCGTGCATTCGGTAAAGAAACAATTCCTTTGGTTGCAGGATTTGATTGGGCTTATGATCTTACTCCTTTACGTATTAATCCGATCGAAGCAGAAGGCATCGGTTACGTAACGCATCCCTATCCAATGAAACGGTCTCAACCATGGGAACCCAAGTGGGAAGAAGATTTTGGTTTTGCCTCTGGTAAATATCCCATTATAGCAACGGAAATTGGTTTCAGTACAACGGGATGGAGAGGAGAAAAAATAGACACGGAAGATTATGGAAATAGAATTGTCACTTATCTAGAAAGAAATGGTATCAGTTGGCTGGCCTGGGTTTTTGATCCTGAATGGTATCCAAAGATGTTTGAATCATGGGATACATACACTCTAACTGAATCCGGTAAATTTTTTAAGGACGCGATGCAAAGTAAAACCAGTAAATAAATATCATTTACCTTAAGTGGCATTTGTGTAATTAAAATTTGTTTTTTGGGGCAATCGTTCAAGTAATAATTCGATTAGAGGTGTTTATCTTTTTGATAAAATTTATCATTACAATAAAAAATAAATGTTGGAATCATTTAAAAATTACCCAGAATGCTTCAAAAGAGATTTAATAATAAGTAAGATTTTGGCATTATTTGTGAGCCCTAAAGCTGCTTAGAAATCTCTATAAATAATTTCAGCATATCTGCTGTGTCTGGTGGGTCATAAAAAGTGACATGAGAAACTGGAAAAAAGGCTTGTATATAAGCATGAATTTTAATAGTTTCCATTATAATTGACTAGAGTTATTTTCTATTTAAAAAATAGAAAGACTTTTTTTGATTAAAATAATTTTTATGAGTTAATAAATAAGTGAAGCATTTCTTTCTTTGAATTATTTATTGGAAATATCTAACCGCTTTATTATAATAAAATATAATTAGAGAATTTTAAATAAGGAAAAAACAAATGAAGAGAAAACATCACTACATTAGTATTAAAAATTTATCGGCCTTCGCTTTAGTTTTTTTTATTTCATTACAATCCATATTAGCTGCAGGTTCAGGAGGTCTTAGAGGACGAGTATTGGATAAATTAGCGAAGGAGCCACTTACAGGGGCAAACCTGGTTATTAAAAATACGAGTATGGGCGCGGCGGCGGATTTAAATGGAAAATTCTACATTCAAAATATTCCTGCAGGCAATTATGAGCTTATTATTTCTTATGTAGGATATGTTAAATTAAATGTAGCAATTACTATAACCGAAGACCAAATTTTAGAAAGGGATTTCCTCTTAGAACCGGGATCAATAGAAGGTCAGACGATAGTAATTACCGCCCAAGCTCAAGGTCAATTATCTGCGATTAACGAACAGCTATCTTCCAATAAGATAGTGAATATTGTTTCCTCGGATAAAATGAAGGAATTGCCTGACGCTAATTTGGCTGAATCGATAGGCAGACTTCCCGGTGTATCATTAGGAAGAACTGCGGGTGAAGCGGATAAAGTTATAATCCGCGGATTATCAGCCAAATTTAATAAGGTTACAATTGAAGGCGTTCCAATGGCATCAACGGATGCTTCAGACCGTAGCATTGATTTAAGTATGTTAAGTGACGATCTAGTTAAATCAGTAGAGGTTTCAAAATCATTAAGAGCAGATATGGATGCCGATGCTTTAGGAGGAACTGTAAATCTAACTTTAAAATCGGCAGAAAAAGGATGGCATAGCTCTGTCCAAGCACAGGGTGGTTATAATGATTTAACTAAATCAATGAGGAATTATAAAGTAGTTGGAAGTGTTAGTAATAGGTTTTTTGACGACGTATTTGGTATACGTATACAGGGAAGTGCGGAACAAAAATTACTTCCATCGCAACAATTCACCGGTAATTACGATGGTCCAACGTCATTTCAAACCACGCTTCCGGACGGATCATTATCACCCATTCAACTTAGGAGAAAAACAAACAATGCCGTTTTAACAGTGGATAATTTGCGTAGGCAACGTTATAGTGCAAGTTTGATCCTCGATTTTGAATCAGAATTTTTAGATGTAATATTTCTTAATGTATACAATCAGAAAAACGATCATGATAATAGACAAACTAATACTATAAATTTTCAAGCAACAGGTTTAGGTGGATTTACCAGGCAGTCTTATCTTTCGCAGTATCAAACGGAAGAAAGAACACATTCTTTACAAGCAAAATTTAAATTTTGGGGTACGCAACTTGACGCTGCATTATCTTATACAAAAGGAAATTACAGAAATCCTGGTCAGGATTTTCGGATGAATGAAATAAATACACCAAATCCTTTCGGGCCTACTGATTTAATATATGGTAATCCGGGCGATTTAATTACTAGGATGGGACAAAGCAATCTCAATAATACTTACGTGGATTATTTGGATAGGACAGATAGATCTCTTAGTGATCAAAATTATGACTTAAAACTTGATTACAAGATTCCATTTCAACTATCCGATGATATTTCAGGAGTCTTAAGTCTTGGCGGTAAATACCATGAATTAGATCGATCGAACAGAGCTACGTCAATAAATTACAATATGCAATGGGGCGGCAGCGTTGGCAGGCAGACTGCCTTCTTATCATGGTTAATTGCAAATATTGATCCTACTATGCACGGTCAAAATGAACAGGGAATTGCAGCAGCTAATTTTATTGATCATAATTACAGCCCGCCAAAGTTTCTAAATGGAAGGTATCAACTTGATCCTTGGAATCTAGATTTAGGTTTTATGGGAGATATTGAAAATAAATTTTATAATGGTTATACCAATGATAATGGTCAATGGATCCCAGGTGCCGCCTTAAATTATTGGGTAGCCGGTGATGCTTCTTATGATAACTATTATAACGTTACAGAAAAATTATCTGCATTCTATTTAATGACAGAGTTAAATGTAGGTGCGGATTTGACAATAGTTCCCGGCGTTCGTTATGAGGAAGATAAAAGCAACTACGGAGCGTATATTGTTTTTGTAAATAACTCTAATCAAGATGGTTTAGCGGGACGCCGCCCGGAGTATAGAGTAATTGATAAAAAGAATCCGAATCTTTTTCCTTCTGTAAATATTAAATATAAAGCAACTGAAAATATCCAAATAATGGCTGCTTATTATAGAAGCGCTACCAGAGCAAATTTCGATCAAATTTCCCCGCGTTTAGATTATCCAAATAGTGGAAGTATTCAGGCATCAAGTAATGGGCTTTTGAAACCGGCTCTTGCTACAAATTTTGATCTTGGGGTTTCTTTATATAGTAATACACTTGGGTTGTTCTCAGCAAATGTATTTTATAAAGAAATAAAGGATTACGTTTATAATATCCCCGGTTACGAGCCATACCAGATATTTGCATTAAACAAATTAATTCCAGGCGCTCCATCAGATATATTGAGCAGATTACCCAACCTGAGCTACTTTGATACCACGTGGTTAAGACAATCCGCTAATCAATCCGCAATTGTAGGTCAGTATAGCGGCATTCCTTTTAATAGTCCCGAAATGGCTTTCATCAGAGGATTAGAATTATCATGGCAAACCCACTTGTGGTATTTACCCGGAGTTTTAAGCGGAATAGTGCTTGATTTGAATCTCACGTTAATTAATTCCAGTACAAACTACCCGTTCTTTAATACGGTGCCTACCGATACCGTATTTGCCAACGGTAGAATTAAAAAAATAAATTATGGTCAGCAATATGCCACAAGACCGGGTACATTAGTAGATCAACCAAAGGCTATATATAACGTAATTGTAGGTTGGGATTATATGGGATTTAGCTCAAGAGTATCATTTAGATATCAACAGAAAACCCTTACCAGTATTGATTCGAAATATGCTCTTGCAGACAGTTATTATGATAATGTTCTGTTAATAGATATTACGGCATCACAATCTATTTTAGAAAATCTAAAAGTATACGCGAATTTTACTAATATAAATTCACATATAGATGATTATTATTACAGTGCACCAAATGGTAATTTACCAACCAATGGACAAACTTATGGGTTTAATGCAGTGTTAGGAGTAAGTTATCGTTTATAAATAGAAAAATATACGATTAATTATTTTTTTTAGTTCTAAATACTAATTATTAAATTATAATCAGAAAAAGTACCAAAAGGAGGTAAGGTAAAAAACAAACAATTAATAATTTTTAATTAATTTAACAAACATGGAGTGAATCATGAAAAAGAAGTTATTGTTTTTATTATTGATTAGCTTTGCAGTTGTAGGCTATTCAAGTGCTCAATTATCATCAGTAATTAAAGGATTAAAACCTGTAAATCAAAGTGTTATACAGGCCAAAGCAATGCAACTTCTTCAGTCTGCCGGTGCATTAGCTGATACAATTACAATTGAAGGTGGTGATGCCAATGCCGGTTTAATGGAAACAACAATTAATGGCGATGTTACTGGTCTTGTCAGAACAAATCCAAATAGGGTTTATAAACTGAAAAAGAATCAAATTTATATTCAACAAGCTGCAATTGATATTAAAAACCCAACAGGTAAATTGACCATTGTAGGTGAAAAAGGCGGAGTAAAACCTGTCGTTATTCTACAAGGTGTAAATGGTGTAAATCCAGGTTCAAATTTAGTTCAGGGTAGTATAAAGTTGGATAACCTTCAGTGGGAAAATAAAATGGTTAACGACAATACTACTAACGTTAACTTATTTATCGGTTCAACTGATGTTGTAGCAAAATTACCACAATCTGTTGAAGTAAATAATTGTTTGATTGAATTTACTGAACTTGATCTTTTCTCATGCGATGCATATACTTTTGGAGCCAAATTTAAATTCACAAATAATTATTTCCGTAACCTTTTCTGGTCATCTCAGTGGTGGGGCGGTAGAGTAATGTATTGTAAGCAATACATTGATACTCTTATTGTTGATAATAATACTGTATCAGGCGGCGGTCTTTCTTGGTTACAACAACACGCTGTTTGTAAATATGCTATGTATAATCATAATACCGTAGTATTGAACGATAAATATTGGAATATGAGCGTTTATTATATTGAAGCATACTTTACTAACAATCTTTTCATTGTTCAAAACTGGGTTGGTGAAGATAGATATAATGTAGCTACAGGCGGTCAGGATCCTGATCCGGGAATGTTTATGGGTACAATAGGTGTTGATACCTTAGAACATCGTGCAGTTGTTGCTGGAGTAGTTAAATACACTCACCCGACCATCCAACAAGAATTTATGAATGCTGATTCGACTCTTAATGCATCAAAAACAGATTTGAATCATATTAAAATATTTGTTTCAAATAACGTTCAGTGGCAGGATACAGTATTGCTGAATCCATACTACAAAAACGTTGGTGGTGCTTACGGCGGTGTTTTTACTGACTGTCCTTCTTCTTACCTAACATGGACAAGTCCTTACGCCGGTCCGTATAGAGTAGAAAATATACCGGGTAAATGGATGAATGAACGTACGCTGGCTATATTTGCTGCTCATAGTACTAATATAAAAGAGTCACATAATCATGTTAATGTAGAAGTTACTACTGTTACACCTGTCATTAAAGATGCATCTGTAGTTCTAGAAATGGGACACTGGAATCAAGTACAGTGGGGACAAACAGGCGTTCCGGCAAACACCATAGACGCCAGTGCATATTTCTTTGGTGATAATGATGCCGTTACTATACCTGGACTTGATGGTTCTGGAAATAAAACGGAAGATGGAAGCGGAATTAGAAAATTCACAGATATGATTGATAATTTTAGTCAAACAGGGACAAAAATTCTTTCTACTATCGATGGTTTAGAAGTCGGCTCTCAAATTTGGGACGACACTAAGTATGCCGCATATAATGCAGCTACTAGTCAAGCCGCAGTTAAAGCTGCCTATTTAGGGACAGATGTAAAGCAAATAGGTACAGTAATTCCTGAGAAATATTCGGTTTCACAAAATTATCCGAATCCATTCAACCCAACAACAACTATTAATTTCTCTATTCCAAAAACAGAGAATGTTAAATTAATTGTTTATAACATGTTGGGCCAGCAAGTTCGTACATTAGTAAACGAAGTAGTTAATGCTGGAAATCAGAGCGCAACATGGGATGGAAAAGATTCTCGTGGTTTCTCTGTAAGCAGTGGTATTTATTTCTATCAACTAACTTCAGGTTCATTTACAGCTACACACAAAATGATCCTCATGAAGTAATGAAAGAAATATGATCTAAGTTTGTAAAAACTTTGGATTAGGAAAAAAGGCGGCTGGTGAAATACTGACCGCCTTTTTCTTTTTAATGGTAAATCCGTTTAAACTCTCGAAGTGATCGTTTTGTTATTAATATAAAAAGCGGTCTTCTAATTGGAATAGATTGGAATGAAATATCAATACCATTTTGGCCGATGGTCTAAAACGCAGAGCATCTAACACATAAGCAAGAAAAGCTTTTAGCTAAATTGATTTCAGCCAGCACAAAAACCTGGCAAATTGTTCTGGATTCTTTCCCGGGTTCTGGGACAACATCTGTTGTTGCTAAAAAGTTAAATAGGGAATATGTAAGTATTGAAGTGAAAAAGTATTATGCATGTTTAGCCGAATACGGTTGGAACTTGCAGATTAAAATGACCGTATACAAGGTTACGAATTTGGAACATTCTGGGAGCGGAACTTAAAACCTATTATGTTATAGGCAAAACGGTAGGTGATTGAAACAATTGAAATGTTCTATTCCTTGATTTTCAGACCCTCATTAGGTAAAATAGCACACTAAATTTTCAGATTATAGGAGGTAATTCATGCATAAGGGCAAACTATTTCTATTACTTATTCTTCTAATAACCCTTGTTTCTTGTTCATCAGAACATTCCAAAATAATTGTTGCCGAGTTTGGCAATCACCAAATTAATTTAGACGAGTTTGAGAACGCCTATTTAAAAACTTCAGGAGGAGATAAAGCGGTAAAAGATTCCTCAAATGCTCTTGAAAAATTTCTGGATTTGTATGTCGATTATAAAATGAAATTAAAAGATGCTGAAGTACGTGGTTATCCTGATGATATAACGATTCAGAAAGACTTTCATGATTACAAAATTAAAACCGGTTCAAGTTTGATTCTTAATAAATATTTATTTGAACCTAATCTGCACAAACTTTACGAAAAAAGAAAAGTTGAATATCGCCTTTGTCACATTTTGTTAAATGAAGATCCGACTATGAACAAAGAACAAGTACTCGAGCTTGCCGCTCAACTGATCAAGAGGATTCAAAACGGAGAAGACTTTGCGAAGCTTGCAAAAGAATATTCTAAAGATAATTCTACAAAGTATAACGGAGGAGATGTTTCTTATCTAACAGCAGGACAAATTGACAACAAAGCTATCGAAGATGCTATTTATAACACGGAACCGGGTCATGTTTATCCGGAACCCGTTAAGTCTCTGGTAGGTTATCATATAATTAAAATAACCCAAAAACAACCCCGTATTCATGCGGTCAAAGTCTCTCATATTTTAATTCATTTTGAAATTGTTAATAGCTTAGCCGATACAGCAAAAGCATACAAAATTATGGAAGATGTTCAACAACAGCTTAAAAATGGAGCAGATTTTTATGAACTGCTGAAAAAATACGGTGATGATTTAGGAATTGAAGCCAATCGCGGGAGACTCGGTTTTATAGAAAGAGGTCAAACTGATCTTCCGTTTGATGATGCTATATTTAAATTAAAAGTTGGTGAAGTTTCTCCCATTGTCAGATCTTCATACGGCTATCATATAATTAAATGTGAAGCAATAGCACCTATGCCTAGTTTCGAAGATAATCAGGAAGAATTAAAAAAAATTTACACGCGTCGTTATTACAAAAATGATCTTGGAAACCTTACCGAAAAATTTAAAACAGAATTTGGGTATAAATTAAATCAAGCCACATTTAACAAAATTCTGGCTGATGCCGATACTGCAAAAATTAATGATGGTTACTTCGGCAGTAATTTACAAAAACAAGACGGAAACAAAGAAATATTTAGTATGGATGGTAAATCATTTATTGTTGATAGTTTAATTTCTGATTTGATTAAAGATGTTAGATTTAAGAATCAAAAATTTAATGCAGATCTATTGAATGAGGGTGTGAGAGGATATTCGGCTGCAAAAGCAGTTGAAGAAAAAGCTTTGATTTATGATAAAGAAGACCCGCAATTTGCAACACTATTGGATGATAACCAAAAGGGAACATATTTACTTAAAATTCTTAATGAAGAAGTATGGTCAAAAATATCTATTGACAGCGTTAAGTTGAAAAACTTATATGATCAAACAAAGGAAAATTACCGCTGGAATGACCGTGTTCAATTTAAAACAATATTCAGTTTTAAGGATTCAGTGATTAATAATTGTTACTCAATGGTTGCGTCAGGTTATAATTTTGACTCAGCGAGTGTAAAATTCAAGAAAGAGTCAGCATTAAATACAGATACTACCATTACAGGTTTGATGGAAGTTGATACAAATGAATTGGCAAAACGAGCTAACGAATTGAAAAATGTCGGTGAGATTTCAAAACCGTTTAAATATGAAAAAGGCTGGGCTATTGTAAAATTAATTAAACGTGAACTCGCAAGGGTAAAGACATTTGAAGAAGCAAAACCAGAGGTCTCCAGTGTTTTGCATGATAAAGAAAGCAAACGGTTGGAAGAGGTTTATCTTGAAAAGCTGAAAAGCATTTATAATCCAAAATTGTATTATAATGAGCTTAAGAATGCATTTAAACAATCAAATTAGCCTAAGCGTTGTATTACGTTTTATTTTGTTTTCGTTTATTGGTTGTTCAAAACAAGAAAGGCACGAAGCCTATGTAGCCAAAATTGAGAATTCAATTTTAACGCTTTAAGATTCGCCGCTGGTGTTTATATTTGCAAAATAATTGATGGAAACTTTATTCTAGCAAAGAAAATGATTTTGATGAAGTAATATTGTAGTATTAAAAAGCGGGAGTAATATACTCCCGCTTTTTTTGACTGTTTAAGAATCTAAAACTTCATAAAAGAAAAAAATAAATTATTACTGCACTATTATTTTCCACTACCCACCTTGGAAATTATTCAAAAGAGAAAAATATAATTTTGAACTTTTTGTAATCTGCTATTAGTCAATTCTTAATTCTGCTAGTAGTTATTATTCGATTATATTAATGATGTGATTGCCGGCGAGCAGTTCTGTTGAAAAAGAATCAAAACAATTTTGAATTTTATATTTCTTAAAAGCCTTAAATCGTTCTGGAAATATTTTACGCTTACTCATTGATCAAATTAGGATGGTTGATTAATTCTGGTATTGTATTGAATATTATAATCTAATATTCAAGGGAAAATGTGGTTTAGATTTAGTATTATTCAATAGTTTTTGTTATTGGATTAATAGTTTTACTATTGTGATATTAACAAACTAATTTTTTGAATATCGAGAACAATCAATAATGATCCGATTTAAGCAATGGTGGGTATCTATCTTTCTGTTTTTATTGATACTCGTTTACCTTACAATATTCTTTATCCTAAATGATAGTTCCAACAAGGAAATAACAAAAATTTATTTTGCAGATCGTATTACACCTGCACACAAAATGCTTATTGAACGATATAATGAGTTAAAAGCCGGTATAGTAAAAGTTATCCCAATCGATTTCCCAAATTTTGATTTCAGCACTAATGAGAGAAAAGAGATCCTTGCACGTTCACTAAGGGGTACCGGAGACGGGATTGATATTCTTGCCGTTGACCAGATTTGGGTGCAAAGATTTGCCAAATGGTGTGAACCGATCGATAATTACTTTACGAATGATGAAAAAAATAAAATTCTTCCTGCCGCATTAGAATCATGCTATTCCGGGGGTCAACTCGTTGCCGTACCATTAGACTTGGTTACAGGTATTATTTATTACCGTGAAGATATTCTGAAGGAACAAAAAAATGGCGAGCAGATTATTCAGCAAATTAAGAACAATATTACATGGGACGAATTTGTTAAATTAAAAAGCAAACTGAATCTTAAAAATCCTTTCTATATTTTTCAAGCAGCAGACTATGAGGGATTGATCTGTAATTTTATGGAATTACTGCTTAGCCAGAACTCAAATTATTTTGTTGAAAAGGGATTTTTCTTTAACACACCGGAAGCGAAAAGAGCTTTGCAATTGTTAGTCGATCTTGTTAATAAATATGGTCTAACAACATCAAAGGTTACCAACTTTACAGAAGTATCCAGCTATGAATATTTTATTAAGAATGACGGTTTATTTATTCGAGGTTGGCAAAGTTTTGATAAAGATTTCGAAGATGCCCCGTTCGATAGTATAAAAGAAAAACATTTAAGGAAAGCTCCTTTGCCCCATCTATCAGGTTGTAAACCAGCATCCATTTTTGGAGGATGGGACTTAATGATTTCCAAATTTTCTAATAAGAAATCCGAAGCAATTGATTTTATGAAGTTTTTAATAAGTAATGAATCTCAAGAACTATTTTATAAATATGGTGGTTATCTCCCCATCGTTAATAGTTTTTATGAAGATCCAAAATATTTGAATAAATATCCGGAAATAGCTGAGATGAAAAAGATGTTAAAAATCGGAATTCACCGCCCATCTCATGAAGAATATACAAGATACTCTCAAATTATGTCTTATTACTTCGAACTGGCTATTAAGAATGTAATATCAGTAAATGAAGCCCTAAAAAAAGCTACAAATTCTATAGGGCTTGATAAAAATAGATCTGAGGACTATAAATAAAGAGCTTGCAAATTATGTTTAGACAAAAGATAAATAATAAACTTTCTCAATATAAATTTCAGATAAGACACATTTCGGTATTTCTTGTTGTGCTTATAATTTTTCAAATTATACTCGCATTTGTTCAAAAATCATCACTCAATGATTTTTTGGTTGAAACTCAATCATGGTACCAAAAATATTCTGCAGAGAGTATGGCGACTGTAACTTCGACAAGCATGGAATTATTGTTTGAAAATTTATTCTTAACAAAAACAATTAAAGATTATGATGAAAGGAAAATCACTTATTCATTCAATGTAATATTTAAACAACAACTGATTCAGAAAAGTGTTTCGGATATTTGTTTAATACTTGTTAAAAATCGTCAGCTTTACGTAATTGATAGCGGGCATAATCTTTACTCCTATTTAATTAATGAACTGCCGCCTTATGATATAAATAAAAATCCTCACTCTGAGGGAGTGAAATTGTTCTTGTCGTTGCGGGAGAAGATCAAGGGATCGGAAACAATTTATAGTATTCTCAAAGATCAAAAAACGTTTAACATATTGGTTCCTTTTGTACCTGATGGAGAGTATTTAGGCGTGATGTATATGAAAATTACTCCAGATTTTTCCTTTATATCAAAAGAAGTGAGTTCTAGTTTCGATAAAGTTTCGTTGATCTATTCCTCTTTAATTCTATTTGGACTCATAGCCATATTTATTGTATCCTCACAAGCAGTCAAAGAACGAAACGAAGCTCAGAAGAAACTTTTTGATGAACATCAGGAGAATATAAAAAAAGAGGTACGATTAGAAAAGGAATCTTTGTTTACAAAAAGAATTTATCATACACATCATAAAGCAGAAAAGATCATTGGTTTTATCAAAGACGATGTTAGGGGAATAAATCACGAGAACATGGAAAAGAATAAGAAACGTGTAATCACTTATTCGAATTTTATTTCACGAATTATTTATGATATGAAATGGTATGATCAGGAAATAAATACAATTATTAACCCCATGTTCAGAACAAATATTAACGAAGTAATTAAATTTGTTATTCAGTATGTCTTTCTTAGAATATCTAGTAAAAATGAGATGTTCGATTTTGAAATTACTTATGACGATTCAATTCCTTTGGTAAATGTAAACGAATTTGTCGTTTGGGAAATTCTGGAACCGCTAATCCAAAATAGTATAGATCATGGTAATAAAAAATTCATTAAAGTAATAATAAATACCAAATACGATGGTAAAAAAAATATTTCTTATATAACAATTCAGGATAATGGCGTTGGTGTAAGTAAAGAATTACTTCAAGAAGATGAAAAAGGAGTAAAAAAAATATTTTTAGAAAATGTATCTTCTAAGAAAAATGAAGGCACAAATTCCGGTTACGGATGTTATATTGCATACCAAATGGCAGTTGAGAAATGCGGCTGGACTTTGGATGTTGAAAATTTGAAAGACGCTGGATGTAAATTCACTATTACTATTAAAAATCGTGGACGGGAATCGTGAGTAAAAATGATATTATAAATATTCTTCTTGTCGAAGACGAAGATTTTGATGTACGCAGAGTTAAAAATACAATCAGTTATTACGATACAAGAATTAAAGTTTTGGATGTTGTCTCTAACGGAAAAGCCGCACTCGAATTGGTTAAAACCTATCCTGATAAATACGACATAGTAATTTTAGATTATCAAATATCCGGCGGAATGAAAGGGGAGGAATTGATTACTAAAATAAAGGATAGCGATCAGTTCATTCAAATAATTGTAATTACTAAAATGACTATTAACATTACTAACTATGAATTCGCAAATAGTCTATTAAGAGCCGGGGCATTTTGGTATTGCACTAAATACCCTGGAAATATCGAAGAATATATTTATCAGCCGACCGATTTTATTCTTAGCATCTTTAACGCCTTCGAAAAGAAGAGACTTGAAAAATTAAAATTACGATCTGATAAAAAATTGAAACAGAATATTGAAAATATTCTTGAGTCGAAGAGATTGATTGGTGAATCTAAACCGATAGTGCAGCTTAAAGAGAATATTGAGCGGTATGCAAAAAGTGATTATAACATTTTAATTCATGGAGCTTCCGGTACAGGAAAAGAACTTGTTGCATGGAATATTCACTACAAGAGTAAAAGAAAGTATGAGAACTTTGTTCCGATCAATTGCGGAAGCATACCCAATGAGTTGTTAGAGAGCGAACTTTTTGGTTACGAGAAGGGAGCTTTTACAGGTGCCAACAGTAATAAACAGGGACTATTTGAAATTGCAAACAATGGTACAATATTTTTAGATGAAGTTTCGGAATTACCTCCCCCTGCTCAAGTAAAGTTATTGAGAGTTATTCAGGAAGGTGAAATAGAAAAAATAGGGCGGTCCGAAAAATTTATTGTGAACGTCAGAATCATTGCTGCTACTAATAAAAATCTTGCCAATGAAGTGAATAACCATAGATTTAGAGAGGACCTTTATTATAGATTAAATGTTGTTCCATTAGATCTCGTTCCGCTCAAACAGCGAGGCGATGATATATTCTTATTATTTGATCATTTCTTGGAATATTTCAGTATGGATTTGGATATTGAAAAACCGCAAGTTGACGAAGAAGCAAAGGAAATATTATTGAATTATAAATATCCCGGAAATGTAAGGGAACTTAGAAATATAGTTCAGAGATTAATCTTGAATGTAAGTGGTAGAATAACTGCAAAAGATATGAGCAATCCGATAATTCTAAAAAATCATGTTATTCTAAAGGAAGAAACTGACTTTGAAAATTTGATTCATGGGGAAATTCTTCCTCTCAAGGAAATGGAAAGACAGTTTCGCACAAAATATTTTAAATATGTTAGAAGCATATCAAATTCTGATTCAAGTGCAGCAGAAAGACTGGAATTGGCTCCCTCAAATTATTTCAGGATGTGTAAAGAACTTGGGCTAAAGTAATAACGCATATTTTAGAAAAAAGCTTTCTAAAATTATATTTATAACATTATTGGCATTGCAACTAACATTTAGTGTTTTGCGGAATTTGTAGATGTAAAATGTTGAAAATATATTCTTCTTTTTTACTATTTGATCTCAAATCATATAACCGCTGAACTCAACAAAAATAGTGATTGGATAGGCACACCTTATGAATAAATTATTGTACATCTCGTCCTTCCTTAAGAAATGTAGTATCTATTTCCTTAGAAGTCTCAGAAAAAATAATTTTAAGAATGGCATTGTTATTATCTTTTTCTTAATTGTACAGTCACAAACTTTCTCTCAAAATAAAATTCGATGTGCTTACTGCGGGCTGGAAATACAGAATAAATATATTCTTGTCGACGGTAAAGCGTATCATCCCGAACATTTTTTGTGTAAGGGATGCGATAAACAAATCAGCGGTGATTTCGTTCGGAAAGACGGGAGCTATTATCATCCCGACTGTTATTCCGTTGCTGAAGGATTAATATGCGATTACTGTAAAAAAACACTTAACGAAGAATATGTTACTTATGACAATAAAAAATATCATAAATCATGTTGCGAGAATTATATTATTCCTAAATGTTCTGTATGTAATCTTCCGTTAAAAGGAGTGTACTCGGAAGATATTTATAAGAATAAATTTCACACATATCATCTAAGCGAATTACACAAATGCGATTGCTGCAGTAGAATAATATGCCAAGCATTGACAAATGGCGGAAGAGATTATCCGGATGGAAGGCACGTTTGTAATATTTGCTATGCAACGGCTGTTTTTGATCAGGAACAGATAGAAAAATTGTTGATTAAAGTCTCCGGACAATTAACAAGTATTGGTATAAAATGTAATCTAAAGAATATTAAAATTGCCGGGGTGGATAGAAATGTTCTTAGAAATGAAGCAAAGAACTACACTGAAAAAACTCAAGGTTACTGCCATTCCGAATCATTGAATAAGTATATTAACGACAAGATGGTTAACCAAACTATAAATCATACTATATATGTGTTATCCGGGATGTCATCGCTTGTTTTAGAATCCACTATTGCACATGAATTAATGCATTCCTGGATTTATGAGAATACCAAAAAAAATCTTTCCGATAAAATAAATGAAGGAAGCTGCAATTACGTATCGTACCTCTACCTTAGATCGCTCAATAATAATTTGGCTGCAGATTTAATCAAAATACTTGAAACCGATCCGGATATAAATTATGGAAAAGGATTTCTTGAGATTCGGCAGCAATTTGAAAAAAAATCTGTAAATGATTTTTTAGCTTTTCTTAAGAACTAGATTTAATTGTAATACAAAGATAGCTATTAATTTCCAGTGAACATTTACATCAAAAGGAATGTTATATACATAATGCTAATACTGTTGTGTTCATAAACTTGATAATTGTGTAAACAGGGAAGAGTATTGTTATGTTAATAGATATAGCCACTGCATCACCTCCTTATAAAGTTTTACAGACGAAAGCAACTGATGAATTGAAGAAAAGGATGGCTGACCGTCCGGCAATTTCAAGAATGATTGATTCCGTTTCTATTCATTCCGGAATTGACTCAAGATATTTTGTTATACCGGATGGAATTGATTCCGCCGATGATAAATTTTACAGTAAAGATGGTAATTACATTAAGCCCGGTACAAAACCGAGAATGACCGAGTATGAAAGATGGTCGAAAATATTAACCGTAGAAGCGGCACAAAAACTTTTATTAGTCAATGAAGTTGATCCGGCGAAAATTAACAGGCTCATAACAATATCATGCACGGGATTTTTTGCACCCGGGCTGGATTATCATTTAATCAATACACTCAAACTGCCGCGAACAATAAAAAGAACTCACATAGGTTTCATGGGATGCGCCGCTTCTTTGATCGGATTTAATTCCGTTCTTGAAGCGATGAACAGCGCACCGGGTAAAGATGAAACGAATACACTTTTAGTCTCCGTTGAGTTATGCAGTCTTCATTTACAGACCGAACCGACCAAAGATAATATTCTTGCAAACATGATCTTCGCCGACGGCGCCGCTGCTGCATTATTTTCCAACTCTCCTCCACCGAAATCTAAAACCTTATTAAAGATTATCTCTACTCAATCAATTTTGTTTGATGACTCGGCGGAATTTATGGGATGGAAAGTCGGAGACTTCGGTTTCGAAATGCTACTCTCAACCGAACTTCCGAAAATTATTTTAGAACGCGCTGTTCCGGCATTAAAAAAAATATTTGAAGACTTTGGAATAAATAAGGAAGAAATTAAACATTGGGCTCTTCATCCGGGAGGAAGGGCGATTTTAGACTCACTTCAAAACGGATTGGAATTAACCGGCGAGGAGATGAACCCTTCAAGAGATGTTCTCAAAAATTTCGGCAACATGTCTTCATCTTCTATCCTTTTTGTGCTGAAAGAAATTCTTCAAACGAGAATAATAAAACATAACGATCTCTGCTGTGCTGTTGCATTTGGTCCGGGGCTGACTATGGAAGTCGCGCTGATGAAAGACGTTGATGTTTAAACGAAGAAGCTATCAAAAAGAAATTATGGATGACTTTTCCATAACCGATGGTAGAATTAAAACCGCGCTGACCGAACTGGAAGTAATAAATAAGTATTTGGGCGGAAGATCAACAAGCAGAAAAGGTTTGGAAATCATTTCGCGAAAAATAAAATTCAATCGTAAAATTACCGTACTGGATACCGGCTCGGGCGGATCGGATAATTTTAAATATTTGAACAATGATGGTAGAACAATATCCGTTACAAGTCTAGATATAAACAAAGGAGTTTGCAGATACGTTAAAGCGGGCAGACCGGATGTGAACGTTATATGCGGTGACGCGCTTAATCTTCCATTTAAGGAATCAAGTTTCGACATTATTCACATTTCTCTTTTTCTTCATCACTTTGATGAAGGACAAATAAATAAATTGATAATGGACTTCTTGAAAATCTCGCGGTACGGTGTAATCGTTAACGATCTTCAACGTTCAGTATTTGCTTACGCCGGAATTAAGCTGCTGACATTTTTATTCTCAAAAAGCGAGATGGTCAAAAACGATGGACCGCTTTCTGTAAAAAGAGGTTTCCTTAAAAATGAATTGAAAGAAATATTTTCTAGAGTGAAATATTCTTACGCTACAATTAAATACCGGTGGGCTTTCCGATGGCTCGCGGTAATCATTAAGTGATCTATGGAAAAATACGATGCTGCAATAATTGGCGGAGGTCCTGCCGGCTCAACTGCGGCGCTGTATCTTCATGAACTTGGCTTTAATGTTTGTCTTATCGAGAAAAAAATATTTCCGCGCGAAACTCTTTGCGGCGAGTTCTTATCTAAAGAAGTAATTGACTCTCTAAAAAATTTAAATCTCTTCGACGGTTTCTTGAAACTGTACCCAAACCCGATTACAAATTTTAAGTTCTATAGCGGCGGCAGCGATCCCATCGAAACTAAATTCACATTTACAGCTTATGGAATGAAGCGCGGAACATTCGACAAATTTTTACTCGATGCGGTTAAGGAAAAGGGGATTACCGTATTTCAGCCCTGCGAGGTTAAAGAAATTATCCGCGGCGGAGGAACATATACAATTGCTGCCGGTAACGGACAATCTTCACAAAATATTAATTGTGGTAAAGTAATTGCAGCTTACGGCAAGCAGAATATAATTGATAAAAAGCTCAATCGTAATTTTGCCGGGAATAGATCATATCTTAACGGCATCAAGTTCCATATTGATGAATCTTTATTTAATTTTTTAGAAAAGGATACTATCCAAATTTTCGTAACGAATGGAATCTACTGCGGAATAAATTCCGTTGACGAAAATAAAGCTACGCTCTGTTTTCTTGAAAACCGGCGGGAGATCCAAAATAATCCCGGAGATCAAATAAAAATATTAATGGAAGGAAACAAAATTTTCGAAGGGCTTTTTAAGGATGGAATTATTCATGCAATAAATGAATTACCGGTTTACGGTACGGGCAATATTTTTTTCGGGAAGAGAGAGCTGGTAAAAGACGGAATTTATTTTATCGGTGATTCCGCCGCTGTTATCGCACCTCTTGCCGGGGATGGAATAGGCATGGCTATGCAGAACGCGAAATTGATTTCTGAAATATTTGAAAGACAAAGATCGGGCGGACTCAACACTCTTCAAACGGAACAATACTACATACATGAATGGAAAAAATTATTTAAGAAACGGCTTTTAATAGCTAAGTCGCTTCAATATGTTGTTATGAATAATCATTACAGGAAAGCCGGTTATAATATTATTAGGACATTTCCGGGCTTGCTCAAAAATATTATTAATGCAACAAGGGGGTGAATAAAAACTATCCATTATTACGTCAAATTGCCGACCGCTGTAAAAAAAATTCCTTTTGTATAGTTTTTGTTTTTTATAACTTGCCTACCGCAGGCAGGGTTGTAAAAGAAATAAGGGGAAGTCTTTAATGGGTAACAAAACGGTAACTTCTTTTCTTCCAAATACTAACACGAATTGTACTTCGCAAGAATTAATATAGATTAGTTTTTCTTTCACCCGCCTTAGTTATAGGTGGAAGGATAATTAATAGTTATATGGCATAGTTTGTAATTATGAAAAATGATTTATTACTTATAAAAAAAATTCTGCTATACGCAGAAAATAATTTTCACCCTTCGAAAGATTTAATCATTTCATTTGAAGATTATAGCGAAGAGGAGGTGTCCTATTGTATAAAAAAACTTGACGAACTCGGATATGTTGATGCCTTGGATTTAACTGATTCATCTGGTATTGAATATCGTATAAATGATATAACTGCAAATGGGTGGCGATTAATCGAGAAAATTAAAAAAGTTGATGATAAAGACCTTGTCAACAATGATATTGATCTAGATACAATATTTTATTCAAGTAATAATTATTCTGCAAGTACTAACAATGGTATTTTTCATAAGCCCAATGGGTATAAAGTTGCTATAGTATCTGGTATTGTGGTCGCAATAGTTGTTCTCTTTTTTTTGACGCCTTTAAAAGAATGGATGTCTTCAGAGAAGACAGTCATTCCAAATCAATCTGTAGATAAAAGGAATACTGATATCACAAATGATAGTTCAAAAAACAGTGCTAAGATAGACAGAATGGATAAACAGCTTGTTATTTTTATGATTGATGGCAGTGGTTCATTTAATAAAACTATTACTAAAGGTAAATTCCAAGGCGAGAATTATTTTAAGTTATCGTGTAATGATATCGTGAATAATATTACCAAATACAAATATGAACAACCTACGATTATTATAATATTAGAAATATCGGATGAAAGTTTTAGTGAGAATTCATTTATAGAAAAACTTGAGTTTGCAAATCTTCCTTCCGTATTTAAAGAAGAACGTCCTAAAAATCCATTTGGAATAAAATTATGGGAACAAGAACGGGAGAAATTTCTAAATAAAGAAAGAATTAGAAGAGATTCTTCGATAAACAATTCAATCAAACACATCTCTAAATATCGAGAAGAAAGAATACTCCATCCTCTGCGTAAAACTGACATCTCAAATGGATTACTCAATTGTAAACAAATTACGGATGATATTATTTATCGTAATTATTCAAAAAAAATTATTGCCTATACAGATTTGTCGGAATCTTTAGATTACCCTATTCATAATGTAGTGCACTTAGAAAACGTTGATATCGAAATTAAATTTGTTTCAAAGAACAGACATACTTATGAATCATACAACAATATGCTTGAATATTGGCGCAAAAAGATAATATCAAAATCTTTATTAGTGAAAACACCTGAGAATAGCATATAAACCTGAATGTGCCATATAACCCCGCAGCTCAACATGGACAGTTCCAAATCAAGTTCGTGATAAACTGTTTCCCCGGCTGTCACGGTGCGACCGTTACAGCAAGTGAAATTAAAAATACTTGTTCATAGAAAAAGATAAATATATATTCCGCATACAAGTAATGGTCGTCAGTTGCATTTTCTTGCAGTTGAGTTAAAAGGGAATAAGGTGAAAATCCTTAACAGTACCCGCTGCTGTAAGCTTCATTGAAACTGTTTACCAACCTTGGTCAATGTTCCTTATAAGGAATGTGAAGGCCGGTAAAAGGAAG